>Ga0268362_100043_pt1 | contig 78606 bp, 79 predicted proteins | sample MetcocultureR2M_FD_197214 | JGI IMG/M metagenome (GOLD analysis project Ga0268362, IMG submission 197214) | Soil microbial communities from Anza Borrego Desert, Southern California, United States - Methanotrophic co-culture R2-M | ecosystem: Environmental > Terrestrial > Soil > Desert | place... | reverse complement strand
CTTCAGGCCCAAGGTCGGCAACGTCTTGCCCAGCGTCTGGGTCCGATGATCAGTCGGAGATTCTGCCTCTTGTGGAATCCAGAATCGAGATATAAGGTCGGCAATCCCTTGCCGACGAAGACGCTCGGTAGGACCGTAACGTCGGGAAAGGATTCCCGACCTACAGGGTGCTCAGTCGTAGGTCGGCAATCCTTTGCCGACGAATCCGTTGGCCGGACGGCGGCGCCGGGAAAGAATTTCCGAGCCGCGGGCCCACGATCCGGAAAATTCGCGGATCGAATACGCCGCCATTATTCACACATACCCTTCATTTGAGCGAGCGATTGCGCCATCTGCTGCTCGCAGGTTTGGCGGGCCGCTCCCGTCGCGCCGGCGCACGCAATCTTCGGGTCCATCTGGAACATCTGCGCTTTCATCGCCTTGCAGGCTTCGCTGTTCTTGTCGAAGCTGATGGCCGGCTGCCCGCCGTTTCCCTTGCAGGGCCCTTCGTAGGTGTAGCGTGATGTCATGGCGAAAGAGCCTTCTGGGCTCTTCCCGGCGGCTTCGATCAAGAACGAACGCGGCCCCTCACGGGTTATGGTGCTGCGGTAGACGCCGCTTTCGCACGTGGCCTCGTAAACGGCGCGATTATCCTTGTTTTCGAGGATCTTGCCGCGGCATGTGCTCGGCCCCTGCTGCTGCTCACTCTTCTTGGCCATGTCCATGATGCTGTCCATGCACATCGACATGCTTTTGGGCATGGCGCTCACAGCCTCTCCGTCGCCTTCGCCGCCGTCGAACTTGAGAATCTCCATGCGCCATTGGCCTTTCTGGGCCGGCGCATCGCGAAATACTTTGGGCACTTCTTCCGCCGAGGCGGCGGACGCGCCGCCCGCAATCACCAGAATCCCCACCACACCGAACTTGCCGATCTTGTTCACAGACATCTCCAATTAGGGGTAATACTCAGGACACCGGCAGGCAACGGTGCCCGTTCCGGCGCCATGGAAGCTTAGCCGAGTTCTCGCCCGACTGCCGTGATCCGCCGATCGCTTTTGTTGGAAAACCGACATTCTTCCTGTTCGAAACCTGACATTCCTTTCGCCACCATAGCTATCCGACGCTCGCCGGCCGAACTACTTGTATCGATATTTATTAACGTATATAACGAAGCACAAACCGAACGATTAAGCCCAAGCGAAAACGCGTTTCCGCCGAATATTCAACAGCATAGGCACTAGGCCTCCGGCAGTTGCGGGACGCCGCCCGTTGCCGACCAATTCCCTCTCGTCGAGATGTTCGCCCCATTATTGGCCCTGTTTTTGCTCGATTATCGTTATAACTTTAAATAAATAACGAATTAACGTTCAAAGGGTTTTTCGGCTACGCAATGACGTGGACCGGAAGGGGGGAAACACCAATCAAAGAACCAGCCATCGCGATCGGAGACGGCTTGCAATGAGGCGTCGCAGCTTAACGGCCAAACAAATTGGGGAAACTTCTCATGACTATAAGAAAAAAAACAGCGCTCGCCGTCGCTTGTCACGGCTTACTCTTTAGCTCGCCTCACGGCGTGTCTGCGGCGACCATGGAAGAACGCATGCAGGCGATGGAACGGCGCCTCGTGGAAATGGAAACCCGCCTGGAACAATCGGAGAATGAAAACACGCAGCTTCGTAAACAAATCGCCGCAAAAACGCAGGAAACGAATCCGAAAAATCTCCCCGTTGCCACATCTGACGGCGAGGTAAAAGCGCTGAACGACAAAGTCGCCACGCTCGAGAAAAAAATCGAGCAGGATCGCAAGGTGACGGCGGAAGCGGCAAAGAATGCGCCCAAGGTCGAGATCGGCAACAAGGGCCTGGTCGTCAAATCCGCCGACGAGAACTATCGCCTGAGCCTCCGCGCCTATGCCCAGGCCGACGGCAATTTTTTCATGGACGATTCGACGGGCGATGCGATTCCGGACAAGTTTTCCATCCGCCGCGCCCGTCTGACCATCGACGGCACCTTCTTCAAATGGGCGGATTTCCGTTTCTCGCCGGATTTCGGCCAAGGCAATCTGCGCCTGTTCGACGCCTTCGCCGATTTGCACTATTTTCCGTACGCCAGCCTGATGGCGGGCAAATTCAGACCGCCCATCAACGGCCTGGAACGTCAGCAAGGCGCGCCCAATATCGCGTTCGTCGAGCGAGCACTGACCCAGAACCTCACGCCGGCACGCGATATCGGCGTAATGCTGCACGGCCAGATCCCCTACCCCGGCTATAAAACGCAGTACACGATCTTGCCGGTGTTCAAGGAGTTCTTCGGCTACGAACTCGGCGTCTTCAACGGCGCCCGCGACGGGGGTAACGTAGACAGCGAGCGGGACGACAACAAGGAGTTCGCCGGCCGTCTCATTTCGCATCCTTTCATGCACAGCGGCATCCCGGCTTTGGAAGGCCTGGGTATCAATCTTGCTGGCAGTTGGGGGCAACCGAGAGGACACAGCTTGAACCGGCTGACCTCGGCCGGACAGCAGGCTTTCCTGAATTACAACCCGAACGTCACCGCTTTCGGAGACGCCTACCGCATCACGCCCGGGGCTTATTGGTACTGGGGGCCGTTCGGGCTGCTGACCGAGTACGTGATTTCATCCCAGCGCCTCGCCGACGGTACGAGAACCCGAACCGCGCGCCAGGACAACACCGCCTGGCAAGTGCAGACCTCGTATGTGCTGACCGGCGAAAGGAACTCGTTCTTCGGGATCAAGCCGGCCCGAAACTTCGATCCCTTCGCCGGCACCTGGGGCGCTTTCCAGATCGCCGCACGATGGGGCGAACTGGACGTGGACGACGACACTTTCAAGTACAACGGCGCTTTCGCCAACCCGTCCACCTCGGCCAGCAAAGCCACCGAGTGGGCGCTCGGCCTGAACTGGTATCTCAACCCCAATATCAAGTTGATGGCCGATTACGCCCAGACCTATTTCGACGGCGGCGCCGCGCGAGGCCGGGACCGTCCGACGGAAAAAGTGTTCCTGACCCGGTTTCAGTATCAGTTCTGATACAAGAGCCGAAAACCCGGATTTCTCGAAAAACCCGATCTGTTCAAACTGTGGAGAACTCAGCCATGCATCGCTTCTTATTGATCTTTTTGCTCCATCTGATAACTATAGGCCACACCGCTCAGGGCGCCGAGACAGGCAAGCTCACCATCGCCGCCGCGGCGGATCTCAAGTATGCAATGGACGAAATCGTGACATCCTTCAAAGACCGCCACCCGGAGGCGACGGTGGATCTCGTCACCGGTTCGTCCGGCAAGTTTTACGAACAAATCGTGCACGAAGCGCCTTTCGACATCTTCTTTTCGGCCGACATCAAGTTTCCGGAAAAGCTTAAAGAGCAGGGGCTGACGGCTTCCGAGGTCAGGATGTACGCCCGCGGCCGCATCGTGCTGTGGAGTGCACGGACCGACGCCAGCAAGATGACACTAAAGAACTTGGACAGTCCCCAAATCACCAGGATCGCCATCGCCAATCCCAAGCATGCCCCCTACGGCATGCGTGCGGAGGAGGCACTGAAGAAAGCCGGTCTGTGGTCGAAAGTGGAAAAGAAATTGGTGTTCGGCGAAAACGTGGCGCAGACCGCCCAGTTCGCCGAGACCGGCGCCGCCGATGTCGGCATCATCGCCCTGTCGCTGGCCGTGAGTCCCGCGCTGAAGGAGAAAGGCGGGTATTCGCTGGTTCCGGAGAATCTGCATTCCCCTCTGGATCAGGCCTACGTCGTCGTCAAGCGGGCCGAGAACAATCCATTGGCCGAGACGTTCGCCGAATTCGTCGCCGCCGAACCGGCGCGGGCGATCTTCCGTCGCTACGGCTTTATTTTGCCGGGCGAAGCGGTGCCCGCGCTATGAGTCGGCACGCCGATCCGAATCTCACTGCGCCCGCGACGACGCGGCGCGGGGTATCCGCCTTCGGCGGCGGGGCGCTAATCGTTACCCTGGGCGGCCTGATCGGACTGGGAGGCGCGGAATTCCGCTTGCCGCTGCTCATCGGGACATTTCAATTCCCGGCCCTGGACGCGGTCATCGTCAACAAGTTCGTCAGTCTGGCGTTGTCGGTGATCAAGATGTGGCGCGCTGGATAATCGCCATGTTCTCGCTTACCGTCGCGATGTTCGGCGGACACGGCGCTACCGAATCGGCTATCGGTGAACGTGTTTTTGTTTGACGATATTCAAAGGTCCTATGATGAAACACCCGTTCTTCGTACTTTCCATTTGCCTTTTGGCCACAGCGCCGCCGCTCGCGGCGCGGGACACTCTGACGGTGGCCGCCGCGGCGGGCATTCAGGCCAACTTTCCGGAACTGAAACAGGCTTTCGAGCAGGAATCCGGCATCGAGATCGAGCCGGTGTTCACGTCCTCGGGCAAGATCGCCGCCCAGGTCGAACAGGGCGCGCCCTTCGATGTCTTCGTTTCGGCGGATGTCAGTTATCCCGAGCATCTGTACAAATCCGGTTTGGCCGTCACGCCGCCCAGGGTCTACGTCTACGGGGCGCTGGTGGCGTGGACCCTCGGCGACATCGCCTTCGACAAGGGCTTGACCGCGGTGCTCAAGGCGCCTGGCATCCGCAAAATCGCTCTCGCCAATCCGAAGGGCGCGCCTTATGGCCGGGCGGCCATGGAGGCTCTGCGCCACTATCGGTTGCTGCCCGCTCTCCAAGAGAAAATCGTTTACGGCGAGACCGTTCCCCAGGTCAACCAGTTCGTGCTGTCACAGGCGGCCGAGATCGGCTTGACCGCGAAGTCCACGGTGTTAACGGCGGCGCTGAAGGACCGGGGACACTGGATGGAAATTCCCGAGGAAGCCTATCGACCCATCGCCCAGGCCGCCGTCATTCTGAAGCACGGGGAGGAACATCGGCCCGCGGCGGCGAAACGCTTTTTCGACTTCCTGTTTTCTCGGACTGCACGGGACATCTTCGCCCGGCAAGGGTATCGGCTGCCGTGAACCGATTGCCGGGAATCATCGTTGCCGTCGCCAGCGAAGGGGATATTTCGCTGGTCGATGTCGCCGTGGGAGAAAACACGCTGACCGCGATGCTGGTGGAAACGGCGGAATCCGCTCCCTATCTCGAAGCGGGCAACGCCGTATCGGTCCTGTTCAAGGAAACGGAAGTTTCGCTCGGCAAAGACTTGAGCGGTCGCCTGAGCCTGCGCAACCGGCTACAGGGCGAAATCGCCGACATCCGCAAGGGCAAGCTATTGGCCGAGGTGACGCTCGATTGCGGAGGCCACCGCCTGGTGTCCGTTATCACTCGCCGGGCCGCCGAGCGGCTGGAATTGGCCGTGGGCGATCGCGTCGAGGCCTTGGTCAAGGCCAACGAGGTCATGCTGGGGGAACGCGCCGATGGCCTATGATTGGCAACCCCTGATCCTCACTCTGAAGCTCGCCACGGTCACGACGGCGATATTGTTCCTCATCGGCGTGCCCCTGGCTTACTGGCTGGCTTTCGGCCGCTTTCGCCTGAAGGCGGCGGTGGAAGCCCTGGTCGCCATGCCCTTGGTCTTGCCGCCCTCGGTGCTCGGCTTTTATCTGCTCCTGGCTTTCAGCCCCAAAAACGCCTTCGGCCGTTTTCTGGACGAGACCTTCGGGCTGCGGCTCGTGTTCAGTTTCGAAGGACTAGTCGTCGCGTCCGTATTGTTCAGCCTGCCGTTCATGGTCCACCCGGTGCAGTCGGGTTTTCAGAACCTGCCGCGCAGCCTCACGGAGGCGGCCTACACGCTCGGCTTGTCGCGCTGGAAAACCCTGACGCGGATTCTGCTGCCCAACATCAAGCCCTCCCTGCTTGCCGGAGCCGTGATCAGTTTCGCCCATACCATCGGCGAATTCGGCGTGGTGCTGATGATGGGCGGCAGCATTCCGGGCGTGACCCGAGTGGCTTCCATCGCCATTTACGATGAGGTGGAATCGCTCAACTACGATGCGGCCAATTTTTATGCGTTCGTCTTGTTCGCCCTGAGCTTCTCCATACTGCTTGCGGTATTTTTCATCAACAAACGCGCATTGGGACCCCATTGATGCTGGAACTATCGCTGCGAAAAAACCTGCACACCGCGGAAGGGAACGTGACCCTGGACATCGAGCTCGAAGCCGAGACCGGACAGTTTCTCACCTTGTTCGGACGGTCGGGCGTCGGAAAAACCACTTGCCTTCGCTGCATCGCCGGGCTGACCGAGCCCGATCACGGCAGAATCGCCGTAGGCGGCGAGATCTGGTTCGACCGGACCAAGGGCATCGACATCCCGCCCCAGAAGCGCCGAGTCGGTTTCGTATTCCAGGACTATGCCCTTTTTCCGAATCTGAGCGTGCGCGAGAATCTCCGCATCGCGCTGGGGGATCCCAAGGACGAACGCTATCTGGACGAACTCCTGGAGCTGATGGACATACGGGAACTGGAGCGGCGCCTCCCGACCACCCTGTCCGGGGGACAACAACAGCGGGTGGCGCTGGCCCGCGCCTTGGCCCGGAGACCCCGGCTCTTGCTGCTGGACGAGCCGCTTTCCGCCCTGGACGGTGAAACCCGCCAACGCCTTCAAAACGAAATTCTGCGGATACAGCGGCATTTCAGGATGACCACCCTGATGGTCAGCCACGACCTCGGCGAAGTTTACAGGCTGTCCGATCGGGTCATCGTCATCGAGGGCGGCCGAACGGTCGCCCGCGGACGCCCCGCCGAGGTTTTCAGCAATCGCCGGATCAGCGGAAAATTTCAGTTCACCGGCGAAGTGCTCGCGGTCGAGCCCAACGACGTCGTGTTCACGCTCTCGATCCTGATCGGCAACCGGGTGGTGCAAGTGATCGCCACGGCACAGGAAATGCTGGACATCCAAGTCGGCGACACGGTCATGCTGGTTTCCAAAGCCTTCAATCCGCTCGTGATGAAAGTGGATCGGAATCCCGGCCGCCTCTCCCCATCCCGTTCATGAAGAGCCAACAATCGATGACGAATCCGAATCACAAGATCGATCCGCCCGCCTTGGTCGAGGGCGAACTCCGACTGATCGGCGGCCTCAACGAACGTCTCTTTCGATTGCTCGCCGCCATCGGAAAAACGGGTTCCATCAACCGGGCAGCAAAAGATGTGGGCCTAAGTTACAAAGGCGCCTGGGAAATGGTGGAGCGGGCCAACAACCTGTCGCCGGAGCTTCTGGTTTCCACCGCCGTGGGCGGCCGCCACGGAGGGGGCACCAAGCTCACCGCCGTCGGCCGGGAGTTATTGGCGCTTTTTACCGGATTACAGGAAGAACACCGCCGCTTCCTGGATGCGAAAAACCGGCAACTGGCGGACAACCCGAACCTCATTTTCTTATTCAGGAGATTGAACGTGAAAGCAAGCGCGCGCAACCAGCTCTTCGGCAAAGTGACCGACATCCGTACCGGCGCGGTCACCGTGGAAGTATGCATAGGACTCAAGGGCGGAGAAACGATCGTGTCGGCCATCACCAAGGAATCGGCGGAATCGCTGGGCGTCAGGAACGGCGACGACGCGATGGCGCTGATCAAGGCCCCGCTGGTCATGATCGTCAAGGATTTCGGCGGATACCGCCTATCGGCGCGCAATCAGTTGAAAGGGACGGTCAAGCGCATTCAAAAGGGCGCGGTGAATTCCGAAGTGGTGATCGAACTGGCGGGCGGCGATTCGATCGCCGCCACCATCACCAACGAGAGCGTGGACTCGATGGGGCTGCGCGAGGGCGATGCGGCCCATGCCGTGTTCAAGGCCGGGTCGGTCATACTGGGAGTCGCGGACTGAGCCCGCGTAGGCCGGGATAAGCTTGTCCTGAGCCGAGACGAACGGCTCGATCCGGCCTAGTTCTTTTTCTACGGGTTCCCAAGCTTTCGGGCTTGGGAACCCGGTCTTGCAAGCTCTTGCTTGCTGTCGTTCGGGAAGCGGGGGCTTCCAGGGTAGCGTTCCCAATCCGGAGATTGGGGACGAGAGAAAATTCCGCTTGCAATTATTTTATATTTCTATAATCTTTGAAACATGGAAATTAAATCAGTCGTCACCGCCCTCGCAGCGCTCGCCCAGGAATCCCGCCTGGCCGTCTTCCGCCTGTTGGTGCAAACCGGGCCGGAAGGCTTGTCCGCCGGGAAGATCAGCGAGACGCTGGGCATTCCGCCCTCTTCGCTCTCCTTCCACATGAAGGAACTCGCCCACGCCGATCTCGTTTCGTCCCGGCAGGAAAGCCGCTACGTCATCTATTCGGCCAATTTCCGGACCATGAACGAGCTGCTCGGCTTTCTGACCGAAAACTGCTGCAGCGGCAAGCCCTGCAAGCCGACCGCCACATCCGATTGCGCCGGCATCGAGGAAACCCAGGCATGACCGACAAAACCTTTACCGTACTTTTCCTGTGCACCGGCAACTCGGCGCGCAGCATCATGGCGGAAGCCTTATTGAACCAAATTGGCCAGGGCCGTTTCCGCACCTTCAGCGCGGGCAGTCACCCGGCGGGAACGGTCAACCCGTTTGCCCTGGAAAGGCTGGCAAAAGAAGGAATTCCCGCCACTGGCGCACGGAGCAAGCACTGGAACGAATTCGCGCAAGCCGACGCGCCGGATTTGGATTTCGTCATCACCGTTTGCGATAACGCAGCGGGCGAAGTTTGCCCGGCTTGGCCCGGACAGCCGATCACGGCCCATTGGGGCGTGCCCGATCCTGCGGCGGTCGCCGGTTCCGATGACGAAAAGCGCCTGGCTTTCGCGAAAGCCTTCGCCGTTCTTCATCGGCGCGTCACCTTGTTCGCGAGCCTCAATCCCGCGAGTTTGGAACGGCTCGCGCTGGAGCAAAAAGTCCGCGAGATCGGGCTTGTCGATATACCGCAACATGGCGAATAGCCTTTTCACTTCCCACCTCATCACTTGCATAAGAGGAAATTCCATGAAAAAGCTCGAAATCTACGATCCCGCTCTATGCTGCAGCACGGGCGTGTGCGGGGTTGAGGTCGACCCCGTTCTCGCGCAATTCGCCGCCGATGTGCAGTGGCTGTCGGAACAAGGCGTCGAGGTCGCCCGCCATAACCTTTCCCAGGCTCCGCAAGCGTTCGCGGCGAATCCGGTTGTGAAGGCCTCGCTGGAGAAGGAAGGTAACGAATGCCTGCCTCTGCTTCTGGTGGACGGCCAAATCGGCAGCAAGGGCAGATATCCGGCCCGAGCGGAACTGGCGTCTCTGGCAGGACTGAACATCGAAACGCCTGCGCCCAGCATTTATACGGACGCCGTCGCCGAACTCGTAGCGATCGGCACCGCGATTGCCGCCAACTGCGAGCCCTGTTTCAAATACCACTATCAGCAGGCGAAGAAGCTGGGCATCTCGCGGGAGGACATGATGCGCGCCGTGAAAACCGCCCAGAGCGTGAAGGAGACCCCCGCAAGGGCGATGCTGCAACTGGCCCATCGTTTTCTCGAAGGAGACCCGGTCGAACACCCGGTTGTGCAGAGTTGCTGCGGCTAAGGTGCCGCGATCGACGACTGTGCGGTTCTTCGAACTGCTCCCGCGCTCCTGTTCTCATCGGCAAGGGCGACGCGGGCAAGACTATCCTCGCCGTCGGTGCAACAACGGGCACTGGCCGAGATGTCGGCAGAGCCGCCGTTACGTGAAGTTGAAACCGCAAGATTGATGTCCGCGAAACCTGAGTAACCTATCGGAGCATTTGCCATGAAAAGATTCCATGTCCATATCGCCGTCGACGATCTCGAAAAGAACATCCGTTTCTACAGCGCCTTGTTCCAGACCGAGCCCAGCGTCCTGAAAGACGACTACGCCAAGTGGATGCTGGACGATCCCCGCATCAACTTCGCCATTTCCGCGCGGGGAAGCCGGCTCGGCCTGGATCACCTGGGGCTCCAGGTCGAATCCGGCGAGGAGCTGGAAGAGGTCAACCGCGGCCTGAGCGACGCCGCCCTGCCGGTCGAGGCGCAAAAACAAGCCGCCTGCTGCTACGCCCAGTCCGACAAATACTGGACCGTCGATCCCCAAGGCATCGCCTGGGAGGCCTTTCACTCGCTGAGCAGCATACCGACCTTCGGCAAAGACACGGCCATACAGATCAAATCCGCCTCGAGCTGCTGCCAACCCGCCGAATGAGGAATCCTTCCGTGAACCCGCGTCCGCTCAACGTTCTCGTACTCTGCACCGGCAATTCCTGCCGCAGCATCCTGGGCGAGGCCCTGATCAACCGGCTGGGCGCGGGACGTTTTCGTGCCTTCAGCGCCGGCAGCCATCCGACCGGCCGGGTCAACCCGCACGCCCTGGCGACGCTGGCCCGCCACGGACTGCCGACCGAAGGCTATGCCAGCAAGTCCTGGGACGCACTCGAAGACACGCCGATCGACATCCTGATCACGGTCTGCGATTCGGCGGCGGGGGAAGCCTGCCCGGTTTACCTGGGATCGGCCGTTCGCGGGCACTGGGGCTTGCCGGACCCGGCCCACGTCACCGGCAGTCCCGAGACCATCGAAGCCGCTTTCGAAGCGACCTACACGGCGCTCGAAAAGCGCATCCGCCAATTATTGGCGCTGCCGGTGGAAGCGATGTCCCGGTCGGAACTGGCCGAGGCGCTCAACCGCATCGGAACGGAAACTCTTTGACCTGCTTGCGAAAGCTACCGCCATGAACAAACAGAAATTCCGAAATACAACCCGAAGCGTCCGTCCCTCTGATCGCGGGCCGGGCGAAAAAGCCAAAGGCATGAGCCTGTTCGACCGCTATCTGACGGTCTGGGTATTCCTCTGCATCGTCGCCGGCATAGGGCTGGGGCATCTTTTCCCCGCAGCGTTCCAAACCGTGGGACGGCTGGAAATGGCGAAGATCAATTTGCCGGTTGCGGTGCTGATCTGGCTGATGATCATCCCCATGCTGGTCAAGGTGGACCTCAAGGCGCTGAAAGGTGTGGTGAAGCACTGGCGCGGCGTGGGCGTGACCCTGTTCGTCAACTGGGGCGTGAAACCGTTTTCCATGGCGCTCCTGGGCTGGCTTTTCATTGGTCAGTTGTTCCGGCCCTGGCTGCCGGCGGATCAGATCGATTCCTACATCGCCGGGCTGATCCTCCTGGCCGCCGCGCCGTGCACGGCCATGGTGTTCGTCTGGAGCCATTTGTCGCGCGGCGAGCCCCATTACACCCTGTCCCAGGTGGCGCTCAACGACATCATCATGATTTTCGCCTTCGCGCCCATCGTCGGGTTGCTGTTGGGGCTGTCGGCGATCACCGTGCCCTGGGACACGCTGCTCCTGTCGGTGCTGCTGTACATCGTCGTACCCCTGATCCTGGCCAACCTCTTGCGTATGGCGGTTCTGCGCCACGGGGACGGATACGCCCGTCTGGACCGGCTGCTGAAAGTACTGCACCCTGTCTCGCTGACGGCGCTATTGGCCACCCTGGTGCTGCTGTTCGGTTTCCAGGGCGAGCAGATCCTGACTCAACCGATTGTGATCCTGCTCCTGGCCGTACCCATCCTGATCCAGGTGTTTTTCAACTCGGGACTGGCTTATCTGCTGAACCGGGCCGTACGCTCGCCCCATTGCGTGGCGGGTCCTTCGGCGCTGATCGGCGCCAGCAACTTCTTCGAGCTGGCCGTGGCCACCGCCATCGCCCTGTTCGGCGTCGAATCCGGCGCGGCCTTGGCGACGGTCGTGGGCGTCTTGATCGAAGTGCCGGTGATGCTGCTCGCCGTCGGCGTGGTCAACCGCAGCCGCGCCTGGTACGAACGCCGCACGGGCGTGCCGGGCTACGAAGAATGCTGTCCGGCGCATCTGAAAACCGGGCATTGACGAATTGACTGGAGATCGTGTCATGCAAGGCCGTAATCGAAGACTTTGGGCATTTGCCGGGATCGTTCTCGCTCTTGGATTACCCACAGTGGTGCCGGCACAGACGGCAAGTCCGGAACGCGTGGAGGAAATCTCGAAACGCGGGGCCGAGGTCATGCCCTTCGACCTCAAGCAAACCCAGCACGTTTTTACCAAGACCGAAACGGGAGGGGTGCAGCAAGTCGTCGTTAGGGACCCGGCCAATGCCGGGCAGATCAAACTCATCCGCCAGCACCTGACGAAGATTTCCGAGGAATTCGCCCGCGGCGATTTTTCCGATCCTGCTCGCATCCATGGGGAAAACATGCCGGGCCTCGCCGAGCTGAAAAACGCCCAACCGGGAACATTGCACGTGGAATACCGCGAACTCCCGAACGGAGCGGAGATCGTTTATTCATCCGGCGATCCCGCCCTGACCGCCGCCGTACACCGATGGTTCGACGCCCAGCTCGCCGAGCACGGCCCGGATGCCATGCCGGGACATCCTCACGGCACCATGCATCCCATGCATGATAACTAGCGGGATTGCTGGGACTCCTTCGTCATCCCAGCCTACTTTCGATACATGGCATTTGTAGGTCGGCAATCCTTTGCCGACGATGCCATGCGCCGCCCTGGGATGTTCGGCAAGGCCTCCTGACCTCATTGGCACCCCCTGTTCGCAGCATTCGTAGGTCGGCAATCCTTTGCCGACAACTACGCTCGCCAGCCTGCTACGTCGCGAAAGGATCCCCGACCTACTTGGCGGCACAGGTTGGTATGTCGGCAACCCCTTGCCGACGATTCCATGTGCCGACTCCTTGTGTTCGGCAAGGATTACTGACCTACTTGGTGACGCCAGTTCGTAGGTCGAGCGCCGGAACTGGCTATCGCCTTGTTCCGGCCTACCCAGCCACGCGTCACTATCTCGGACCAAGGGTGTTCTAACGGTGTTGCCGCCCCGTCGCGAGCGCTACAATCGGCCGTCCTGGCTCGGATATTAGCCCGTGAATACCTAACGCAACTCGCTGACTGGAGATTCGATCTCATGAACGCCACGAAAAAACGCATCCTCATCGTCGGCGGCGTGGCCGGCGGCGCCACTTGTGCGGCTCGGGCGCGCCGGCTGTGCGAAACCTGCGAAATCCTCGTGTTCGAACGCGGACCGCACGTGTCCTTCGCCAACTGCGGCCTGCCTTATTTCGTGGGCGACGTGATCGAATCGGAAGCCAAACTGCTGGTGGCCAGTCCCGAAGTATTCAAGAACCGATTCAACATCGCCGTGCATACGGAAACCGAGGTCACCCGTATCGATAGGCAAGCCAAAACGATCGAGGTGCGCGATCTCAAGACGGGCGCGACGCGGCAAGAATCTTATGACGCGCTGGTCCTCGCGACCGGCGCCAAGCCCGTCCGTCCGCCTCTGCCCGGCATCGACCTGCCCGGCATCCACGTGTTGCGCAATATTCCGGACAGCCGGAAGATCAAGGCAGCAACGGCCAGGGCCTCCCGCGCGCTGATCGTGGGCGGCGGATTCATAGGCCTCGAAATGGCCGAGAATCTGGTCGGACTGGGGCTCGAGGTCACCTTGCTGGAACTGGCCGACCAGGTGTTGCCGCCGCTCGACCCTGAAATGGCCGCCTATGCCGCCGAACGGCTGAAATCCCGCGGCGTCAGCCTCAGACTGGGCGAAGGCGTCGCGGCCTTCGACCAGCACCCGGAGCGCGGCTTGAACGTGCTGACATCCAAGGGCGACACCATCTCTGCCGATCTGGTCGTCCTCGGCATCGGCGTGCGCCCGGAATCGGGACTAGCGGCCGACGCCGGCTTGGAACTGGGCGCCCTGGGCGGCATCCGGGTCGATGAATACATGCGCACCAGCGACCCCGCCATATGGGCCGTGGGCGATGTGGTCGAAGTGAAAAACCGCGTCACCGGAGAATGGCAGCTCGTCCCGCTGGCCGGCCCCGCCAACCGGCAGGGGCGCGTGGCGGCCACCGCCATTCTTCATCATTTCGATCGCAGCAACAGTGCACCGCCTCCCCTGAGATTCGACGGCGTTCTCGGAACCGCCGTGTGCGAAGTGTTCGGACTCACCATCGCGTGTACCGGCGCCAACGAAAAGCTGCTTAGGCGAGCCGGCATGAATTACCAAAAGATCTACCTGCATCCCGGCCACCATGCGAGCTATTTTCCGGGCGCCAAGCCGATTCACATGAAACTGCTGTTCTCCGAGACCGACGGCAGGATTCTGGGCGCGCAAGCCGTGGGCGAGCTCGATGTGGCGCGGCGCATCGATGTCATCGCCACGGCCATGATGGAAGGAGCTTCGGTATTCGACCTGGAGGACCTGGAGCTCTGCTACGCCCCCCAGTTCGGCGCCGCCAAGGACCCCGTCAATCTGGCCGGCATGATCGCCGCCAACCATCTGCGCGGGGATTTCCCCCTGGCGGATTGGGAGGAACTGGCGACCACCTCTGCCCTGCTGGTGGACGTTCGAAGCGAAACCGAGTTTGCCGGCGGCCACATCCCGAACGCACGAAACCTGCCGCTCGAGACCCTGCGCGACAGGCTTCACGAACTGCCGCAGGACCGCGAAATCTGGCTGATCTGCGGCGTCGGACAACGCGCTTATTACGCCTTTCGGCTATTGGCGCAAAACGGTTTTCAGGTCAAGGTGCTTTCGGGTGGGATGCAGACTTATCAGGCACGCGTACAGACGGGCGGCTGAGTCGATCGAAACGACATTTGCTAGGCCCCAAGCTCCAGCTTGGGACCACATTTGTGGGAAGCTCCAGCTTCCTTTCCCATCCTGTCCGCAATAGCCCCTCCCTCTGAAGGCATTACTGAGCCCGAACCGACAATAGCCGCGCTTCTTGCTGCACCAGGCAGTCGGCTGAACGATGCTGGAATGGTAGGCTCAAGCACCATTATGTCAGTCTCTGGCATCGGAAGCAGGAGCTTCCAATGTCACAGATTTCCAAGTAGGGGCCAGCAAATCGACGCCGCTATGCAGGCATTGCATCCCAAACCTGACCGCCCAACGAACGGCCGTTCGCTTTCTTTGATCGCTTCTGCCCATCGGCACCCCAAGCACCCCATTGCTTGAAGAAGAACGCAACGTCTGCATTCAGGCATTGGCGACGAACGTTATCGACCCACTCGGCGCACATCGGCCTAGCACGAGCACCGGATTCGCCACCGACAATCACCCAGTGGATTCCGGTTAAATCCAGATGACCTAAATCCTCAAGCAACGGCTCGATGGACAAAAATCGAATTGTCGCATTGACGTTGCGTAGCGCGTCGATTCGCGACAGACCATGGCGCTTGTTCTCCACGGAGACTCCAAGCCATACGTTGGGCGGAATCTCTCGCCCTGCACAGAATGCGGCCATGCGTTCGGCACGCTTAGTAAGAACCTGGAAGGTGTGCTGCTTGGCCTCCCTCATAATGTCGAAGACACGTGCGACGTAATCGAACGGCACCTCTTCATGAAACAAATCAGACATTGAATTCACAAAGTAGATCGTCGGCTTACGCCGACCCAAGGGTTCCAAAAGACGCTCAGGTCTTAAACTGAGGCGAAATCCGTTCTCATAGCCCTTTAAGCCCATAGCTTGGAGGCGGAGAGCCATGGACTCGGCATAACAATTCTTGCAACCTGGGGAAACCTTTGTGCAACCGACAGTTGGATTCCATGTCTGCTCGGTCCATTCGATTTTGCTGTTACCACTCATGTTGCTCGCTCCACTAGTTGCAAACGCTCGCCACCTTTTTCAAAGTGCAGCGGTTTCTTGGGTCGACGGCCAACTGCATCCAGATTGGATACTAGACCGCGTTTTATGAGGCGGACCAACGAAGCCTGCAGATCGCGGGGAAACCAGTCTGTTTCTTCTAGGATGTCGGCAAATTCATTACGACCGATACGGCGAATACCTGACTTCAGATAGTCCAACCAAAAACGATCTACATCTTCTGGGCTGACATGCCCGGCACTCTGATCAACGAACGTTTCCGCGCCAAACATATCTGGTGTGCCTGTGCGCCGCTCCCGCTCAACGCCTTTTTTGAGGGCTCGCACTTTCTTCTGTACTAGATCAACTTGTTCCGAAATCGTCATGAACTCCACAATCCCCTGCGGATGAGAGGTGACATAGACAAGGTGATACTTGGGACGCTCCTTGGTCGGATCCAGCACCCGAACATAGGCCGATCTCGGCCGATACTCAGGCTTAGGAACAGGCAGGCAGCGCTTTAAGTTCTCGCGGTAGGTCCTCAGGATCAATTGCTCTCTTTCCTTAGGGCACATTCCATCGAGGTTTATCGTTTCGCCCAAGAGTTCCGCCATTTCCTGCTGCCAGTCCCCCATCGACATGGTGCGATTCACAAAGTCATACATGAAGTTGATAAGAAACTCCGAACGCGGACGCTGCAGCAACCTACGTAGAATCTCGATGCCGACTTCCTTCCAGCCCTTTGGGTCTATGAAGAAGAACACGAAAGCATCCCGAGTTGCCCACTGCAAAAGCTTGTCGCGCAAATCTACGAAATCTCCTTTCCAACACTCTGAGCAAATGCCTCTGGGAGTGTTGCCGTGTAGATAAGTGTCGAGACGAGCAAATGCGGGCGGATCTTTCTCAATATAGAGCGCACGGATGTTCGCATCGATGCCATGGCTGGCAAGTGTCTGATGACAGGCATCCAAAGTGCGCAGAGATATTGCAATGGAGGTGCCCTCCATGTCTTCGGAATCATCGCCCCATGGACCAGCGAAACAGTCGACGTAGCAGAGATCAATGCGTCTGTTACGTCCAGCGCTCATTCCAATAATTCGAAACAGTTGTTGGAGGTAGCTTCTGAGCAGTTCGTGCTTGATCAGCGCCTGCTCACGCCCATCGTAAGAATCCGGAATGGCATTATTATCTGTCATGTAGCGTCCCTATTGACTACCGAACGTTCGTTCGGTAGCGTACGAACATGCCTTCGGATAGTCAATACCTTGCGGCGCTGCGTAGCTACTACGCTAAGCATAAGACCTTGCCGTCGTATGCCGCGATCGGACGGTTGGTTGGGCTATCGTCCAAGGCATCAGTTGCGCAGATGATTGGCCGGTTGAAGGAACAACAGTTCCTCGACAGCGCACCAGATCGACGGCTACGACCAGGCAAGAGGTTTTTCGAACGCTCTATCGGTGAGAACCTGCACGCGGGCCTGCCCAGCCCTGTGGAGGAAGCCATTCTTGATGATTTGTCTATAGATTCCTACCTGGTCCGTGACCCGACCAATACTATGTTGATCCGGGTTAAAGGTGACTCCATGGTGGACGCAGGTATCCTTGAAAATGACATTGTCGTTGTTGAAAGGCAGTCAACCGCATTGGATGGACAAATCGTAGTGGCAGCCCTTGAAGGCGAACTAACACTCAAACGGCTCAGGCTCAACCAAGGACGGCCGATATTGTTGCCGGAGAATCAGAATTACGCAGCGATCCAACCTACCGAGGACTTCACTATTCTTGGTGTCGTGGTTGGGTTGATTCGTCACTATTAACGGACCGATTGAGCTGCACGTCATATCGCTTCTTGCTGATTTGCTGGTTGTCAGGTGGAGACTTGGGGACGAGCAAGATCCACAACCAGCAACAACCAACAAAGAGCCGTGGCTTGCTAAAACCATTCGAGCAAAAAGGAAAAGCATGAAATCTGCTAGGTGCATCCTGCTTGCCTTGTTTGCGGCCATGGCTTCCGCGGCGTTGGCGGAGTCCGGAAAGCGCGAGTGCCGGTTCCCGGAGGACCCGTCCTATCCGGGAAATATCTTCGAGCCGCCGGCATGGCCTATGACGGACCTCGAAACGTACTCGCAGGGGCGGCTGGGCGTGATCAAGCCGACCTACGATCATTTTTATCTGTTCATCGCCTATCGAAGCTTGGCCGGATTGCCAATCACGCAAAACGACATGGAACGGCTCCGTCCCCACGATCCCTGCTGGTACACGGATGCACGCGGGTTCTATGGCTATGAACCGACTGCCGAGGATAAATTCCAGTCTGCCCTGAGCGAGTGGCAGCGCGCGCGAGCAAAGGTCGGCGCGGTTCCCGAAGTTCCAACGATCGACACCCGTTCGTCTCACCCTGAATACAGCTTCGTGGAATTTCTGAATTGTCACGCGGATGCGTTCAGAAACGCGGCCACGGTATTGGACAATCGATTGTCGGCGTACGGACAAAGCCCGCAAGTTCTCGACTGGGTAAAAGCCCAGGACAACGAGGGGCTTCCGCTCGATGAACTGGCGCAAATCGCAGCCATGAAGAAACTGCCGGACAAGTTTCGCCGCGAGCTGACGCTGGTGGTCTGGACGCGTGCATTCGTTCTCGAACGCTGGGATGTGCTAAGGAGATTCGCGCCCCGAATCAAACACCTGATCCCCGAAGCCGGACGTCTAGTCGACGAAATGCTTAGAGGGCCGGGCGGAAACCGACGCCGGGCCTTCGGCGCCATGCTGATCGCGCGCTATCCGGGCATGGTCGGCAACATGAGCGACAAAATCACTTACTCGGTGGCGCTGGACGAGTTCGCGCAGGTCAATGTGCGTCGCTCGATGGCGCAGGATGGTGAACGAGAGAACTGGTGGTGCGGCTTTCCCTCCAGTGTCTTTTGGGCTCAGATGGGGTATGGCACGGTTATGGACGAACCTCCTCCCAAGTTTCTCTCGCCGAAGTCGATCGAGGCGCTCCGGGTGGAACGGCAGCAGCTGCGCAGAACTTCCAATGCCACCGATTACCTTTCCGGTTTGGTTATGGCATGGGCGAGAACGGCTCCGCGCGACCCGAGATTGCCAGAGGCTCTGCACATGCTGGTACGTTCATCCCGTGGAGGATGTATCCGCCAACCCGACTCCGGCGCAATGTTCAGGCATCTGCACACATATTTCCCTGGCAATCGATGGACCAAGATCACAAAAGTTCATTACCAGTAGTGACCCTGGTGGCACACAGCTCGCTCCGCTACCCTCGGCTGAAGATCCGCCGTGTCCGAAGCAGATAGGGAGCGAGTACGGCTGGGGCAAGAAACCAATCGCAGTAACGACACCAGCAGCCTCGTTAATCGTGGTTATATTTATCTGAACCAACCCACGGTGCTGATCTAGACGTTTCGGAGAAAAACAATGAACATGTCGAACAGGCTGATCTTATCCGTCGCTCTTGCCGTTTGCTGCTTCGGCGCGGCAGTAGCGGACGAAGGAAAGGACGAGTCCGGGAAGGGGAAGGATAGGTATTACTCGGATAGCGACTGGAGAGGAGAAGAGCACCGGGATAGCGGAAAGTCGGGAAAAAAGGAAAGAGACCGGTATTACCCCGGAATGGAGCTAAAGGAGGATAAGCACTGGGAGGGTGGTAAGGATTGGAAAAAGGAAGAAGACCGACATTACTCCGGGAAGGACTGGGATGATGATAGGCATGACCCTTACTTCCACGAACACGGCTACACCCGCCTCGATATCCCGCCGGGGCATTATCCCCCTCCGGGCGAATGCCGCGTCTGGTATCCGGGCCGACCTGCCGGGCACCAGCCTCCTCCCGGCCAGTGCCATCGGTTGCGCGTCAAGGTTCCGCCGGGCGCCTGGCTCATCCGGCATCCGAGGGATAGGGCCGACCACGTCCACGTGATCGTCTATGACGACTATCACCCCGGCACCATCCGGGTCATCGGGGAGTTCGATATCGGTACGGGCATATTCGTGGACCTCGTCGTGGATAGATGAAGCCCGAAAGGGTATTTCAGCGGACCGGCCGCAACGTCGCTAGACTCCGCTTGCGTGCGTCCGCCGAACATCAGTGCCGGAATGTTGAAAAACCCTTGGATCGAAAACTCAGCCTATGCACATTCAACGGATTAATCGTGCCAAAATGCTCGAAGCGATTTTTTTTACTTCGTCGGATAGCAATTCAATCGAGGAGCAAGCGTGGCGTTTCTGATCGGAGCGGTTCTGGCCATTGTGATCGGCCTGTCGGCGACCTTGTTCGGCCTGGATCGTGATCGTGCGTTTTATCCCACGGTGATGATCGTCATCGCGTCGTACTATGTCCTCTTTGCGGTCGTGGGCGGTTCCATGAACGCATTGATTATTGAGCTCGTCGTTGCCGCGGTGTTTTTTGGCGCCTCTATCGCCGGATTCAAGTACACCTTGTGGCTTATCGTTGCCGCCCTGCTCGCACACGGCATCTTTGATTTCGTCCATGGCCGGTTCATCGCAAACCCCGGAGTGCCGGCCTGGTGGCCTGCCTTCTGCCTCACGTATGACGTCGCTGCCGCGGCTTACCTCGGATGGCTGCTCACGCGTAAGCGAGTTCGGGCCGATGCCATCGCAGGAAGCGCATCGAAGCGCATCGCAAATTTCAAATAACTAGGTTTTTGATCCGCCGACCCGGCAGCTTATCGGGCTGGCGAGTCAATCGACAGGGCGCTCGGGATAGAACTCTTGACCGGCTATTTGATCTCGCCGAGGAGTTCGAGATCAAAACCACAGGTACGGTCGCCCAATCCGCCGATGCAGCTTACCTCCACGGCTTGCGTGCGTCTTCGCGTTACGTGCTCCACGACCCCGGCGATCAGCCCTCCCTCAAAATGGCAGAGTGTACGCCCCACGGGTTGGAGACCGCTGCACGTGACGCATTCGTAGACATCGACATGAATCTTGTCCTCGGTCAGCAAGGGGACTTCGATGATTCCGATCTTGAGGGCCGCGCAGAGCCCGAGAAAGTCTTCGAGCTTGCCGATTCCAAGACCCATGCCCAGTTTTTTGCCGGCGTAATAGGCCATCGCCGAGGCACCCCTGCCGAGGATATCTTCGATCGCCACCAGTCTCAGCAGTCTGAAGAGCGCCACACCGGCATCATCCCCGAGGCTGGGACGCACGATGTTCAAGGCATTGGCAATATCGACCGTGGGGTACCCGGCTTCAAGCACTTTCGCCGAGCCGGTAAATGGGGTTGTCGAATGCATGAATGATGGTCCTCTTCTACTTGATCGTTGCGTCAGAAGTGCAATAAAAACCGTAGAGACATAAGGCTCATTTACCCTCGCCCTGTGTCATGATCGGCCGCCCGGCGCCCCCGACCTCAGTGGTTTAGCTCAAGCATAGATGAAAATGCGAAATGCAAGGTCTAACGCCGTCCAGCCAGGAGAACACCCTATTGACGAAATTTGACATCAAGAGCTAGTTTGACCTAGCTTCATGATGCTGATGCTCGAGCCGATGGCGGTGCCAGCGGGCCTCGCCTGACAGACAACCGGATTGAGATGTTCGTCCGCCGGGAGACCGCCTTCATTTCGGAAGCCTCTACCGCCCCTCTCTTTGCTTCTCCAGGATCGGATGATTCGTCAATCCGTTCCCGAAAGCTCGGCTTCCATATAACCGTGACACCTCTATTCGTTTATAAGGAAACGCGATGAAAGTTGACGTTGGAAAATGGGCCGTTATTGTTCTTGTGATCGCCCTGGCCGCCGGTTGCTCGAGCATACGGGCGAGGACCGAGATACTCGAAAACGAGTGGGCGGTTTACCCCGGCGTTCGGCAAGACGCGAAAGAGATCGGCGAAATTTTCGGCGGCGAGCGTTCGGCATCCGCATGGCTCAACGGACTGGTGGCATCCGTCCTTATTTTCGATCTGCCTTTTTCGGCCGTCTTCGATACGTTTGTGCTTCCATACGACTGGCATCGCGTTCGCAACCCGAGCGCTTCCGAAGAAACCCGCGACTCGTCGACAGAATCACCGGCTCCCGAATCCGGGGAAATCGAAGAAGCGCGTTGATCTGAAATTCATGTTGTAAGGGATCTACTCATGATGACCGCATCTTGCATGGGAAGCTACGGAATGGCACCCGTGAGCGAGCAATATCGCTTGAATATTGCCCTGGTGGCCGAGGAAGGTGCGGGGCTCCGCGCCTTGAAGGCGCTAGACGAAAGCGGACACCGGGTTGCGATGGTGCTCACGTCGCCTCCGGACACGCGCAAATCGGCCTTGTGGTCGTACGCCGAAAGGCGCGGACATTGTCTCTTGCCCGCCTCGGCCGTCAAGGACGCCGCTCTCGCCGACATTTTCCGCAAAGAGAAGGTGGACCTCCTGCTCAACGTCCACTCGCTGCACGTCGTAAATGGCTCGATCCTGGAGGCCCCCCGGATCGGCGCGTTCAACGTGCACCCGGGCCCCCTGCCCCGTTATGCCGGTCTCTACGCGCCGGGCTGGGCCATCCTCCGCAGCGAACACCGGTACGGCGTCACCGTTCATCGCATGTTCGCCGGCATCGATACCGGACCCATCGCCTATCAGACGCTCTTCGACCTGACCGAAAGCGACACCGCATTTTCGGTGGGCCTGCGCTGCGTGGAAGAGGGTCTCTCTCTCCTCTCCACTCTGGTCGCCGCGGCCGCCCTCGACCCGGCCTCCATTCCCCACATCGAGCAAGATCTCACGATGCGCGAATACTTCGGCAGGGTAATCCCCGAGGGCGGCACGCTGTCTTGGGATCGCCCCGCCGCCGACGTCGACCGCTTCGTCCGCGCCTTTTGCTATTTCCCCTTCCCGTCTCCGTGGGGAGCACCGAAGACGCGGGCCGGCACTCGGGAGATCGGGATCGTGAAAACCTCGCCCACCGGAGAGCCGAGCTCTGCGCCGCCGGGGACGATCGAGACGATGCCCGGAGGTGAAGTGTGGGCCGCGTGCGCGGACGCGTGGCTTCGGCTCGAGGTGATCACGGTCGACGGCCGGCGCGTCCCGCCGGCCACGGCGCTCTCCGCCGGCGATCGCCTGGGCGCCTGACGCCGGGGACGGCGAGGCTGTGCCCGTGAATTCCGATGCGCGCCCGGCGGCTTCGGTGCGGCGCCGGGGCCGACGTGACCCGATCGAATGGCGAGCGGCTTCGCGACACGGGATTCGAGCTGACAAAGAGCCCGCCCGACGCACCCGTTCCGATACCTTCTGTAGCCTGAAGGTTTACAATGGCGCGCCATAAAAACATTACGGGGCGAACGGCAGCTTGGGGAAAGCCTATGACATCCGGGCTTCCCTGACTGCGCGAAGCCCGGTTTAACGAGTGGCGGAAGCCAACGAGATCAAGCCTAGGGGGAATTCATGTCGGTCGACATTCTGCTGACCGTGGTCGCCACGGCCACCGTGCAGTCCATTTTCGGCGCAGGCGTCTTGCTGTTCGGCACGCCGATCCTGTTGCTGCTCGGTTACGAATTCGTGGACGTGCTTATCGTGCTGCTGCCGATTTCGATCGCCATCAATCTGTTGCAGATCGCGAAGCACCATGCCCACATCGATTTTACCTTTTACCGGAACGTGCTGTTTCTGACGCTGCCGCCCATCGCGCTCTTTCTGTTCCTGGTGACTCATACCCGGATCAACATCGGCGTGTTGATCGGATCGTTTCTGCTGCTCATCGCCTTGAAGGAATATTCGCCGACCGTGACCCGCGCCATCGACGCCCTGATGAAGTACGAAAAGGCTTACTTCGCGACCATGGGCGTTGTACACGGGCTCAGCAATCTGGGCGGCTCGCTCCTCACGGCGCTGGTGCACCACAAGGACTATGCAAAGGATGTGGCCCGCGTCACCGTTGCGGCTTCCTACGCCACCTTTGCCGTGGCGCAAATCCTCACCTTGTGGCTGTTCAGCCGGTCGCAGATCGATGTGCCTTTTGCCGAAAATGCAATCTATCTGGTAGTCGGCGCTCTGGTTTTTCTGCTGACCGACGAAATGCTTTACACGCACATCGAGCAAGCCAGGTACCGCCGCATCTTCGCGGGTTTTCTGGCCATCGCCGGAATAGTGTTGATGATTCGAGCTTTGAGTTAGATATGATGAGCCAACTCTTCGCCATCGCCTTGGGCGGATCGCTCGGAGCCGTGACGCGTTACCTGGTCGCCACCGGCATCTACGCCTGGCTGGGTCGAGGCTTTCCTCACGGCACCCTGTTCGTGAACGTATCGGGCTCGTTTCTGATGGGATTCCTCACCGAACTGATGCTGCAACGATTTTCGCTGGCCGTCGAATACCGGGCGGCGATTCTGGTAGGGTTCCTGGGCGCCTACACGACCTTCTCGACCTTTGCCATCGAAACCTTGTACCTGTTCGAAGAAGGCAATCTCGCCAAAGCCGGATTGAATATTTTCTTGAGCGCCGTGTTGTGTCTCGCGGCAGTCTGGATCGGACTGGTACTGGGCCGGCAGATATTTGCCTCCGATCTCTATCCCTGGCTCGGGCACGGGTTTCCGTACGGCGGCCTGGCGCTCGCCCTGACGATCGCCTTTACCCTGGCCGCAGCGGCCGAATTCGTTTTTCTTTACTTCGATCTGTCTACCCTGTACCGGGCGATTGTCTTGATCAGTCTGCTCGGTGTGATGACCCTGGCGGCGACCTTGTGGCTCGCATTCCAATTGCCCGAAATTCGGGCGGAGTTTCAGGGTCTATTGAGCATCTTCGCCGTGAATGCCCTGCTCGGCGTTACGGCGGTCTGGTTGGGCACACTCACGGGAAACTGGTTATGGCACATCAGCAAGTCACCATAGCGCGGATTTATCTTAGGGAAGGCGAACATATCCTGTCCAAGCTCATGAAGTTCCTGCACGAAGAGGAACGGGTGGCCGGCGTCACCGTACTGCGGGGCATGACAGGATTCAGTCGAAACGGAAAAATCCGTACGGCCTCACTGGTCGACCTGTCCCTGGATTTGCCCCTAGTGATCGAGTTTTACGACGAACCGGATCGGGTGGAAACCGTGATCCAGGAACTGCTGCGGCGGATGGATTTATCCCATGTGGTCACATGGTCCGGAGTCCGCCACATGAAAGAGGAATAATCGGCCACTTCGGTCGTCAAGCATATTGGCGATCGGAGACTTAGAGTGTTTTTCAACCCGGTGTACGGATTCGTGTCGGGCGGGAAGAACGTAGGTCGGCAATCCCTTGCCGACTTATCGGCTCGGCAACGGACTTTGTGGGAAGGGGCGTCCTGGCGCTCCCAGGACGGCCTTTTGCGATTGGAAGGGGGACTTTGGTGCTCCCAAAGTTCCCGTTTGCGATTGGAAGGGTCGCGACTAAAGCGACCGTTTGCGATTGGGAAGGGATTGCCGACCTACATATCGGGCTCCCTGATACCGGATCGGAAAATGCTCTAATTCGGTCTGTCCGGCCATAATGCCGGCGTCATGATGCTCGGCCTGGCTCGGATGGACGAATTATCGGTACGCGATGATTGTCCAAAAAAACTGGACCATTCAAAAAAGGAGCGAGCGATGAAACACCTGATAAGCATGCTGTTGCTAGCCAGCGCCGTCCTCTCGGTATCGCCGAGCATTCAAGCGGGCGAAGAGTTCTACGGCACCATTGAAAAGCGTCCCGAAGGCAAGGTCGGCACCTGGATGATAGGCGGTCGCGAGGTCGTGGTGACGGAAAAAACCAAGTTGGAGGAAGACGACGGCCCTCTGGTGGTTGGAGCTTGCGTGGAGGTCGAGTACGAGGGAGGCTCGGTCGAGGAGATTGAAACCGAAAAGCCGGGGAAGTGCCGGAAGTAACGGAACCCCTTTCATATGCCAATGGACTTGGAGAAACCTGAAGCCGGCCCCGCGAGAATTGGCCTTGAGCCGGGTTATGATCAGCCAGGGCGCGGCTTCAGTAGTTCCGACATTGGCAACGATTTCCTGCCGAATCCGGCCACGCGGGATATAACCGCGCCCTAGCCGACCGGAAAGCTCGGCACTACCGCGTCGTTCAAGCTAGAGCATTTTCATACCTACTGTACGGGCATTCGCGCGTAGGTCGGGAATCCCTTCCCAATCGCAAACGGTCGCTTTAGTCGCGACCCTTCCAATCGCAAACGGGCCTTTAATCGGCCCCTTCCAATCGCAAACGGGAACTTTGGGAGCTCCAAAGTCCCCCTTCCAATCGCAAACGGCGTCTTCGGGAGCGCCGAAGCCGCCCTTCCCGACGCCGCCGTTGGGCCAACGGGTTTGTCGGCAAAGGATTGCCGACCTACGAATGTAGCACCCTGTAGGTCGGGAATCCTTTCCCGACGCCACGTCCCGGCCGAGCGTCTTCGTCGGCAAAGGATTGCCGACCTACGAAAGCTTGAGTCGATCTACCCTGGCCGAAGGCGCCAACGACTCCAGCAGGCCTGTTTTGCCGTACGAGCGAGATGAAAACGCTCTAGCTCCTCATGGCTTGCCTGCGGAGGAATCCACTTTCGTTTCGGCCCTCGCCTTTTCGCGGGCCACGCGCGCGAGGGTCACGTATTTGCTGCGCAGTATCGCCAATTCCTCTTCTTCCAGCTCTTCCAAATCCAACAGCGTGTCATCGGCTTTTTCGATGGCACGGATGAGTTCGTCCAGTTTCACTTGGAGGGCTTCGGTATCCCGGTTCTGGGTGTGCTGAATCAGGAATACCATCAGGAACGTCACGATGGTGGTCGCCGTATTGATCACCAGCTGCCAGGTATCGCTGAATCCGAAGATCGGTCCGCTGACGACCCATACCAGGATCACGATCATTGCGATGTTGAAAGCCAAGGGCCGCCCCGACAAGCGAGAGAACAGTCTCGCGAACCGGTCGAACTTGGCGTTCCAGTAAGCGGTATTCTCGAGGTTCTTCTTAGCCCAGGCGGCGCATTTGACTAGAAAAGCAAGCATACGGATATACCAAGACATCGCGGCATTCCTCCAGATTTCGGATCTTTGTAGCTCATTGTTTTTAGATCGATCGGACCAAGCTTGAACACGACCGAGCGGCCCACTAGCCAGTGTAGGGTTTTGCCGCGTGGACAGCCAGAGGCGTTTTGAAAGAAATCAATCTCGGCGGCCGGCTTTGGTAAATCGGCCTGGATCCGGCAATAGAAGAAGAGAATTCGACTGAAACTACGCCGGCCGCCAGTCGGCGTTGATTTTGCCGTCGACAAGGCCGATGCGCCGGTCGGCGGCCGAAGCGAATGCAGCGTCGTGGGTCACGGCGACCACCGTCTTGCCCATTTGGTGAGCCAGATCGTGGAGAATCTGCCGCACCGTGGCACTCGATACCGAGTCGAGATTGCCGGTCGGCTCGTCGGCCAGAACGACCAGGGGATCGTTGGCCAGCGCGCGGGCGATGGCGACGCGCTGACGCTGCCCCCCCGAGAGCTGGTGCGGATGTTTCGCGCTTTGCTCGGCGACGCCCAGCCGAGCCAACAACTCCATGCCGCGCGAACGGATCGCGGCATCGCCGAGCTTGCCGAGCCGGCGCATCGGCAGCGTAACGTTGTCGAGCACCGAGAACTCGGCGAGCAGGAAATGGAACTGGAACACGAATCCCAGTTTCTCCAGCCGGCGGTTCGCCAACTCGTTCTCGCCGTACGCCGAAGTATCCTCGCCGTCCAGCCACACCCGCCCCGAGGTGGGAACGTCGAGCAGACCGAGCAGATAGAGCAGCGAGGACTTGCCGGAACCGGAAGGCCCCATGATGCAGACGAACTCGCCCCGCTCGATATCGAGGTTGATGTCCTCCACCAGGGTCACCGGAACTTCCCCGGCCAGCGTGCGCCCGAGATGCTCGGCTCGCAGGACCGCCGTCATGCTGCGCCCCGCAGAATCTCCACGGGATGCACGCGGCCCGCGCGGCGTGCCGGCAGATAGGCGGCGAGAATGCACGAGACGAGGGCGAAAGCGGTGGCGATGGCGAATTGTTCCGGTCCCCACCAGATCGGCATCTGTACTTTTTCCGTAATGCCGGGCGGCCTGAACTCGATGGTCGACAGCAGCTTCATGAGTCCGGCCCCCAGAACCAGGCCGAATACGCTGCCCACCACGCCGATGATGACCCCTTCGAGCAAAAAGATGAGGCGTACATCGCGGGCGTGAAAGCCGATGGATTTCAGGATCGCGATATCGCGGGTCTTTTCCATCACGATGGTCGACAGGGTGTTGTATATCCCGAAGGACGCCACGATGAGGATCGCCGACACGACGCTGTACATGATGATGTTGCGTACGATCAGCACGCTCAAGATATCCTCGGAGGCTTCGATCCACGACACCGACTTGTAGCCGGCGACCGCTTCGATTCGCTGGGCGGCATCGCGGGCCTCGTAGGGGTCGTCGAGCTGGATGATCAAGCGGTTAACCCGATTGGGCCGGTCGAACATCACCTGGGCGCGCTTCAGCAAGGTGAACGTCTGGGTCTCGTCGTAGTTCGCGTTGCCGGTGCGGAAGATGCCGACCACCTTCATCGGACGGCTGGCGCCGTTCGCGGCGACCACGTTCACGTTGCGGCCCAGGCCGAGATTGAATTTCTGCGCCAGCCCCGTGCCGACGACGATTCCGTTCGGATTGGCCGCGAGCGCGTCGATCGAGCCTTCGATCATCTTCTCCTCGAGCGTCGACACCGTCTTCATCTTGTCCGGCACCACGCCCGAGAGGGTGACGCTTTCCTCCCGGCCGGCGAATACGAGCACGGCCGAACCGACCAGTACCGGCGCGACCTTCAGTCCGGGCATGGACTCCACGAATTCGAGTTTTTCGCGATAACCGCGGATGCCGCGCGTTTCCGTCTGCGGCTTGACGTTGCTGATCCGGATCGCGCCGCCCGCCCAGCGCAGCTCCGCCGGCTGCGTCCGGGGCAAGCGGTATTCGTCGTAGACCGTGATGTGCGGACTGTTGTCGATGAGACGCTTGATGAAGTCCTTCTCGGAGCCGCGCATCAGGGACGACACCGCCAGGAAGAAGGCTACGCCGAGTATGACTCCGGTAAGCGAAACAAAAGTCTGGCGTGTGCGACCCGTAAGATGCGTGAGCGCCACCTGGAGCTGGATGCGCATCAGGACACCGGCACGGGAGATGATGAACGGATACGGGCGGCGCGTCCGTCGCGAAGGTTTTCCGAAGGCGTCTCGACGACTTGGGCCTCCGGAGACAGCCCCTCGACGATTTCGGTACGAACGGCGCCGGTTACGCCGGTCCGCACCGGCTGCTGGTGTAGCCTCCCGTCCTCAACCACCCAAATGGTGCCGTTCTGGACCGCGGTGGACGGTACCAGCAGGGCATTTTCCCGTTCGGAAACGATCAGGTTGGCGTCGACCGTCATGCCCACCTGCAACTTCTCCGGGTCGGCGAGCCGGATGCGAACCCGGTAGCTGCGTGCGATCGGGTCGCCCTTGGGCGTGATTTCGCTGACTTCGCCGTCGAGCACTTCGTCCGGCAGCGCGTCGGCGCGCAACACCGCCTTCTGCCCCACATGCACCCGCAAAATGTCTTCTTCGTCCACCTCGGCCGTGACCCGCAAAGGCGCGCAACAAGAGAGATAGAACAGGGCCTGTCCGGCGGGAATGAACTGGCCGATCTCGCCGTCGCGCCGGATGATCAGGCCGTCCGCGGGCGCCGTGAGAGTCATGAAATCACGCTGAGCCCGCGCGCGCTCCAGCGCCGCCTCGGCCGCTTCCAGATCGGAGCGCGCCCGGTCCAGTTCGACTTTGGCAATGACATTGCGTCGCACCAGTTCCTGCAAGCGCTGATACTGCGTGCGCGCGAACCGCACGCGGGCGGCCAGCTCCTCGACCGTGTTTCTCAAATCCGCGTCGTCGAGCCGAGCGAGTACCTGGCCCTTACGCACTTGACTCCCTTCATCGACGTTGAGTTCAACCAAATGGCCTGCCTGCCGCGCCGCGATCGGCAGCATGACCGTCGGTTCCACGGTGCCGGTCGCGTAAATCGCCTCCACCGCGGGCCCGCGAGTCGGCGTCACGACGGTGACCGTGACAGGACCTTCGCGCCACCAATAAATTCCGCCGGCGGCAGCGAGCACGCCGATGGCAAGAATCCAGATCCACTTTCTTTGCATTGTTCGGAAGGGGAGAATGACGGTCGTCGATGGTGGGTCTATTGCTGGTTAATTGTTATAGCAAGAAAGGCGGCCCGGTTCCGGGCCCTGTCGAGACTGCCAGACTCGCCCGCATCGGGTTCTTGTAGAGGAAACATGCTCCCATTTTAAACGACATCGAGATGACGAAGCGCGGTCGGCTTGTCGATGCTCCCGACGATCACCCGTGCCGCTTCGAGAACTTTCTGCGACTTCATCGGATTGCCGCATGAACCGACGAAACCTCGGCAGTCTAATCGAAATGAAAGCATTATGCGGATGAGCCAAGATATGATCAGTCTGATCTTCGAATCCGAGCAGCTAGCGAAAACCACCAAGCTTGCACCGGCGCCTTTCTTCCGAATCACCGGCAATTTCATCAGCCAAGGGCCCAACGGGACAGTGGTCGCCAAATTCAGCAATCACTTCTGGGATATGCAAGGCCAGCAGCACTTCACCCAGTACGCCTGCCATGACCGGACGTCGATCCATTTTGAGGATGCGCTGGCAAACACCTCGGAAAGCTTCGGCCCGTTCGATGAAATCTCCGTTGCCGATGGAGTGGTCTACGCCAATGGCCAACTCTTCGCCCGGTTCACCGAGGAAACACAACTCTGGCATTGTTACAAGACCGATACCTATTGGTTGAGCATGATCATCGCGTCGCCGCCCTCGCTGTAGATTGAGTCTTCCTGCAAGGGATTCGACGCCACTATTTCGCTGGGTCCGTTCCCTAACTTAAAGCTCTTTCCCGGGCACTCCATTCCTGAAACGAGGCATAGGCTATGGCGAGCAAGGTCGGACCCAGAAATATGCCGAGGAAGCCAAAGGCCATCACCCCGCCCAAAGTTCCGAGAAACACCAGGATGAATGGCAGATGACTCCCTTTGCCGATGAAATAGGGCTTAAGAAAATTATCGACGAGCCCCACCACTAGAAGTCCCCAGAGCACGAGAAAGACGGCCCACCCCGTCGAACCCTTTCCGAACAGCCAGATGGCCGCGGGTAACCAGATTAATGCGGGACCGACGGGAATCAAGGACAGAACGCACGCCAGCACGCCGAGCAACAGGACGCGGGGGATGCCCGCGATCCACAACCCGATACCAACCAAAATCCCCTGAATCAGCGCGGTACCGATAACGCCGTAAACGACGCCTTTGATGGTGTCCCCCGCCACATGGAGTAATGCCGGCGCCCGTTGGCCGCCGACCCGGGTGAATAAGGGGGCCAGCCTTGTGGATAACGCGGCACCGTCCCGATACAAAAAGAACGCGATGAACACGCTGAGGCTTAAGTACAGGAGACTTTCTCCGAAGTTTGCCGCACTGCGCAACGCCCAATCTCGCAGGGGCATGAGGTACTTCAGCAACGCCTCGGTCAAGCGGGCGCCGCTCCCCACCATCTCTTGCCAGTGGTCGTGCAGACGCGAACCCACAACCGGCAGCTTGGCTACCCACGCGGGTGGGGTCGGCGGTCCCTCGCTGAGAAGTTGCCGTGCCATCTCCACGAGCGCGGTCACGTCTTCCGCCAAACTGGTGCCGAGGAGCGCCAAGGGGACAATCAAGACGGCTGCCACTATCAGGACCATCAGTCCACTGGCCAATCCTTTCCGGCCCGCGACGGCCGATTCGATCCTTTGATAAACCGGCCACGTGGAAAAGGCCAGGATGACCGACCACAGGATCGCCGAAAGGAACGGACGCAGCACGACGAAACAGCCCAGGATCAATACGAGGACTACGGCGAAGCCGGCCCACTGGTCGACACGGTTTTCGCTCAGCACGTCGTTTTCTCAGATCGACTGGAAATGCCCAATCACCACCCGCTTACTGTTCGTAACGAAAGTCAAACCACATCGTCACCCCGGCATGGAAGGGGCCGACTAAAGGCCCGTTTGCGATTGGGACTGCCGGGATCCAGGTTACAAGGATGTAGAGGGCAGGCCATCCTTGGCCTCTGGATTCCGGCACTCCCTGCCGGAATGACGGGTAATACTGGCATTGCTTTCTTCACTCACTGTAAAAGATAAGGAAAGGTCGAGCCCTGTCGTTCTCCAAAGCCCTTGGTAGTCTAAGAGGGTGTTTAGAAAGCGTCACGAGCGGCCCGAAGGCAAGCCTGTCCTGAGCTCCGTCGAAGGGTCCGTCCTGAGCTTGTCGAGGGGCTGCCCTCAGGCCGTGCAGTAGCTTCTCGCACACACGCTAAGCTAACCCACGACCTCTTTGGCTTCGGCATATCAAACTCAATCGTTATCACTCCAAGCGCTCGCATATCCGCGCGTTTCGCGTCAAGCCAAGGACTCGAACGCTGTCCAGGCTAGAGCATTTTCATACCTACTGTACGGGCATTCGCGCGTAGGTCGGGAATCCTTTCCCGACGCCACGTCCCAGCCGAGCGTCTTCGTCGGCAAAGGATTGCCGACCTACGAATGCTTGAATCCATTCACCCGAGCCGAAGGCGCCAACGACTCCTGCCAGGCCTGTTTTGCCGTACGAGCGAGATGAAAACGGCCTAGGCTCTTGGGAGCGTATATCGGCGCAGTAGTCGGGCGAAGTCGCCCAAGGCCTCGATGCCGGTGTCTTCCGCCTGCCGGCACCAATTCTCGAGCAATTGCACGCGGGCTTCATAATGGCTGGCGGATCGGATCCAGAGCTGTTTCAGGTCGTGTTTGGAACGGTAGATCGTCTCGAGCGTCCGGCTCAAGTTCAGCGCCTGTTTTAAGGTTTGGCAGGCCGCTTCATCGAGTTCGACGCCCTCCCGGACCAGAAGCGTTTTTACCTTATGCAGCAAAGGCCGGTGGGCGGAAGGAGCGGCCTTCCACTCGTGCCGCAGTACCGGGAGCACGACGCGACGCCCGTACAAAGCCAGGACATGATGGCGGTTGCGCATTACGGCCTGGACCGTGGCCGGGTTGATCGGTTTGGGAGCGCGCTCGAGGCGGATTCGAGGCGCCGTGCGGCGGATCTCGGCCAGCCGAAACCTTTGCAGCAGGCGGATGTAGACCCAGCCGATGTCCAATTCCCACCAGCGATGGGCGAGACGGGCCGAGGCCGGATACGCGTGGTGATTGTTATGCAATTCCTCGCCGCCGATGAGGAGCCCTAAGGGAAACAGGTTCGTGGAGGCGTCCGGGGTTTCGAAATTGCGATAGCCCCGGTAGTGGCCCAGGCCGTTGATCACGCCCGCCGCCCAAAAGGGAATCCAGAGCATTTGCACCGCCCACACCGTGATGCCATACAGGCCGAATAGCACGACATCGATGACGAACAGCAGGGCAACGCCCCCGCCTCGATAGCGGCTGTAAAGGTTCCGTTCGATCCAGTCATTCGGGGTGCCATAGCCATAGTGGTCCAGCGTTTCGACGTGGCGGGCTTCGGCCCGGTATAACTCGGCGCCTTCCCACAGCACTTTCCGAATGCCGAAGACGCGGGGGCTGTGAGGGTCTTGCGGGCTTTCGCAATGGGCGTGGTGTTTGCGATGAATCGACACCCATTCCTTGGTGACTATACCGGTGGTCAGCCACAGCCAGAATCTGAAGAAATGGCTGACGACAGGATGGAGATTCAGGGCGCGATGCGCTTGGTGACGATGCAGGAAAATGGTCACACTGGCAATGGTGACGTGGGTCAGGGCCAGGGTAATGGCAATAAGTCCCCATCCGGGAAGGTTGAGCAATCCATCAATCATCTATCCCTATCCTAAAAACGGGGGGGAATAACATGTTTAGTCCTTCATCGAATTAGAGCGAGTACGACCGGGAAGGTTTTGCACCGTGTCGCCAGCGTGCGCAGGCGACTTTTTGACGTTGCCGGCACCTAATCCTTTCTGATCAGACGCAACAGAAGCAAGAAGGCTACGGCGCCAACCGTCGCGATAATCAAGCTCCCAAGCCTGCCGCCCCCGGCGGACAAACCCAGCACATCGAACAGAACACCGCCCAACACGGCACCGAACACCCCGACAATAATGTCTCCGATGGCGCCAAACCCGCCGCCTTTGACCAATTGCCCCGCCGGCCAACCGGCCGCCAGGCCAATCAATACATACCACATCACTTCCATAGAGCCTCCCGTTTACCCGGGTCAATCGAGTTATTGATTTCCAGTCTGAACGTCCGTGGGGCCGAATGCTTTTTTAAGAACCAGATAGGTCGCCGACAATCCCAGGAGGATAGCTCCAATGCCTATGAGTAGGCCGGGCTCTGCATGTTTTAGGTCCAGGGTGATGAGTTTGTTGCCTAACGCGATGATGGCGACTTCCACCACGAAGGCCGGGTTGATGGAGCCCTGCACGAGATAGCTTTTGATGGACTTGAGGAGCTCCAACCCGATGACCAGGATGAGAAAAAGGCTGAATGATTCGAATAAGCGATTGATATCAACCAAGAAGAAAGAAGACTCGATAATGTTCTTGATGACGACCCGGCTGAGCTCGAGGGTCCCCAAAATCACGGAAATCAGCAGCAAGAAAACCAGCACGTAGACGATGTATTTTTCAGCGCTATCAATGGTTCTTAGCACTTTCACGAGGTTTCCTCAGCGTCGTTCGCCTTCTTCCGGCGTGGGTAGGCCCACATCAACGCTTTGAGCCGGTCGAGGTCGACCGGTTTGACCAGGTGCCCATCGAATCCGGCGGTCCGGGATCGGTCGCGGTCTTCATCCTGTCCATAGCCGGTCATCGCCACCAGCAACGCCCCCTCCAACTCGGGCAGCGCCCGCAGACGGCGGGCCACCTCGTAGCCATCCAGACCCGGCAATCCGATATCGAGCAGGACGATCTGGGGGTGAAACATCGTCGCGGCTTCAAGAGCGCTCGGACCATCGAGTGCCGTCTGCACCTCGTGACCTTCGAGTTGCAGCAACAGCGCCGTACTCTCCGCGGTGTCCATGTTGTCATCGACCACCAGGATACGGTAGCGCATGAGGGGCATGGCTTGGGCCGCTTCGGTTTCCGCCGGAGCGGCAGGGACGGCCGTTTCCGGCACGGCCGGCAAACGGACCGTGAACTCGCTTCCCTCATCCACCCCGGCACTGTGTACGCTTATCTGTCCGCCGTGCAATTCGACCAGGCGGCGAACCAGCGTGAGCCCGATGCCGAGGCCGCCTTGGGCACGATCGAGGGATTTGTCGGCTTGCACGAAGAGGTCGAAGATCGAAGGCAGCAGTTCCGGGCTGATACCGATACCGGTGTCGGCGACCTTGAGCACCGCTTCCTGCCCTTCGTGTGCCAGGGTCAGGGTGATATCGCCGTGGGGCGGCGTATATTTGATGGCATTGCTCAGAAGATTCGAGACGATCTGTTGCAATCGGGCCGGATCGCCTTCGACCGACAGGCCGTGCTCCGGCAGCGACAAGCCGAGCCGATGGTGATGCGCGTCGAGCTGAAAGCGGGCGTCGTCGACCGCCTGCGCCACCAGATGCGTCAGATCAATCGGCTGTTTCTGAAGCACGATTGTTCCACTGGTAATGCGGGACAGATCGAGGAGATCATCGAGCAACCGCGCCTCCAGGCGGAGCTGGCGATCCAGCATGGCCTGGGCCTGCTTCTCCGCCGCTTCTCCGGCATCGCCGCGCCGCCAGATTTCCAGGGCGTTGCGGATGGGCGCCAGAGGATTGCGCAACTCGTGGGCGAGCATGGCCAGAAACTCGTCCTTGCGCCGATCGACCGTTTTGAGCGCGTCCAGCGCCGCCCGTTGCTCGGTGATCTCCTCGATCGCCAGGAGGATGCGCTCCTGATCGCTCCAGCGCAGGACCTGCGCGTTGAGACGCAAGGTCCGCTCACCGAGCTCGGGAAAGGTCTGGGTGACCTCCTTGTCCTCGAAAGCGGCCTGGGCGGGCAAAACCTCTTCGAGAAGCCGGCGCAGGGCGGGAATGTCCCATTGCCCATGGCCCAATTCGTAGAGCCGGACCTGCTCGGTCGCTTCGCGCGCGGTTTTGAAGTTCCGGTAGAAGGCGCGGTTCGCCTGCTGAATACGGAGATCGCCGTCGAGCACGAGCAGCGGCTGACGCATGGTTTCCACGACAGCCTCCGCGAAATCGCGCGCCTGCCGCATCTCGTCGTTCAGCACGTTGAGTTCGCGGTTGCGGGCGCGCAGTTCGTCGTTGCTCGATTGCAGCTCTTCCTGGGCGGTCTCGAGTTCCTCGTTGGTACTCTGGAACTCCTCGTTACTCGATAGCAGTTCCTCTTCCGTTGCCTTGAGTTCTTCCACCGTCGTCTCGTGTGCATCCAGCATGGCCCGAATGTAATCGCGGGCCGCTTCGAGATCCTGCGTAAGCCTCTGGATCTGGCGATCCTTTTCGCTTTCCGGCCGGAAACTTTCCGCGCGTTTCCCCGGACGCATTCGGCTCCGCAACGAACTCCAAAATTCCCCGACAATGGTTGCGCCTTGGTCCACTACCAGTGAGGCTTGCGCTTCAAAAAAAATCAGAAACCACGGGTTTTCCGCCCCGGCGATCCGAATCGGCATGACCTCGATATTTACCGACTCCGTATCGTTTGACCCCTCCACGCGCACGCCCTCCCGCCGTGTCGGAGCCCATTCCTTGCGCGCCTGCTCGATGGCGCTGCTGAGGTCGACGAGGAGGCCCGGCCGGGCCAGCTTCTGCAGCTTGAAAGTCGGAGGGCCGCTCGGATTCGCCAGATACGGACCGGTCTCGCCCCGGAACTGAAGCACGTTCATCTCTGAATCGCACAGGACGCCCGGCGGAACGTAGTGGGCCATGGCCAAGCGATCGGCTTCCCGTTGCAGGCGCTCCGCCTCCACGGGTTCGCTGGACAGAGCCAACTGTTTCGGGCGGGACCGGTCCGGCAACGCGGGATACTCCTCCAGCAACGCCAAGTGATTCTTCTGTCCGGGCAGGATCGCCTTGGAATAGATCTTGAGCCGCTTGTCGACGGAACTGAACAGCTCGGAGAAGGGGCCTATGGTTTCGGACGGTCCCAGCACGAGAAATCCGCCCGGATTCAAGGCGTAATGGAACAGCGGAATCACCCGCTTCTGCAAAGCCGGCTCGAGATAGATCAACACGTTGCGGCAACTCACCAGATCCAGCCGCGAGAACGGAGGATCGCGGGCCACGTCGTGGCGGGCGAATACGCATAAATCGCGGATCGTGCGGGTGATTTGATAGTGGCCGCCGACCTTGACGAAGTAGCGCCGGAGCCGCTCGGCGGAGACGTGGCGGGCGATATTTTCCAGGTAAAGTCCGGTACGCGCCTTCTCGATGGCGGACTCGCTGAGATCGGTGCCGAAAATCTGAATCGGGGTTTGGGTCAGGCGCTCGCCCAAAAATTCCAGAAGGCAGATGGCGATGGAATAGACCTCCTCGCCGCTGGCGCAACCCGGGACCCAGATCCGCAGCGGAGCTTGAGATGGACGGCGTTCGAACAAGCGCGGAAAGACGGTTCGGCTCAACTCTTCGAACAACTCGGGATCGCGGAAGAAATCGGTCACCTGGACCAGCAGGTCCTGAAAGAGGGCCTGGGTTTCCGCCGTGTCGCTTTCCAACAAATTCAGGTACTCCGGCAGCGTATCCAGCCCGTGCAGGGCGAGGCGGCGCGCGAGTCGCCGCTGCACGGTACCGCGCTTATAGTGCGTGAAGTCCACGCCGGAGACGTTGCGGAGGCGACGAAAGAGCCGGTTGAGCGTTTCCTCGTCCGTGGGCGGAGGTTCGCCGGCGGAGGCGGTACTGTCTACCTTCAGGTATGGATGGCCGCCGAGGCGAGCGAGTTCGCGGGCAATCTCGCGCGGGGGCAGCACCCGATCGACCACGCCGAGATCTACCGCCGCCTTCGGCATGCCGTTGAATCTGGCCGAGCCTTGGTCCTGGGCATAGGTGATACCGCCGGAACCCTTGATCGCCTGCATCCCCAGCGCGCCGTCCGAGCCCGTGCCCGAGAGAATGACCCCGACCGCATTGGCCCCCTGCTCTTGCGCGAGGGAATAAAACAAGCGGTCGACGGGCATGGGCGGCACGGGAAGCCCGTTGCGGGCAGCGAGAGCCAGATGGCCCTGGACCAGGGTCATGACGGCATTGGGCGGGATGATATAGATGTGGTCGGGTTCGACCGCGAGCCCCTCCGTCGCCTCCTGGACCGGCAAGGCCGTTCTGGTCGAGAGGATCTGCGTCAGGACGCTTTCGTGGTGGGGGTCGAGGTGTTGGACCAACAGAAAAGCCATACCGCTGGTGGCGGGAAGGTCGGCCAGAAATTCCGACAATGCTTCCAGTCCGCCGGCGGAAGCTCCGATGCCTACAATGGGAAACGCCATCAAGCTGCATACTCCTGAGTAAGAAATTCTGTCTCGATATTCGACATTATCCGGTACGGCGATGTCCAAGTCCGATTAAAACAAAGGTCCACCTTGAGTGGCGAGCGACGGCGTCCGCACGCCTGCCCGAATCTTTTAACAGTACACTACACGGATTGGTCTGCACCTGCTTGAATTGCCGGCCGCTCAATTCCGGAATTTTTGCGTCACGATCAAGCCGTGAATGCCGCCGTCCATGATGCCGATACCAACACGCCCGAATTGCGGCCGTAAGATATTCGCGCGGTGGCCGGGCGAGTTCATCAAGCCGGCGTGCGCGATGTGAACGCTGGGGGCGAGAGCCAGGTTTTCGCCGGCGATCAGAAAACCGACATTCGATTCGCGCATTCGGTCGAACGGGCTTTTGCCTTCCGGAGTGTAATGAGAAAAATAACCGCGGGCGAACATGTCGGACGAATGTCTTCGCGCCACTTCGGTCAAGGCGGGATCGATCTTCAGCGGCGAAAGTCCTTCCGTGGCGCGCTCGCGGTTGACGAGTCCAAGCATTTGCTCCTCGAGCGCCGGTCTCGGCTGCGGGGCTCCGACCCTGAACGGCAACGAAATATGCTCGTCGGATTCCGGGTAAACCGGAAGCCGGCGGTTCAGCCCGTGGGTAAGCGCATCTTCGAAAATCGGCATCAGAGCCGTGGTCAGCCGTTCCACCAGAACCGCGAAGCGGTTCGCCGTCCCGCTTTCGCGGGCATCCTCGCGTAGATCGCCCGGCAGCGGGACCACGAACAACAAGGCGGCGGCGATGGCTGCCGTTATCAGCCCGTTGGCCAATCCCGGAAGCGTGCCGAACAGGTGATTGAAGAGCCGTCGGTGAATGCCATGCGGCAAGCGTTTGAGCAGCGCATTCCCGAGCAGCCCGATGGCCAAGCTGGTGAGCAGAACGATGAGAAGAAACGCGGCAGGCTGCTGCCACGTGTTCGACAAACCGGTTTTCGAACCCAGTAAATCCGCCACCGGTCGATAAAAGAACCAGGCCGCAAGCAAGCTGCCCAGCCAGCGCAGAAGATTGAGAAAACCCAGGATGAAACCGCGCCGCCATCCACCCCAGACGGCGAACAGAATCAGCAGAAGAAGGAAGACGTCGATGACGTTGAAGGCCATGTCGATAATCCCGTTACCGGCCGATGCACTTTATTAGATGGCCGTGGTTGCGCATTTGCTTGTCGATGCGGTTCCTATCCCTGAATCGATCGAGCAGCCCCCGCCGCGGTTTGTCCGGCCGTTCTTCTCCGGGAAGGAACCCCGGTTCGCCCGGAAGGTCATTTTTCATAAGGGGCGAACTGCCGTTTCGTAGGGAAGTAGAGCGGAACGGCGAGCAATTCGGGAAAGGATCGCACGGAAGCCGGACAGCCGGCGGGAGATAGCAATGCGTACGAACAGCAACGGCAGTTTCGATGCACTGATTTCCGGGACGATCGTCGGTATTGCCACCACGCTCGCGGCGGCAGCGTGCGGCAAGGCCGAGCGTTCCGGCGCCGTGGCGCCTTTGAACGCCGTGAGTCACGTCACTTGGGGCGACCAGGCCGCCCGGCAGAACGATGTCAGTCTCAAATACACGGGCACCGGATTCGTGCTCAATCACGCCGCGGCCGTTCTGTGGGCGAGTCTCTACGAACGCTGGTTCGGACGAGCCGCCGAGTCGGGCGATGTCGCCAGAGCATTGACGGGCGGAGCGATAGTCGCTGGCCTTGCCTATCTGACGGATTATCATCTGGTCCCCGAGCGCCTGACGCCCGGATACGAGAAGCGCTTGTCGGGCAAGTCGCTGGCGACGGTTTTCGGCGCGTTGGCTTTGAGCCTGCCGCTGCGCGGATTGGTTCAGCATTTGAGACGCTAACCCTCGCTTCGAGAGAGCTTTTCGCCGCCTTGCCGGACGGAGCCGTTCACGGCGATGACCGTCATTCCGCTTCGACGTAGCCGGTCTGGATTCTCTGTTGCACATGCATTCCGTTCTTGGGCGGTTACCGATCCCTTATAATGCACGCCCCAACTTATTTTTGAGCGGAATCATGTCCACTATCCCAGCTTGCCCCCAGTGCACTTTAGAAAACACCTACCCGGACGGCGACAATTATGTGTGCGCCGACTGCGGCTACGAATGGCCGATCGAGGAAACCGCGGCCTCCGACGACGACGCGGATGCGGTCGTTAGGGATGCCAACGGCAATGTTCTGTCCGACGGCGACACGGTCGTGCTGATCAAGGATCTGAAAGTCAAAGGCTCGTCCATCACGCTCAAAATGGGCACCAAGGTGAAAAGCATCCGTTTGGTCGGCGGCGACCACGAAGTGGACTGCAAGCTGGACAACGGCAATTTCATGCTGAAGGCCTGCTTTTTGAAGAAGGTCTGATAAGCCGCTTTTGACCGATAGCGCTCTGATTCCAGATCCCTTTCAATCAGGCGTTCATTTTCGTAGGGTGGGTTAGGCGCACATCAGCACCAACCGACCGCCGATCACTGCGCTTCGCGTGCGCCGTAACCCGCCGAGCGACCTTCCATCGGCGGGTTACGCGGAGCCTGTCCTGAGCCTGTCGAAGGGCCTGTCCCGAGCGGAGACTAGGGGCTAACCCGCCATCGATGGGTTTCGCTTCGCTCTACCCATCCTACGATGAATGTTCACTCGAATGCCGAATGGAATTACGCTTTGGGTATGGTTTAGAGCGGTTGTCAGATTGATTTAGAGCGTTTTCCATCCCGGTGTACGGATTCGTTCCGGGAGGGGAGAACGTAGGTCGGCAATCCCTTGCCGACAAAGCCCTTCGCCGAGCCGATACGTCGGCAAGGGATTGCCGACCTACATATCCGAATCCCTTACACCGATTCGGAAAACGCTCTAAGACCTGTGGGAGCGGGCTTTAGCCCGCGATCGAGCGATTATCGCGGGCTAAAGCCCGCTCCCACACTAAGTACATTCCGTAAACTTTTACGGAATCTCGACAGATTAGTTTGATTGGCGGGTTTCTCCTGTAGTGGTGCGTATGCCGCAAGACTTCCCTGAATGTACTTAGAGCGTTTTCATCGCGCTCGTACGGCAAAACAGGCCTGCTGGAGTCGTTGGCGCCTTCGGCTCGGGTAGATCGACTCAAGCTTTCGTAGGTCGGCAATCCTTTGCCGACGAAGACGCTCGGCGGGACGTGTCGTCGGGAAAGGATTCCCGACCTACTCGCGAGTGCCCGTACAGTAGGTATGAAAATGCTCTAAGGCTTTCTGCAATCAATCCTTACATACGAATGGAAACCGCTGTATTTGTAGGCTGGGTCGAGGAACGAGACCCAGCTTTTTGATGGCCGCAAAATACTGGATTGCGCTGGGATTCCGCAAAGCTTCATCCTAGCCATTGGACTTCGGTCGTCATTCCGGCATGGAATACCGGAATCCAGAGGCCATGGATGGCATTGGCCTCGAATCGGCGGGTTACGCTCCGCTAACCCGCCCTACCTAATCTTCGCTCGAATGCCGAATGGAATGGCGCCGGGATTTCGCAAAGCTTCCATCCCGGCCTCCGTCCGAGCTCTATTGATTCCGGCTCTCGCTTACCGCAGCGGCGTTACTCGTCCAGTCGCCCGGAATTCCCGGTAGTCCTCTAGCACCTGGGCATGGTCGAAGACCAGAGGCTGCGGCAGTTCATCCGGCATGACCACGCTGCAATGCTTGGCATCGTCTGCGGCTATCGGTTCGCCGCTGGCCTCCGCGACGTACACGACGGTCACGGTATGGCCTCGAGGATCTCGCTTGGGGTCCGAATAAATCCCCAGCAGGGCAATCAGGCGAACCTCCAGCCCGGTTTCCTCTTGGGCTTCGCGCCTGGCAGCCTGTTCCACGGTTTCGCCGATATCGACGAAGCCGCCCGGAATAGCCCAGCCTTGAGGCGGAAAGGCACGTTCGATCAAGACAATGGGCCGGCCGGGCCGGTCGGTCAATTCGATGATCGCGTCGGCGGCAAGGGCGGGAGTCATCGGTCGCGGCATGGCGTTTTCCTGTCGTTCAAGCCTGATCCGATAGACACTTTATCAAATCCAAGTTCTGAGAAAAGTCGGGCGTGGCTTGGATGGTCCCCTTGGACAAGGTCAGTCCGGCGCGAACAGGTCCAACGTCACCGGACGCTGCGCGTTTTCCAGGACTGAAAAGCTGACGCCCAACAGGCGGACCTTGCGCCGGCCGGCTTCGGTGCGATTTAGGAGTTCCGCAAGGTGGGGCCGGACATCGCGGATGTCGCGAAAGGGCCGATCCAGGGTTCGGGCGCGGGTGACCAATTCGAAGTCGTCGTATTTGACTTTGACGGTGAGGCCACGAGCTTGTAGGCCGTGCCGGGCCAGTTTCTTCAGAACGCCTTCGGCGAGTTTGGCGAGGTGCTGGCACATTTCGGCCCGGTCCGAGAGGTCGGCGGGAAAGGTGGTTTCCGCGCCCCAGGATTTCCGCGGGCGGTTGGGGACGACCGGCCGCTCGTCGATGCCGCGGGCGATCCGGTAGTAGTGCTCGCCGGCCTTGCCGAACTGCCGTGTCAACGTGGCCAGCGCCAGGCGTTCGAGATCCCGGCCGCAACGAATGCCCAGCGCGAGCATTTTCGCTTCGGTGGCTTTGCCTATGCCGTGGAAGGCGCCGATGGGGAGCTCCGCGATAACGACCCTCCCCTGTTCCGGCGGAATCAGGCAAAGCCCGTCGGGCTTGTGGCGGTCGGAGGCGATCTTGGCGAGGAACTTGTTGTAGGAAACTCCCGCGGAGGCGGTGAGCTGGGTCGCTTCCCGGATGCGCCGCTTGATTTCCCCGGCTATTCGCGTGGCGGAACCTTGGAGAATCGGACTTGCCGTGACATCCAGATAGGCTTCGTCCAGGGAGATGGCTTCGACCAGGTTCGTGAAGTCGAGGAAGATGGCACGAATTTCCGCCGAGACCGCCCGGTACACGTCGAACCTCGGCCGAATGAACACCGCCTCGGGACACAGCCGGTAAGCCTTGGCCGCAGGCATGGCCGAACGGATACCGAACACCCTCGCCTCGTAGCTGCACGTCGCCACCACCCCTCGTGAGTTCGGGGCGCCGCCGACCACCACGGGTTTGCCGCGCAATTCGGGAAAGTCCCGCTGCTCCACCGCCGCGTAGAAGGCATCCATGTCGATGTGGATGATCTTTCGGAGGCGTTGGGGCGGCGGAACTTGATCAGAGCCGTTCAAATAGGGTCACCGGGTCTCATTAGGGCTGCTGTCGGACTGCAGTCTCGAGCCGGCTGTCGCGGGCTAGAGCATTTTCATATCTACTGTACGGGCACTCGCGCGTAGGTCGGGAATCCTTTCCCGACGCCACGTCCCCGCCGAGCGTCTTCGTCGGCAAAGGGTTGCCGACCTACGAATGCTTGAATCCATTCACCCGAGCCGAAGGCGCCAACGACGTCCGCCAAGCTGGTTTTGCCGTACGAGCGCGATGAAAACGCTCTAAAGCCCGCTCCCACGGCAAGATCAATTGCAATCAATACCTGGAAATAGAAACAGCTCCAAGGATACCCGGACCTCGATCTCATCCAAAATGATGTATCCCGCCGGGCGGCCGTTGCGCTAAAAGCGGTCGTCGGCCGGTGTCAAGTCTTGTCGGCGAGACAGCTTTGTCGGAAGGGGCGTCCTGGCGCTCCAATCGCAAACGGTCTGGCCGGGAGCGCCGGCCAGACCCTTCCCAGGACGGCCGTTTGCGATTGGAAGGGTCGCGACTAAAGCGACCGTTTGCGATTGGGAAGGAATTGCCGACCTACTTACCCCCGAATCTCGACATGCTGCCTAGGCTCCAACTTCGACACGAATGTCCGAGAACTTGTCGTCGTAAAAGGCGATCCGGTCTTTCAGTTCACGATGCTCTTCGTAGGGGTCCTCGTAGGTCCAGACCGAATCCTCGAGTTTCGTTTCGCCGAGCTTCAGATCGAAGTAATGAGCGGTCCCCTTGAACGGGCACTCTGTCGTGGTATCCGAGCGTTCGAGCCGATCCAGCCTGACGTCGGAACGCGGGAAATAATAACGCGCAGGATGTCGGTCTTCGTCGACTTCGATCACGTCGCGCGAGTCGGCAATCACTTCGTTGTCGATTTTGACTTGCACTCTTTGACCGAGATGCTTTTCTTGCACTTTATGCTCTGGCCATTTTTGGTGTCCTGGCGATTTTTTCATGTTGACCTCCTGGCTTCTTGGCCATGATCGATGTCAAAGGCAGTCTCTACGGCCCGCATGCCTATCGGCCGCTGCCGTAGGGACGGGTGATGATCTCCAGAAGATGACCGTCCGGGTCTTCGAAATACACTCCGCGGCCGCCGTCGTTGCGATTGATCTGGCCCGGCCGGTGCTGGCCGGGATCGGCCCAGTACTCGAGACCCTGCTCGAGTATGCGGCCGAAGATCCGATCGAAGTCGTCTTCGCCGATCAGGAAAGCGTAGTGATGCCAGGCGATCTCGCCGTCGGTCTCGCAGAAATCGAGCGAAACGCCGTTGCTGAACTCAACGACGAGGAAAGGTCCGAACGGTTTCTGCCCTGGCAGGCCGAGAATTTCGGTGAAGAACGTCGCCGACTTCCGCTTGTCCCGGCACGGGACGATGGTGTGATTGAGCTGTACGCTCATCTGCGATGCTCCCTGACGCCAAGTCTGTTAGCTTTGTGACCGAACGCAAGGTCAAGCAGTTCAACCCGGCTTCGCCGAATCACCGATCTCGCTGATCGGCAGTCGGACAACGAATTCGCTACCCTTTCCCCGGCCCTCGCTAAATGCTTGTATGGTGCCGCCGTGCATCGCCACCAGACTTTCGACCAGCGATAGGCCGATCCCCAAGCCCCCTTCGGTGCGGTCGAGAGTCCGGTCCACCTGATAAAAGAGATCGAACAGATGACACAACGCCGCCGGATCGATGCCGCGCCCGTTATCGCGGACCCGGATGGCGACCTCGTCGCCTTCGCGTTCGACGCTCAGCCGGATTTGCCCTCCCTCATCGGTGTACTTGGCGGCATTGTTGAGCAGATTCGAGACCACCTGCGCCAGCCGCACGAAGTCGCCTTCGACGTGGATAGTTTCCGAAGGCAGTTGCACGCGGAGTTCGTGCCGGCGCGCGTCGATCAGGGGACGGCTGGTTTCTACCGCGCGCTGCACGATATCGGCCACTACCAGCAATTCCCTGCGCAGTTCGATCTTGCCGCGGGTGATGCGGGATACGTCCAAGAGATCGTCCACCAGCCGGGCCAAATGCTCGACCTGCCGATCGATAACATCCCGCGTCCACTGAAGCTTGGGATCCTCCGTTCCCAATTTGCGCATGATTTGAACGGCGTTGCGGATCGGTGCCAGAGGGTTGCGGAGCTCGTGGGCCAGCATGGCGAGGAACTCGTCCTTCCGGCGGTCGGCCTCGCGTAACGCTTCCTCCGCGCGTTTGATCTCGGTAATGTCCTGGAGGATGCCGCGCAGAATGATGCCGCGGCCTTGGGAGCGCGGGTAAGCCGCGCCCCGGAAGTGTAAAGTTACGAAAATTCCGTCGGCACGAGTGCCCTGCAGTTCCAGGTCAAAAGCCGAATCGGCGGATGCGGTGTGCAGCACGTCGAGCACAGCTGCATGATCCTGAGGGTCGATGAACTGCAGCAATCCCTCAAGATTGCACGGAAAGTCGCTTAAGGGATCCACGGCAAAAATACGGCGGATGTTTCCGTCGCACAAGAGCTTCTGATCCACCGGGTCCCACTGCCAGACGCAAATGGCAGCTAGCGCTTGGAGATCCCGAAGTTGCTCCTCGGACAGTTGCAACGCGACTCGCTGGCGGAATCGACGAATCAGGAACCAGGCATGATCCGCGATCGCCTGGAGGGATGCGAGATCCTCGTTATCGTAGTCGACTGTTTTGTTGCCGACACCGACCAGCAGCACCACGCGATCATCGTATACGACCGGCACCCCCAGATGGCGCACCAGATGGACATGACCTTCCGGATAGCCCTGCTTGCGACTGAGCCCCTGGTAATCGTTGTGAACGTAGGGCCTGCGATGGCGGGCGCAGTCGGCCCAAATACCGGCGGTGCTTATCGGGTAATGGCGTTGATATACCGCTTGGCACTGGCGAAGGGTTGCGGCCGACCAGGTACCTAGTTCGATAGTCACCTGGTCTTCATTGACCAGATGGAAGTAGCCGACTTCACTGTCCGTCACTGCGACCGCCGCCTCGATAGCCGCGGAGTACAATCTGGGTTCGTCTGCGTCGAGAGCGTGGCGATATAAGTCCAGTAACGCGGATTTTGCCTTGTCGGGGATTGGGGCTAAGGGCGTATTAATCATTGATAAGAAATCATGTCACAGTGAAACAAGGCAGGCTTGTAGCCTTTCTCACCATTCTGGCCCGATGGCAAGAACGAGAGGGATTAGGGGCGCATGACGCTCAACTTCACAGCAACGTAAACAAAACTTCGATTTAGGCCCGCGTGTAAACCTTATCACGCGATCGCGAAGAGGTCCCAAGGGTCGGTTGTATCGCGCTCTCGCCGCCCGGAAGGTTTATCGTGTCCCTTTAATCTGGAATCGAAACCGAACGCATCGGTATTTATTGATAACTGAATGGCAAGAACCCGCAAGTTCGACCATTTTTTTCGGACAATGTTTTCGTTTTTTTGCCTGCCCGTCAGAACTCGAAAGCCCAGCTTTCCCGGTCCAACTGGCGCTGCAGCACGATACGGCGCGGCGGCTGGATCAATAAGGTCCAGGTTTGCTGATTGTTGCGGTACGGCTCCTTTACCGATTTGAAGGGTTGGGGATTCAGCACGGCCAGGCAGAAGCCGCCCGGCGCGCGCACCGATTCGTAACGAATCAGGCCGACCCAGGCTTCCCGTGCCTGTTCCGCCAGCAGCTGCGTGCCGGCGTAATCGGAAGGATGCGTCCAGGTCTCCCGATGGGACACCAGGGGCGGCTTCGAAAGGTCGATAGCCTTATCGGCGGCGGCATGAAATTCGAACAGAGTCAGCTCGACGCTCGCCGGACGGCCTGACAGGCCTTCGCTGTCCAGCCAGAACCGCAACCGCCAGTAGCCGCATTCGGCTGTGGCCGTTCGGCGATCCTCGGCGCCGTAAAAAACGCCGGGGTCGGTGCGCCGGCGAAATCGCGAACCGCCCGGCAGCGGCCAATAGCGGAACGGCGTCGCCAGCAGCCAGTGCAAGCCTTGGGCGTCAGCGGGCAGGCGCGGCTTGGCCTCGTCGAGGATGTCTTCCAGCAATGTCTGATCGTCCAGATTGCCCGAAGCGAGGTGCATGGTGGCAACCCGATGCTGCGCCTCGACTGCCCGCCAGCCGCTGCCCCGCCAGGGGCGGAGCTCGGAGGTTGTGAAAAACCGTCGCGAGCGGCCCGAGTCCGTGCCGACAAATCGGCAGGAGGGCTGATTTGCACGGCGGGTGCCGCCCATAGGGTGCCGGACAGGGAGGTCCGGCATGACAAGCGGAGGCGTACGAGAGTGTACGTTGAGCATCGCAGGTGCGGACTCGGGCCGCGCAGTAGGCTTTTTCACAACCTCTTAGACGTGAGCGCGGTGGGCATCCAGGTACTCACAGGCATATATCAGGCCGTCGACCCGCTTGATGACCTCCAACGGCCGCTGCCCGTCGAAAGCGCGGTTGGCCGATTTCAGCCAGCTTCGGGCCAGTTCGTCGTCGCCGCCGACCAGCGATGACAGGGAACGATACAGGCGCACGAAATGGGCGGCCAGCTCCCAGGGTTTGCCGCCTTCCGGAAGAGCGTATCGGCCGTTCAACAGCCGGGACGCGGTCGGTTGGCTGGCGCCGATAATGCTTTTCAGATCGCTGGGCCCCAATCCCAGACGGCGAGCGGCCTCGATCACTGCTCCGGTGAGGACGCGCGAGCGGTCTGTGGCGGGGGCTGAAGCTGGGTGTGTCATGGGGTCTTTCCTCGCTTGCTTGCCAACAGGTTTATTCTACTGAATAAACCTATCACAAAACACAACGTGTGAATATCCGTTAACAGCCGGATGCACACCAGATCTATCGAAACGGTTATTTCGTCGATCCATCACTCCTGATCCACTTTCTCGATGCGAAAAATATTCGGTTGGCGGACAATCCTAAGCTCGGCTCTCCGTTCCGAAGGTCGAACATGAAAGCAAGCGTGCGTAATCGGCCGGAAGGTGTGGTCAAACCTATACGAAAGGGCTTGATGAGTTTCGAAGTCGCGATCCAGCCGACGAGGACGTGAAAAAGACCGACCGCCCCAAACCGACATGAAGAAAAACACCCTCCTAGCTCAAGAAGGCCGGCATCCCGATGACTCGCTAGCCGCGTTCTTCGAACGGCAAACCCGGCGTCACGGATCTCGGGAAGCTGTTCGCTATAGGCCAAGATACCGCACCATTCGCTGGAGTTACGACATGCTCGGCGAGCGCGTGTTCGGATTGGCACAAACGCTGGCCGCACACGGCATCGGAACGGGCGATCGGGTCGCTCTCTGCGCGGAAAATTCGCCACACTGGGTTGCGGCCTTCTTCGCCATCCTGGCCCGCGGCGGCGTGGTGGTGCCTCTGAATCCGAAAAGCACTCCGGATCAGATCGACCGGATCAGCAAATCCGCCGAGCCTAAGCTGGCCCTGCTATCCCCCTCGCTCGCCTGGCCCGACGAGGCCGTGCCGTGCTTGCCGACGGCCGACTCGTCCTACTCGGCGAACGAAGCCGCGGCCATGCGGGACAAAGCCGTCTTCGAGAACTCCGGCGGGCTCGCCGAAATCATCTACACCTCGGGGACGACCGGCGATCCGAAAGGCGTCATGCTCTCTCACGGAAATCTCCTGGCCGATCTCGACGCCGTGATGAAAGCGGTGCCCTTGACGCCCGACGATCATATCCTCACCTTGCTCCCCTTGTTTCACGTGTTCGGTCAAATGACGAGCCTCCTGTGCTCGCTGTACAGCGGATGCTCGGTCACCTATATCGCCGCCCCGACGACCCGCGCCATTCGGGAAGCATTGACCTACACGCCGGCGACTCATCTGGTCGTGGTGCCCGAAGTGCTCAAGACCATGATGGATCGCCTGGAAAGCCGGCTGGGCCGAATCCCCGGTTTCCTCCGGCGCGCGCTGCGCGACCGCATCCGTTCCCGCATCTCCCGGACACTCCGGACCATCGTTTGCGGCGGCGCTCCGCTCGATCCGACGATCGAGGACAAATGGTGGAACCTGGGCTTCGAGGTCTTGCAGGGCTACGGACTCACCGAGACGAGCCCGGTCGTCAGTACCAACACCTCCACCGCCCATCGCGCGGGATCGGTCGGAAAGCCTCTGGACGGGGTCGAGGTCAGGTTGGCTCCGGACAACGAAATCCTGGTCCGAGGCCCGATCGTGATGCAGGGGTACTATCGGGATGCCCAACGCACCGAGGCCGTTCTGGACCACGGCTGGTTCAAGACCGACGATGCCGGACGCTTCGACGAGGACGGATTCCTGTACGTCTTCGGACGCAAGAAATACATGATCCTGGGGCCGAGCGGCGAAAACGTCTTTCCCGAGGATCTGGAAGCCGAACTGAGCCGGGTTCCCGGCGTCATCGACAGCGCCGTAGTGGGCTTGCCGAGGAACGGCCGGACCGTCGTTCATGCCGCGCTGCTCTGTGAGCCGAACCGAGCCGCCGGCGCCGTGGCCGAAGCCAACCGGCATTTGGCGCCGCACCAGCAAATCACGAGCTGGTCTGTTTGGCCCGAGCCCGATTTCCCGCGTTCGGTCACGCGCAAGGTTAAAAAAGAGGAAGTCATCAAAAGACTCAGCAGCGAACCGGCCGGCCGGCCGTCTCAAGGCGGGCGGATCACGCCGCTCAAGCGGCTCTTGGTCGAGGTGACGCAAACGGAGATCGGAGAAATCGACGATTCGACGCGGATCGTAGCCGACCTGAACCTGGATTCTCTGCTGCGAATCGAGCTGGTCTCGCGGATCGAGGACGAATTCGGGGTTTATATCGAGGAAATGCAGATCACGCCGGAACTCACGGTCGCCGATTTGGACGCGCTTGTGCAAGGCCAAAAGGGACGAATGCCCCAGTTGGGGCGTTATCCACGCTGGTCGAACTCGGCTTGGGCCGGCCGATTGCGGCCCGCGGTAAATCAGGTTGTCTTCCGCTGGTGGCTTTCGATCTTCTGCCGCTTGCGCATAAGCGGCGAGGAAAACCTGACGAATCTTCAGGGACCGGTGCTGTTCATGGCGAATCACCGCAGTTTTCTCGATCCGGTCATCGCGACCTGGACGATTCCAGAAGTTATTCGCTCGCGCCTCGGCATCGCGGCCGGCACCGAGGTTCTCTACGGCAAATACCCTTGGTTCGCGCCGCTGGCGGAACTCGCGTTCAATGCCTTCCCGTTTCCCACCGGAACCCACGAAAACATCCGGCCGGGGCTCGATTATATCGGCCGCATGCTCGACGACGGCTGGAACGTTCTGATTTTCCCCGAGGGAGGGCTGAATCGGTCCGAACGGCCGCTGCTCGATTTGAAGGGCGGCACCGGCGTGGTCGCCGTCGAAATGGGCGTCCCCGTCGTACCGCTCGTCATTCAAGGCACCGAGAAAATCCTCCCTCCCGACACCCTCGTGCCGAAGAGGCGGGATCAAGTGAGCGTCCGCTTCGGAAAGCCCTTGAATTTGGCAGGACAGGAATACGCCGACGCGACTGCGAGTATCGAATCGCATCTGCGACATTTACTTGAAGATCGGGAAAACCGCGAATCAGCTCGTCGTAGGCCGGAATAAGCGCAACGTTTCCGGCACCGGCTCCCGGCGATGAGTCCTTGTCCCCGACATCGTTTGACCCAAACCAAGATGTCGGGAAAGGATTCCCGACCTACCAGACGGCCCAGGCTCGTAGGTCGGCAATCCCTTGCCGACAAACCCGCTGGATCGCGGAAAGGCTCGCGAATAAAGCAGCCGTTTGCGAGCGGGCGCTACCGCAGACCAAAAATGCTCTATCCGAAGCACTGTCAGGTCTTTTTCTTGTGCCTGATCAGGCGCCGACGCTTTCGAACCTGGCGGGCGGAAAGAATGTTGCGTTTGCCCTTGAACGGATTCTCGCTGCTCCGGAACTCGAGCTTGATCGGCGTTCCCTGTATGTCCAAGGTATCCCGGAAGACGTTGATCAGGTAGCGTTTGTACGCCCCCGGCACTTCTTCCGTTTGATTGCCGTGGATCACGATGACCGGCGGATTCTGACCGCCCTGATGGGCGTATTTGAGCTTGATGCGCCGGCCGCGGACCAAGGGCGGCTGGTGCGCGACCAGGGCGTCCTGAAGGATTTTGGTTAGCCGCGAAGCGGACAAATCCCGCGTCGAAGCCTCGTAAATGGCTTCCACCGTATCCAGCAGATTGCCCACGCCCGTGCCGTGCAGTGCTGAGATGTAATGCTTTTCCGCGAAATCAAGGAACGGCAGTTTCAAATCGATCTGGCGCCGCACGTTGTCTTTCTGGTCCGGACTGAGCCCATCCCACTTGTTCAGGCCGATGATGAGCCCGCGGCCGATTTCCAGAACCATGCCCAGGAGATTGGCGTCCTGATCGGTCACGCCTTCGCGCGCATCGATCAGGAAAATCACCACGTGGGCCGTTTCGATCGCTTGCAGGGCCTTGATGACGCTGAACTTTTCGATGGTTTCCGAGACCCGCCCGCGGCGGCGGATGCCGGCGGTATCGATCAGGGTATAGGCTTTGCCGTGACGCTCGAAGGGAATGTAGACGCTGTCCCGCGTCGTTCCGGGCTGATCGTAGACGACTACCCGCTCCTCTCCCAGAATGCGATTCACCAAGGTCGATTTGCCGACATTGGGACGCCCCACCACGGCGATGCGAATGCCGGGCGATTCTTCAGTCATTTCCGGCTCTTCCGGAGCCGGCAACTTGGCTTCCAGCTCGTCCAGCAGCGTATCGATTCCGATCGCATGGGACGCCGAGATGGGGTGGGGCTCACCGAGGCCGAGAGCGTAGAACTCGCCCGCCACGACCGCCAAATCCGCCCGGTCGATCTTGTTCACCACCAGAAGAACGGGCTTTCCGGTCTTGCGCAAGCGTTCGGCAATGGCTTCGTCGCCGGCATTGAGGCCGTGACGGGCGTCGACCAGCAGCAGGATCAGGTCCGCTTCCTCCAGCGCATAACTAACCTGGCGCATAGCCTGTTCGTCGATGCCGAGTTCGGTCTCGACGATACCGCCGGTGTCGACCACGAAATAGTCCTTTTGACCGCGCCTTACCCGGCCGTATTGCCGGTCTCGGGTCAAGCCAGGGAAATCCGCCACGAGCGCGTCGCGGGTCCGGGTCAGATAATTGAATAGGGTGGACTTGCCTACATTAGGGCGGCCCACCAGGGCGACCACGGGCAACATAAACTACTCCAATCGCAAACGGTCATCCGGGGAGCGCCCGGATGCCCCTTCCAATCGCAAACGGTCATCCGGGGAGCGCCCGGATGCCCCTTCCAATCGCAAACGGTCATCCGGGGAGTTCCCGGATGACCCTTCCACCGCGATGGCGGCCAAGGTGCCGCCGCTGGTATAAACGTAGATGACGTCGTCGAACACGACTGGCGTCGCCGCGATTGGGCTCTTGTCCACCCTGACCCGGCCCACCAAGCTGCCATCCTCCTGGGAAAGCAGATGGAGATAGCCCTCGAAATCACCGACCACGACATAGTCCTTGACCAAAGCTGGCGCCGTCAAACGCCGGAAGTGCAACTCGTCCTGTTTCCACAGATCAGCGCCGTTGCGCACGTCCAATTGCCAAACATCGCTGCTGGCGTCGGTTACGAACAGCGAGCGGCGGGCCGCCGCCATGCCGGTGTAAGAAGATAGTTCGGCCTGGCGCCAGAGCACGTCGCCGTCTTTTAACGATACGGCGGCCACGCCGCCTTGATAACCCGTCACGTAGATGGTGTCTCCTTTCACGATCGGATCGGAATCCATATCGACCAAACGCTCTATTTCGGAGCGACCGTGGGGCAACGCAATCGTCGCCTCCCATTCCGGTTTGCCGTCAGTCAAATTCAGGGCAATCAGCTTGCCGCTGCCATAACCGTCCAGCACGAAATCGTCTGCAATCGTCGGCGAACCACGGCTGCGAATCGAAAGTGCCGGTATCGTCCGGTCATGGTACCAGCGCGTCCCACCGGTATTTTCGTCGAGCGCGGTAATGCGCCCGTCGCTGCTCCGTATCACCACCGTGTCGCCTTCGACGCGCGGCAAGGCGAGAATCTCGCTGGACACGTTGGTTTTCCAAAGCACCGAACCGTCGCCGTCATTCAGCGCCACGATCTCGGCGTTGCTGGTGCCGAGTATGAGCTTGCCCTCACCCGCCACGGGTCCGGCGGAAACGGCCAGCTCAATATCCACGGACCACAGCTTGTCGCCGTTGAGACGGCTGCGCGCCTGAACTTCGCCCTTGCGGTCGGCCGCGAAAATCTTGTCTTCGGTGACGGCGGGAACCAGGTTCACATATTGCTCGGCATAACCTTTGCCGATATTGACATCCCAAAGCACCGTCATTTTGACCGCGGGCTCGAAATCTTTGAGCTCCGCGGGCGGGTCGGCATTATCCGAAGCTCCGAAGTACTCTCCTATACCGGAGGCTGCTTCTTTCAGTGGACCAAGTGCACTACAGCCGGTCAGCAGCAGACCGCACAAAAACAAGACCAGAAAACGGCGCATCAGGACCCGGCTGGTTTCGGCGCGGCCGGTAGATCGTTAAGCTTCAGCTCCAGCAGCGGGGAAGCTTCGCCGAATTCTTTCGCGGCTTCGTAAGCTCTACGGGCTTCGTCGGGCCGGTTGGCGGCCGCGTACAGATCGCCTTTGAGCTCTTGGTAAAGACCCGCAAACTTGCCCATCTGTTCCGCGGTCAACGGCTCCAAAAGGCTCAGTGCCGGACCGGTTTCTCCCGAAGCCAGCATCACCTGGGCGAGACGGAGCCTTGCGATATGCTTGAAGTTTTCGTCCTTGGTTTTTGCAAGCGTCTCTTCCAGAACGGCCTTCGCGCCAGGCAAATCATTGGAATCGACCTTGAGCTTGGCGAGCAGCAACCGGGCGTAATCGGCATAGGCGCTCGACGGGTACGTGGCGATGACCCGCTCGCCCAATTTGATCGCGGGTTCCGTTTGCTTGGTTTCCGACGCCTTCAGCATTTGCAGATAAAGATTGGAAGCCTGCTCGTTTTGGCTGCGCACATTGCCCTGCCACATGTTCCAGCCGATGATGAGCGCGACGCCCAGAAGAACACCGAGAATCAGCGATTGCCGATTTTCTTTCCACCACCGCTGGAGCGCTTCTAAACGCTCTTCTTCTGTCAAATACGTTTCCACTCGAACCTCGTCGCGTTAAATGAGTGCTTGCAAAAAGGGGATCAGCTCGGATTGCGAAAGGGTCGTCTGGCCGGCCTCGGTGCGTAAGTATTTGATGCCGATCAGCTGATCTCGCGCCTCATCTTCACCCATGATCAGCGCCAGTATTGCGCCGCTTTTGTCCGCCCGTTTGAATTGGCTCTTGAAACTGCCGCCGCCGCAATTCACCACCAGCCTCAAGTTCGGCAGGGCATCGCGCAAAGCCTCGGCCAGCACGGCGCCCTTGCGTTCGGCGTGTTCGCCCACGCGGATCAGATAAGCATGGGGCAGCGCCGCGGCATCCAGTTTTTCCGGGGATTCCAGGAGCTCGATCAGGCGTTCCATGCCGAGAGCGAATCCGGTTGCGGCGGAACCTTTTCCGCCCAATTGTTCGATCAGGCCGTCGTAACGTCCGCCGGCGCAAACCGTCCCCTGAGCGCCCAGTTCGTGGGTGACCCACTCGAAAACGGTGCGGCAATAATAATCGAGGCCGCGCACCAGCGTGGGATTCACGGAATAAGCAATACCGGCTTCGTCGAGAAGCTCCCTCAATCGCTGGAAATGAGCTTTGGATTCCCCGCCCAGTTCGTCCGTTAAAACCGGCGCCGCCTGGATCAGCTCGCGCATATCCGGATTCTTGCTGTCCAGAATGCGCAAGGGATTGGATTCCAGGCGCCTCTGGCTGTCTTCGTCGAGCTTCCCATAGTGCGCACGGAAGTAATCCACCAGCTTGGCGCGATAACCGTGCCGCTCTTCGGCCGTTCCCAGGGTATTGATTTGCAGTTCGAGCTTGTGCGCGATGCCGAGTTCCCGCCACAGCCTGGAGCTCAGCAAAATCAGCTCGGCATCGATGTCGGGGCTCGCCATGCCGTAAGCCTCGACACCCACTTGGTGGAACTGGCGATAGCGGCCCTTCTGCGGACGCTCGTGGCGGAACATGGGTCCCGCATACCACAGCCGGTTGATCTGATTGTGCAGCAGGCCGTGCTCCATGCACGCCCGCAGGCAGCCAGCGGTACCTTCCGGACGCAGCGTCAGGGAATCGCCGTTGCGATCCTCGAAGGTATACATTTCTTTCTCGACGATATCGGTGACTTCGCCGATCGAGCGCTTGAACAGTTCGGTCCTTTCCACCAACGGCAGACGGATTTCCTCATAGCCGTAGCTCGCCATGACACGGCGCACCACCGACTCGACATGCTGCCAGCGCGGCGTGCGATCGGGCAGTATGTCGTGCATGCCGCGAATCGCCTGAATCTTTTCCATAGTCGAAAGGGTTGTCGTGGGGTTATTTAAGAAGCGGGAGTCAGTCTACCGAAATGTAGCGCTTGGCCTGCACGGCTTCCTTGGTATTTGGAAATTTCGACCGCAGGGTTTTCGCATAGTCTCTGGCTGCATGGAAATTGCCGAGACCGGCTTCGGTCTCGACGCCGATCCAAAGCGATCTCGGATCCGGTTCCGCCACGGCGTGATAGCGCTCCAAAAACGCGCGCGCGGACATGCCCTGACCGGTTTCGCGGCTCAGCTCGGCCATCTCGATCAACGCCGGCGCAAAGCGGGGATCGTATTCCAGCGCCTGACGCAGATACTGCTCGGCTTCCCCATTTTGACCTGCCGACCGGGCGCAAATCCCGGCATTGGTGAGCGCGATCCAGGGCGAGTTATAGAGCTTCGAACCGATGACTTCCCGGAACTGGCTCATGGCTTCGGCGTACCGGCCCTGCCCGCACAAAAACCGGCCGTAGTTGTTGCGGACGCCGAAGTTTTCGGAATTCGCCGACAAGGCCTTCTTGAACTCGCGCTCGGCGTCGGCCGGCTGATCCAGCCGCTGATAGAGCACCGCCAGCGCGTTGTAGGCCTCGCTGTTTCGTCCGTCCAGTTCGGCGGCCTTGGTCAGATCCTGTAGGGCCACCTCGTAGTTGCCCGCTTCCATGTATTGGATGCCCTTTCGAACATAAATGTCGGATTGGCTGAGCGAACCATAGGGATCGTTAGGACGGGTATTGTGCGTCTTCGATGATCCACAGGCCGCGAGCGCCACACACACTATCGGACCGATCAAAACCCGGAATTTCATGACTGTACAACCTGTAAGCGGTGGTGCCTGCGCGTACGGTCGTTCACCCGCCCCACCAGCTGGCCGCAGGCCGCGTCGATGTCGTCGCCGCGAGTCTTGCGGGTGGTCGCGATCAATCCGGCGGCGTGCAGCATGTCGCTGAACCGGCGTATGGTTTCCGGACCGGAGCACCGGTAATTGGAACCCGGAAACGGATTGAACGGAATCAGGTTGACCTTGGATGGCACGTGACTCAATAGGCGAATCAAGGCCCTGGCATGCGCGGGCGTATCGTTGATGCCGTCAAGCATCACGTATTCGAACGTCACTTTGCGGCGGTTTTCTCGCCCGACATAGCGTTTGCACGCTGCCAGAAGCTCCTTGATCGGGTACTTCTGGTTGATCGGCACCAATTCGTTGCGCAATTCGTCGTCCGGGGCGTGCAGGGACACGGCCAGGGCGATATCTGACACTTCGGCAAGTCTGTCCAAGGCCGGAACGATGCCTGAGGTGCTGAGCGTCACCCGGCGCTTGGAGAGCCCGTAGGCGAAATCGTCCAGCATCAGGCTGGTGGCGGCGACAACATTGTTGAAGTTGAGCAGCGGCTCGCCCATGCCCATGAGGACCACGTTGGTCACTCGGCCTTCGCCGAGTTCGCGCCGCGCCACCCAGAGCTGGCTGATGATCTCGGCGGCGCTCAGGTTGCGATTGAAGCCCTGCCGCGCCGTGGAACAGAACGAGCATTCCAGAGCGCAACCCACTTGGGACGATACGCACAAGGTGCCGCGCCCGTCTTCGGGAATGAAGACGGTCTCGATGCGGTTTTGGTCATCCAGTTGCAGCAACCATTTGCAGGTGCCGTCCGAGGATTTCTGCGCATAGGCGATCTCCGGCACGCGGATTTCGCAACGTTCGGCCAGCCGCGTCCGCAGCGACTTGCTCAAATTGGTCATCGCCGAGAAATCGGCGACGCCGCGCTGATGTATCCATTGCAGCAACTGCGTCGCACGAAAAGGTTTTTCCCCGATCTCGACGAAGAAGGCTTCCATCGCCTTCCGGTCTAGGCCGAGGAGATTCAGCTTTTCGCCGGAATTAACGGGTGCGGGGGCAGAGCTCATTCTCTTTGAAGAAAAATGCGATTTCCTGTGCCGCCGTATCCGGTCCGTCGGAACCATGCACCGCGTTTTCGTCGATGCTGACGGCAAAATCGGCACGGATGGTGCCGGGTGCGGCTTCCTTGGGATTGGTGGCGCCCATGATTTCGCGGTTCTTGCCGATGGCATTCTCGCCTTCCAGAACCTGCACCATCACGGGACCGGTGATCATGAAATTTACCAGATCGTTGAAGAACGGCCTTGCCTTGTGGACCGCATAAAATCCCTCCGCTTGCTCGCGGGAAAGATGCAGCATTTTAGCCGCGACGATTTTGAGCCCCGCTTTCTCGAAGCGGCTGTAAATTTCGCCGATCACGTTCTTGGCTACAGCGTCGGGTTTGATGATGGACAAGGTGCGTTCGACCGCCATTGGATCTCCTTGATTCGGATTCGCCGGTGTTGTGTAGTGAATGAAAACCGAGCGTTCTCGGCTTTCGGAAAAACGTTCGCCGCCCAGATACGGGCAGATAAAACATTGGGATTTTACTGGAAAATTGAGCCGATGATAAGAAATACCGGCCCTTGAACCCGTTTTCAAACGCCATGAGCAGCATCATGGCGTCGCACGGCAGATTGAAGCCGGCCTTTAGACCGCGAAACCGTCCCCGCAACCGCAGGTCGCCTTGACGTCGGGATTGTCGAAGCGAAACGCTCCGTTGATCCCCTCCCGGCGATAATCCACCCGAAGTTGAAGACTCAACTCGCCGGGCCAGAACTCCGGCCACCCTGGAAACTTATCATTATCATTCCCAAATCGACAGGAGAAGGGCGCAGGCTTTCGTTGTTTGACTTCCATGACCGCGCCAACGGAGTATCCACGGCGCGGGTGGGTTAGCAGAGCATAACCCGCTTTCAGAGATTCACCGACGCCCCCGGCGCGATACGCGTCGCTGCTTCCCGCAGGGAGGTGGACTGATTCAAAATTAAAAGCAAATAACCAAAGTCTGACCCCTTCGCTCGTTCAGCGCATCATATGGCTCTGGATAAAAATCTAATTTAACGATCACCCTTTAACTGCTCAGACTTGCATTGTGCCTTGCCGCCTCTTCATCCGCGGGATCAACATAGTAATCGTCACAGGAGCGATAAGTCCTATTTCGGTTATCTTTAACGCGTCCGCCGAGCTGCGTGGCAATTTCAATCATCCATTTTAAAGTCTTCTCGTCGGAATTCTTTGTCATCAAATGACTTTTTGATAAAAATAGTTTTCCTGGAATATCCCCCATAGGGTCAAATACCAAAGTGCCTTTCTCCGCCCTGCTGCCTGTGTCACTTTCCTTGAGAGCAATATCGTTACGCGCTTTGGCTAACGCCTTTAGCTGGGCAAGCGATGGCGGTAAATAATAGAAAAGTTTCTTTCTGCCGAGTCACCACGGGCCATATCGTGTTTTTAGGCCCAGGACTATGAAAAATAAACCTTTCTTTACCGCCATTGCTTTATAAGGGGTGGTTATTTGAACGATTTTATGACACCTGCACCACTGTAAAGTCTATTGACATTGGTCAAGCCCTTACCACGCTCATATAACAGAGGAATTCCAAGACCATAATCAGCGCTATAATCCCTAACATGATTAGCCCATTGCCCTTTAGTCGTTAGGTCTGCCCAAAGCGCGGTAGGGCGCAATAGCGTACTCGCGTATTGCGCCGAATAGAGGCCGAATTCATGCGGCGGAATACGGGAGTACCCTATTCCGCCCTACGCAAGCTGGACGAGGAAGTCCAAAACTACCTATCCGCCCGCGCCGATTCCAAGGGAATCGCCTTATCGGAATTAATCAACAGTCTGCTGCGCAAGGATATCGAGTTGATCGAAACGGCTAAACAAGGACGGAATGAAAACGCCCGCGACAGCGGGCGTTTTTGGGCACCAGTGCAGTAGATGACCCTGCGGTGCCTGATGGCTAACGGGTCTCGCGAGGGTGTAAAAAGAACTGTGTAACTGGTTTATATAATCTGACAAAAAGGAAAATAAGAGATGACCAGTAACACAACCAAACAAGATGCCTTATTGGACGAATTGCTCAAAGGCTATACGAATCCGAAAGACATTCTGGGGGAACACGGCTTGCTCAAACAGCTGACCCAGCGTCTGGTGGAACGAGCGTTGGAAGCCGAAATGACGGCCCCTTTGGGGTATGCGCCGCATGCCCTGGAAGGGCGCGGCAGTGGCAACTCCCGCAACGGCAAGTCTGTGAAAACAATTCAGACCGAAACCGGGTCCTTGGCGATTGAGGTCCCGCGCGATCGCAACGGAGACTTCGAGCCGCAACTGGTTTCCAAGCGCCAACGCCGGCTCGAAGGATTTGATGAGAAGGTTCTGGCCCTCTATGCCCGGGGATTGTCGACCCGTGATATTCAGGGCCATCTGGAAGAACTGTATGGCGTGGAAGTCTCGCCGACGCTCATCTCCAATCGCAAACGGTCGCTTTAGTCGCGACCCTTCCAACGTCACCGAATCGGTGTTGGCGGACGTGAAGGCATGGCAGAGCCGGCCCTCGGCCTCGGTCTACCCGATCCTGTATTTCGATGCCCTGATCGTCAAATCGCGCGAAGCGGGACCGGTCAAGAACAAGGCGGTATATCTGGCCTTGGGCGTCAATCTGCAGGGCGAAAAGGAGTTGCTGGGCCTGTGGATTGCGGACACGGAAGGCGCCAAGTTCTGGCTGGCCGTCTTCACCGAGTTGAAAAACCGGGGGGTTCAGGATGGCTTTATCGCCTGTGTGGACGGGCTCAAGGGACTGCCGGAAGCCATCGAAGCAGTGTTTCCCAACACCCAGGTCCAACTGTGTATCGTCCATAAGGTGCGCCATAGCCTGCAGTATGTCACCTGGGAGGAGCGCAAGGCGGTCGCGAAAGATCTGCGGGCGATTTATGGGGCGGCGACCCTGACCGAGGCCGAAGCCGCCCTGGCGCGGTTTAGCGAAACCTGGGACGCGAAATACCCGGCCATCAGCCAAAGCTGGCGGGCGGATTGGGCGCGCTTGACCGTGTTCTTCGATTATCCCCCGGAGATCCGCAAAGTGCTGTACACCACCAACGCCGTCGAATCGCTCAACTTCAGCCTGCGTAAGCTGCTCAAGACCCGCGGCGCGTTTCCGAACGATGAAGCGATTCTGAAAGTCCTGTATCTGGGACTGCAGCGGATCGAGAAGAAATGGACCATGCCGATCCAGGATTGGAAACGGGCGTTGAACCACTTCGTGATCCTCTTTGGTGATCGAGTTACCCTATGAACTAACCCCAGTTACACAGTTAATTTGACACCCCGGTCTCGCACCCCCCTTCTTCATAGTTCCAGCGTCCGCCAGCATCTAGGCAGCCATCAATTTGCAACTGCTTCCGCAACCAAATGCCACCGGCTATCAACAGGATCAGAACTACAGCCAGGATGAGGATTTTCCTGAGTGGCATCACGACTCCATCAATAGTTCGCAGGTAACCCGTTAGGACGGAAAGGACTACAAACCAGGTCGCAGGACAGCGGTGAACTATTTCCTCCCGAACGGCCAGCCGTATTAGCTATCTGATCGGCTGCCGAGGCGCTTGCCGGATCCCCCTTGATATTCTGATCAAACCATTCACGGGTATCCGATATGGTGCAAGCTGTAGCCTCTCCGTACTTACCTCGACGTGTCGCTTCACAGTTTGCCTTGCAATGGAAGTACTTGTCCCCTCCGATCGTATTGGCATCGCGCATATCGCGATAGTTTCGAAGAAAATCGGAGGTCGCTTCCGGAGGCTGGAGCAACTTATCAACGAGTCGACCAATATCTTGAGCAATGCCTTACAAGCCCAAGGGGTCTACGTAGAGTAGCGGGTTATTCCCCACATAGGCATAGGTATTTAGACCACCCACGAGCCCGATCGGATCGCTCTCCAGATACCGCCCGAGGCTCGGATCGTAATCGCGGAAGACGTTGTAATGCAGCCCCGACTCGCCGTCGTAGTACTGGCCCGGGAAGCGCAGGTTGAGTGTGAGGGGCTGTTGATCGCCATCCGGGTCTTCCTCGGGGCGACCGACACCGAACGGGTCGGAGTCCCAAAACCAGCGCGGTAGGTATCAAGTCCCGGCTGTTTATAAACCTTTTTACGGAAAAGATGGGGATGGGATGTTTGCCAATTTTTCAGCCCGCGTAGGATGTGCCGACGAAGGAGGCGCATCGATCACAAACTCGAACGATGCGGTTCCTGCGTCACCGCATCCTACGCGAGCTTTGCTTATCCAGCTTATTGAGGGCAAACTGTCTTTATGGGTAGGCCATCTTTGTAAGCATAGTATTCGACGCAAGCTTTCTGATTTCTAATAACCTCGCGCTTACCAATATCACTACCATATATGACCTCGGCAATTGAGGTTGTCCCGTCTTGATTCCAGTCCATTTCTCGCCACGAGTATCCGTGCCTATAACTGGAAGATGCACGAGAAATAAGATATATGAGTAGAAATATAAAAACCACGCCAACAATTTTTGTCATGAGCTTTATCATCACCTTGCCCATGGAGCACTAGTCCCATCGCTTGGTCGAGTAGCAGGATAATTCGTCGTTCCATTGGCCGCTTCGGAAGAAAGTAATCCATTACCAAGATCTACTGGTAAGACGTGGTTTCCATTTATGCCCAAAGTTGTTTCTCCATGTTTAAAAAAGTCATTTAACCCCGCTTCTCGAAGACATCGCTGCACAGGGGATGCACAGTTATTGGTTAGCGCATTATATCCACCTTGCGATCTCCGAAGGCACGCCTCAAATACTGCCTCCTTCTCAGGCGGCAACTTTAAATTTACTCGCGTGCCATCTCGAAAACCATTTTTGTCTACATACTCGGATGTAGGAAGATTGGTCATCCCGCTCGGACCAAAAGAATAAGTGGTGCCGTTAACATCGGCAGATGCATGACCGAACGACGAGCTGCCCCATCCAACCGGCTGCCAGATCGTTACACCGGCTTCTAATCCAAATGGATCAATCCAATTGACCGGATTATTCCCGACATAGGCATAGGTATTTAGACCACCCTCAAGCCCGATCGGATCACTCTCCAGATACCGCCCGAGGCTCGGATCGTAATCCCGGAAGACGTTGTAGTGTAGCCCCGACTCGCCGTCGTAGTACTGCCCCGTGAAGCGCAGGTTGAGTGTGAGGGGCTGTTGATCGCCGTCCGGGTCTTCCTCGGGGCGACCGCCCCCGAAAGGATCGGAGTCCCAAAACCAGGCTACGGTCTGATTTTGATCGGTCAGAAGCCTCGGCGCAGCAAGGTGGTCGGCCTGAACGAAATAGACGGCGGGTTCGCTTTGTGGTGGGGCGCCGCCGACACAGGTCGGGTAATCGCAACGCAAGACCAGCCGGCGCGCGTCGAGGACGGTAATCCAATGGTCGCGGTCGAGGTCGCGGGGGTCGCCGGGGCCAACCGGCTGGTTGCGGGCTTGAAGTAGGATGTCCACATCGCTCCGGTCGATGACCCCGTCGCGGTTGAAGTCCTGCTCGCGACCCTCGGGAGAGCGGATGAAGGCCAGCGGCAGATCGTCGAGATAGACAAATTCCCGCAGGGGCTGGCCTGCTTCGCCGCTTTCGGCAATGAGGTGCCCGGCCGCATCGTAGTGGTAGCCCGTAGTCTGGAAGGTGGTTTTTTGTACGCGCTGTCCCAAACCATTGTATCGGTAGGCGGCCCGGGGCAGGCTCTCCTGGTTGACCGTTGTGAGTCGGCCGTCCTCACGATAGCCGAATTGGTAGCTGCCCGCGCCGACCATGCGACCGGCTTCGTCATAAGCAAAGCTGCGGTTGTCCAGCCCCTCGGCCGCGAGCAGCCGATGAGTATCCAGGGCATAGCGGTATGCCGTCTGACCCGCGCTGCGGGTTTCGAGGAGGCGGTTGCCGACCTCGTCGTAACTCCAACCGCGACTGCCGTAGCGCCCATTGGCGCCGATCAGTCGGTCCAGGGCATCGTAGGTAAAATTCTGGTTGCGGCCCATGTCCAGCCAGTCCGTGATACCGACGATATTGTCTGCTTCGTCCAACGCGTAAGCGTGATGCTGCACCGTACCCACGGTTTGCTCGGTCAGGCGCCCGTCGGCATCGAAGCTGCGCGTCAGGATCAAACCGTTGCCGAAGGTGAGCTCCGCCAGAGGACCAAACGGCCGATAGCTGAGGCCGGTCGCTACCACCTCGGTCTGCCCCTGACTGGTACTCCGGACCTCCGTGATCCGTCCCGTGTTGTCCCGCGGATAACCGATCACCCGCCCAGACGGGTAGGTCAGGCTCACCAAACGGTCCGCGTCGTCGTAGCCGTAACGGGTGGTATACGACAGTCCATCGATCGTTACGGTTTGGGTCGTCAGCCGGCCACGAACGTCGTACTGGTAGGCGGTATCGCCAGCGCCGTCGGTCAGGCCGGTCAACCGGCCTAGCCCATAGGGTCCCTGGTCATAGCTATAGCTTACATCCGAGGCCGTACCGGGATAGTCGATGCCCAAGAGCCGGTTGAGGGCATCGTAGCTCGAGATCGCCGTGGCACCGGTGGCATCTTGTCGGGTGAGCCGGTTGCCGGTGCTGTCGTAACTATAGAGAACTGTGCCGATGTTGGGGCTCGCTTCCTGGAGGAGATCGCCGAAGCCGTCATAGGTGTAGGTGGTGGTGAGACTCGAGGGATCGGTGACCGCGAGAAGATGATCCAAGGCATCGTAGCTGTACCCGGTGCTGCCGGCTAAGGGGTCAGTCTCTGAGACCCGGCGGTTCAAGGCATCGTAGGTGTAGTGAGTCACCCGGTTGAGGGGGTCGGTGACGCTGGTCCGGTTGCCGTTGGCGTCATAGGCGTAGGTGGTGGTCTGACCGGCGGCGCCGATGGATTGAGTAAGCTGCGAGAGGGTATCGTAGACCCACTGGTGTTGCCGGACCAGGGTGTTGGACGGATCGAATACCTCTTCTTTCGTCTTGTTGCCGGAGAGGTCGTAGGTGGTGTGGATGTTATTGCCTAAGGCGTCGGTGATATCGGTCCGCCGGTGGGCTGCGTCGTAGGTGTACTCAAGAAACGCGCCGTTAGGCGGCGTGACTTTGGTCAACTGGCCGACGCCGTCATACTCGGACGTCGTGCTCTTGCCGCCCACGGCGCGGTTGATCAGCCGGCCTCGAACGTCGTAGGCCAGATCGATGATGAGCCCGTTGGGATCGGTGATGCGACCGACCCGGCCGTGGGCGTCGTAGGCGCCGTAGGTGGTGACGTGCCCCAGGGCATTGGTGACCGAAGTCAGGTTGCCCTGAACATCGTAGGTCAAGGTCGTCACGTCGCCGACATCGGTGCGGGGACCGTCGACGCTGGTGACTTGACCGAAGTCGTTATAAGTGTAGGTCCAGGTGCGGCTTTGGCCGCCCGCGGTAATGGTCTTGGTGAGGCGGTTGCCGTGGGCATCGTAGGCGAAACTCGTGGTCCGCCCCGGCTCGGTGATCCGGGTCGGCAGCCGGAAAGCCGGGTGCCACTCGGTGGTGATCGTCCGGGCTTCGGGCGTCCCCACGGCTTCGGTGCGGCTGGTCTCGAGGTTGCGGGTCAGGTCGTATTGATAAGTGGTAGTGACTCCCTTGAAGTCGGTGCGGCTGACGACGTTGCCGTTGGCGTCATAGCTGGCCGAACTGGCTTGCTGACCGCAGCCGCTGCCGCAAGGCTGGGTCACACCGGTGCTGCGGGCGACGTTCAGAATGGTTTGGAACCCGTAGGTCCGGGCTGTTCCGAGCGGATCGGTCACGGTGCTGGAGCCGTCGGCCTGATAGGTCAGGGTCATTCTATCCGCGCCGCCGGCGTGTTCGGTGAGGATACCGCGGCCTTGTTCGTCGTAGGCGAAGGTCGCGAAACGTTCGCCGTTTTCGTCGATAATCCCGGTCAAGGCATAGGGGAACCGGATATCTTCGTAGGTGTACAACCGCTTCGGGTTGTCCGACAGGGTCTCGGGGGTGCTGTCCGGATACAGAACCGTACCGAGGCGTCCGAGCACATCATACTGATAGGTGTAGACGTTGCCGGCCGGGTCGGTCACGGTGCTCAGCCGATTTTGCGCGTCATACGCCAACAGCAATTGGCGGCCCGAAAGGCGATCGGTCACATGGTAAAGCCGCCCCAGGCCGTCGTAGGCCAAATCCTGGCCCAACCCTTCTCGGCTGACGATCGCGGTCAATCGGCCCTTGGCATCGTAGTATTCCGAAGTATCGTCCTCGCCCCGCACATAGCGCCAGCCCGTGATCGTGCCGGCCTCGCTGAGCGGGGCAAGGGTATCGGCGACATCGGCGTCGGGCCGCCAGTCGCCGCCGATCTTGACGAAGCGATAGGCGCGGCCGTCAGGACGCACGACATAAATGTCGTTCGCGGTCAACGCCAACTGGCGATCGTAACTGTGGCGCCAGCGTAACCCCAGGGTCCGATGTTCCGGGTAGACGCTGTTGTAATAGCGCTTGAATTCCAGCGGCAGCCGACCAGTTCCGGTATAGTCGGATTCCGCCTGGTATTTGTTGCCGGTGGCACCGTTGACGGGATTGGTGCCGTTGCAGGCCTGCGGTTGTCCCGCGTTCTTTTGGGCCGGCGGCGGGGGCGGCGTGTAGTAGACCACCATGCTGTCCGAGGCGCTGCAGCCGTTCACGCTGCCGTGGACTTCGAACAAGTTGGGGCCGGGCTGGAGCGTCACCGAGGCGGCGCCGGACCCGAGGAAGTTGATGAGGGTCGTGAAGGTGCCGGACTGCTGGAAAAACGGGACGCCATTCAGGGTGGCCGTGACCTGGCCGACATCCCCCTGATTGGCGGTCCCGGAGCCGGTACCGGCGACACCGACCTGGGCCGTCACCACCGTGCTGCCGCGAGCCGGCGCCGTGAAGCTGAGCGAGCAGGCGTCGGCCGCGCCGGCCGCAAGAAGATTCAGAACCAGCAGCGCGCAAACGAGCATGCGCGATGTTCCCGTGGTGTTCCCAACCAGGGCACAGAATCGTCTCCCTGCCCCCCATCGTTTTTCCATCGTAGATCTCCCGAAAACGTGTTTTACCGTCGCCGCTGAAACGTCCGGCGCTGGCTTCGCCGCTGAAGTTAAGCAGCGATTCGGGAGTCGGTTTGTAACCAACGTCGCAAAAACGAAAAAACGTCCCCGATCACCGATGTCCGGTGCCGAGCTGAACGGCAGAATTCGTCGGAGTAGAAGATGCGTGAGTCCGACCGTTCGCTTCTGATGAAACACCCACGCACGAAAGCCGAACGATACGGTAGGTCGACTAAGTACATTCCGCAAATATTTGCGGAATCTCGACAGATTGGCTTGATTGGCGGGGTTGTCCGGCAGGTTGCCTATGCCGCAAGACTTCCCTGAATGTACTTAGAGCGTTTTCATCGCGCTCGTACGGCAAAACCGGCTTGGCGGACGTCGTTGGCGCCTTCGGCTCGGGTGAATTGATTCAAGCATTTGTAGGTCGGCAATCCTTTGCCGACGAAGACGCTCGGCCAAGACGTGGTGTCGGGAAGGGGGCTTCGGCGCTCCCGAAGACGCCGTTTGCGATTGGAAGGTCGCGACTAAAGCGACGTTTGCGATTGGGAGGGATTCCCGACCTACTCGCGAGTGCCCGTACAGTAGGTATGAAAATGCTCTAGCTCGAAGGTCGGCCGGGACAGGCAAGTCTTCCGGATGAGCGGATTTGTCGGTATGGCAGAATCTTGCTCGCTAGTTGCGACAAGGAAAAGGACGCGGCTCGCCGACTAGGAGCCTACCCCAGTAGGTCACAAAACCCTTCGACACGCTCAGGACGAAAGGCCTACTGAGATAGGCTCCAGCATTGCACTGCCAAGGCGCGGCCGGCCAAGAGCAGGCGGTGAACGGCTAGCCTCACGAGATCACCGGGATGCCGATGTATCGGTTCTTCCGATTGAAGAGAGAATCTTAGACGGCGAAACTTTCCCCGCAGCCGCAGGTCGCCTTGACGTTGGGATTGTCGAATCGAAACGCTTCGTTGATTCCTTCCCGGCGATAATCCACCTGAACGCCCGAGAGATAAGCCAGATCGCTGTCTCTCACGACGACTTTCACGCCGTGCTGTTCGAATACGGCATCGCCCTGCTCCACCGCATCGGCGTAATCGACTACATAGGCGAAACCGGTGCAGCCGGACTTTTTCACGCTCAGACGAAGCCCTACCCCTTTGCCGCGTTTTTGCAATTGCTTGGCGATTTGCTCCGCCGCTTTTTCAGTTAAGGTAATGGACATAATACGTAATCTCTGTCGGATCGCTGATTCAAAAAGCTTATAAACGCTCGGGGCATAATCTTTAAATGACCGGCATCACCGGTATCGCTCCCCGGCTCTCAGACGTGGGTATGCCCACGAGGTTTTTCAAGACCTCCAGAAAACGGTCGACTTCCGCCTCGGTGTTGCTCTTGCCGAAGCTTGCGCGTATCGCGCTCTTGGCAACTTCCGGCTCAACGCCCATGGCGATGAGCACGGGGCTCGGCTCGCCGGCGCCGCTGGCGCAAGCTGAACCGCTGGACACCGCGATGCCCTGCCGATCGAGGTTCATGACCAGGGCTTCGCCGTCGTAACCGTCGATGCCGAACTGCAAAGTATTGGGCAGCCGCTCCGCATGTTTGGCGAACAAGATCGCTCCGGGAATCGTCTCCAAACCGACCTCCAGCCGTTTGCGCAGACCGAGCAGCTGAGCGCGTCGTCCCTCCAATTCGGACAAAGCCAACTCCGCCGCTTTGCCGAAACCGACGATGGCCGCCACGTTTTCGGTGCCGCCGCGTAGGCCTTGCTCCTGTCCGCCGCCATGCAGCAGGGGTTCTAGCATGACGGTTTTGTCGAGAATCAGCGCGCCCACGCCTTTGGGACCGTAAATCTTGTGCCCGGAAAGGGACATCAGATGAGCGCCTGAGGCTTTGAAATCGAGCGGAATCTTGCCCGCCGCCTGCACTGCGTCACAATGAAAAACGATGCCGCGCTCGCGGAACCAATTGGCGATGGACGCGATATTCTGAATCACGCCGGTTTCGTTGTTGGCCATCATGAGGGTGGCGAATCGAAGCTCGCCGGCCGGCAAAGATTCGATATACGACGCATCGGCCATACCATTCCCGTCCACAGGAATGGTTGCGACCCGCCAGCCTCTGGTCTTCAGGAACTCCAAAGGCTCCGAAACCGATGGATGCTCGGTAGCGCCCGCAGCGATCACGCCCGACTCGCGAGAAAAGGCCAAGCCTTTTAGCGCCAAATTATTCGCTTCGGTCCCGCCGCTGGTAAACACGACCTCGGACGGATGCGCGCCCACCAGGGCAGCGACCTGCTCCCTGGCCGTATCGACCGCGCCGCGGCAGACCCGCCCCATCCGGTAAAGACTCGACGGATTGCCGTAAAAGGCGCCCAGATAGGGCACCATCGCATCCAAGACCCGCTCATCCAGCGGGGTGGTCGCATTGTGATCGAAGTAGATCATTTCGTCAGAACGCTAAATATGCGTTTCCCGACGCAACAGCATATCGATGCCCTGAACGCCGGACGCCTGCTTGTCCTGACGCTCTGCTACCAGGCGCACGTTCTTGCGCTGCAAGACGTCTTGCAAGCTGATGGAGGCCAAATAGTCGCGAATCTGCTCGCTCAATCCCAGCCAAAGATCATGGGTGAGACAGGGCTGATTGTTCTGGCAGTTGGCTTTGCCGCCGCAGCGCGTCGAGTCGATGGTTTCGTCGACCGCGATAATGATTTCGGAGATATTGATCTGGCTGGCGTCGCGGCTCAATTGATAGCCGCCGCCCGGCCCTCGCACTCCTTCGACCATTCCGGCCCGACGCAAACGCGCGAACAACTGCTCCAGGTAGGACAACGAGATGTGCTGTCGTTTGGCGATATCGGTCAATGTCACCGGCCTTTTTTCGCTATGATAGGCCAGATCCAGCATGGCGGTGACGGCGTAGCGGCCTTTCGTCGTTAAGCGCACGGAATGACTCCCGGAAATTCACACTAAATACGTGGGAATTCAGGTTCACATATCCTAGAAAAATAGTCAATTATTAAGGCACCACAGGGTTTTTGCTGTCAAGATAACCGGCATCATGCATTCGCAATCCTGGCAATTTTGGATCGATCGCGGCGGAACCTTCACCGACATCGTCGCCCGCCGGTCGGACGGCCTCCTGTTGACCCACAAGCTCCTTTCGGAAAATCCGGACCGCTACCGCGACGCCGCCCTGCAAGGCATCCGCGACATTCTGGATCTGGCTCCCGATGCGACCCTGAAACAGGCCAACATCCAGGCCGTGCGGATGGGCACCACGGTGGGGACGAATGCGCTGCTGGAAAGGAAGGGCGAACCGACGGTCCTGGCGATCACGCGGGGCTTCGCCGACGCCCTCCGCATCGGCTATCAGAACCGGCCGGATATCTTCGCCCTGAATATCCGCCGCCCCGAACCGCTTTACCAAAAGGTCGCCGAAATCACCGGGCGTCACGACTCCCGCGGCTCGGAGCTGGAGCCGCTGGATCTCGGCGAAGCGGAACAACAATTGACCGGGGCCTACCGGGAAGGTTTCCGATCGATCGCCATCGTGCTCATGCACGCCTGGCGGACGCCCGATCACGAACTCGTACTGGAAAAGCTGGCCAAGGCAATCGGCTACACCCAGATTTCCCTCTCCCACCGCGTGAGTCCCGCCATGAAATTGATCGGGCGGGGCGACATCACGGTGGTGGATGCTTATCTGTCGCCGGTATTACGCCGTTATGTCGATCAAGTCGCCGCCGGCTTGGGCATCGGCCCAGCCCATGAAGTGCAACAAGATCACAAGCTCAAGTTGCTTTTCATGCAGTCCAACGGCGGACTGGCGGATGCCCACCGGTTCCAGGGCAAGGACAGCATTCTGTCGGGGCCCGCCGGCGGCATCGTCGGTGCGGTGGCGGTCTCCCGTCTCGCCGGCTTCGATCGTATCGTCACCTTCGACATGGGCGGCACGTCCACCGACGTGGCCCATTACGCCGGCGAATTCGAACGCAGCCAGGAAACCGAGATCGCCGGCATCCGGCTGCGGGCGCCCATCCTCAATATTCACACCGTCGCAGCGGGCGGCGGCTCGATCCTGCGTTTCGACGGACTTCGCTTCCGGGCCGGCCCCGATTCGGCCGGTGCCAATCCGGGCCCCGCCTGCTACCGGCGCGGCGGACCTCTGTGCGTGACCGACGCCAATGTGATGGTAGGAAAGATACGCCCGGAATTCTTTCCGAAAGTGTTCGGACCGACCGGCGATCAGCCTCTGGATACGGAAATCGTGCGGCGCAAATTCCGGGAACTGGCGGAAACCGTCCGGTCCGGCTCCGGGCAAACGCTCTCGCCCGAAGAAGTGGCGGAAGGCTTCATCGACGTGGCGGTGGAAAACATGGCCGCCGCGATCAAGAAGATCTCGGTGCAGCGCGGCCACGATCTGGCCGATTACGTCTTGTGCTGCTTCGGCGCGGCCGGCGGCCAGCACGCCTGCAAGGTCGCCGAGCGGCTCGGCATCGCCAAGATTTTTCTGCATCCTCTGGCTGGCGTCTTGTCCGCCTACGGCATGGGTTTGGCCGATTACCGCGTCATCAAGGAACGGGCGGTCGTCGCTCTGTTGAACGATGCCGCCGTCCCGGAGTTGCGGACGGTGCTCGACGCACTGGAAACCGAAGGACGCGCGGAGCTCTCCGCCCAGGAGGTCCCGCCGGAACGGATCGTCGCGGCTCGCCTGGCCATGCTCCGGTACGAGGGTACCGACACCCTGTTCGCCGTGCCGTTCGGCGATTCGGCGGAAATGCGGGCGAGGTTCGAGGAACGGCACCGCCAGCGCTTCGGCTTCGTTTACCCCGACAAGGCCTTGCTGGTGGACACCGCGACCGTGGAGCTGGCCGGCTTGAACGAAACGGTCGAGGAACCGGTGTGCCCCGTGGAGCCCGACGCTTCTCTGGAACCGGTCGCGAAGGTCCGGATATATTCCGGCCGAAACCATCACGATGCGCCGGTTTATCGGCGCGAGGACCTGAAGCCGGGGGTCCGCTTGCAAGGACCCGCGATTCTGGTCGAACCGAACTCGACCACGATCATCGAGCCCGGCTGGCAGGGCGAGATTACCGTCCGCAACCATCTTATCCTCAGCGCTCGTGAAGCAAGCGACTGTGCGAATTCCATGTCGGAGGCAGAAGAAACGGAGCAGCCGGTCGATCCGGCGCGCCTCGAAATCTTCAACCGGCTGTTCATGTCGGTCGCCGAGGACATGGGCTATACGCTGCAAAACACCGCCCATTCGGTGAACATCAAGGAGCGCCTCGATTTCTCCTGTGCGCTGTTCGACGGAAACGGCGGACTCGTCGCCAATGCGCCGCACATTCCGGTACATCTGGGTTCCATGGACGAGAGCGTCAAGGCGCTGATCGCGGGTCACGGGGACGAACTGCGACCGGGCGACGTCTGGCTCATCAATTCCCCCTATCACGGCGGTACGCATCTACCGGACATTACGGTAATCACGCCCTTGTTCGACGATACGGGCGAATCGGTCCTTTTCTATCTCGCCTCGCGCGGTCATCACGCCGACGTGGGCGGCATCACGCCCGGTTCGATGCCGCCCCGCAGTACGTCCATCGATCAGGAAGGCGTTCTGAGCCCGGGTCTTAAGATCGTCGAAAACGGACACATACGCGAATCGGCCATCCGCGACTGGCTCAATGCAAAGCCTTATCCGGCCCGCGATCCCGACCGGAATCTGGCGGATCTCCGCGCCCAGATCGCCGCCAACGTGAAAGGCATGCAGGCGCTGCGCGGCATGCTCGAACGTTATTCGCTGGCGACGGTCCGGCGCTACATGGGGCATGTGCAGGACAATGCGGAAGAAGCGGTACGGCGGGTCATCGCATGGCTTTCCGACGGCGAATTCGCGGTGACGATGGACTCGGGCGCGGTCATCCGCGTGGCGATCCGGGTCGATTCCGAAAACCGGCGGGCCTTCATCGATTTCACCGGGACCTCGCCGCAGCAGCCGGACAATCTGAACGCCCCGGCCGCCGTGTGCAAGGCGGCGGTCCTGTACGTGTTCCGCACCCTGGTGGACGACGATATTCCGCTGAACGCCGGGTGTCTCCGCCCGCTCGAAATCCGGATTCCCGAAGGCTCCCTGCTCAACCCCCATTATCCCGCGGCGGTCGCGGCGGGCAACGTGGAAACCTCGCAGCACATCGTCGATGCCTTGTACGGCGCGCTGGGCGTGCTGGCCGCTTCGCAGGGCACGATGAACAACTTCACCTTCGGCAACACGCACTACCAATACTACGAAACCATCTGCGGCGGGGCCGGCGCCGGAGCCGGTTTCGACGGCGCGGACGCCGTGCACACCCATATGACCAATTCCCGCATCACCGATCCCGAAGTACTGGAGTGGCGGCTTCCGGTGCTGCTGGAAACCTTCGCCATCCGCCGGGGCAGCGGCGGCGAGGGCTTGCATAAGGGCGGCGACGGCGTGATCCGAAAGATCCGGTTTCTGCAACCGATGACCGCAGGAATCGTCTCCAGCCGCCGCCTGCAGCCGCCGTTCGGCCTCAACGGCGGAAACCCTGGCGCATGCGGACGAAACCTCGTGATCCGCGCCAATGGAGAGCAGGAAATTCTCGGGTCGCAGGCCGAAACCGACATGGACGCGGGCGACACGTTCGTCATCGAGACGCCCGGCGGCGGCGGATATGGAAGTTAGATTGTTCCGAATCCCATAGCCTCCTGGCCTCGGACAGCTGCTCGTTGACGGCCGTTTTCACGACTGTTTTGGACATCGAGGTGATCACTTGAAGAGCATTTGCGTATTCTGCGGTTCCAACCCCGGCAAGCGCCCCGAATACCGGATCGCTGCCGAAACCTTGGGCCGGCTGCTGGCCGAAAAAGGTTTGGAACTGGTGTATGGCGGCGGGACCGTGGGTCTCATGGGCATTCTGTCGAGTGCCTGCCTTGCGGCCGGAGGACGGGTGATCGGCATCATCCCGAAAGCTTTGATCGGCCGCGAGGTGGCAGGACGAATGGTGGAACACACCAGCCTTACCCGGCTGGAAGTGGTAGATTCGATGCACACCCGCAAAGCCCGCATGGCAGAAATCGCAGATGGCTTCATCGCGCTGCCCGGAGGTTTCGGAACCTTCGAGGAGCTGTTCGAAATCCTTACCTGGGCCCAACTTGGATTTCATCGTAAGCCGATCGGACTTCTCGATGCGGAAGGCTACTACGAACCTCTCCTAAGCTTGTGCGATCGGGCGCTCGCGGAGGGCTTCATGAAACCCGAGAGCAGAAGGCGGCTGCTGGCCCATACCGACCCGGAAATGCTCCTGGAGGCCCTGGCCGCATATCAGCCCGAACCGGTCATCCCGTGGATTCGGGACGAGAGGCAGCTGTAATTCCATTCGGCATTCAAGCGGACATTAATCGTAGGATGGGTAGAGCGAAGCGAAACCCATCGATGGCGGGTTAGCCCCTAGTCTCCGCTCGGGACAGGCCCTTCGACAGGCTCAGGACAGGCTCCGCGTAACCCACCGATTCGAGGTTGCCACACCTGAATTCAATTGAAAGCTACGCGCTGAGAAGCTCCGGAGCGTAATGGCTGCCCCGGTTCGTGGCGAGCCTCAGCCCTCAAGTGAAAGGCGCATGAAAGTGAAAGGGACAGGCAGTCAAGCAACGACTTGCTCATACGAAAAGCTCGGGAGATCCGCCCTCTCCTTCGCATGCTCGATCGTAATCCCGCAAATATTCCCGTGCGGGTCCAGTTCAAGCAGCGTATTTTCGTCCAAGTCCCGCGTTTCCGAAACCTCGGCGGGCTTCAACTCGATATAAAGGGTGTCCGTATCCTGAAAGTACATAATCTTCATAACCTAGACGTCCTATCGGACAGAGACGCTAATGTGTCGATTCCTCCAAGGGATAGTTGACCTTCTCATACTCATGAATGAAAAGCCCAAGCGTCTCCACCAGACGGGCAAGCGGGTTGTTTTCATCGGCGCCGCCTGCGTCCAAAAGCTCGTTCAGGATCGACACCGCGCGGTCGTATTCGGCCTCCGAGTGGATCGGATAGAGCGGAACGGCATTGCAAATCGCCTGATAGTGGCGGATCACATCGGAAAGTTCAGTGGCGTGCATCAAGGCCTCCAGCGGTCATAGTCGCTGTGCGTCAGTACCGCACGAATGTAAAGCGTTTGGGTATTGAAATGGATAGCGGCAATCAGCCGGTAATGGTTACCGGCAATGTCAAAGACATAATAATGCCCTACTTTATCCACGGAACCGAACACCGCCTTCAACTCGGCAAAAGAACTGAACCTGTTCGATTCAATCCGTCTTCGCCAATCCTGCAAAGACTTCTCCGCCTGAGGGTGCAAAGCTGCAAAATCTCGTAAAGCCTTGTTGCTGACAACACGCAAATGTTCGACTCCCTAAACTGCCAGAATAGCATCGTCAAGCGATCGCCGGATATGGAATAGATTAACAAGCCTGAAGCATCAAAGATGCAACTTCTGGAGAACGCAAACCGCAGCCATCAACTAACATTCGACTATGGAACGTCAGCCAAAGGACGAAAGCCTGACACCTTCTCGCCACCTTCTCGCTCTGGGTGAACTTCATTCAGTTACTCACAGCGATTCCTATACGCGATAAAGCGCGGTCGGAAAAGATCATGCCGGCCATGGGGTATTAGCACAATAACCAAAGCCTGACACCTTCTCCACTGACACCTTCTCCACCTTCTCTGACACGTGTTAGCTGCGTGAACCACCATAGCCACCCCAAATGGTATAGACAGGCGCCTTGTACGTTCTTGTTCCTTCAGCATCTCTCACAGTGATCTCGTTCAGCCAGTCGTCGGTCAACCGTCCAGAAAGACGCCCCGATAGCTCCAAAATCATCTTGTCTAGGATCGAGAGCGCGGCTGTTGCGTGCGTATGATCCAACTCGAATGGGTTCTTTGGAATTCGCGATTGTCGCCACGATTCCCCTTTAAGGATTTCCAGCCAGGGATATTCTTCTGGTTTTCCGCTAATTGAAATTGTCGAATTCGGCGGTGCCTTGCCCTTGAGGAAGATCTCCACCTTCGGGTGCGCAAGCCAGTTCCTAATTTGGATCAGTTCCTTGAAACTCTGAAAAGGCTCTGCACCCCGATCAAATGCGGTTTGTGCTGCATCGCCGCAGACAAATGGCGCTATGCACCACTTGTCAAGAATGCTGGCTTTTTCAAGGGCTTCCGCTACGACGGGATCGGCTGAGAATTCCGAGAGAACACGGTTAATCAGAGCTTCACTGGCAAATACAGTGGAGATAATTGCGTGACGGACGTAAATGCTTGGATTCACGTCGCCTTCGTGCTGCGAAGCAGCCCACTCCGCGAACTTCCGCGCATCGTTGTAATGCATATAGAAGAAGTTGAGTTCAATGCCTACGTCCGACACTTTCTTCTCTCCCTTGCGGCTAACGCCCTGCTTGAGCCGCGCGTTGCTTTGAATGCGTCGGCTTCAAGCGATTATTGGGCCTACACGCCGACTGGACCAAAGTGGAACCCATAATTGACGTGACTCAATACCAATTTGTTGATGCAGCGGACCGTTACCTTCTGCCCTGCTATGGGACGACCAAACAAGGCGAAGTTCGGGATCGACTTGGCCTGTTCATATTCCCGCATTTGCGGGAAACGTCGATATGAAATTCCATACGCCGCCTCGAAAGGCATACTGCCCGTTCGGAGCAAACTAAAGTATGACGAATAGATCAGTCCGTCGTACCCGGCCACATGCGCCGCCTTAGCTATTTCTCGGGAGATCGGATAGGAATGCTTTCCTGCCAGAAACAGCATATGGACGGCCATATCGAGGCTATCAAACTCCGTGACATGTTCCTCTGGCAAGACATAAGAAAGATCCAGGAGCTTTAAGGTCCTCGTCGGCGCTAGCGAAGCGACGTAGATTTCGTCCTCTGCCGTTACCCGGCACTCATGCACACATACTTCAAGGTCCTGAGATCCGTACATGACCGGGAGGTCGGTGGAGTCCAAACGTCCTGTGCCCAGGAACTCTGTCGGTGGAGTGTCGTATTCCGCCTCCTCAGTCGGCACTTTCGGCGCCTTGCGGATACGATAGAACAAGCGGCTCTCATCGAGTTCAACTAACGGATACTCGTTAATGATCCGCTGGATGATCGCAGCTCGAGAGTGCCCCTCCTGAAGCGCCTTGAGAGGCTCAACCTCACCCACCATCCATAAGCGAGGCCCGTAGCAGAAGAAGCCGACTCCGAGCGTGTTGCTGATCAGTTCGATGTCCTTCTTAAACCGAGCAGCAGTCGAGATGCTCGTTTTCTGATGTTCGTTGAATTGGACGATCGGCGCTGCGCCATAGTCGCACTTATGCAGAGTTCCCCACACGAAAAACCTATGAGCAAGCGCTTCAACTCTCTCTTTTGTTAGTTTTCGCCCGGAAGCTTGACCGCAGTTCTGGCACTTAGAATCGTCTGCGTCGCCGATTCGTTCGGCATCCAGTCTCAGGCCCTGATCGGAAAAGCAGTTCGAACACAAAACGAAGCTCATTTAGGTTCCTTGGCCCAACTTAAAGTCGACCTCAAAAACGAGATCTAATCTGGAATTGGAAAATATCCAACGTTTTGCTTTGCATCAATCGTGATACCTAATCCGGAAGGCCAAATAATCCGAATCGGGAGAAGGAGTCGCGCTTTATTATTTTGCTTACGCCACGCTCACGGCGTTCGTTTCCCACCGCGTTTTCATTTCGCCCAACAGTACGGTAGATCAAGAATCCTTTCCCGACACGACTGCCGGCAATGGATGGCCGACCTACGACTTTGCCGGAAACGCAGAGTCTGTCCTGAGCGAAGCCGAAGGGCTTATTCCGGCCTAGAGCATTTTCCGATTCGGTGTCAGAGAGCCCGATATGTAGGTCGGCAATCCCTTCCCAATCGCAAACGGTCGCTTTAGTCGCGACCCTTCCGACAAAATCCTTTGCCGAGCCGATAAGTCGGCAAGGGATTGCCGACCTACGTTCTTCCCGCCCGACACGAAGCCGTACATCGGGATGAAAAACGCTCTATGAGTCATATCGGCCTGTATTTTGACTTGTGCGGGGCAGTTTCCCATGGCGCGCCGCTATATAGCAGTGAAAAATGCTTAATTGCTCCGGCAGCTTAGTGGAATCATGCCAATGATAGCTGGTATAGGATGGGCTGAGCCTGCGCAGCCCATCGATCGCGAACGATGCCTGTCCTGAGCCCAGTCGAAGGGCCTGTCCTGAGCGAGTCGAAGGGCGCTTCCCGATGGTCGGCACATCCTACGGACTGCATTTGTCGAAAATCGCTCTTTGTGCCATAGCAATAACAGCCGTGTCTTGAGCGCGGCTGTCGCCGGAGCCCAGGCGGGCGAATTGATCCATGAATACGTCTTGGCAATGTGCAAGAATCTGAAGGTATCCGATCTCGCCGGGACCATACACATCTACCCGACCCTGGCGCAAATCAACCCCCGCCTGGCCGAGCAACGTCTCAAGGCTGGCCTGACCCCGACGGCAAAACGCTGGCTTAAATGCCTGTTTGGCTTGCGCGGCAACTAGTAGTACAGCCGCAGCTGTTCCCGCCGGTGGCACCGATAATGGCAATCTCGAGCGCGGACTTCAGGCAGCAAAAACCCTACTCACTTCAGCGTCAGCACGAGCGTAACCCATTGAATCTACGATGATGAAAAAATCAAATCTGCGCGGATTCGAGCTGATAAGCTGGTTTAGATGACTTTTTCAACACAATCGGCCAAAAGCCGCCAGTCGCCAAATCTCCGTGGACGGTCGGTTCCTTTGGAAAAATCGGCCATTTTGCGGCAGCGACGTGAAGTGCGACGCATCCCCAGCATATCCGCAGAGTTACTGATTCGGTAACTAGCCTGAATATTTCATCAGGACCTCAGTGAAGGTAGGAGGCCGGTCGCGTTCTGGGTTCGGGACCAGAAAAAGGCGTGTTGAGTGCTCGTTTGGGGTGAAAGTCTGAATTTCAGGCAAACGTCCC
>Ga0268362_100042_pt1 | contig 82712 bp, 102 predicted proteins | sample MetcocultureR2M_FD_197214 | JGI IMG/M metagenome (GOLD analysis project Ga0268362, IMG submission 197214) | Soil microbial communities from Anza Borrego Desert, Southern California, United States - Methanotrophic co-culture R2-M | ecosystem: Environmental > Terrestrial > Soil > Desert | place... | reverse complement strand
ACCCAGGCGCCAGGCCGGGAGAACTACGGGCCTGACGACCTCAACTGCTCCAACCGCCCGGTGCGGACCCGCATGCCGGGTGGTGTGGGAGGGGCGGAGCCAATAGGCTCCCCCCTATCCCGATTGGCGATTTCCGTCGGCAATGGTGCCGCAACAGCCGGGTTTTCAGTCGCGGTTGATCGGTTTGCGCAGCCGGCCGGCGAGGTCCTGGATATATTGCCATGCGACTCGTCCGGAGCGTCCCCCGCGCGTCGTTGCCCATTCGAGCGCTTGCGCGTGTAATATCTCCCGCTCGAGGCCGAGGTCGAAATGATCCGCATAGCCGTCGATCATCGTCAGATAGTCGTCCTGGCTGCATTTATGGAAGCCGAGCCACAGGCCGAAACGATCGGAGAGCGATACCTTTTCCTCGACCGCCTCGGAAGGATTGATGGCTGTCGACTGTTCGTTCTCTATCATGTTGCGCGGCAGCAGGTGGCGGCGGTTTGAGGTCGCGTAGAAGAGCACGTTGTCGGGACGCCCCTCGATTCCGCCATCCAACGCGGCCTTCAGAGACTTGTAGGCCGTGTCGTCGTGGTCGAAGGAAAGATCGTCGCAGAAGATGATGACCCGATGGCCGGAGATTTTGAGAATGTCGAGAAGGTCGGGCAATGATGAAACATCCTCCCGATGCACCTCGACGAGCTTCAGGGGGATGCCCGCCGCCGAGCGAACGTCCTCATGAACAGCCTTAACCAGGGAGGATTTTCCCATCCCGCGTGCGCCCCAGAGAAGCACGTTGTTGGCCGGAAAACCCTCGGCAAAACGTTGGGTGTTTTCATGCAGGATGTCGCGGACATGATCGACGCCGCGGATCAGCTTCAAGGCAACGCGGTTGGGACGCGCCACCGGCGAAAGGCGCCGGTTGGTCGGCACCCAGACGAAGCAGTCGGCGGCATTCCAGTCGTTGATGGCCGGAGCCGGTCCGGCGAGACGCTCCAGGGCATCCGCGAGCCTGCGAACTTCAGCCAGGATAAGGGTGTTGATGTCATCGCTCATCGTGTTCCTCCGGTCGTTCAGACGGCTTCGATGCTCCGGTTGCTGCGGTACCATGGCCATTGATGCGTCAAAAGGCTGCGAGTAGTGGATTCAGTACTGTTCACAACCTGTTTCTGTTGCATTCCCGCCCATCACAACTATATTCCGGCGGCTTGTAACGGGGGCTTGGGTCTCCGGTAATCTTAGGAGTTCTCGATGTTCATTACCGAAGCATTCGCCCAGGCCGAAGGCGCCGCACCCGGAGCCTCCGCATTTGGCTCCGGCCTCGAAATGCTGTTCCTTTTCGCCCCTTTGATGGTGGTCTGGTATTTCTTTCTGATCCGCCCGCAGCGGACAGCTCAGAAGAAGCGCCAGGAGACGCTGTCGGCGATCCGCCGCGGTGATCAGGTCGTTCTCGGCGGCGGCATCACTGGCAAGGTGAGCAAGGTCATCGACGATTCCGAAGTGGAAGTTGAAATTGCCGAAGGCGTGAAGATACGCGCCATGCGGGCCTATATCGCTGAAGTCCGGGTCAAGGGCGAGCCGGTGAAGACAGAAGCCTGATTGAGGCGGGCACGCATCAAACGAGCTTGTAGAAATTGCGCGGGCCGGATCGTCCGGCCCGAAACTTTTTAAGGTATGTGCGCACTATGGCGAAAGGCATCGAAATCCGCGAAGCCCATTTTCCGGGCCGCGCTCCGATCGATGCCTATGGCAACGGCGGCTTCCGTTTTGCCGACATGTCGCATCGCGGCTCCTTGCTCTGCCTTCCGTCCGGAATCCACGGCTGGGATATGCAGGAAGGCGATCCGCTGACGGTCGAGGCCTTCGCCAGGGTGCTCGCCGAGGCGGAAGGCATCGAAGTGGTGCTGGTCGGTACGGGTGCGAACTTGAAGCCGCTTCCCGCCAGCTTGAAGGCAGCACTCAAAGCGAAGGGCATCGCCTCCGATCCGATGAGCACGGGCGCGGCGGTTCGGACCTTCAATATCATGCTGGCCGAATCGCGGGCCGTTGCGGCCGCCCTGATTGCTGTCTGATATGAGCGATTCCCCAAAAGAAACCCGCGATCTGTGTCTATCGATGCTGAGGGAAACGGACCGTGACCGTTACCTTGCCTGCCTTCTCTCGCCAGGGGACAAGCGCGGTGCGCTTGCCGCGCTCTATGCCTTCAATGCCGAGATTGCCCGCGTGCGCGACGTAGTGCGCGAACCGCTGCCCGGCGAAATCCGCCTGCAATGGTGGCGTGATCTCTTGGAAGGCAATGCGCATGGCGACAGCGGCGGTAATCCCATCGCCGCCGGCCTGATCACGGCCATAGAGACGTATCGCCTGCCCCGGCAGACGCTCATAGACATGGTCGAGGCGCGGATATTCGACCTATATGACGATCCGATCGCCGACCGGAACGCGCTGGAAGGCTATGCGGGAGAGACAGCCTCTGCGCTGATCCAGCTTGCGAGTCTGATCCTCTCGGCCGACGATGCCAGCCAATCTGCCGATGCGGCCGGTCATGCCGGCGTAGCGCAGGCGATCGCAGGCTTCCTGTTGCTCTTGCCGGTGCACCGACATCGCCATCAGCTCTATCTGCCGGTCGACATTTTGGCTGCCACCGGGCTCGACCGAGATACATTCCTGAGCGGTGAGGACAAGACACGCATATCCGCCGCCATCGATGCCTTCGCCGGCCTTGGCCTCGAGCATCTCGCCAAGGCACGAAAAGCCGGGCCGATTCCCGCCTCCGTCTTCCCGGCCTTCCTGCCGGTAGCGCTAGCTGAATCGGTCCTGCGCCGCGCGGCTCGGGCGGGCGTCGCTGCGCTCGATATTTCCCTGCAATCGCCGCAATGGCGGCGTCAACTCAGGCTGCTGAAGGCGGGCATCACCCGCCGGTTTTGATCGGACGCTAAATTCGCACAAGGCTCGTCGTTTAAAGCGACCAGGGCATAGGCCGGCGCATCAAAGGAGAAGCGGCGTGAGTCCCGTCATTGTCTGGTTGATCATCTTTGCGCTTCTGATGGCGCTCGCCTATTACGTGACCCGATTGATCGGCAAGGACCAGGAGGGAAGCCGTCACGATACCGGTCTCGCCATCCTGGAATTCGGTCGCGCCTTCCCCAATGAAGCAATCCGCAGCCTGCATGTCACCGCGGACGCGGGCGCAATCTTTGTCCGGCTCTACGGTAGCAAAGCTGGTTTCATGCGCAGTCGCGGCAACCACTACGCCTGCCACCTGATCGCTCCGGGCCGCGTGCGGATCTTCCCTCTGCCGAACGCGAAAGGATTCAGCGCCGAATTCCTCGATGCGCCGACCCAGAACGGCACCTTCGTCTTCTCGACGGAAAAGGAAGCCGCTGAAGTCTCGCTCTGGCTGCTCGACAACTATGTCAACATCCCTGGCCTTGGGGCCGGGGAAACGGTGGAAGCGCCAGCCGATCCGGACGCGTCCGGAGACGGCATCAGTCCCGACCGAGCCAAATAGAGCAGTCCTGCAGCGCCCGCGCCGCCAGCAACTGCCGTTTCATGACCGTCTTGTCCTTGCCGCGAAAACGCTTGACGCCTTCCGGCTTGACGATCGAGCCAGGCTCCAACTCCGGAAACAGCCCGAAATTGACGTTCATCGGCTGGAAGGAGCGTTTTCCCGGCTCGTCTTCCGAAACGAGATGGCCGCCGGTGATATGACCGAGCAGCGAACCGAAGGCGGTCGTTGCCGGCGGGGCGACCAGCGGTTCGCCCTTTCGTTCGGCGGCGGCGAAACGGCCGGCCAGAAGGCCGATCGCGGCGCTTTCCACATATCCTTCGCAGCCGGTGATCTGACCTGCGAAACGCAGGCCGGGCCGGCTTTTCAGCGTCAGCGTCCTGTCCAGGAGGACCGGCGAGTGGATATAGGTATTGCGGTGCAGACCTCCGAGGCGGGCAAATTCCGCATTCTGCAGCCCCGGGATCATCCGGAAGATCTCCGCCTGCGCGCCGTATTTGAGCTTCGTCTGGAAGCCCACCATGTTGTAGAGCGTGCCGAGTGCATTGTCCTGCCGAAGCTGCACGACCGCATAGGCCTTGACAGTCGGATTGTGGGCATTGGTTAGCCCCATCGGCTTCATCGGTCCGTGGCGCAACGTTTCACGGCCGCGCTCCGCCATCACCTCGATCGGCAGGCAGCCGTCGAAATAGGGCGTACCTTCCCATTCCTTGAAACCGACCGTATCGCCGGCGATGAGGGCGTCGACGAAGGCGTTGTACTGCGCTTCATCCAACGGGCAATTGATATAGTCCTTGCCGGTACCGCCAGGGCCGACCTTGTCGTAACGCGACTGATACCAGCAGATGTCCATGTCGATCGAATCGCGATGCACGATCGGGGCGATGGCGTCGAAAAAGGCGAGCGAATCTTCACCCGTCTCCGCCTGAATGGCCGCGGCGAGCGCCGGCGAGGTGAGAGGGCCGGTGGCGATGATCGCCAGATCCCATTCCTTGGGCGGCAGACCCTGGATTTCCTCGCGCACCACGGTAATCAGCGGATGCTTTTCGATCGCCTCGGTAACCGCTTCGGAAAAGCCGTCGCGGTCGACGGCGAGCGCGCCGCCGGCAGGTACCTGGTTCCTGTCAGCCGAGGCGATGATCAGGGAATTGGCAAGCCGCATTTCCGCGTGGATGACGCCGACCGCGTTGGCCGTCGCATCGTCGGAGCGGAAGGAATTCGAGCATACCAGTTCGGCCAGACCATCGGTCTTATGGGCGTCGGTGCCGCGCACGCCGCGCATTTCATGGAGAATCACCGGCACCCCGGCCTGGGCGATCTGCCAGGAGGCTTCCGATCCGGCCAGACCGCCGCCGATGACATGGATGGGGGAGAGGGAGCTATTCGTCATGACCGGCTCATTATCACGCCGTTTGCCCAACCCAAATCAAAAATGGGCCGGAATCAAAAAGGCACCCGATCAGGTGCCTTTGATACGTCCTTGGATGTGCCTGCCTGGCCTGCTATTGGCTTGTCGCCGCTGCGGCGTCGCGCGGCGCAATCCACCAGCGGGCGGATTAGCGGAAGGAGCGCGATGCGATGTTACGGATATCGTAACGGGTCAGACCGATGTCGTTGAGCGCCTGGTTGGAAAGATTGCCAAGCTCGTTCATCGTGCGGCGGTAGCTGATCCAGTTCTTAGCGATGCGGATCGGGTTCATGGTCGTTTCCTCAAGATTTGTCCTGATGCTCTGTCGTCATCAGCGATGTCAGTCTTATACAACCGCATAATAAAAAAGTGCAGTGCAAAAAATATGCGACTGCCATGCAAATGTGCAGGAGGTTGGTGAATTTTAGGGCTGAGCCTGAAAAACCGGCACGGATGCAAAGGGAAGGCACAAAAAGAAAAGCGCCTCCCAGAGGGAAGCGCTTTTGAAAGTCATCAATACCGTCGTGATCGGCTTAGAAGCCGACTGCGGTCCGTGCAACGCGGCGGATGTCTGCGCGGCCGATGCCGAGGTCGTTGAGTTCGCGGTCGCTCATGCGGCCGAGTTCGTTGACGGTTTCGCGATACTTGCGCCAGCTGCTGAGTTTCTGTGCGATGTTCATGGTCGTGTCCCTTTCAAGGCCCTTGCCAGCAGCCCCTTCGGCGCTGACTTCAATCTCATGACCGCTAATATATGTTGCGTCGCAAAAAGTAACAGCGCCTATTCGGTATGCCACCTATGCAATTGACGCATTACGAAACGATTAACCATGATGATGACTGGGTATACAATGGGCATTTTTGCATGCCCATCGGGGAAATCCTCCTTTTGCGGCGCAAAAAAATAACGCCCACCGGGGGAGGAGGTCCGGTGGGCGTCATTTGTAACGACCGGCGATTTGGGAGGAGGAGGATCGCCAGTCCCATCGGGCTTACGCTGGGAGGAGGAGTGCGTCGCCCGAATTTTCATCGCGGGATCAAATCCCGAGGGCACTTCATTTCTGAACGGGTGCCAGACCGTTCGAACCGGAGAGATCAGGAAAATGTTCCAATCAATCGCCGTATCTCCATATTACGAAGCCACACGCTTATTGTGCAGTGCAATATGGGAATGGATGACATGCAATTCATGCATGCCTTCTTCCTAGTTGGTTCCAATATACACATTAGAATTTAATAAAAAGTTAAGCATCCTTGGCGGCAGGATTGCAGGGCCCGGCAGGCGGGTTTTTCGGGCTTTTGCGGAAGTGCCAAAAAACCGTCATTTTCCCTTTGCGTGTGCTGAAACGGGTGATATAGAGACGCGCGCTCCGGAAGGCCTCAGGCCACGAGGATTTTCGACGCGGTTGGGGCGCGGGTATGGTGAAATTGGTAGACACGCCAGATTTAGGTTCTGGTGCCGCAAGGCGTGGGAGTTCAAGTCTCTCTACCCGCACCAGCACCGCCAGGAGTGCGGTCGGGTCAGGAATGGCCGAAGACAAGCGCTCCACGAAGCTGCGGCTGGTCTCTTTGAAGTTCCGGCGATGTGCTCACTGAAACAATGGCTGTCTGGGCACCGCCGCCACGATATGAAGGTTTAAAAATGCAGGTTACCGAAACGCTCGCTGAAGGGCTGAAGCGCGAAATCAAGGTCGTTATCCCGAAGAAGGATATGGAGGCCGAACTGAACGTTCGCCTCGCCGACGCCAAGGACAAGGTCCGCATCAACGGTTTCCGTCCGGGCAAGGTGCCCGTTGCACATCTCAAGAAGATGTACGGCAAGTCGATCATGGCCGACCTCGTCAACGAGATTGTCCGTGAACGCCCGACCAAGATCCTGTCCGAGCGCGGCGAAAAGTCGGCGACGCAGCCGTCGGTCGCCATGACCGAGGACGAAGCTGAAGCCGAAAAGATCCTGAATGCTCAGGCCGATTTCGAATTCACGCTCTCCTATGAAGTCATTCCGCCGATCGAGCTGAAGCCGACCAGCGGCCTGTCCGTCGTTCGCGAAGTGGTGGAAGTCACCGAAGAGGAAGTCACCGAGCAGATCGAAAAGATCGCCGAGAGCGCGCGCACGTTTGAGACGAAGAAGGGCAAGGCCGCCAATGGCGACCGCGTCACCATGAACTATCTCGGCAAGGTCGACGGCGAAGCCTTTGATGGCGGCGCTGCCGAGGACGCTGAACTGGTTCTCGGTTCGGGCCGTTTCATTCCCGGCTTCGAAGACCAGCTGATCGGTGTCAAGGCCGGCGACGAAAAGCAGATCTCCGTGACCTTCCCGGCTGACTATCCGGCCGCCAATCTGGCCGGCAAGGAAGCCACCTTCGATATCACCGTGAAGGAAGTCGCCGCTCCGGCCGCGATCGAAATCAACGATGAGCTTGCCTCCAAGCTCGGCATCGAATCCGTCGACCGTCTCAAGGAGATCGTCCGCGGCCAGATCGAAAGCCAGTACGGCAGCGTTACCCGCCAAAAGGTGAAGCGCCAGATTCTCGACCAGCTCGATGAACTCTATAAGTTCGACACCCCGCAGGGCCTCGTCGACGCCGAATTCGAAAACATCTGGCGTCAGATCAACACCGATCTTCAGCAGTCGGGCAAGACCTTCGAGGATGAAGACACCACCGAGGAAGATGCGCGCGTCGAATACCGCAAGCTCGCAGAGCGTCGCGTTCGCCTCGGTCTCGTTCTTTCCGAAATCGGCGAAAAGGCCGGCGTCGAAGTAACCGAAGAAGAGATGCAGCGTGCCCTTTACGCTCAGCTTCAGCAGTTCCCGGGCCAGCAGAAGGAAATCCTCGATTTCTTCCGCAACACCCCCGGCGCTTCCGCTTCGCTCCGCGCTCCTATCTTCGAAGAGAAGGTCGTGGACAAGCTGCTTTCTGAAATCAAGGTCACCGACAAGACCGTGACGAAGGAAGAGCTGATGGCCGAAGACGAGGCCGAATCTGCTGAAAAGCCGGCCAAGAAGAAGGCCGCTCCGAAGAAGGCTGCCGCCAAGGCCGAGGCTGCTGATGCTGCCGAAGGCGAAGAAGCTGCCGCTCCGAAGAAGAAGGCTGCTCCGAAGAAGAAGGCCGCTGAGGACAGCGCCGAATAAGCTTCGCATTGAATCTGTAGAAAAGCCGGGTCGGCAACGATCCGGCTTTTTTGTTGTGACAACCTCCAAAGTTCTTCGCCATGATCCGCATCGAAAACATCAGCAAGTCGAATAGTCACCGCATTCTCTTTATCGAAGCGTCGGCGGCGTTGAACCGCGGCGAAAAGATCGGACTCGTCGGCCCGAACGGCGCCGGCAAGACCACGCTCTTCCGGATGATCACCGGCCAGGAGATCCCGGACGAGGGGCAGGTCACGGTCGAAAAACACGTCACCATCGGCTATTTCAGCCAGGATGTCGGCGAAATGTCCGGACGCAGCGCTGTGACCGAGGTGATGGACGGGGCAGGGCCTGTGAGCGAGGTCGCTGCCGAGCTGCGCGAACTCGAAACGGCGATGGTCGATCCGGACCGGATGGACGAGATGGATCAGATTATCGAGCGTTATGGCGAGGTTCAGGCGCGCTACGAGGAACTCGATGGTTACGGGCTCGAGGGGCGCGCCCGCGAGGTGCTGGCCGGCTTGAGCTTTACGCAGGAGATGATGGACGGCGATGTCGGCAAGCTTTCGGGGGGTTGGAAGATGCGCGTGGCGCTTGCCCGCATCCTGCTGATGCGCCCGGATGTCATGCTGCTCGACGAACCGAGCAACCATCTTGATCTCGAGAGCCTGATCTGGCTCGAATCCTTCCTCAAGGGCTATGATGGCGCGTTGCTGATGACCTCGCACGACAGGGAGTTTATGAACCGCATCGTTACCAAGATCATCGAGATCGATGCCGGATCGCTGACCACCTATTCCGGCGACTATGCCTTTTATGAGCAGCAGCGGGCGCAAAACGAAAAGCAGCAGCAGGCCCAGTTCGAACGCCAGCAGGCCATGCTGGCCAAGGAAATCAAATTCATCGAGCGCTTCAAAGCGCGCGCCTCGCACGCGGCACAGGTGCAGAGCCGGGTCAAGAAGCTCGACAAGATCGAGCGGGTCGAGCCGCCAAAGCGCCGCCAGGCGGTGGCGTTCGAATTCCAACCGGCGCCACGTTCCGGCGAGGATGTGGTCAATCTCAAGAACGTGCATAAGAGATACGGCAGCCGGTCGATCTACGAGGGGCTGGATTTCATGGTGCGCCGCAAGGAACGCTGGTGCATCATGGGCATCAACGGCGCAGGCAAGTCGACCCTTCTGAAGCTTGTGGCCGGTTCGGCGGAGCCTGACGAGGGCAACGTCACCGTCGGCGCCAGCGTCAAGATGGGTTATTTCGCCCAGCATGCGATGGATGTGCTCGACGGAGACCTGACGGTCTTCGAATGGCTGGAGGCGGAATTTCCGCGGGCCGGGCAGGGGGCGCTGCGGACGCTCGCCGGTTGCTTCGGGTTTTCCGGCGACGACGTGGAAAAGAAGTGCCGGGTGCTTTCGGGCGGTGAAAAGGCGCGGCTGGTGATGGCGGCCATGCTTTTCGATCCGCCGAACTTCCTGGTCCTCGACGAGCCGACCAACCATCTCGACCTCGATACCAAGGAAATGCTGATCAAGGCGCTTTCGGATTACGAAGGCACGATGCTTTTCGTTTCCCACGACCGGCATTTCCTCGCCGAGCTTTCAAACCGTGTTCTCGAACTCACGCCCGAGGGCATCCACCGTTATGACGGCGGATATACGGAGTATGTCGAACGGACCGGTTACGAGGCGCCGGGCCTGAGAAGCTGAGGTGAGCAATATGCAAGACGTGCGGCGCGGGGGCTTGCGGGCCAGTTAACCGCGACTGCCGTTCGGCCTTAGCGCCGGGCTGACTTCCAGCTGTTGCCGGGGTTGATTTTGCGCCGTCTCGCTATCCTGGCTGCTGATCTTCAGCAGGGCACCGAATCCCACGATCGTCGCCAGGATGAGGGAGCCGATGATTTCATAACGAGGCATTCCGAACCGATTGGCCATGGTCGCAACTCCTAATGAAGTTACTTACGCGCACCATGGAAAAATGTTCCCGATCCCGCTCCATGGGTTGCAGCCATACGAGATGCCCCAACCTTCCTGACGATCTTTCTTGATAACCGGCCCCGGTACCTACATGCTGTGCGGAGGCGGCTCAGTGTGGAGGAGCGGTGCAACTGTTGATGCGCCCGGCCGCTGGTCACCGCCCCTTGGGAGGACAGGATGGCGACCTCTACCGTTGAATTGCGCAATGTAGCCGGGACGGAAGCAGCATTGGGATGGGCAGGCGGGCATACGGTGGTCGTCGATCGGCCCGATGGAAAGGCTGGTGGCAAGGGGCTGGGCTTTAATGGCGCCCAGCTTCTCGGCCTGGCGATCGGCGGCTGTTACTGCAACGACCTCCGGTATGCGGCACACGAAATGGATGTCGAACTGGGTGAGATCGAAGTGACGGTAACCGTCGCCCTGGATGGCTCGCCACTGTTGGCAACAGGTGCCGAGGTCGCCGTCCGTTGCGAAACCAGGGATGGATCGGACGTTCGCCTTGTCATCGACAGGGCGTGGCAGGTCTGTACCGTCGCCAATTCCCTTCGGCTCGGCATCCCGGTCAGCATTATCTCCTCGCTATAACTCTGGACGGCGCCCGCCGCGACACCAGAACCGACATCGGCGCCACTCCCTTGCTCCCGAAGGGCACTCCCCGCTTGATCCTTGCCACGCCTCCGTAATCGCGTCGCCCAAAAGGTGTAGGACGGTCTGACGGCAAGCGACGGAACTTCTTGCCTTGCAATCCAGTTATTGCGCCAGGGCATGCAGGAGGCCAGAAGATGCCGCTGCTGATCAGCTATATCATTATTCGCGTGTCGATCGGTTTTGCCCTGGGCGCTGCCACGGCATTGGCGATCCTTCTCCAGTGGTTTGTAACTGGCCCCACGACTCTTGCTGCGCTTGAGATGTGGCTGGTGATCTACGGGTTCGGCTCCGTTTTCGGGCTCGGCTATCTCGCGACATCTCTGGCGTTGGATGCCGACGACGACGGAGCCTGAGCGGCTACCCCGCCATCCGGCCGGATCCAGCACTAACCGGCCTGCTGCAGTTCAGCGGCCGCGGCATTGTCCTTTTCCGATGCGCGCTGATAGGCCTGCCGCGTCGCAAGTCTTTCAAAATATTGCTCGAACGCCGGTCGTTTTTCAATCGAACCGAACTGCAGCCCCCAACCGATCTGCGCGCCGACATAGACATCGGCAGCCGTAAAGGTCTCGCCGGCGATATAGGTATGGGCGCCGACAGCCGTTTCGAGCGTGTCCATCACATCCCGGAAGCTGCCGTAGCCGACCATTCGCTCTCGGCCCGGCGGCACTTCAAAGCCAAGCACCCTATTGCTGACGGCGGCTTCCAGCGGGCCGGCTGCGAAGAACATCCAGCGGTAATAATCGCCGCGGGCGGCCGGCGAGGGCGCCAAGCCTGCCTGTGGGAAGGCATCGGCAAGATAAGCGCAAATCGCGGCGCATTCCGTCACGACGGTTTTTCCGTGCACGACCGCCGGCACCTTGCCCATGGGATTGACCGCCTTGTAGGCCTCCCCCTTCATCGTCGTGCCGAAGTGAAGGATTTCGGCCCGATAGGGTACGCCCACTTCTTCCAGCATCCAGCGGGCAATGCGCCCCCGAGACATCGGGTTGGTATAGAGTACCAGTTCTTCCGTCATGACGTCCTCCTCTTGGTTTCCGCCAGTGCTACGGCGACTGTTTTGCGGAATCAAGTCACAGCGGTTTGCGGTACTGGATGAAGCCGGAAGCCTGGGCTATCCGATCATAGAGCCGCCGGGCGGTCGCATTGCTCTCGTGGGTCAGCCAATAAAGACGTCCGGCCTTTTTCTGCCGTGCCAGCTCGGCCACGGCCTCGATCAGCGCTTCGCCGGTGCCCCGGCCGCGCCCGCTCATCGCGACGTAGAGATCCTGAAGATAACAGGTCCAGTCCGGAAGCCAGCAGGACCGGTGGAGGATCGCATGTGCGATGCCGACCATCTTGCCGGTTTCGTCGAAGGCGCCGAAGCCATGCATTGGCTCGCCCGGGTCGAGAAGGCGAGTCCAAGTGAGCTCGTACTGGTCCTTCGACAGCACGGTTTCATAGAAACGGAGGTAGGCTTCCCAGAGCGGCTCCCATTGGACCCGGTCGGAAGGTTCGAGCGGACGGACGGTGGTTGTCATGGCTGGCTCCCCAAAAAAAACGGCAGAACTTGCGTCCTGCCGTCTGATTTCTAGCCGATCTCGCCGACTTACGCAGCCATGGCCTTCTTGAGATTCTCGTCGATCTTGTCGAGGAAGGCGGTGGTGGAGAGCCACGGCTGATCCGGACCGATCAGCAGCGCGAGGTCCTTGGTCATGAAGCCGGATTCGACGGTATCGACGCAGACCTTCTCGAGCGTCGAGGCGAATTTGGCGAGTTCGGCATTGTCGTCCAGCTTGGCGCGGTGCGCGAGGCCGCGGGTCCAGGCGAAGATCGATGCGATCGAGTTCGTCGAGGTTTCCTGGCCCTTCTGATGCTGGCGGTAATGGCGGGTGACCGTGCCGTGCGCGGCTTCGGCTTCCACCGTCTTGCCATCCGGAGTGAGCAGCACCGAGGTCATCAGGCCAAGCGAGCCGAAGCCCTGGGCAACCGTGTCGGACTGGACGTCGCCGTCATAGTTCTTGCAGGCCCAGACATAGCCGCCAGACCATTTCAGAGCGGACGCAACCATGTCGTCGATCAGGCGGTGCTCATAGGTGATGCCGATTTCGTCGAACTGCGCCTTGAATTCGTTCTGGTAGACTTCTTCGAATATATCCTTGAAGCGACCGTCATACGCCTTGAGAATGGTGTTCTTGGTCGACAGGTAGACCGGCCACTTGCGCATCAGGCCGTACATCATCGACGCGCGGGCGAATTCCCGGATCGACTCGTCCAGATTGTACATGGCCATCGCCACGCCGGCGCCCGGTGCATCGAAAACTTCCTTTTCGATGACCTGCCCGTCTTCGCCGACGAACTTGATCGTCAGTTTGCCCTTGCCGGGGAACTTGAAGTCGGTGGCGCGGTACTGGTCGCCGAAGGCGTGGCGCCCGACGACGATCGGCTGGGTCCAGCCGGGAACGAGGCGCGGGACGTTCTTGCAGATGATCGGCTCACGGAAGATGACGCCGCCCAGAATGTTGCGGATCGTGCCGTTCGGGCTCTTCCACATCTGCTTGAGGCCGAATTCCTTCACGCGCGCTTCGTCCGGCGTGATGGTGGCGCACTTGATGCCGACGCCGTGCTTCTTGATGGCGTTTGCGGCGTCAACGGTGACCTGGTCATTCGTCGCGTCGCGGTTTTCGACCGAGAGGTCATAATATTCGATGTCGAGATCGAGATAGGGAAGGATCAGCTTGTCCTTGATGAGCTGCCAGATGATGCGGGTCATCTCGTCGCCGTCGAGATCGACGACCGGGTTTGCTACCTTGATCTTTTGCATGGAATTCCTCTCGGACGTAGGAGGGATATTTCATCCCCAAAGGTGGACACCAGTGGTGTGCGCTATAGCACCGCCCGACTGGAACGCAAAGGCATTCAGCCAGTGTCATGTGGCTTTTCGCGCCAGAAATCGTCCCGCACTCCGGCTGGTGCAGGATTGTTCTTGCCAAACCACAAACCGCGTTTAATGTCCGGAAAAATCCCACTCGAACAACCGGATTCCTCCCATGCGGATCTTGCCGCTCGCTATCGCTTTTTCGCTGACCTCCATTTTGGCCATGGCGGCTGACGCCACCGATCCGGTCAAGGAGGTCATGAAAGTCACGGAGGACAATTGGAATACGGTCGACAGCGAGTGGAAGTATATTTTCGACGCAGATTCGCTGAAGCGCCTATTCAGCAAGAAGTTCCAGACAGCTTATGCGGAGGCGGCGAAGCATCCGGCCTACGAGACGGAAAACAACCAGCCGGGCGACCCTTTTGGTTATGACGTTGTGACCGCCTCGCAGGATGGCTGTCCGCTACAGGATATCAACATGACGGCGGCGCCGGGCGCCAACGGCGTTACCGATGTGACGGTGACGTTCAAGCAATGGACCTGTGTCGATGACGCCCAGATCAAGGACAGCATCAGCGAAGTCCACTTCGACGTAATCGGCGAGGATGGTAGGTCGGTCATCGATGACATCCACCGGGTGGCGGACGGCGAAAAGGATTCCGTCGTCGAGGAAATGCAGTCGATCGCCAAGGGCGAATAGTCTCGCAACCGAAGAACCGGACGCAACTGATTTGTTTCAGAGCCTGCTGTGAAGCTGCGTGTCCTGCACCGGTGGTCGCTGCTCGATGCCGCAGGCGCAGCCATAACGCCCTTGCCGATTGCATTTCAGCTGGTTATTTCCCGCCAACGATCATCGGAGGCATCATGTCAGGTACCAATAGCGAGCGCAAACTGATTGCCGAAGGACCGGCAATCGTGCTGGTGGAACCCCAACTCGGCGAGAACATCGGCATGGTTGCCCGCGCCATGGCGAATTTTGGCCTCGCGGAACTGCGCATCGTTAATCCGCGCGACGGCTGGCCGAGCGACAAGGCACGCTCCGCAGCCGCCAAGGCCGATCACGTGATCGACGGAACCAAGGTTTACGAGACTCTGGAGGAGGCGATCAAGGATCTCAATTTCGTCTATGCCACGACGGCCCGGGAGCGATACGGTTTCAAGCCCGTACGTTCTCCTGTCGTGGCGGCTGAGACATTGCGCACCAGGTTCAGGGCAGGGGAAAAGACCGGCATCCTCTTCGGCCGCGAGCGCTGGGGCTTGACCAATGAGGAAGTCGCGTTGGCCGATGAGATTGTCACCTTTCCCGTCAATCCGGCTTTTGCCTCTCTTAATATCGCCCAGGCGGTGCTGCTAATGTCGTATGAATGGATGAAATCCGGGCTGAACGATCTGAGCGAGACGATCTTTCAACCGGTCGAGCAGCGGCCTTCAACCAAGGAACAGGTCTTCGGTCTGTTCGAGCATCTGGAGGAGGCCCTCGATGCCCGCGGATATTTTCATCCGCCCGCGAAAAAGCCCAAAATGATCGACAATCTGCGCGCCGTCATCTCGCGGCGGGGGTTTACGGAACAGGAGATCAGTGTGTTCCGGGGCGTCATCAACTCGCTCGACCGTTTTCCGCGCCGATGGTCGAAACAAAATCGGGCAGGCGAGCCGGGAGCGGCCCTGGGGGAGGCGGCAGGGAATGACGCAGACGAATGAGTTGAAGCCTGTGCTGATGTTCGATTCGGGCATTGGTGGACTGACGGTGCTGCGCGAGGCGCGCGTGCTGATGCCGGAGCGCGGCTTTATCTATGTGGCCGATGATGCCGGGTTTCCCTACGGCGATTGGGGGGAGGCTGCGCTGAAGGAGCGGGTTATCGCGCTCTTTGCCAAGCTTCTTAAGGAATACGATCCTGAAGTTTGCGTGATCTCCTGCAACACCGCCTTTACCCTGGTTGGTGCGGATCTCCGCTCGACCTTTCCGAAGATGACCTTTGTCGGCACCGTGCCGGCGATCAAGCCTGCGGCGGAACGCACGCGCTCCGGTCTGGTCTCGGTTCTCGCGACCCCCGGCACGGTCAAGCGCGCCTATACCCGCGATCTCATCCAGTCGTTTGCCACGCAATGCCATGTGCGTCTGGTAGGTTCCCAGAATCTGGCGCGCATGGCGGAAGCCTATATCAGGGGCGAGAACATTTCCGACGAGGCGGTTATGGCGGAGATCGCTCCATGCTTCGTCGAGAAGGACAACAGCAAGACCGATATCGTCGTTCTCGCCTGTACCCATTACCCTTTCATGGCCAATGTCTTCCGGCGGCTGGCGCCCTGGCCGGTCGATTGGCTCGATCCCGCTGAAGCGATTGCAAGACAGGCTCGCCGGAAAGTGCCCCTGGTCGATGGCGCCGAACATCCCGACAGCTATGATTTCGCGGTCTTCACGTCAGGCAATCCCGATTTCGCCACCAGGCGGCTGATGCAGGGATTTGGCCTGAAGGCCTGAGCGCCATCGAGCAATGTGGCTTTTTTGTCACGAATTTTTCCTTATGATTGCAATTCGCGATTGTGTGCTTGATTGCCGGCCGATCTCGTGTATGATCTATTCATTCCGCAAAGCGAACACAGGAGGCGTGAGATGACATCCATTACCATGTTTATGCGCCTTTCTGGCGGAACGGCTATCGTGGCCTCGGTGTATTATACATCGACGCCGGCCGGCATGTGCCATCAGGCCGTATAGGCCTGTATCTCCGCCGTTTTTGGCATTTTTCCCATTGATCTGACGTGACTGATTGACGGAGCGATTTATCGCGTTTCCGTGTCCGCATCCGCACGTCTTCTTTCATCGAAGAGGACCTGGTCGCGTCATGCGCCGGGACGAAAAATCATGCGTGAATCACAATTTTTAGTTGCTGATACCCTTTCGGCTGCGGTTCATGATCTGTGCCGGGAACACGGCGTCTGGAAGACTGCCCGTGCACTGCTTCTGGCAGCCTGGAGCCGTCGCCAGACGGAAAACCAGATCTCCGATCTTTCCAATCGGATGCGCCGCGATATTGGTTTCCCGGAACTGGAGGACGAACGCGGGAATGTCCGGTTCATCCTTTGGGATATCCGGCTGTGAAAGGGCTGACACAGATCTCCGGCGGCTTTCCGCCGGAGATCTCGAGCATCTCTTACGGAGATGCCAGGCTGGGGGCTGAAATGACAATCGTCTTCCGCAAACTTGACCATGACGATATGGCGGCTGCCGCGAGCCTCCACCGTGTTTCCTTCGACGAGCGGCTGCCCTGGCTGGCCGGCCTTCATACTTTGGAGGAGGATCGTGGATACTGGCGCGGGCATCTTTTCGCGACCTGCGACATTTGGGGCGCCGAAAGGGGGAGCGCCTTGCTCGGCGTTATCGCCTTCCGCAAGGACTGGGTCGACCAGCTCTACATCCTGCCGAGTGCGCAGGGGCAGGGGATGGGTTCCCGGCTGCTGGACATCGCCAAAGAAGCCCATCCGCAACTTTTCCTCTGGACCTTCCAGCGCAATGCTACGGCCCGCCGCTTTTACGAAGCGCGCGGCTTTGTGGCGGTCGAACAGACCGATGGCACGGCCAATGAGGAAAAGGAGCCGGACATTCTCTATCATTGGCGTCGCGAAACTCGATAAACACCGCTTGCAAAGCGAAAAAATCGGTGGCTTGCTCGCCCTGTTCCATGGAGGAGTTTCGCATGTCGCTTGAACACTGGCTCGCTTTCGTTGCCGCTTCGTCCATTCTGCTTGCTATTCCCGGGCCGACGATCCTGCTTGTCATCTCCTATGCGCTGAGCCACGGCCGCAAAGTTGCGAGCGCGACGGTCGCAGGTGTCGCGCTTGGTGATTTCACCGCCATGACCGCTTCCATGCTGGGTCTCGGCGCCGTGCTTGCGACCTCTGCAACGCTCTTCACCGTACTGAAGTGGGTGGGCGCCGCCTATCTCATCTATCTCGGCATCAAGCTCTGGCGCGCGCCGGTTTCCGAACGTGCGGCGGAGGTCGATGAGACGGATGCGGCATCCGCAAAGCCGATCAGGATTTTCCTTCATACCTATGTCGTGACGGCGTTGAACCCGAAGAGCATCGTCTTCTTCGTCGCTTTCCTGCCGCAGTTCCTTGACCTCAACCGGCCGCTCTTCTTCCAGATGGCGGTCTTCGAGGTGACCTTCCTGGTTCTCGCAACGCTCAACGCCGCGCTCTACGGCCTGCTCGCTGCCATGGCCCGGAACACGATCCGCAAGCCCAAGGTCCAGCGTATCGTCAATCGCACCGGCGGCTCACTGATGATCGGCGCCGGTCTGCTTTCGGCCAGCTTCAAGCGCGCGGCGTGAGGATATTTTAAGGGAGGATAACGCATGCTGACCGGACGTTGCCATTGCGGCGAGACCGTCTTCGAGATCAACGGAGAATTGCCTCAGGCGCTGACGCGCTGCACCTGCACTTTCTGCTCCCGTCGCGGCACGCTCTATGCCTATTACGAGCCGAAGCAGGTGCGCGTCACGGCCGATTCCGAGAGCGACAGAATCTATCGCTGGAACTCGAAGCTGGTGGCGCATCATTTTTGCGGCACCTGCGGCTGCGGAACCTATAGCGACAGCCCCGATTTCCAACTCGACGGCACCTGGGACGGCAAGACGCGCCGCATTGGCGTGAATGCCAGGCTGTTCGATGATTTCGACGCCGAGGAATGGCCTCACACCGTGATCGACGGCAGGAATCTCTGGTAGGAGAGCGACATGAGCGAGATGACCATTCTAGCCTTTGCGATCGTCGCCTTCATAGGCATTGCGACGCCGGGGCCGACAGTGCTTCTGGCGCTGACCAACGGCTCCCGTTATGGATTGCGCCGGGCTTTGCCGGGCATGGCGGGCGCCATGCTTTCCGACTTCGTTCTGATCGGCGCCGTAGCATTGGGCCTGGGCGCGCTGCTTGCAGCCTCCGAATTCTGGTTTACGGTGGTCAAGTGGCTGGGTGCGTGTTATCTGGCTTTTCTGGGCATCATGCTTCTCCGCTCCAAGGGATCTCTTGACGTTACGGAAGCTGCTGCGGCGTCAGGCTCCGGCTCCTCCGCCTCCATTTTCCTCAAGAGCTTTCTCGTCGCAGTGACGAACCCCAAGGGCTACCTGTTCTTTTCGGCCTTCCTGCCGCAATTCATCGTCTCCGATGCGCCGCAGGTGCCGCAATATGCCTTGCTCGCCGTCGTCTTCGCGTTGATCGATTTCGCCGTAATGTTTGTCTACGCACTGCTCGGTTCGAAAGCGGTGCATCTTCTCAAGAAGAAGGGCGCTCTCTGGCTCGACCGGGCTTGCGGCGGCGCGCTTTTAGCGCTCGCGGGATCGCTCGCGCTCTATCGGAGGGCCGCCTCTTAAACCCTGTGCATTTTTGCACTTGTCCGGCGAAACGAATCCCGATCTCTGTTAAGGCTGGGGAGTCGCGGGCCGCTGGGTCACCGCACAGAGACGGCATACGGGGTGAGTGCATTGCAGGTTGGCATCGATATGGGAATTGTGGCCGGCGGCGCTCCGGCCAAGCTCGATATCGAGGAGCTTCTGGCCACCCGCTTGCTTGTGCAGGGTAATTCCGGCTCCGGCAAATCGCATCTTCTGCGGCGGTTGCTGGAGCAATCCGCCCCCTGGGTGCAGCAGGTGGTGATCGATCCGGAAGGTGATTTCGTCACGCTCTCGGATAAGTTTGGCCATGTGGTGGTCGACGGCGAGCGCACCGAAGCGGAACTCGCCGGCATTGCCAACCGCATTCGCCAGCACCGGGTGTCTTGTGTACTGACGCTTGAGGGCCTTGATCTGGAAGAGCAGATGCGGGCCGCCGCAGCCTTCCTCAACGGCATGTTCGATGCTGACCGCGAGTACTGGTATCCGGTCTTGGTCGTCGTCGACGAGGCCCAGATGTTTGCGCCTTCGGTCGGCGGCGACGTCTCCGAAGATGCCCGAAAGCTGTCCCTCGGTGCGATGACCAACCTGATGTGCCGCGGTCGCAAGCGCGGTCTGGCGGGCGTCATCGCTACCCAGCGCCTCGCAAAACTCGCCAAGAATGTTGCCGCGGAAGCCTCGAACTTCCTGATGGGACGAACCTTTCTAGACATCGACATGGCGCGCGCCGCCGATTTGCTCGGCATGGATCGGCGCCAGGCGGAAATGTTCCGCGACCTCCAACGCGGTAATTTTGTCGCCCTTGGTCCGGCCTTGTCCCGCCGACCGCTGCCGATCGTCATCGGCACCGTAGAGACGTCTGCCCGGTCTTCGAGCCCGAAACTGATGCCGCTGCCGGATGCGCCGCAGGATGTCGAGGATCTGATCTTCACGCCGGATCCGGAGGAATTCGTCCGCCCCGTCGTTCGAAGGGCGCCGCCGGCGCCGCGCCCGACGACGGACATATTGGCGGAGCTCTCTCGTTCGATGCCGGCTGCCTCGCCAGCGCCCCAGGAGCTACGCGCCGCCCAGCCGGATTTGTCGCCCGAAGAGCGCGAGGAGCGTCTTGCGGCGGTGCTTTCCGAGATTCTCGACGATCCGCAATCGGGCTATCGGACGGACGCGGTTCTCTATCAGGAATTTCTGGTGCGCGCCCGCATGCGGCGCCTGCCCGGACCGCCACTGTCGCTCTCCGAATTCCGCCGCCGCGTGGCCGTTGCGCGTTCGGGCGTCGACGCCGAAACGGCGGCAGGCGAGGCCTGGCGGACGGCCTTGTCGCTATCCGGCGGGGTCTCGGATGATCTTCAGGGGGTTTTCCTGATGATGGCGAAAGCAGCGATAGCGGGCGAACCGTGTCCATCGGATGCCCGTATCGCCCGCGCCTATGGCACCCATTCCGCCCGCCGCGCCCGGCGTCTGCTCGGCTATTTCGAGGAGCAGGGCCTGATCGTGACTCACACGGATTTTTCCGGAAAGCGCGTCGTTGCCTTTCCGGACCTGCAATCGGAGACCGCTCCCGGTAGCGCCGACGCGCCGGACGAGGGCGAGGCGAGGGTGGCGGCCGAATAATCCGCTAATGGATGTGGAAATGCGCTTCCACGGCGGCGGCAATGAAGGCTTGCCGCGCTTCCGTCGGTTCCGATCTTCCGTCAAGGGCATCACCGCAGACCTGTTCGGCGCGGCTGTACTGGCTGCCGTGATAAGACGGCCAAAAACAGTCGAGCACCGTCTTTGCCTGACGCACCGTTTTCACTGTTCGAGTAACGCCGGTTTCTGGGTCTTCTAGTCTGATCGGGTTGTTCCAGGCCTTCGGGCTCATGACACGATACCTCCTCTCTATATGAGATGGACCGAATATACCGGGATTCAATTGGAGTTTGGAAACAGCCTTACCGAAAGGTTACGACACTGACGCTGTTGACATTTCCAAGACATACGCCTAAAGACCCCGCCAACGCCGGGTTCAACGCCCGGTGTTTTTGTTGACATGTCCCGTGGTCTCTCCGATCGCTGTCGTGAGAAACCTGTCAGAGCTCTTAAATCAGGGCTCAGAGGAGGGCGTGTTTCCTTGATCCGGTTTGGCAACAGACCGGACTAACCGTTTGAGAAGGAAATGCGATGAGCAAGCGCGCTGCATCCAAATACAAAATCGACCGCCGCATGGGCGAAAACATCTGGGGTCGTCCGAAGTCCCCGGTCAACCGTCGTGAATACGGCCCGGGCCAGCACGGCCAGCGCCGCAAGGGCAAACTTTCCGACTTCGGCGTGCAGCTGCGCGCCAAGCAGAAGCTGAAGGGTTACTACGGCGACCTGCGCGAAAAGCAGTTCCGCGCCACCTACGACGAAGCCAACCGTCGCAAGGGCGATACCTCGGAGAACCTGATCGGTCTCCTGGAATCGCGCCTCGACGCGATCGTCTACCGCGCCAAGTTCGTTCCGACGGTCTTTGCTGCCCGTCAGTTCGTCAACCACGGCCACGTGACCGTGAACGGCGTGCGCGTCAACATCGGTTCCTACCGCTGCAAGGCCGGCGACGTCATCGAAGTTCGCCAGAAGTCGAAGCAGCTCGTTTCGGTTCTGGAATCGGTTCAGCTCGCTGAGCGCGACGTTCCGGACTACATCGAAGCCGACCATAACAAGATGGTTGCGACCTTCGTTCGCGTTCCGACGCTCTCCGACGTACCTTACGCCGTGGTCATGGAACCCCAGCTGGTCGTCGAATTTTATTCGCGTTGATCACTTGCGAAAATGGCCCCGGAAGGGGCCATTTTCATATTCAGCTGCAGAAAGCCGTCTCATTTCGAGGCGGCTTTTTTTCTTTCCGGTGTCGCGGTGTCCGCGGTCGTGGTCGCGGTGGTATCGAGCGGCTGGGCGGTTGCCACGGGAGCTTCCTTCGGCAGCTCTCCCATGCGATTCCAGGCGTCCAGACCGGCGATCTTGTAGGCTTCCGCCAGCGTCGGATAGTTGAACGTATTCTCCACGAAATATTCGACCGTGCCCTTGAGATTGAGCACGGCCTGGCCGATGTGGACGAGCTCTGTCGCACCTTCGCCAACGATATGAACGCCCAGGAGGCGGCGCGTCTTCAGCGAGAAGATCAGTTTCAATAAGCCGGTATCGAGTCCCATGATGTGGCCGCGCGAGGTCTCGCGGAAGCGAGCGATGCCGCATTCATAGGGAATGCCCCGTTCCTTCATCTCCTCTTCGGTCAGGCCGCAGGTGGAAATCTCCGGCACGGCATAGATGCCGTACGGGAAGTATTTCTGCGGTTCCTTGGCAATCGCGCCGACGGCGACGCGGGCGGCGACGCGCCCCTGTTCCATCGAGGTCGAGGCGAGGCTCGGAAAACCGACGACGTCGCCGGCCGCGTAGATACCGGGAACCTCTGTCTCGAAGGTCTCCGGGTTCACCTTCAGGCGACCGCGGCTATCGGCTTCGAGGCCGGCGGCAGCCAGCTTCAGCGTGTCGGTAGCCCCGGTGCGCCCGGCGGCATAAAGGACCATGTCGGTGGTGATCTTGCGGCCCGAATCGACCGTCACCAGCACCTTGCCGTCGTCTAGACGTTCAACCTTGTCGACCTTCTGGCCGAGGAGCAGCTTCATGTTGCGGTCGCGGAGCTGATAGGTGAAATCCTCGACGATCTCCTTGTCGATGAAGTCAAGGATGGTGGATTTCGGGTCGATGACAGTGACGGCCGTATCGAGTGCGCTGAAGATTGTTGCATATTCGATGCCGATGACACCCGCACCGATGACGACCATGGAGCGAGGCAGATCCCCGATTTCCAGAAGTTCGTCGCTGTCGAGGACCGTCTTGCCGTCGAAGGGGATGCTGTCCGGGCGAAACGGCCTGGTTCCGACGGCAAGCAGGATGCTTTTGCCCTTCACGTGGACCGTCTCGTTGTCGTCCTTGAGCACCTCCAACGTATCCGGCGCGGCGAAGCTCGCCTTGCCGCGAATGTGCTGTACCCGGTTGCGGGCAAACTGGTGTTCGAGCACTTCCACCTCGTGGTCGAGGGTGATGAGGAGGCGGCGGCGCAGGTCTTCCGCGCTGATCTCCTGTTTCACGCGATAGGCGCGCCCATAAAATCCGCGCTCGCGCCAGCCGGAGAGGTTAAGTGCGGTTTCCCGCAGGGTCTTTGAAGGAATTGTGCCGGTGTGGACCGAAACACCCCCGACACGTCGACCCTGTTCGATGACAAGGACTTTCTTGTCGAGTTTGGCGGCCTGAATGGCGGCGCGGCGCCCCGCCGGTCCGCTGCCGACGACGATGAGGTCGTATTGGTTCATGGGTGCTCCGTCTTAGAATCTCTGGAGCTGCCGCGATGCAGCAGCGATCACGAATCCTTTTGTAGCCACTTATTCTAAAGGTTTGATTGCGAGGCGTCCAAGCCTGGATTCCGGCGGTAATGCCTATAGTTTGTGCAATGCAAAAATTGCCGAAAAAATGTCTTGACGTTGCGGGCCAAATGCCGTCCTCTTGAACCAATCGTGAATTGGTACGGTAATGGTCCAAAAAAAATCAGAAGTGGCTCACGACACCTCGAGTTACGCGCTCGATCGGTTGCGGGAGCATTTTGCCACCGGAGAATTCGGCTCGGAGGGGCGCCTGCCCACTGAGCGGGCGCTGGCCGAAATGCTCGGCATCAGCCGCCGCGCGGTCCGTCGGGCACTGGAAGTGCTGGAGGGGGAGGGGCTGATTTGGCGCCGCCAGGGCTCTGGTACCTTTATCGGCGAGCGGCCCGACCGGTGGAGCGATCATGTCGGCGAGATCGTCGCCGGTACGGACTTCATGGAGATCATGGAGGTCCGGCTGAGGATCGAGCCGCAGCTTGCCCAGCTTGCCGCAATGCGCGCCAAGCCTGGCGAGATTGACCGGATGCGCAGTCTCGCCCGAAAAATTACCGAGAGCCACGATGCCGACGCAAGCGAACTGTGGGACGGCGCCTTGCACCGGCAGATCGCCCAGAGCGCCGGCAACAGACTTTTCCTGTCGATCTTCGACGTCATCAACCAGGTTCGCCAGGACGAGGCGTGGCAGGCAATCCGCGAACGCGCCCGTTCGAGCGGCAACGCGGTCAATATCTCCTTCGCCCAGCACGACGGCATCATCGACGCGATAGCGGCGCGTGACCCGGTCCGCGCAGGCGAAGCGATGCGCCAGCACCTCCTGATGCTTCAGGAGCGGCTCGTCCGGGCGACCTCGATGGAGGGGCACCCTCTTGGAGAGGCAAGTTGAATTTCAGGTCGGCGCGAGACGGCCAGCAACGAGAAACCGGCAGAAAAGCCGGGCGACTGCAAACAGGAACAGAGAAAAAGAGAGGAATAATCGCAATGAAACGACTGACAAACCTAACGGCAGCGCTGCTGGCTGGGGCGCTTTTCGCCTTTCCCGCACTGTCCGCCGAACTGCGCATCGGCCTGCAGGACGATGCCGACGTCCTCGATCCGGCCCAGTCCCGCACCTTCGTCGGCCGCATCGTCTACACGGCCATGTGCGACAAGCTGGTCGACGTATCGCCGGATCTGAAGATCGTTCCGCAGCTGGCGACCGAGTGGAAATGGTCCGCCGACGGCAAGGAGCTGACGATGAAGCTCCGCGATGGGGTGAAGTTCCATGACGGTACCGCGATGGACGCCGCCGCCGTTGTTGCCACGATCGAGCGCAACATGACCTTGCCGGAATCGCGCCGCAAGAGCGAGCTTAGCTCCGTCGCCAAGGTCGAAGCCGCTGGTCCGCTGGAGGTCAAGTTTACGCTGAAGGCGCCCGACGTTACGTTGCTCGCCCAGCTCTCCGACCGCGCAGGTATGATCGTCTCCCCGAAGACAGCCAAGGAGCTTGGCGCGAATTTCGGCTCGAAACCCGTCTGCGCCGGCCCATTCAAGTTCGTGGAGCGCGTCCAGCAGGACCGTATTGTCCTCGAAAAATTCGCCGATTACTGGGACAAGGACAAGGTTTTCGTCGACAAGGTCACCTACCTGCCGATCCCGGATACGACCGTGCGCCTTGCAAACCTTCAGTCGGGCGACCTCGACATGATCGAGCGGCTGGCGCCGACCGATGTCGCTGCCGTCAAGGGCGCCTCTGGCTTCAAGGTCGATTCCGTGGTCAACATTGGCTACATGGCGCTCTACGCGAACATCGCCAACGGCCCGCGCGCCGACAACCCGTTCGGCAAGGACAAGCGCCTGCGCCAGGCCTTCTCGCTGGCGATCGACCGCGATGCGCTGAACCAGATCGTTTATGAGGGCACCGCCGTCGGCGGCAACCAGCCGTTTCCGCCGAACAGCCCGTGGTATAACAAAGCATTGCCGGTTCCTGCCCGCGATGTGGAGAAGGCCAAGGCTTTGATCAAGGAAGCCGGTTTCGAGCGGGTACCGATCGAGATGCAGATCCCGAACAATCCGGTGGCCGCGCAGATGATGCAGATCGTCCAGTCGATGGTGGCGGAGGCCGGTTTCGACGTCAGCTTGAAATCGACGGAATTTGCGACGCTGCTGGATGAACAGACCCGCGGTAACTATCAGCTCAGCCGTTCCGACTGGTCCGGCCGCGTCGATCCCGATGGGAATATCCACCAGTTCATCACCTGCAAGGGCGGCATCAACGATACCAAATACTGCAATGCCGAAGTCGACAAGCTGCTCAACGAAGCCCGCGCGTCGACGGACGACGCGGTCCGCAAGCAGAAATACGACGCCGCGGCCAAGATCCTGAACGACGAACTGCCGGTCATCTACCTCGGCCATCAATCATGGATCTGGGCCTACAAGAACAGCGTCACCGGTTTCGTCGCGAGCCCGGACGGCATGATCCGTCTTGTGGGCGTGAAGAAGAGCTGATCCGCTTGTGCCGCGCGGAAGCTCTGCGCGGCACTTTTTCAACGCACCTTTGGAAACATGAGGGGCGGCACCATGCCTGTCTATATCGGAAAGCGTCTCCTCGTCGCGATCCCAACCCTGCTGATCATCTCCATCTTCGTCTTTTCGCTGCAGAAGCTTCTTCCCGGCGACCCGATCCTGACCATGGCAGGCGAGGAACGCGATCCGGCCGTGATCGAATTCCTGCGCGAGAAATATCGGCTGAACGATCCCGTGATCGTGCAATATTTCTATTGGCTCGGGGGCATTCTAAGTGGCGATTTCGGCATCTCGCTGCGCACCAATCAGCCGGTTCTCGAACTCATCCTGCAGAAGCTGCCGGTGACGATCCAGCTTGCGACCATGGCAATGTTTTTCGCCTTCCTGATCGGCATTCCGATCGGAATCCTCGCGGCCGTCAAGAAAAACACGACCATCGACTACATCGCCAACATCGTCGCGCTCTCGGGTTTGTCGATCCCGAATTTCTGGCTTGGTATCATGCTGATCCTGCTGATTTCAGTCCAGCTCGGCTGGCTTCCGGCCTCCGGATACGAATCGATCTTCGCTGATCCGGTGCGGTCGCTGCAGACGATGGTCATGCCGGCCTTCGTGCTCGGCAGCGCGCTGGCCGCGACGCTGATGCGGCATACGCGTTCGGCGATGGTGGGTGTGATGAGCGCCGATTATATCCGCACCGCGCGGGCAAAGGGCCTGTCGCCGCGGGAGGTGGTGCTGAGCCACAGCTTCCGCAACGCGCTTCTGCCCGTCGTCACGCTGTCGGCGCTGCTTTTTGGCGAACTGCTGGCGGGTGCCGTTCTGACCGAACAGATTTTCACCATTCCCGGCTTCGGCAAGCTGATCGTCGATGCCGTCTTCAACAGGGACTATGCGGTGGTGCAGGGCGTGGTGCTGTGTACGGCAGTCGGCTTCATCCTGATGAATCTCATTGCCGATGTGCTTTATGTCCTGCTCAATCCGCGCTTGAGGGCAACGCTATGACGACGATCGATCAAGCCCCGCCCGTCCTGGTGGCCAAGCGTGAACACAGCCGCGCCTGGCGGAAGATGAAGAAAAACAAGAGCGCGCTCGTCGGCGCGGTGATCATTCTCTTCTTCACCGCCCTTGCCGTGACCGCCCCGATCCTGCCGATCATCGATCCACTGGCGACGAGTTGGTCGGCGATCCGCAAGGCACCGTCTGCCATGTACTGGCTCGGCACCGACGACCTTGGCCGCGATATCCTCTCCCGCATGATCTGGGGCGCCCAGGCTTCCCTGATGGCGGGCGTCTTTTCGGTCGCGATTTCGGTCTGTATCGGCGTACCGTTCGGACTGGTCGCGGGATATTTCGGCGGCTGGGTGGATATGGTGATCTCACGCGTCACCGAGGCGCTGCTCGCCATGCCCTTCCTGATCATGGCGATCGCGCTGGCCGCCTTCCTCGGCCCGAGCTTGATGAATGCCATGATCGCGATCGGGCTTTCCGCCATGCCGATTTTCGTCCGGTTGACGCGCGGGCAGGTACTGGCGGTGAAGACCGAGGACTACGTTGAAGGCGCCCGTGCGGTCGGTTTGAACCATCTGGAAATCATGCTTCGTTACATCCTGCCGAACGTCATGGCCCCCATCATCGTGCAGGCGACGTTGACGATCGCTACGGCGATTATCGCCGAGGCGAGCCTTTCTTTCCTTGGCCTCGGTCAGCAGCCACCGGCTCCTTCGTGGGGCTCGATGCTGAACGTTGCCAAGAATTTCCTGAACCAGGCTCCCTGGATGGCCATGTGGCCGGGTGCCGCGATCTTCCTCGTCGTCATCGGCTTCAACCTGCTGGGCGATGGCCTGCGTGACGCGCTCGACCCGCGCGAAGCCTAATCTAGAAGGAATTCCGAGAATGACCGAATTCACCACCAGACCCGAAATCCTTGGCACGTTCGGTGTCGTCACCTCCACCCATTGGATAGCGTCGGCCGTCGGCATGGCGATCCTCGAAAAGGGCGGCAACGCCTTCGATGCGGCGGTTGCAACCGGTTTCGTGCTGCAGATCGTCGAACCGCATCTCTGCGGGCCGGGCGGCGATATGCCAGCCGTCTTCTACTCGAAGAAGAAGGACAAGGTCGAAGTCATCTGTGCGCAAGGAACTGCGCCTGCCGGCGCGACGATCGAGCATTATACGTCCGAGGGACTGAAGCTCATTCCCGGCGATGGTCTGCTGGCAACCGTCATCCCCGGTGCCTTCGACGGCTGGATGCTGATGTTGCGCGACTATGGCACGATGAGCATCCGAGAGGTCCTGGAACCGGCGATCTATTATGCCGAGCAGGGCCATCCGGTGCTTGCCCGCGTATCCGCCACCATCAAGGGACTTGCGGGCTTCTTCGAGAAGGAATGGCCGACATCCTATGCCACCTGGCTGCCGGGCGGCGCAGCGCCGGAACCGCAGAGCAATTTCAGGAACCCGGTGCTTGCCGATACCTGGAAGCGCGTCGTCGCGGAGGCCGAAGCGAAAACCGGGCGCGAGAACCAGATCGAGGCGGCGCGAGATGCCTTCTACCGCGGCTTTGTGGCGGAGGCGATCGACGCTTACGTCCGCACAGCCGAGGTGATGGATGCGAGCGGCGCGCGGCACAAAGGCGTGCTGACCGCGGACGACATGGCGAATTGGCGCGCTACTGTCGAGGCACCGCAGACCTACGACTACCACGACTGGACCGTCGCCAAAACGCCCGCCTGGGGGCAGGGGCCGGTGCTTCTGCAGTCCTTGGCGCTGTTGAAGGGCTTCGATCTTTCGGCGATGGATCCGGCCGGTCCTGATTTTGTGCATGTGGTCGTCGAAGCGATGAAGCTCGCCTATGCCGATCGTGAAGTCTATTACGGCGACCCGGAATTCGCGCAGATTCCGACGGAATACCTGCTCTCGGAAAGCTATAATGCCGAGCGTCGCAAGCTGATCGGCGGGCAGGCTTCGCTTGAACTGCGGCCGGGCCGTGTGCCGGGTTACGACAACCAGTTCGACCTTACCATGGCGATGCTGGCGGACGTGAGCGGCAAGGGTGCGGTCTATGAACCCACCATGTCGCACCTGACCGAGAAGCGCGGCGACACGGTGCATATCGACGTCATCGACCGCTGGGGCAACATGGTCTCGACCACGCCGTCCGGCGGCTGGCTGCAATCGTCGCCGATCGTGCCGGGTCTCGGTTTTGCCCTGAACTCGCGCGCCCAGATGTTCTGGCTCAAGGAAGGGCTGCCAACGTCGCTGGCACCGGGCAAGCGTCCTCGCACCACGCTCACCCCGTCTCTGGCGCTGCATCAGGGCCGACCGACGCTGGTCTTCGGCACGCCGGGCGGTGATCAGCAGGACCAGTGGCAGCTGCCGTTCTTCCTGCGTTATGTCCACCACAAGCCGAACCTGCAGGCGGCGATCGACATGCCGCTTTTCCACACCACGCATTTTCCGGGATCGTTCTATCCGCGTACCAGCGAGCCGGGCAACATCATGGTGGAAAGCAATATCGGTGCCGAGGTTCTCGAGGAGTTGCGCCGCCGCGGCCATCAGGTCGCCGTTGCCGATCCGTGGAGCGTCGGTCGCCTGACGGCGGCGCGCCGCGATGCGGGCGGCCTCATGCGGGCGGCGGCAACACCGCGCCTCATGCAGGCTTATGCGGTGGGGAGATAGGTCTATGACATGGTCGATCGTCGCGCGTGACACGCAAACCGGTCATCTGGGAATAGCCGTCGCCAGCCGCTTCTTTGCTGTCGGCTGCGCGGTGCCGCATATCAAGGGCAGAGTGGGTGCCGTCGCAACCCAGGCCTTCGTCAGCCCGCTCTACGGCACGGATGGCTTGAAACTTCTGGAAGAGGGCAGAAGCCCGCAGGAAATCATCGAGACGCTGACTGCCCGAGATGATGGTCGCCGTCAGCGCCAGTTCCACCTGATCGACGCCGCCGGTCGTAACGCGGCCTATACCGGCGAGTTCTGCATCGACTGGGCCGGCCACCTGGTGGAGGACAACGTCTCCGTTGCCGGCAACATGCTGACCGGGCCAGAGGTAATCGCCGAGACGTTGCGCGTCTACAAGGAAAAGTCGGCCGAGAGCGCGCCGCTTACCGAACGTCTGCTCGCGGCCATGGATGCCGGAGAGGCCGCCGGCGGCGACAAGCGCGGCAGGCAGTCCGCCGCCATGGTGATCTACCGCGACCAGGATTATCCCTGGCTGCGCATCAACGCCGATGACCATTCCGATCCGCTCAAAGAATTGCGCCGGCTTTATGCCGTCGCGCAGGAGCGGTTCCTGCATGTCGCCGAAACGATGCCGACCCGCGAAAACCCGCATGGCATGATCGACCGGCGTGTCATCGATCAGAAGATAGCCGCGCTGGAAGCCGCCCGTGAGGCGGAAGGCCGTCCATCCGCCTCCTTTGCAACACCCTGGAAACCCCAATGAGGGAGGCGGTCATGAGCGAAGCACCAGTCCTTTCAGTCAAGAATCTCAACACGTCCTTCCTGGTCGATGGCGAATGGAAGAACGTCGTGCGCGACGTCTCCTTCGACGTATATCCCGGCGAGACGGTCGCAATTGTCGGCGAGAGCGGCTCCGGCAAGAGCGTCACATCGCTGTCGATCATGCGTCTGTTGGCTGCCAACACCAGCCATATCGAAGGCAGGATCATGCTCTCCGGCAGAAACCTCCTGTCGATATCGGAAAAGGAGATGCGCGGTATACGCGGTAACGATGCATCGATGATCTTTCAGGAGCCAATGACCTCGCTCAACCCGATCTTCACAATCGGAAGGCAAATCTCCGAGGTGCTGACCCGCCACAAGGGATTGTCGAAAGCGCAAGCGCGTGCTGAAACCGTGCGGCTGCTTGAAAAAGTCCGCATCCCGAATGCCGGCGCCCGGTTCGACGACTATCCGCACCAGTTCTCCGGGGGCATGCGCCAGCGCGTCATGATCGCCATGGCGCTGGCGTCGAAGCCGAAGCTGCTGATCGCCGACGAACCGACCACCGCGCTCGATGTCACCATCCAGGGACAGATCCTGGATCTGATCAAGCTGTTGCAGGAGGAGGAGGGCATGTCGGTGCTCTTCGTGACCCATGACATGGGTGTGGTCGCCGAGATCGCCGATCGCACCATCGTCATGTATCGCGGGGAGGCGGTCGAGAGCGGCCCGACGGAAGAGATCTTCCATCGCGGCAATCATCCCTATACGCGAGCGCTTCTCTCCGCCGTGCCCCGGCTCGGTTCCATGCAGAACCGCAGGTGGCCGACACGGTTTCCGGTTGTGGATGTGAAGACAGGCGAGGTGGCAGAGCCTTCAGAAATTGCCGGCACGGTCGCCAAGGGCAGGACGCCGGTTCTTGCGGTGAAGAATCTCGTCACACGCTTCCCCGTCCGTTCAGGACTGTTCGCCCGCCAGACTGGCGCGGTGCATGCGGTCGAGAACATTTCTTTCGATCTGTTTCAGGGTGAGACCTTGTCACTGGTCGGTGAATCCGGCTGCGGTAAGTCGACGACCGGCCGTTCGATCATGCGGTTGATCGAGCCGACCGGCGGCGACGTGGCACTCGACGGTTATGACGTCCTGCGCCTCGATCAGACCGGCCTGCGCAATATGCGCAAGACCATCCAGATGATCTTCCAGGATCCGTTCTCGTCGCTCAACCCGCGCATGACGGTCGGCGCCGCAATTTCCGAGCCCTTCGTCAAGCACAAGCTCGGCAATGCAAAGGAGGCCAAGGAAAAGACCGCCGACCTGTTGCGGAAGGTCGGCCTGTCGCCCGATATGGCAGGCCGCTACCCGCATGAGTTCTCCGGTGGCCAGCGGCAACGTATTGCCATCGCTCGTGCTCTGTCGCTCGACCCGAAGGTGATCGTCGCCGACGAGAGCGTTTCGGCGCTCGACGTGTCGATCAAGGCGCAGGTCTGCAACCTGCTCCTCGACCTGCAGCAGAGCCTGAACCTGGCTTTCCTCTTCATCAGCCACGACATGGCGGTGGTCGAGCGTGTAAGCCACCGGGTGGCGGTCATGTATCTTGGCGAGATCGTCGAGATCGGCCCGCGTGCTGCTGTCTTCGACAACCCGCAGCATCCCTATACGAAAAAGCTGATGGCGGCGGTGCCGGTGCCCGATCCTTCACGCCGTGGCATCCGGCGCGGAATTTCAAACGACGAGCTGAAAAGCCCCGTCAGGTCGATCGGTTATCAACCACCGAAAAGGCAGTATCGCGAGGTTTCCGATGGGCATCTCGTGCAGGTTGCGTGACGGCTGCAGAGCTAGATCAGCCTGAGGCCCTTGAGGCTGACATGCCCGTCCTTGCCGACGATGATGTGGTCATGCACCGTGATGCCGAGTGGTTTTGCGGTATCGATGATCGTTTTCGTCATGTCGATATCGGCGCGCGACGGCGTCGGGTCGCCGCTCGGATGGTTGTGGACGAGGATGATTGCGGTGGCGGAAAGCTCCAGCGCACGCCGCACCACCTCACGTGGATAGACCGGCGTATGGTCGACCGTCCCCTGGCCCTGCACCTCGTCTGCAATCAGCGCATTGCGCTTGTCGAGGAACAGGATGCGGAACTGCTCGCGGGACTCGTAGGCCATCGCGGCGTGGCAATAGTCGATGACCGATGACCAGGAGGAAAGCACCTGCTTTCCGCGCAACTCGCTTTTCAGCATGCGCTGGCCGACGGTCGCGACGAGCTTGAGGTCGAGCGCCACCGCTTCGCCGACGCCTTTGACCTCCTGCAGCAGCGCCGCCGGAGCGCCGAAGACGCCTGCGAGGGTGCCGAAGCGGTCGAGCAGAGCCTTGGCGATCGGCTTGGTGTCGCGCCGGGGGATCAGCCGGAAGAGCAGCAGTTCAAGGATTTCGTAGTCGGCCAGCGCCGTGTCGCCATGGTCCCGGTATTTTGTTCGGAGCCGCTCGCGATGGCCATGGTAATGGGCAGCCGGCTCGTCCTTCAGGGCGGGTGAGGATTTCTTAAGCGCCTTTGGTTTGGAAAGCTGCTCGGCAAAAAAACCACGCTCGTCTTCAAGAAGGGACTGCTGATCGTCCGGAGGAGCCGAGCGGTTTGCCATGACTACCTCGATAGTGGTGGCAGGCCCGGTCGGTCCAGCCCGCCGGGCGAGAGGGTGAATATCTCGCATCCCGTCGCCGTCACGCCGACGGCGTGTTCGTATTGCGCTGACAGCGACCGGTCCCGCGTGACCGCCGTCCAGCCGTCGGAAAGCACCTTCACATGCGGCTTCCCGAGGTTGATCATCGGTTCGATGGTGAAGATCATCCCTTCCTTCATCTCCGGACCTTCATCGGCCCGTCCATAATGAAGGATATTCGGCGAGTCATGGAAAAGCCGGCCGACACCATGGCCGCAGAAATCGCGCACCACCGAGCAGCGCTCCGCTTCCGCATAGGTCTGGATCGCTTCGCCGATGGCGCCGGTGCGGGCGCCGGGGCGGACGGCCGCGATGCCGCGCAACAGGCATTCGTAGGTGACTTCCAAGAGCCGTTCCGCAGCGCGTTTGATCTGGCCCACCGGATACATGCGGCTCGAATCCCCGTGCCAGCCGTCAAGGATATAGGTGACGTCGATATTGACGATGTCGCCTTCCCGCAGCGGCTTGTCGTCCGGCATGCCGTGGCAGACGACATGGTTGATCGAGGTACAGACGGAATATTTATAGCCGCGATAATTCAGGGTCGCCGGAAGCGCGCCGTGATCCATGCCGAACTCGAAGACGAAGCGGTCGATCGCCTGGGTGGTGACGCCGGGTTGGACAATCGCCGCAAGCTCGTCCAGGCAGCGCGCCGTGAGCAGGCAGGCTTTGCGCATGCCGGCAAAGTCTTCCGGTGAGTAGAGCCGGATCGCGCCCGTATTCTTCAAAGGGGCGGAAACCGCCTCGATGTAGTTGACCATTGTTCTTCTCTCGCAATTTCTCCGTTCATAAAGCAGCCGCACCCGGTTCGTCTATCGGAACCAGCCCAACAGGCACGATTTCTTCGGGCGAAACGCTGCATCGGAGGGCATAGGCCTCGACACCCCGGGCTTTGGCGCGTTCGAAGGCAAGCGCATAAAGCGGGTCGAGATCTGAGCAGATGCGAAAACGCAGGCAGTCGTTTCGCTGGATAAGGTAGATCATCACCGCCCGGTGACCGGCTTCCGCCATGTCGCCGAGCTCTTCGAGATGCTTGGCGCCGCGTTGCGTGACGGTATCCGGAAACTCGGCCAGTCCGGCCACGCGACTGAAATGAACGTTCTTTACCTCGACGTAGGCATTCGGAAGGCCAGAGCCGGAAAGCAGGAAATCGATGCGCGAGTTTCGCCCGTAGCGCTGTTCGCGCTGGATCGTCTCGTAAGGCAAAAGGCTTGGCACCAGGCCGCCGCGGATCGCTTCCTCGGCGAGCCGGTTCGGCAGTCCGGTATTGATGCCGACCATTTCGCCTTCCACCTCGATCATCTCGAACATGTGGCGGTATTTGCGCGTCGGGCTGTCGTGCAAAGAGACCCAGATCGTCGAGCCGGGCGCCGTCAGTCCCCTCATTGAGCCCGTATTCGGGCAGGAGCCGGTGAAGGGGATGCCGTCCTCGGAAATGGCGTCGAAGAGGAAGCGTTTGTAGCGCTGCGACAGCGTCGCGGGAACAAGCGGGGGATCAAAACGCATCGCCAGGATTGTTCAGACGCGGGCGAGCACGTAGGTGCCGGGAGCATCGGCGATCGCATTCAGGGCAGAGCCGCCGGGCTTGCGTGCCGGAACCCGTTTGTCGTCCTTGGCCTCGATCCATGCGTGCCAGTGCGGCCACCAGGAGCCCTTGGTCTCTTTGGCCTCGGCGGCCCAGTCCTCGTAATTTCCCTTCGCCTTGCCGCCCGTCCAATACTGATACTTCTGTTTGTCCGGCGGGTTCACGACACCGGCGATATGACCGGAACCGCTCAACACGAAATCAACAGGCCCGCCGAACAGCGATGAGCCCAGGAAAACGGATTTCGGCGGTGCGATATGATCCTCGCGGGTAGCCAGATTATAGACCGGAACCTTGACATCCTTCAGCGAGATCACCTTGCCGCCAAGCGTCATTTCGCCTTTGCTGAGAGTGTTGTTCAGGTAGCAGTTTCGCAGATAATAGGCGTGATTGGCCGCCGCCATGCGGGTGGAGTCGGAGTTCCAGTAGAGCAGGTCGAAAGGCGCCGGTTCCTGGCCCTTGAGGTAATTGTTGACGACATAGGGCCAGATGAGTTCCGAAGCGCGCAGCATGTTGAAGGCGCTCGCCATCCTCGACCCTTCGAGGTAGCCGTCGGCCTTCATCTGCTTTTCGATCGCCGCAAGCTGCTCTTCGTCCACGAATACTTTGAGGTCGCCCGCATGGGTGAAGTCGACCTGGGTGGTGAGGAAGGTCGCCGAGGCAATCCGGCGGTTCTTTTCCTTGGCGTGGTAGGCGAGGGTCGCCGCAAGCAGGGTGCCGCCGACGCAATAGCCGATCGCGTTGACCTGGCGTTCGCCCGTCGCTTTCTCGACCGTTTCAAGCGCGAAATCGATCCCTTCGCGCATATAGGACTCCCAGTCCTTCGTGGCGTGCCGCTCGTCCGGGTTGACCCAGGAGATCACGAAGACGGTGTGCCCTTGCTCGACGCACCACTTGATGAAGCTCTTCTGCGGATTGAGGTCGAGGATGTAGAACTTGTTGATCCACGGCGGGCAGATGAGCAGCGGCCGCTTTAACACCGTGTCTGTGGTCGGCTCGTACTGAATGATCTCACAGACCTCGCTCTGGGCGATCACCTTGCCGGGTGTGAGCGCAAGATTGCGACCGATCGCAAACTGGGTGGCGTCGGTGTGGCGTAGCCGCAGTTCGCCACGCCCGGCGGCGATATCTTCGGCAAGCATCTTCATGCCGGCGACCAGATTGGCGCCGCTGGTTGCCACGGTCTCCCGGTAGACTTCCGGATTGGTGAGAGCGAAATTGACGGGCGAAAGCGCAGCCGTGATCTGCTTCACATAAAAGGCAGCCTTGTGTCTGGTGAAGTCGTCCAGCCCATCCGCCTCATCGACCAGTTTTTCCGCCCAGGACGCAGTGAGGAGATAGACCTGCCGAAGGAAAGCGAAAAAGGGGTTTTTCACCCAGTCCGGGTCGGAGAAGCGCTTGTCTTTCGGCAGCGTCTCCGGTTCCATCGGCTGGCCTGAAAACTGGCTCAGGGTGCGCATCCATATGCCCATGTAACTGGAGAAAAGAAGCGTCTGGGCCTCCAGCGTCCGCTTCGGGTCTGAGATCCAGTACTCGATCACCTTGGAGAGCGTCTTCACGAGGTCGGTCATCGGATCGGCGACCGAATCGACGATTTCTCCCCGTTCGCGGGGAGCGAGCCATTCGGAAGCCGCCTTGCCGAGATTTTCCAACGCGCGGGCAACATTCATTGCGAGCGCCTGCGGATCCTTGACCATGTAGGCCTCGACCGATTTGGGATCGAAACCCGGGAAATCGCGGCTGGTCTCGGCCTTGTCCTCGATCTTCTCCCCCACGTGCGGCCTCCCACTGGTTGTCGTTTGTTTTCGTTTGTACATTGTGCCTGAAAGCGAATACAAGTGCCAGCGATCGCTGCTATCGGGCAGATGTTGCCGGCGCGGAAACTGGGTTAGGGAAATGGAAAAACTGAGGCATCGGGTTATAGGCTTACCGCTTTTTCTGGGTCTTGGCGCGTTGCCTTTCGTGCTTGCCGGCTGCAACAGCAACACCTTTGCTCTTGACGACGGCATTCCGAATACTCCGCCGCCAGCCGTCATAGCGCAATCAAAGACGTCGCCGCCGCCCGGTCCCTTGACCAAGAGGAATACCGGCACCTATCCGACCTTCGACCCGACGCTGACGGCCGCGGCCGAGCAGATCGAAGATGAGGACTATCAGAAGGCGGAGCCCCGTCTGGCCGCCCTTGCCCGCGCCCGCAAGGCAGGCGCGATTTCCGAGGCCGAGTATCAGCGGCGTGTTGCCGAATACCGCAAGCTGGCTGCCGAGCACGGCAAGGACGCGCTGGCAAATATCGCCAATTAGCGCTTGCGTTTCGGGCCGTTTGGCCGCAAAGCACAAATCGCCTAAGATGCGCCATGAAGCGGGATAAAGACGCCTGTTTCGCATCTACCTTGGGGAGACACATGGAAGAGTTTCATAAAGTCCGGCGCCTGCCGCCATACGTTTTCGAACAGGTCAACCGTTTGAAGGCGAGCGCGCGAGCGGGCGGGGCGGACATTATCGATCTCGGCATGGGCAACCCCGACCTCCCGACGCCGAAGGCGATCGTCGACAAGCTCTGCGAAGTGGTCCAGGACCCTCGCACCCATCGGTATTCGTCGTCCAAGGGTATTCCCGGTCTGCGCCGCGCACAGGCCGCCTATTATGCGCGCCGTTTCGGGGTCAAGCTGAACCCGGATACGCAGGTCGTGGCGACGCTCGGCTCGAAGGAAGGCTTTGCCAACATGGCGCAGGCGATCACCGCGCCCGGCGACGTGATTCTCTGCCCGAACCCGACTTATCCGATCCACGCCTTCGGCTTCCTGATGGCCGGCGGCGTGATCCGCTCGATGTCGGTGGAACCGGACGAGACATTTTTTCCGCCGCTCGAACGTGCAGTACGGCATTCGATCCCGAAGCCGCTGGCGCTGATCCTCAATTATCCGTCCAATCCGACGGCTCATGTCGCTTCCCTGGATTTCTACAAGGATGTGATCAGCTTTGCGAAGAAGCACGATATCATCGTGCTTTCCGATCTTGCCTATTCGGAAATCTATTTCGAAGGTGAACCGCCGCCGTCCGTGCTGCAGGTGCCAGGTGCAATCGATATCGCCGTCGAATTCACGTCGATGTCGAAGACGTTCTCGATGCCGGGCTGGCGCATGGGCTTCGCCGTCGGCAACGAGCGCCTGATCGCTGCGCTGACCCGCGTGAAGTCCTATCTCGACTACGGTGCCTTCACGCCGATCCAGGTGGCCGCGACCCATGCGCTGAATGGCGACGGCTCGGATATCGCAGAGGTCCGCAATATCTACAAGCGGCGCCGCGACGTCATGGTCGACAGCTTCGGCAAGGCCGGTTTCGAAGTGCCGCCGCCTGCGGCGACCATGTTTGCCTGGGCGAAGATCCCGGAGAAGTTCCGCCATCTCGGTTCGCTGGAGTTTTCGAAGCTTCTCGTCGAAAAGGCGGACGTGGCCGTAGCGCCGGGAATTGGTTTCGGCGAGCAGGGCGATGATTACGTCCGCCTGGCGCTCGTCGAAAACGAGCACCGCATTCGACAGGCGGCGCGTAGCATCAAGAAATTCCTTTCGACGGCCGACGACACGATGCATAACGTGATTTCGCTCAACACGCGCCGCTGATCCAATTGAATTTCCAGTGGCCCAGGCGGGCCACTTATTCCCAAGCAGTCAGGAAGAAAAGCCATGGCAGATGCCCTTAAAGTCGGCATTGCGGGCCTCGGCACCGTGGGTGCCTCGCTCGTCCGGATCATCCAGAACCGTGCGAACGAACTCGCCGTCACGTGCGGCCGTGCAATTGAGATCACAGCGGTAACGGCTCGCGACAGGTCGCGGGATCGCGGCATCGACATCTCGGGCATCGCCTGGTTCGATACGCCGGAAATGCTGGCCGCCGAAGCGGATATCGACGTCTTTGTAGAACTGATAGGTGGGGCGCAAGGTGCAGCCGCAAATTCGGTTCGCACGGCGCTGGAGCGGGGTCTCCATGTGGTGACGGCCAACAAGGCGCTTTTGGCGGCCTCCGGTGTCGAGCTCGCGGCGATTGCGGAGGAAAAGAGCGTTCTCCTGAATTTCGAGGCGGCTGTCGCCGGCGGCATCCCGGTTATCAAGGCGCTTCGCGAGTCCTTGACGGGCAACACCGTCTCGCGCGTCTACGGCATCATGAACGGCACCTGCAACTACATCCTCACCCGGATGGAGAAGGAGGGGCTTTCTTTTGCCGATTGCCTGAAGGAGGCGCAGCGGCTGGGATATGCGGAGGCCGATCCTTCCTTCGACATTGAAGGCAACGATACCGCTCACAAGCTGGCGATCCTGACGACGCTCGCCTTCGGGACGAAGATCGCAGCCGATGAGATCTATCTGGAGGGTATCACCAATATCTCGACCGAGGACATTCACGCTGCGGCCGATCTTGGATACCGGATCAAGCTTCTCGGCGTCGCCCAGAAAACCGATAGCGGCATTGAGCAGCGGGTGCATCCCACCATGGTGCCGTATGATACCGTGATTGCCCAGGTGGACGGCGTAACCAACGCGGTGGCGATCGAGTCCGACATTCTCGGCGAATTGCTGATGGTCGGCCCCGGCGCTGGCGGCAACGCAACGGCCTCTTCAGTCCTTGGCGATATTGCCGATATCGCCAAAAGCCAGCCGGGCGCCCAGCGGGTTCCCGTCCTTGGCACGCCGGCGGCCGCATTGGCGCCCTACCGTCGCGCCCAGATGCGCAGCCACGAAGGCGGCTATTTCATCCGCCTAACCGTTGCGGATCGTACTGGAGTCTTTGCAAGCATCGCAGCACGCATGGCGGAGAACAACATTTCGCTCGAATCGATCATGCAGCGCGCCAAGCCGGATGCGTCCGACGACACGTCCAAGACCATTATCCTCGTCACGCATGCGACCACGGAGGATTCTGTCCGGAAGGCCGTCGATGCGATCAAGGCCGAGAGTTATCTGGCCGGGGAACCGCAGGTGATTCGGATCGAACGGCCGAAAGCGTTCTGAGATGGATGCACGACGGGAGCAAAGCGTCGCGTAGCCTGATCGGGCGCATGCCAGGGATCACGACAGCGGCGGCGCTCTTGTCCCGGTTCTGAAGGACCGGGACGCCCGCACGAACAGCAATCCGTTCACGCTCCTCGCAAATCGATTCCGATTTCGGTTGGAATGCGGTAGAAGCGGTCAATGACCAGATTTATCTCCGCGCTTTCCTCGGCGGCGGAAACGGTTGATCCCGTGCCGCGCGCATTCCTTGGCGTCGAACGCTCCGCAAGCGACCAGCGCTGGATGTCGCGTCTCGACCAGGCAGCGCAAAACCGCGCCCTCGCCATCGCACAGATCCACGGCATTCCCGACCTCGTCGCTCGCGTACTGGCGGGACGCGGCGTTTCCCTCGACGATGCACCGGCGTTCCTGGACCCGACGATCCGCTCGCTGATGCCCGAGCCCTACACGCTGACTGATTGCGAAAAGGCGGTTGGCCGTATTGCCGAGGCGATCGCGAAGCGCCAGAAGGTCGCGATCTTCGGAGACTACGACGTCGACGGTGCGGCGTCCTCCGCGCTGCTTTACCGCTTTCTGCGGCATTTCGGCGTCGAGGCCGAGATCTATATTCCTGATCGTATTTTCGAGGGCTACGGACCGAATCCGGCAGCGATCCGCCAACTGATCGCCAATGGCGCGGGACTGATCGTCACGGTCGATTGCGGATCCACCAGTTTCGACGCACTGGCCGCGGCGCGCGAAGAGGGCTGCGACGTGGTCGTCATCGACCACCATCAACTCGGCCATGAGTTGCCGCCCTGTCTGGCGCTCGTTAATCCCAATCGCGAGGATGACCTGTCGGGCCAAGGGCATCTCTGCGCCGCGGGCGTCGTCTTCATGGTGCTTGTCGCGGCGGCTCGGCATTTGCGGCAACTGGGTGATTCTCGTGCCAAATCGCTTGATCTGCTCGGCTGGCTGGACATCGTGGCACTTGCCACTGTCTGCGATGTGGTGCCGCTGAAGGGACTCAATCGCGCCTATGTGGTCAAGGGCCTGATTGCAGCGCGCCACATGGACAATGCAGGGCTTGCCGCACTTTTTCGCAAGGCGGGGCTCGGCGGGCCGGTGACGCCCTATCATTTTGGCTTCCTGATCGGCCCGCGCATCAATGCCGGCGGACGCATCGGCGATGCAGCGCTTGGAAGCCGGCTTCTGACGCTCGACGATGCGATCGAGGCAGAAGAGATCGCCGGTAGGCTGGACGACCTGAACCGCGAGCGGCAAGCCATGGAAGCGGCCATGCTGGCCGAAGCGGAAGCGGAGGTACTAGCGGAATACGGGACAGGCGAGGGCGCCTGCGTCATCGTCACCGCGCGTGAGAACTGGCATCCCGGTATCGTCGGCCTGATCGCCGCGCGGCTGAAGGAAAAGTTCAAGCGGCCAGCCTTCGCGATTGCCTTTGATCCCTCCGGCAAGGGTACGGGTTCCGGCCGCTCGATCAACGGTTTCGACATGGGCCGGATGGTGCGGGCCGCAGTCGAAGCCGGGCTCTTGATGAAGGGCGGCGGTCACGCCATGGCCGCAGGCCTGACGGTCGAGCGGGTCAATCTCGGCCGCCTGCGGGCGTTCTTCGAGGAGACGGCCGGTGAAGCCGTGCCTTCGTTGGTTGCCAATCATGTGCTGAAGATCGACGGGGCCTTGTCGGCCTCAGGGGCGACATTGGAGCTCTTCGATCTTCTCGAACAGGCAGGCCCCTATGGATCAGGCCATCCCCAGCCGATCTTCGCAATCCCGGCGCATAGACTGAAGGACGCGCGTCTCGTTGGTACGGCGCATATCAAGGTGACGCTGGAAGCGGCGGATGGGACGCGTCTGGAGGGTATCGCCTTCCGCGCGGCCGAAACGCCGCTTGGCAATATGCTCCTCAATTCCCGCGGATCGCAGATACACGCCGCCGGTTGCCTTAGCGCGGATCACTGGCAGGGCAATCGTCGAATCCAGCTCCGTCTTCTCGATGCAGTGAAGGCTGCTTGAGAGGCACTCTTCCGGATTGTGGAGAGAAGGAAGTGGCACGCCCTAGGGGAGTCGAACCCCTCTTCCCAGAATGAAAATCTGGTGTCCTAACCGATAGACGAAGGGCGCCTGCGCTTCGTGGTGGCGCCCTTATAGAGAGGTGTTTTCTTTCCCGCAAGCGCAAATTTCATGTTTTTGCACATCGCAAACGCGAAAAACCATGGTGTGCAAAATGCACCCGCGAGATGGGTCAGAATACATAAAGAACAATGACTTAGGGAAAAAGAAATGGCACGCCCTAGGGGAGTCGAACCCCTCTTCCCAGAATGAAAATCTGGTGTCCTAACCGATAGACGAAGGGCGCCTGCGCTTCGTGGTGGCGCCCTTATAGAGAGGGGATTTCTTTCCCGCAAGCGCCAAAATCATCTTTTTTGCAAAAAAATGACAGCTGCTTGTGGATTCGGTCCTTCTCCGAAAAACCGTAAGAATCAGCAGCTTACCGAATTTCCTTGTTCGTCGGCGCTGCAAGCTGCCGCCGGTGCCGTCTGCTGCAGGCTGTAGACGCTGGAAGCCACGGCGTTGAAGTTGCGCCTTGGCAGTTCTGCTGGGACGGGACCGCTTGCAGATGGTTCGGTCGAGGGTGCCGGCGGATTGGTGGAAAAGATCGTGCCGCTGCCGGCGCGTACCCCGGTCGGCTGCGTGACGAGGCCTGCTATGGAGGTTGGTTGACTGGGCGCCGGCGGAAAGGCGCCCTCGGCCCCGGGGAGGACCGTGGCAGCCTCTGGCGCGGATTGGGCGGCTTGCGCCTCTTGACCGGCGGCCTTGGAGATCGCCGGATCGACATAAAGGTTCGAGGCCGTGGCGCCGCCCTTGGCAAGAATTCCCTTGGCGCTGGCCGGGCTGGCAGGTTGAACCTGCGGCCCATCGGCATCGGCGGTTTTCTTCATCGTGTTGCAGCCGGCCAGCGTCAGCGCACCCAGGCACGTGGCTGCCGCCAGCATCGCCCAGCGGATGTTTGAAGCAAATTTGGTTGTCGGCAAAGGTTGCCCCATCGGCTCTTTCGCGCGCATCATGCCGCGAATCATATGTTCGAGCATCTCTGCGAATCAGGACGGGGGCAAGCGGCGCGACGGCATGTTGCCGTCGCGAGGTCAGCTTGGGACAAGCTTGCATTTCGGCTGGCGCGGCGGCATGAGCGCCGCGCCACGATTGTTACCAGGCGCCGGTATTCGGCATCGATGCCCAGGGTTCGGCGACGGGCAGGCTCTCGCCCTTCTGAAGAAGTTCGATCGATATGCCGTCGGGCGAACGGATAAAGGCCATGCGGCCTTCACGCGGGGGACGGTTGATGGTGATGCCGCTGTCCTGCAGATGTTTGCAGAGGTCGTAGATATTGTCGACCTCATAGGCAAGGTGACCGAAATTGCGTCCGCCTGTATAATCCTCCGTGTCCCAGTTGTAGGTGAGCTCGAGACAAGGGGCCTGGTTCTGTTTGGCGGCGTCAACGTCGTCGCGGGCTGCGAGGAAGACCAGCGTGAAGCGGCCCTTCTCGTTTTCGATGCGGCGGATTTCATCCAGTCCGAATACGGTTTTGTAGAAATGAAGCGAAGCATCCAGGTCTTTGACCCGAACCATGGTATGAAGATAGCGCATTAAGACGTCTCCCTCGGGTAAACACCGAAGGGATATGGCGCAGACGCCAGCCTGGAGCAAGCCACCTTCAATAGACATCAGGGTGGATAAAGCCGAGACGGGGGCTTGCGCTGTAGGGTTAGCGGGATGTTAATCTACTCGCTAAGAATCAGTTAAAACCGTCATGTCGTAACGCGTAATCTGAGGGGCCGGAAGGATATGGCAGACAGGATGTCATCGAAGGGCGTTGCCGGTTTCGAGGAGCTTTCGGGTGAGCCGGTTGAGCTGATCGAGATCACCGGTGTCGTCAAATGGTTCGACGTGGCCAAGGGGTTCGGCTTCATCGTTCCGGACAATGGCATGCAGGACGTTCTCTTGCATGTCACGTGCCTGAGGCGTGACGGATACCAGACGATCCTGGAGGGTACACGGATTGTGGCGATGATCCAGAAGCGGGATCGCGGCTACCAGGCCTTCCGTATCCTTTCCATGGATCAGTCGACGGCCGTCCACCCTTCCCAGCTTCCGCCGGTCCGAACCCATGTGCAGGTGACGCCCACCAGCGGCCTTGAACGCGCACTGGTCAAATGGTTCAACCGCACCAAGGGTTTCGGCTTTTTGACGCGGGGCGAGGGGACAGAGGATATTTTCGTGCACATGGAAACGCTCCGCCGCTTCGGCCTGACGGAGCTGCGCCCAGGCCAGGTGGTGCTGGTGCGCTTCGGACCTGGCGACAAGGGGTTGATGGCGGCCGAGATCCACCCCGACAATCCTAATCCCGTGAGCCGGTCGCACTGATGCGTTCGCCGTTGCCGATCCTGTTCAAAAGCGCCCTTGGGGCGCTTTTTCTGCTCCTGGCGACCATGGTTATGGCGCAGGAAGTCTCGTTTTCTCGCGATGAACTGTCGATCAGAACGGCCGCCGGTAAGACCCATGAATTCTCGGTGGAGCTTGCCGTAACGGATGCACAGCGCGCGCAGGGCCTGATGTTCCGCAAGACCATGCCTCCGGACCACGGCATGTTGTTCGATTTCGGCGAGGCCCGCCCGGTTGCGATGTGGATGGAGAATACCATCCTGCCGCTCGACATGCTGTTCATTCAGGGCGACGGCACCATTTCTCACATCCGGGAGAACGCTGTTCCCTATTCTCGGGACGTCATCGATTCGCGCGGTTCGGTAAAATTCGTGCTGGAACTGAATGGCGGCCGTGCGCGATCTCTCGGCATCAAGGCCGGCGATAAGGTCATCAGCCGGCGCATCGGCAACCGTTAGCGATTTCTCCGCATCTTTTCTGTTTGGCTAGGCGAACTTATCTATTTTTGGTGTTGCGGCACAAATGGGAACCGTGTATCTCGCAACCAACGTAGAACGGAGTGTAGCGCAGTCTGGTAGCGCATCTGGTTTGGGACCAGAGGGTCGGGAGTTCGAATCTCTCCACTCCGACCACGCTTTCAGGCGAGGCTCCACATCCGGTCCGGTCCATGGAGCGTTTCAGGAATGTCTGCCAAGATTTATCGCCCGGCAAAAACCGCCATGCAATCCGGCAAGGCCAAGACCCATCTCTGGGTGTTGGAATTCGACCAGGAACAGCCGCGCCGAATCGACCCCATTCTGGGCTATACCTCTTCCGGAGATATGAAGCAGCAGGTGCGCCTGACCTTCGAGAGCCAGGAACAGGCTGAGGCTTATGCAAAGCGTGAAGGCATTCCTTACCGCATCATCAAGCCGAAGGAAGCCGCCAGGCAGATCGTCTCCTACACGGACAATTTCCGCTTCAACCGTCTCCAGCCCTGGACCCATTGATCCTGCCGCTGGTCGATCCAGTGCCGGCAGCCAGGACATCGATTGGCCCCTTAGCTCAACTGGATAGAGCAACTGCCTTCTAAGCAGTAGGTCGCAGGTTCGAGTCCTGCAGGGGTCGCCAACGTTTTCAAGCATTTGAGGGCGTCCGCAGATTTGAAAATGCCCCTCGGGGTAACGTTTGGGGTAACGGCGGGCGTTATTTCCTTTATTCCTCTTATTCCTCTCGCACGAAAAAGCCGGCTCCATTCGCGAAGCGGGCTAGTGGTGTCTGATGGGGTAACGCTACTTGTTACCCTGCCGGCAGAACGGATCTATCTACTGACGTTTCGAGGTCTGCTAGTCGGCCCAGGACTTGGAGGATAGACGTAACCTCGTCGTGACGCCGCTGCATGGTTTCCGCTTCCGGATAGGGTATCTCGTGCGCCGCATGGAATGGCACGCGAAGGAGCGTCCTTAGCGTAAGAAGCTCGGCCTGGACGTCATCAATGTTTTTAATTTCCTTTGCCATTGTCATGCCCTCCCAATCGCGTCCAGCGCCTCTTCCAAGGCGGCTTCATAGTCGCGCAAATAGCTCCGATCATCGTTCATCTTCTTGACCAGCCATCGGGCTTTAATCGCCGCCTCTTCAAGCGTGGCCGGTATATATTTGATGATCAGCGCCTCGACGCTCTTAACCTCCCGCATGGTGGCCTGTGCGGCTTTCATGGCTGCCGTATAGCCGCATTGGTCCTCGTGGCGCTTACGCGCTTCGCGGCAGGCGCGGAATTCGTCTAGCTTTGCCTGCCTTCGATCGTTATGGGCCTTTAGCCGCGCCTCCTTCCAAGCGGGGACGCTGCTTCCTGTCATCATGTCGATATGCTGCAGGTTTTCGTCAAAGTATGCCGTTATCTCGCTCTCGGAATGGGCGATGATCGGCTTAAAAATCTGTGCGCCGTCAAGATCCCTGCCCATCATGAGCCGGCCAAGTTCTACCGCCGTGCGAGGAGCCGATTTCATGACGCTGTCGTCTAAGTCATATGCGAGGCCCCAGGCTTTATCATCGGCCGTGTATAGGTTCTCGTGCTTGGCGATCAGTGCCAACAGGGTTGAATGTTCTACAGTGTCCGAAGAGGAAACAACTCCGGGCGTAGCGGCGGCGACAACGGCGCCCTTGATGAATGTGCGGCGGTCCATTGTTACGCCCTCCCTTCGCTGTCGATTTTGCGGATGATGCGGATTTGATCCTCGCGGAGACGGCGCGGCTTGCCTTCCGGCTTGCCTCTCCAACGATGTTGACCAGTGAAGTAGAACCCCGGCTTCGTTCTGTACTGATGGCGCTCTATCCAGAGGATCGGGCGGGTTCCCCTTTTCGTCTCGACTTCATAATTCGCGGGGCCGTCAAAGACGGGCGCGGGCGGCGTCTCAGCCGGGATGACGAAAACCGAGCGTTCGTCATCGCTGAAAACGATCTGGAACTCACAGCCGGGGTTGAGTGCCTTCAAGGCAAGCGCCAGTTCTTTTGCGTGATGGTGAGCAAGAGCCCTGGCGGGGAGAGCTGGCGCGGATTGCGCATTGTCAGGCGCGGCTGCTGTGCTAAGGTTGGTCCTATCCATTTCGGTTTCCTTGGTCGGTTTCCGGTTGGTTAGGATCGGAGAGGGGCGGCAACCCCTTTCCCGATCCGATCGGTTAAGCTGCTTCGCGCGCCAGTTTCGAGGCCGCTAAAAGCTGCAAAGTTTCCTTCGTGAATTCCTGGCACCACGTCTCAAATTCGAGCAGAAGGCAAAGCCGTTCCTGTTCTGCCTCGTCATCTTCCATCGGATGGACGCGCAGGGCAGATATCAGCTTGCAGCGCTCCCCTGACAAAAACTCCTGCAGTCCGAAAAGATAATCGGCCGCCCCGGGGCCGGCGTCATTCCCTGCGAGGTTTGCGACTTCCTCGACGGTCATTATTGCCCGGTAGATGTCGCGATAATCACGCATCAAAAAATTCCCGGGCGTGAGAGACACGAGGGGAGATTGAAGCCTGCTTTCCATCTCCCGGACGGCCCTGTTTGCCGTTTCTTTAGCTGCGTCTACATTAGGGTTAACCATTTCCCGCATTTCCTTTCCTCTCAAACGTCAATTATCTTGTCGTCTGATGCGTTGTACGCTACGTACATTACGCCGACCATTGCGGGTGTCAATGGGTTAGTGTATTAAAATATACGTCACGTACAGAAATGGGGCATTGCGGGATGATCGATGCAAATCAAATGAAGGCAGCTCGGGCCCTGTTGGGAATGACGCAGGAGCAGCTTGCGGCCGGAAGCGGACTTTCCGTCCAAACGATAAAGGGCATGGAAATCCGGGGTACGGGCCGCAGCACCCTGGAGAACGTCCAGAAGGTTCAGAAGGCGCTAGAGGTTGCCGGAATCGTCTTCATTCCCGAAAATGGCGGCGGGGCAGGGGTCCGACTGGCGAAGCCCTCGCGATAGATTTCTCGCGTCGCGTGACAGTCGCGGGACCAACCCACGCTATCGCTTTTTAGGCGGTTCTCGCCGGCGTAGAGCGTTCAACGCCTTCAACTGGTTCCGCATCTCCTCCTCAGACCTTTGGGCCTGAATCTCTGGAGGCGAGAATGCGGCTCCGGTTAGAGTGGGCTCTAAGTCGAGGTTGCGACGGTTGGCTAAGACTGGTCCAACGATGGCAGTCGCCGTCTGTGATAGCTGCTCGGCCGATGCGACTATGCTGGCAGTGGTTTCGATCAGGAGGCTCAGCCCCTTTTGATAGGCTCTTTCCTTCTCGTCGCCCTGTGCCGTGTTGATGCGCGCCATAACGCCGGATATCTCGCGCGCGAGCCGCTTCCCAAGATTTTCCAGGCGTAGGGCGGTTTCCTCAACATCATCCGCCTTCTTTGCGGCGCTTAGGCCAACCTCGCAAAGTTGTCGAAGGGCCTCTGCCTTAGACCGGATCGCGTTTTCAGCCGCCCATTGCTCGACTGCGTTGGCTTCATCATCCGTCATCATCACTTGGAACCGGAAGGTTTTTGCATCATCGGGCATAGGAAAAAAATCCGGAGCATGAGCCAAAAACTAGGATAAAGTTTTCCACGTCTTTTTGTGAATATCGGCTGATATCGCGCATTTCAGGCTTTCGCACACTTTGTGAATCTGCCGTGGTTTGGTATATTACGGTGTGTATTGAGCTATCAGAGGAATATAGTCAACTTTGGAGACGGAAAGGAGCCTCATGGAGTACATGACAGCACCGCAAGTCAAACAGCGCTACCATATCAGTGAGATGAGTCTTTATCGATGGATCAGAGACGAAGAGATGGCTTTCCCAAAGCCGCTCACCATCAAGAGGCGAAGGCTCTTTAAGCGCGAGGAAATCGAAGCCTGGGAGCGCGACCGCGCCAAGGTGGCTTCATGAGCCTCGGGAATATTGAAAAGCAGCAGGGCTTCCAGGCGCCAACCAAGAAAAGCCCCGCTGCCAGTTTCGAAGACGCGATTTCCGCGCCCCTCCTGACATCCACGAAAGGACCGCAGATGACGATAGGATCTAAACCACGATTCCAGACGCGCGTAAACATTTTGGATGACAACGGCGAGGCTATGGGCCAGCCGATGACGATAACCGGGCGGGAGTGCTGGACACTTCGCAGTCTGATCGATGCCGGCCAAAAAGGCATCACGGCCTTTGACAACATCGGGCCTCGGCTAAGCCACTACGTTTTCAAGCTGCGCGGCTACGGTTTCGCGATCGAGACCGTTCATGAGACGCACGGCGGCGATTTCCCGGGGAATCATGCTCGCTATGTCCTACACAGCAAGATTCAGGTTCTGGATCATGTCCCCGGGACGCGCGCTGCATGAGTGCCGAAGAAGCCGCTTCAATTCAGCCTGCAGAGGTCACGCCGTTAGATGCTGACCTGGGGATTATGCATCTTCCACAGCTCTCCCATGTCTTGACGGGGGAGCTAGCGCGCCTTTTCAGGAAGGGCTTTTGGCTTGTTCCTCTGGGGCTTAAGCGAACGCCCCTTGTTCGATTGACAGACGGGCAGGGTAACCCTGTTCGGAGGTGCCCTCTCTCACTTGTTCTTAGTAAGATGGCTGGCGCCGGAAGTTCAAACTATGCGATCCGCCTGAAAGGAATCCTTGTTGTTGATATCGACAGCGACACTCCGGAGGCTCGCGAATACGTCCTCAAAAGGTTTGGGGAGTCCTCGGTTCAGGTAAAGAGCCCTCGCGGTATCCATCACTACTTCAGATACGACGGGGAGCCTCCCGCTAAGGTTCGCCTTCCGGGAATCGTCATCGATTTCAAGTCCGGCGAACAGCAACTCATTGCGGGGCCTTATGCGGAACGCGCGGACGGAGGCCAATATTGGCCGCTAGTTGGAAAGCTTGAGAGTGTCGATCTGCTGCCGCCATTTTTCGACAAGCAAGCTCCGGCGCGGCGAAAAAAAGTGGCGAAGGCGGCTAGCCTTGGCGGTGAGCGCATACCGGTTGGGGGAAGGAATGAAGCCCTCTACCGCAAGGCGATTAGCTATGTGTCCTGTTCGGATACAAAAAATGATCTGGTTGACGATTTACGCCAGTATCGCGACATTTTTTTCGAAGATCCTCAAACGGTTCCAGACAGTGAGGTTGAGAAGATTGCTGATTGGGCGATTCAAAAGCGCCAGCAAGGGAACGTTTTCAGTGGTCGGAGGTCTTCCGTGCTTATCCCGCGTACTTCAATCGACAAGCTCGCGGCCGGAGGGCACGGCCTAGCGCATCTGCTGTATTCCGTCATCATGGCTGATCTAGGCCATCGTCCCGGCTATGAGTTCTCGATCGTTCCAGACGCGCTTCGCAGCTCTGGCAAGCTCAAAGCTGGTCGCCGCCAAATCTATGAGGCCATTCAAACTCTGATAGATGTTGGATTGATCGAGGTAGCCTTTCATTCGCCTAAGCCGAAGGTGCCACATCGCTATCGATTGGCAGGGAGACAAGAGAGGGGAGAGGGGTTTGATAATTACATTGATACCCCAACAGGACACAAAGGATTTGTAGTCTACGACGGCGGGAGGGTTGATTGAAACAACTTGACCTGTTCGATTGGGCTGCCTCTCGCCCTACCGCAAAAATCCTCGACTGGTCCGAGCCCTTCGCAAAGCGCGTTCTCGCTCGGCTGCATGAGTATGACGATAATTGGCCTCGGCCAAGCTACTCACCCTCAGTCGTCCCTCTCGTCAAAAGGGAAAGGGGCGCCGCATGAGCGGTCTAGTCGATATCGAGGCTGGAAAGTGGGTTCTCGCCTTTGATCAGCCGTACCTATTCCCGGGCGCTGACTTGGCGGAATGGCTCGAAAAATTCACGATCTGGGGCGGGGGATGGGAAGGCTTCGGAGCCAAGGAAATTTTCGTCATCCATGAGGTCACGGAAGTAAGGCCGAAAACCTACACGGCTTTCCATCGGAGCCGCAGATATAACCCGCAACCCGAAATCGTGCGGGCGCCACGGACCCACGTTATTCAGGCCTTCACGTCTGAAGCGGAAGCAATCGCAGCTCGGGACAAGTTCCACGCCATCGGAGTCGAGACGACGGAAGCCATAGAGGCGGAAGCGCGAAGGCGCGTGGCAAAATTTGCGGAGCGAACGAAGGCTTCGGCTCTCCGAAAGATCCACAGATGCTTTCCGCATATCTATAGGAGGTGCGCTTGAATGCTCTTGCCCCGATTTCCGACAGCCCAACGCTGAATTATTCCGATCTGCGCCAGGTAGCCCCGATCGACATCAAGGACCTTGCGCCGAACGTACCGACCAGCGGCCCGCCGATCATTGAATGGGTTGATCCAACTAGCTTGTATATCGATGAAACCTACCAGCGGGACATTTCCCCTCGCGGCCGAAAGCTGATCGACAAGATTATCCAGAATTGGGATTGGGCAAAGTTCAAGCCGCCAATCACCTGCTTCGAAGAGATTGACGGGAAGACGATCCTAAAGGTTCTCGATGGGCAGCACAGCGCTATTGCTGCCGCGTCGCATCCCACGATCAAGCAAATTCCTACCGTCATTGTCGAGGCGCCGGACACGGCTTCGCAAGCCAACTCTTTCGTCTCGCACAATGCCGACAGAACGGCTGTCACGAATCTGCAGTTGCACAAGGCAGCGCTAGCCGCAGGAAGCGAGACGGCGCTTACGGTCCATCAGACATGCGAGAGGGCCGGCGTTCGGATTCTGAAGCAGCCTCCAGGGAATGGCCTTTACCGGATCGGGGATACGGTCGCGGTTCAGCAGGTTTATTCCCTCGTGAACAAGCGGTTCGCTATTGGCGCCCGTCAGGTTCTAGAAATTCTCGTCAAGGCAGAATGCACGCCTATCAGTGTTTCCCAGATAAAGGCATGCGAAAGCCTCCTTTTCGATGACGAATACAAGGGCAAGGTCACGGCAGAAGACCTAATCGAGACAATCAAGGGCGGGCATATGGTTGACGGCGACGAAGCCAAAAAGACTGCCTACCAGTTCAAGCAGACACTTTGGAGCGCGCTTGCCATGGTCTGGTTCAAGAAGTGCAGGAAGCGCCGGAAGTCCACGAAGGGATTGGATGAATGATAAGGGCCTGGGAGATCCGGAATAAAATAGATGAAGCTTGGCCATGGGTTTTGCTCGACAAAAAGGGGCAACAGTACCGCGCAGGCTTCGCTATCGTCATTCCGAACGGGGCAGGCGGCTGGAAGATTTGGGGAGATAGCCTTTATCCCTCGATCGATAGCGCCAACGCGACGGCGGCACGGTGCATTACCGGCGTTTGCGACATCGTGCCGGCTCGCGAGATTGTCTATCAACGGAAAACGTCCTGGAACGCTCGCATGGACCGACAAGTCATCTTGGATATGGAGGCGGTTCATTGAGCTACAAATATCCGTTCAAGCGCAAGGCGTCGGGCGCGAAAAAGCCGCTGGTTATCGATCACGCCATTTATGAAACTGGCCTTCATGTCTTTGCCGATGGCGCATGTGAGCCAAATCCCGGGCCTGGAGGTTGGGGCTTTGCCGTCTATGAGGACGGGCGGGAGATCCATAGCGAAAGCGGCGGCTCGCCAGAGACAACGAACAACATCATGGAAATGACGGGGGCTCTCCGGGCTCTCCGGTGGCTCGCCAAGAACCGTGCCGATCGGAAAGTCAAACTCCATTGCGATTCCATGTACGTCGTCAACGGTTGCAACTCGTGGCGCCACAAATGGAAAAAGAATGGCTGGAGCCGGAAGGGTGCTAATTCCCCGAAGAAGGAAGACGGCGAGGTAAAGAACCTGGATTTGTGGAAGGAGCTGGACGCCGCTCTGGCAACCTATCCGCTTGAACTGACATGGTGCAAAGGCCATGCCGGCATCAAGGGGAACGAGCGAGCCGACGAACTGTCCGTCCAGGCTATGCCTAAGGCGTTATCGAGCGTTACCCGTAACGTTACTAGCGTTACCAGTAATGCCAGCGGTGCTGAACCTGAAGAATCAGGCGACTACCTCACGCGCCAATATCTGCAGACGATGTCGGGGGCGTGAGGTAAAGCCAAAAAAAGAGTGAAAATCGTTGCGAAGCAGGCCTTCTGACTCATGAAATAATGCAACGATTCTAATGATTTGGTATACTGATCGGACACTCGGCGGAAAGGTGGTTTGGCATGGTGAGCAAGCTTGAAAAGGTGCGGAATAAGCGTATTCAACAGGGCCGGCCGCGCCGGCAAGGCGTCCCGCGTTATGACAGCGGCCTGATAAATTACGCGGCCCTGAAGCCAGAGACAGAGAAGGAAATCAAGGCAACCGTCATTGAGGCGCGACGGCGTGTACACGGCTATGGCAAGGGCGTTCCGAACGAAACTGTGGGGAGCAAATTCGCAGGATACACCCTCGGGCGCATGTTCCTTGACGGCAAGATAAGCGAGCAGGAGAGGGAGGCCGGCGACGAATACGCCCTGGTAATGTCTCGGTATTACATGCTTCTCGGATCGAGCCCCAGTGTCAGGGCGCAAGAGATTTTCCGGGTTAGCGGGTACTCCGGAGAAATCACCGAAAGCTATCAGCGGGCCATGAGCAGGGCGACCAACGCAATGATGTTCTACGAAGGCGTTCTGCTTGATCGGAAGGACGGCCCCAAGATCAAAACGACCGTCTACAATGTTTGCGTTATGGACTACGAGGCAATGCGGGAAATGCCTGGTTCTCAGCTTGAACTTTTGCGCTGTGGATTGCTGGCCATAGCCGAAACAATGACTTGCGCAACTCGCGGGTAGTGGTTATAACATAACTAAGAATGAGGTCGTGCGCGTCAAGCCACGGCCTTTTTGCTTTGTGCATTTAGCGGGGCGGTAAACCTTAGCTTCGCCAGCCGGAACGAGGAACAAGGCTACACTCGTGCCGAAGAGGCAGCGTTCCCGCCCCGGGCTCCACGGAGCCGCCATTTGTCTGGGCGCGCAAGTGGGCAATCCGGCAGGTAGTCACTCACTTAAGAATGGCTTTCCTTGTCCACTGAAGGGACTGAAGCCGGTCAAAAATTCTCTTGTCCACTGCAGCAGTTCTAGCTGTTCTTTCACGTCGCCATCCGTGTTGTCGCGAAGCTGATAGTATGCGTCGCTCAGCTTTTTAAGGAACCGCTCCTGAAATGTTGGGTCGGTTTCATTCAGTGTTTGAACCAAGCACGTCGTGAGGATTGAGACGCCGACTTTTGCTCTGTGCAGATCACTGCGATGATCTTCCATGGTCACTCCTGGAATGGCTCTTAGCGGTGGCTTTTTCTTAGTCGGTTTCCCGATGATCCTACGTCCTAAAGTTGTTGTCCAGTTCGACCTTCGGCGGAAACAGTAGAGAAAGTATCCAATGGCTTCTCAGGAATGGAATAAGGGCGCTGCTAGCGCCAACTCTTTCGGGCGGAAGGCCCGCGTCATCACGCCTAGCGGCAATGACCTGGACCCGATCGCCAAGACCGTTGTCATGCTTGCTGCCGGCGATATCACCATTGTTCCGGATGGGAACGACAACGCATCCACGATTGCGTTCACCGGCCTAGCCGCCGGCCAGATGGTCCCGTTTGTGGTGCGCCGCGTAACGGCTTGCTCGTCTTCCTGCGCGACTGTTGATGCCTAGAACCGGGAAATTTTATTCACGTCGACGGCGTCGATGCTCAGCAAAGCGGGGTGTTTGGCCAAGAACAATTCGCGGCTCTCCCAGATCTGCCAGCGCCTAAACGGCGCGCTGTTCGTGATGTCATCTACAAGTGCTCCTGTTGTAAGGTTGAATAGAAGCTCCCCATGGTTGTAATCTTTAGGAGTTTGACGAAAGGTAACGATCCAGCCATTCGTTTGAAGGTGTAGCGAACCGGGCCAATAGAGAGTGCTCCGGTTACCGGACCAGCTTTCATTCCCGATCTCTGGCCTCATAAACCAATCACACCCGTAGGAAATGCACCTGACGCCACCTTTAATGGCAGTATGGAAGGGGTACGGAGTAGCCTCGACGGGTTGGAGGGCACCTAGTACCACGCTGTCTCCCTCGTTTATGAGCACTATGCAGATGGCGGGTTCCTCACGAGCCATAACCACCCGCACAAGTTCGCCGGGTATCGTTGATCCAAGAGCTTTTACGGTCAGGGTATCGGACGCAATCAAAACTAGCTCCTCCTTTTTAACAGGTGAAGTGAACCTGAATCCCAACTTTCAATCAAGGTGGCCCATGAACGGGAAGGCAGGAAGGCCGACGAGGTTCAATTCAGCCGTGTCGAACGCAATCTGTGAACGCATCTCAGATGGGGAAAGCCTTCGCTCGATATGCAGTAGCGACAAGATGCCGGCAAAGTCTACGGTATTGGCTTGGTTGGCTGATCATGACGATTTTCGGACCAAGTACGCGCTCGCGCGCGAGGCCCAGGCCGACGCCCTCTTTGACGACATGCTCGACATTGCCGACGACGGCTCCAACGATTGGATGGAAAAGCACGACGCGGAAGGCGGCAACGTCGGATGGCGTGAGAACGGGGAAGCAATCCGTCGCTCGGATCTTCGTATCAAGACGCGCCAATGGATGGCAGCAAAGCTTCAGCCGAAGAAATACGGCGAAAAGCTTGATTTGAATGTCTCGGGAAGCCTCCAGACGGTTCCAGAGGAACAACTAGATGAACGTATCGCTCACCTTCTCGGAAAAGCAGGAGTTGGCGGCGCTTCTGGAGGAGCGGGACCGCAGGACGAGGACAAACAAGCTTAAATTCTACAAGCCTTACGCCAAGCAGCGTGAATTCCACGCGGCGGGGGCTCGATATGCAGAACGCCTGTTCATGGCAGGTAACCAGCTCGGGAAGACGATTTCGGGCGGCGCCGAATGGGCGATGCACCTAACCGGGCGCTATCCCGGCTGGTGGGATGGCGCGGCATTCAACAAGGCTCCGGTCCTCTGGACTGGTGGCGTTACGGGGGAAAGCACGCGAGATAACCCGCAACGCATCCTAGTCGGGCCTCCGGCGATCGAGGAAGCGTGGGGAACGGGTTTCATCCCTCAAGACTGCTTGAAGGATTGGACGCGCGCCATGGGCGTTCCTAACCTCCTGGATAACGTCGTTGTCCGATGGGGAGGGGGCGGCGACATACAGGCAAGTGAGAGCATCATTTCTTTCAAAGCCTATGAGAAGGGCCGCGAGAAATGGCAGGGGCCGACAGTTGACGGGATCTGGTTCGATGAAGAGCCCCCGGAAGATATTTATTCGGAAGGCTTGACGAGAACCAACAACGGACAGCGCGGACAATTCGCGCAGACGACGTTTACTCCGTTGCTCGGCATGTCAACCGTAGTGATGCGGTTCCTGAAGCCGACAAAGGAAGACATGGCGGTGGACGCGCGCAAGGTCATCAACATGACCATTGACGACGCGGAACACTACACGCCGGAACAGAAGGCGCAGATTATCGCTAGCTACCCGGCTCATGAGAAGGAAGCTCGCGCAAAGGGTATCCCGACAATGGGTTCGGGTCGCATCTTCCCGGTAGCGGAAGAAGAATTGCTGGTCGATCCGTTCCCGATTCCGAAACATTGGGTACAGATCGGCGGGCTAGATTTTGGTTGGGATCATCCGACCGCAGCCGCAAGTCTAGCTTGGGATAGGGACCGCGACGTTATCTATGTGACGCGCGACTATCACAAACGACAGGCTCCAGTTGTCATTCACGCGGCTGCCGTAAAGCCCTGGGGTCTGTGGCTGCCGTGGTCGTGGCCGCACGATGGTAACAACGACACAGCCGCAGGCCCCAATCTGGCAAGCCAGTATCGAGACCATGGCCTTAACATGCTGCCTGAACGGGCGACATTCGAGGACGGGAGCAACAGCGTCGAGGCCGGCGTTATGGAAATGCTGGATCGGATGCAGACGGGACGCTGGAAAGTGTTCAAGACTTGCACGGGCTGGATTGACGAATTCCGCCTCTATCATCGTAAGGACGGGAAGATTGTGAAGGAGCAGGACGACGTTCTTTCGGCCTCCCGCTACGCGCTGATGATGAAGCGCTTTGCCGTGACGAATGCGGCGAATGCAGACTGGAATTTCAAGGCCAAGGCCGTCGTCTAGCTACCGGATGAGGACCGTAATCCGGCTGAAGTGCAGAAAGCAAGAAAAAGGGCGGGTTTCACGCCCGCCCTTCCATCCTCAAAGAAACCAGGTAGCGAGCCAGGACAGCAAAGCAAGGGCGGCTGCAGAGGTGAGTGTCGCTTTGATTGACAGCTTTCGGTAAGTAATCTGAATTTCCATTGTTTTCCTTTCGTGGTTAGGGGCAGAACTGACAGCGCTCATCAAAGGCTGGTGGCTGAATGGTGGTTTCACCAATCACCATTCCTTCAAGGGTATTTTCCGGTGTTGGTGCATCGGAGGCCAGTTCGACCTTCAAATTTCTTTTTCCGTATAGGAAGGCGTCTCGGGTGAGCGACTACGCCTGATGTCTGCCAAGTCCCGCTTATCGGCGGCAACTTCTACCCTGGGTAAATCAGCATCATTGATAGGACTGCCAATGGCGTCGATGACAGACGACAAGCTGACTAGCGTTGTCTATTCGCTTGTCCGCGATTGCGAGCGCTATAGGGACGAGAACGAGAAAGAGCGCACGCGCGCGACCGAATATTACGATGGGGATATTACCGATCCGGACATGCAGGTTGACCCGGGCCATTCAAAGGCCGTGTCCCGCGACGTTCGATCGAATATCAAAAAGGTTCTGCCTTCCATCATTCGCACGATCCTCGGCAATGAGAAGGTTGTTGAATACGTGCCCGTTGGCGAGGGCGACGAAGCGGGCGCCGAACAGGCAACCGAGTTTGTAAACTACGTCGTCTTTCCGGAGAGCGACGGCTACGAGGCCGTACAGGACGCCATTCATGACGCGCTGAAGCTTCGGAACGGAATTATCCGCTGGTATTACGACAAGCGCCAGTGCGTAACCGTCTCGTCCTATACCGGGCTTGATGAGCAGGCCCTTGTCCAGCTCGTAGCCGAGGACTCGGTATCGGTTCTAGAGCAGGAATCGACGCAGGAACCGGCGCTGGACCCGACAGGGCAACCGTTGCTCGATCCGATGGGCAATCCTGCCGTCGTGACGTACTATTCCGTGAAGATCCGCCGCCGCCATGAAAAGGGACGGACGAAGATTGAAGCGGTTCCGCCTGAACAGCTTCTAGTCCATCCGGACGCGCTCGACATCGAAGAGAGCCCCATTACCGGCGTCAACATGCGCTTGCGTCGCTCCGATCTGGTCGCGATGGGGTATGACCGCGAGCTTATCGAGAGCATTCCGGCCGCGACGACCAACGGCGACAAGGAAGACGAAGAAGACGCGCGGCGCCGTGAGGTATTCCGCAACAATGAAGTAGCCGCCGACCGTTCCATGGAGGAACTGGAATATTACGAGCTTTACGTTCGGATAGACCATGACGACGACGGAATTGCAGAGCTTCGGCGCATCGTCTATGCGGGCGACATCAAGCCCGATTACCTCCTGGCAAATGAGGAATGCGATGAAGTCCCCTTTGCCGACATCACCACGGAACGCCGGCCGCATCAGCGCGAAGGCATGTCCGTTGCTGATGATCTGATCGACATTCAGCGCATCAAGACGACGCTTGTTCGCGAAACCCTCGATAACATCTATTGGCAGAACAAGCCGCAGCCCATCGTCCAGGAAGGGACGGTCTCCAATCCAGACGCAGTTCTGAACCCTGCCTTCGGCAAGCCAATCCGCGTCTCGCGCGGCACGCCGGTTGATGCGGCTATCGGTTTTACCAAAGTCCCATTCGTTGCGCAGTCCTCGTTCAGCATGCTTTCCTACATGGATGCAGAAGCGACCGACAGGACGGGGATTTCCGACGCATCTAGCGGTCTATCGCCCGACGCGCTGCAGAACATGACCGCCACGGCTACCGCGCTTATCGAGCAGGGCGGGATTGGGCAGACCGAACTTATGGTCCGCACGGTCGCGCGCGGGCTGAAGAAAGTATTCCGGGGCGTTCTAAAGCTTGTTGTCAAGCATCAGGACAAGCCGCGAACCGTTCGGCTCCGCGACAAGTGGGTGACATACGACCCGCGCCAGTGGAATTCGGACATGGACGTAACCGTGAACGTCGGCCTCGGCGCCGGCACGCGGGAACGCGACATGGCGATGATGCAGGCCGTGTTGGGCATTCAGAAAGAATTGCTCGCCAGCTTCGGCGCTGCCAACAATCCGTTCGTCAAGCCGGATCAGCTTTACAACACGATTTCCAAACTGATCGAGACGGCCGGCCTCAACTCGGTTGATCCCTTTGTGACCAAGCCGGACGAAGCGGAAATCAAAAAGCTCCTCGATGCGCAGGCGAACAAGCCAGATCCGGCGATGCAAAAGCTCCAGGCCGAAATGCAGTTCAAGCAGGAGCAGGCGAAACTGGATTTCCAGCTAGAGCAAATGAAGATTGCGGCAAACAAGGAAGTCGAGATGGCGAGGCTCCAGCAGGAAGGCGAACTGAAGCGCTACCAGATCGACCAGGAACTTGCGCTGAAGCGCCAGCAGAACGTTGCTGAAGCGCTCTCCGGCGCTCCTCTCCGTTCCGTTTCCGTTGGGGGGATGCCCGGATGACAGACGAAGAAAAAAGCCGCGCGGCACAAGTCATCTTGGACATGCCGCTTTTCAATTTCCTGATGGATGAGCTTGAAGCGCAGGCGATTGACGCTTGCCTCAATGCCAACCCGACAGACAACGAGACACGCGCCGCATACGCTTCCGAAGCGCGCGCGATAAGGAATCTCCGAAGCAAGCTCAACTTCCTGGCGGAAGAAGCCAAGGCCCCCGGAGTGAGAGCCCGCGTATAGTGCGCCGGCTGAACTAGGAAAGCACCAAACCCCATGATTAACGAAAGTGCCAACCTGCCGTCTGACGGCGGGAGCAAAACCGTTGAACTCTCGACTGACCTCGACAACCCAAGCAATCTGAACTTTTGGGAGCCTGAAGAAGAGCAGCAGGCCAACCCGGAACAAGGAGCGGAAGGGATCGAAAGCGGGACGGATGAGGCCCAGACGGGCCAAGAGGCCGACGCAAACGCAGAACTCGGGAACGAATCGAACGAAAGCGACAACGGCGACGAAGGAAACGACGCGCCGGACGCCAATTCGCTAGACGAAACCCTTGTCACCCTGAAGGGTGGCGAGCAGGTTCCAGTCAAGGAACTGAAGCTCGGCTATATGCGGGAGCGTGACTATCGAATCAAAACCCAGGAAGTAGCCAACAAAGGCCGATCCCTGGAAGATATGTCCAACCGCGTCGTGAAAACGGCGACTGTATTTGCAAACTATCTTGTAAACCAGCTCCCGCCAGAGCCGCACCCGACTTTGGCAATCCAGAACCCGAACGAGTACACGCGCCAGAAGGCGATTTATGACACTGCCGCCGCGCAGGTTCAGCAAATCCTCAACATGGCGAATGAACCTCATTCGATCGCGCAGGAAATGACGCAAGGGCAGCGCAGTGAGCTGCTTGCGGCAGAGAATGCCAAGCTGGAACAAGCGTTTCCGCAGACCGCAACCAACGAAGGCCGCGAGGCTTTCTTTGAAGACTGCTTTGATGTTGCTCGACAACTCGGGTTCTCAGATCCCGAATTCTCGAACGTGACAGATCACCGCTATTTCAAGCTCGCCTATTACGCCCGTCTCGGCATGGAAGCCGAAGCGGCAAAGGCCAAGGCTTTGAACAAGGTGAACAATGCGCCGCCTCCGGCCCCTCGTGGGAAGGCACAGGCAGCGAATGCGCAGAAGGTCCGGAATAATCAGAATGCCATGCAGCGGTTGGGCCAAACCGGCTCGATGAAGGACGCCCTTCAAATCGAGTTTGACTAACCCCCGTTTTGATAGGAGCCATCTCCATGGCAGTCATTACCAATACCATGCGCACGAGCGGCGCAGTTGGTAACCGCGAAGAGCTTTCCGACGTTGTATCGCGCATCACGCCGGAAGACACCCCAATCTATTCGCTGATGGAAAAGGGCACTTGCGTTTCCGTGCATCCCGAATGGGAAACGGACGAACTTGCCGCCCCCGGCGAAAACGCCCGCGAGGAAGGTGAAGAATACACCTTCGACGCAATCTCTCCTCCGGTTCGCCTTGGCGACTACACGCAGATTCTGCGCAAGGATTGGATCATCTCCAATACCCAGGAGGCCGTTTCCGAAGCTGGCAAGGTCCAGAAGCGGAAATATCAGAAGCTCAAGAAGGGCGTCGAAATCCGCAAGGACGTTGAATATGCCATCGTGTCCAACCAAGCTTCGGTTGGCGGCAACATTCGTCGTCTCGGCGGTCTTCCTTCCTGGATCACCAGCAACGTTTCGCGCGGCGCTGGCGGTGCAAACGGCGGCTTCAGCTCCGTGACGGGCCTGACCGTCGCCGCGACCAACGGCACGCAGCGCGCATTCACGAAAACCATCATGGATAGCGTGATGCAGCAGGGCTTCAACAACGGTGCAAAGTTCAAGCACGTTGTCGGCTCCGCATGGGTCAAGTCGGTTTTCGTCACCTTCATGTCCGACGCCAACGTTGCGCAGTTCCGCTATTCGGTCTCTGCGAACGGCTCGCGGAACACGATCCAGGCGACGGCCGATTTCTATGAAGGTCCGTTCGGCAAGGTTCTCGTGCATCCTAGCACGGTCCAGTCCACGCCGGCACTTGCCCGGAATGTCTTCTTCATCGATCCGGACTACCTGGAATTCCTGTGGCTCCGCAAGATCCAGGAAGACAAGAACATCGCCAAGACCGGCGACGCGGACAAGGGCGTTCTGATCGGTGAAGGCACCTTGGCCGTGAAGAACGAAAAAGGTCTCGGCGTCGCCGCCGATATCTACGGCATTTCGGCATCGAGCTAAGGAGTCGCAACCATGCCCTCTTACTATCCCGTCTCCGTAACGAGCGCGACGCTTGCGCTCAATGCGTCCACCCACAGCGGCGTTGCCGTTGTTGCAAATCGCGCTGCCGGCATCACGATGACGCTACCGGCCGCAACCGGCACTGGCGCCGAATACGAGGTCGTCGTTGGCACTGCCATCACGTCCAACAACCTCGTCATTCAGGTTGCCAACGCAAGCGACGTGATGAGCGGTGCTTGCTACATGGCGCAGGACGCGGCGGATACTGCCGTTGCGTTCGAAACCGCCGCCGACAGCGACACTATCACCATGAACGGCTCTACCAAGGGCGGTCTCAAGGGTGACCGTGTTCGTCTGAAGGACGTGGCAACGAATCTCTGGAGTGTCCAGGTATTCGCGGCCGGCACAGGAACGGAGGCCTCGCCATTTAGCGCGGCAGTTTCCTAATCTGAATCGTAGGGCGGGACATCACGAAAGGCGGGCTTCGGCTCGCCTTTTTTTCGTTCATGGAAGGAAATCAAAATGAACAAAGCAGAGCTTGTTGAACGCGCTACCGCCCTCGGTATCGACGTTGATGGACGCTGGAGTAACGAACGCCTCCAGCAGGAAATCCAGCAGAAGGAAGCCGCGCAGGCCAATAATGAGGCCAGCTCGGCAACCGAGAACGCTACTCCGGCTCCGGTCGTCAGTGATCCTGATGCGCCGCCGCCTGAAGTTGTCGGCGTCACCCCAGGCCCGACGCCAACTTCGCTTGTGAAGTCGGAGCCGCCGAAGGCCAACGAAAAGAAGGCCAAGGTTGTTCTGAAGGTCGATTATTGGCCGGAAGAAGACAAGCGCATCAAGGCCGGCGAGACGATCGAGCTTCCCGTTTCGAAGGCTCGGGAAATGATCCTCGCCCAGAAGGCCGAACAGCCGCTGCCGGAGGCCGAATAATGATCATACGGGACGGTGATTGGTCGCTTCATGACTATGACTTCCAAACCGGCCGTTCCGTCTGGTCTCGTTTCGACGGGGGCGAGATGGTTTTTCGCATCGACACCCCCGTTGATAACATCGTCCGCGAGAACGAATTCACGCGGAATGCGACCGCCGGAAACAAGTTCGGTGATTGGGTGAAGGTCGCTTCGATCCCCCTCAACCACGCATACCAGCAGAACCTTGTTCAAGCTCATAACCAGGGCGATGACGCCTATGTGAGCCGCTGGCTAAACGACGGTGAAAACCGCGCGTGGCGCTCTTTCGAAGGCAAAGTGTGATGGATCGGGCCAAGGAAATCCTGGCGGAAATCCGATTGCTCGAAAAGCAAAAGCCGGCCCTGAACGAGCATCCGGAAGGCCATCGAATGGTCAACGATGAAATCACCCGCCTCACTCAAGAGCGGCGGGAACTGCTGGCCGTCTGGACGCCAAGACCGCGTGTTTAGGAAGGGTTCCTAAGTGGCAATCTCCGATTATTTTTCGCTCTTGATCGACGCCGGGGAATACGCCGGCCGCAACGATATTGCGAACGTGTTTCCGCGCTTTGTCGGCCTCGCTGAAGCAAAGCTAAACCGCATTTTGCGGGTTGGTCACATGGAAACCTCCGGAACCGTCGTCTTGACCGATGGCAACGGCGATCTGCCTGAAGATTTTCTAGAGGCTCGCCTTATCACCACGTCGGACGGCCGGGGATTGAACGCTTGGTCCATGGGAGAGCTTAACCGCCGCTATGCCAGCTATGGGGGCGTGCCTGCAGGATATGCGGTTGTTGGGAACGTGATCCGGGTTCGGCCGACGACCAGCGGCAGCCTTACGCTGGACTACTACGCGAAGATACCGCCGCTAACGGCAGCCAACCCGACCAACTGGCTTCTGGAGCTGGCGCCGGACGTTTACCTGTATGCCCTTTGCGAAGAAATCGCGATCTGGGAACGCGACGCCAACAAGGTCGCAGCATCCAAGAGCTTGAAAGACACTGCCATCCTCGGGCTTGAGCTGATGGACGAGCGGTCGCGCTGGGGGAATGCCCAGGTTGTTGTTTCGGGGCCGACGCCATGACCATTCTGGAAACTATCAACAAGGTTTGCGACGTGGTTGGCCTGGACCGTTTCGAAAGCGTCTATGGCTCCGATGACGAAAACGCCATGACCATGCTTGCCCTTGCCTGGGAAGCTGGCGACGAGATTTCGCGCCGATCGGACTGGCAAAAGCTGCTGAAGACAGAAACGGTTGTTTCGTCCGGAAGCGCGCTGCCAACCGATTTCAAGCGCTTTATCCCAGGCGGCGGCGTCAACACCTCTGTCGGCGTGTTTGTTCGGCCTGTGACCAACGGCGCGCAATGGGCCGTCATGCAGGCAGGGACGCCGGCCCAACCATATTATTTCATCTCGGGCGGGACTATCGCCTTTGCTCCGTCAACGGCCGGTGACAACGCGGTTTTGCGGTACGTTTCCAAGAACTGGATTCAGCCGAACGTTGGCGACGCGACGGACGAATGGACCGCAGACGATAACGAGACCATTTTCCCGGAAGATCTGATGATCAAAGGGCTTATGTGGCGCTGGCGCAGGGAGAAGGGCCTTGCCTTCAATGACCAACTCGGGGAATTCGAGGCTGATCTACTCCAGGCCATTACTTCCGATCGGGGGCTTGCATGAGCCTCGTAAGACCGGGCCGGGTTGCGTCGCCAGGACGAGGCGAGAGCGGACAGCAGCGCGTTTCCAATACGCTCACATTTCCCGCGCCCAATAGCGGCCTCGTTACGAGTGAAGCGTTGGGGGTAGAGCTTCCGGGAGCCGCCTCTGTACTGCAGAACTTTATCCCGACTTTGACCGGCTGCCGGATTCGTGGCGGTAGCGCCAAGCGCGGCGCGTTGAATGGGGCGCAAGATTGCGTCTCCTCCTTCAAGTACCGCTATGGATCGATCGAAAAGATTTTCGTCACGACCGCGACCGCCATTTTCGAGGTGACTTCTCCGGCAACTCCTCCCGCGACAACCGCAGCCGTCGTTACCGGCCTGACGAGTGGAGACTTTAGCGTTTTCCAGCACGCGACCGCCTCCGGCGCCTATCTGTTGGCAGTGAATGGGACGGACACGCGGCGCACATTTGACGGTACGACCTGGGGAACGGCTCCGGCAATGACCTTCACGGATGGAACCACGTCCGCGCAGCTCAACTACGGGTTCCTGTTTAAAAACCGGGAATTCTATCTCAAGAACGGGACGCTCGACGCCTATTACATGACGAACGTGGACGCGATCGGCGGGGCGGCGACTGTTTTCCCGCTTGGCGGCGTCATGAAGAAGGGCGGTCGCCTGTTGACCGGCTTTCAATGGTCGATCGAGAGCGGCGACGGCCCCAACGATTATTGCGTGTTCATTTCGACAGAGGGCGAGGTTGCCGTTTACGCCGGCAGCAATCCCGCAAGCTCAACCGATTGGGCGCTGAAGGGGCTCTATCAGATCGGCAAGCCGCTCGGGAAGAATACCTGGATCAAGTCCGGCGCGGACGTGCTTGTCGCCACATTCGACGGCCTCACGGCCATGTCTCAGATATTCGCCCGCGACAAGCAGGCCCTAAGCCTCGTTTCTCTGTCGCGTGCCATCGAGGACGATTGGAGAGCCGCAGCAAACGCGACCGGGGACCGATGGGAATTCACCCTGTGGGCCGAACAGAACCTCATTCTGATCACCTTCCCGGACAACACGGCAGTTCCCGACACGACGTTCGTTTTGAACACATTGACGGGAAAGTGGAGCTTCATAACGAACTGGAGCGCCAATTGCTACGAGACGTACAACGGCAGCCTGTTCTTTGGCTCGCTTGCGGGCGGCTGGTGGCAAGCTGACACGACCGGGACCGACAACGGATTGCCCTTTTCGGCCGTCTACCTGTCGCGCTTCACCTCTGCCGGCCAGTTGGGCTCCAGCAAAACCGCAACCTTGGCGCAGATGCGCTTCCGGGCCAAGACCAAGCCAGCCGTGAAGCTGTTTGCAAGAGCCGACGACGATACATCCTACCCGACGTATTCGGTTGTTTCGCTAGGAGACTCGGGGGCGTCCGAATGGGACGTTGGCCTATGGGACGTGGCGCTATGGGACGCGGACACGCAGCGCAACAACTATAAGTTCCGGCAGAATGTCAGGGCAACCGGCGAAATGCTCGCCGTTGGCTGCGTCATCACGTCAGGCGGTCCCGTCAGGCTGGATTTGGAAGTTGATCTGGCTTTGCTGCAGGTTGAGGCGGGCGATCCAACGGCATGATGTTCACTTGGGGCCTTGCCGCTAAGGGCGAGGAAACCGAACGTCTGGCGCACCTCGTAGCCGATGCGATATGGCCTGGAAAGGGAAACGGCTTCGGCCCGTGCTGCGCAATCGCGGTCCTGAAAGACAATCAGAGCATTGCGGCCGGGATCATCTACCACAATTACGACCAGGACGCGGGCGTTATCGAAATCTCGGCGGCGCGCTGGGAAAAGGGCTGGCTTACGCCGGCAGTTCTCAAGGCAATGTATGAATTCCCGTTTCTTTCCCTTGGTTGCCAGGCAGTCGTCCAGCGTGTTTCCGACGACGACAGGGCGCAACATCGGATGCTCACCCACTTCGGATTTGAGAGATACCGCATTCCGCGCCTCAGAGGGCGGGACGCGGCAGAGAATATTTTCGTCCTGACTGAAGAGGTCTGGCGATCGAACAACCTACGGCGATTAGCGCGGGAGCGCGCCGAAGAAAGAAAGGCTGAAAATGGGTAAGTCGGCTCCGAAAAGTCCAGATCCTAAAGAAACCGCTTCGGCGCAGACGGCCACCAATATAGGCACGGCGATTGCGAACGGCTATCTCGGCAACGTCAACCAGATCACGCCGGACGGTACGCTATCGTACTCTCAGACGGGAACGAACAAATGGACCGACCCGCTTTCCGGCGCGACCTATGATTTGCCGACCTGGACAGCCACACAGACGCTCTCTCCGGAGCAGAAGGCAATCAAAGACCAGAACGACAAGGCTCAACTGAACCTCGGCACCCTTGCCGCCAACCAGTCGGGCCGGCTCGATGGCCTCTTGAGCCAACCTTTCAGCATTTCGGGCGCTCCGGCCGGTGGAAATACGAACCTGCTAACTGTGCCGAACTATCAGCAGATCGGCAGCGGGCCGCAGCTTCAGACGAGCGTTGGCAACGCAGGGAACATTCAGACGAGCGTTGGCAATGGGGGCGATATCACCCGCTCCTATGACACGGACTACGCGTCAAACGTCCAGCAGGTGCAAGACGCTCTTATGCAGCGCATGCAGCCGTCCCTGGACCAGAACCGCGAGGCCTTGGAAACCCGCCTCCGAAATCAGGGGCTCCAGCCGGGTTCGCAGGCTTGGGATAGGGCAATTGATTCCGCGAGCCGGCAGGAGAACGACGCGCGCTTCGGCGCCATCCTCAACGCCGGCCAAGAGCAGAGCCGGCTTGCCGGACTTTCTCAGCAGCAGGCCGCATTCCAGAACGCCGCACAAAACCAAGCCTATCAGCAGGGGCTTTCGTCCGGCCAATTCGCCAATACGGCGCAGGCGCAGCAATTCCAGCAGAACCTTGCCGGAGCGCAGTTCGGGAACACTGCCAATCAGCAGATGTACCAGAACCAAGCCAGCTCGACGGCTGCGAACAACAGCCTCCAGGATCAGCGGTTCAATGCGCAGCAGTCAATCAACAATGCCAAAAACCAGGAGCGCGCAACGTGGTTGAATGAGCAATACGCTCTCAGAAATCAGCCGATCAACGAAATCTCGGCTCTTCTCTCCGGCGCCCAGGTGACCAATCCGCAGTTTGTCCCCACGCAGGGACAAAGTATTCCGAATGTCGATTATGCCGGATTGGTCAATCAGGACTACCAGAACCGCCTTGGCGCCTATCAGGCAAATCAAGCCGGAATTGGTTCGGTCCTTGGCGGCTTGGCGGGGCTTTTCACGCTGTCCGACAAGAACGCAAAGAAGGACGTTAAAAAGGTCGGCGGGTTGTATGAGTACCGCTACAAGGGCGAGCCGAAGAACGCTCCAAAGCGTATCGGCGTCATGGCGCAGGAAGTCGAAAAGGTCCGTCCGAACGCTGTCCGCAAGGGCAAGGACGGCTTTAAGCGCGTCAACTACGGCGTTCTTTTCGAGGCGGGCAAGAAATGAACGGCCCGTTCTCTCAAGCTCCCGCGCCGTTTTCCCAATACGGCTACATGCAGCAGCAACAGCAGCCTAGCGCGGCCGATCGGCGCCAGATGATGGCGACACAGATGGCGCAGTCAATACTTGGTCAGCCGGCGCAGAACATGACGCAGGGCATGTCGCAGCTCGCGGCCGGAATTGGCCTCGGTCTCAGCAATTACCAGAAAACCGGGCAGCAATTCCCGAAGGCTCCAGGCGGGGCCGCGCCCTCTTTCGGAACATCGCTCGCCAATTTCTTCACAGGGCGGCACAACGGAGGCCTCTATTAATGGCAACCCCGGGTTTCTTGTTCGGTGGCAACACTGGCGTCTCCTATGAGCAATTGCAGCGCCGCAGAGAGGCAGCCGACTTGCTCGCGCGCCAGATCCTCGGCCGGCAGCCCAAGAACACCGCCGAAGGCATTGGCGCCATGCTCCAGGGCTTGGCCGTGGGTATCGGCCGATATCGGAATGATAAGGCTTTCGATGATCAGGCCGCAAAAGCCAGCTCGCTTCGCGACGAACTGTTCGGAACCATTACCGGAACCTCTCCGGCTTCCCCGGCCGCAGCCAATACCGCATTGGGAATGCCGGAGGCTGCTTCGGAAATGGCCGCGACAAACCCGGCGCCGTCAAGCCTGAACCAGAACGAGATTTATTCCGGCTTTATCGACACGGTGAAGACGGGCGGCTTGGATAATCCGTATGGGTTGGCAGCCGTTGCCGCGACGGGGAAGGCCGAAAGCGGCTGGTCTCCGGAGAATGCGAACCGCACTTGGAGCGATCCTAGCGAAAGCGGACAGCCGGGAACCGCAGGCGGAATCATGTCCTGGCGTGGCCCTCGGCTGAAGGCAATGCAGGCTTTTGCCCGCAAAGCCGGTGAAGATCCAAGCAATATAAGCCCCCAGACGCAGGCAAAGTTCTTCCTCTCGGAAAACCCCTCGCTAGTTCAGGCGCTCGACAACGCAAAGAGCGTGGACGAAGCGCAAAAGCTTATGAACAACGCTTGGGCATTTGCCGGATACAACCGTCCTGGCGGCGAATCCGCGCGGCGTCTCGGCCTCGCGAACGCCTATCTTCCTACGCTGCAGGGATCACAGGCCGCGCCGCAAACACAGGTGGCTAGCCTCGATCCCAATTCAGCCGCTACCGCGTCCGACGCGATCGACGCGATTGCTCCGCAACAGCCGCAGGGAATGCCCTCTGCTGCGTCTCCCATGGCGCCGCCTGCATTCGATCCGGGCCGGTGGGGCGAGCCTATCAAGCTTGCGGAAATGCCGCCCTCTCAGGATGATTTGCCCATGGCTCTTGCGGCGCAGCGTCAAGCTGCTGCACAGGGGGCAGGGATGCCGCAACAGAATCCGTTGCCGATGCAGCAACCCGCGCCTCCGGCTACCCCGCTACAACAGGCCGCGCTTTCCCCGCTTCCGTCTCGTGAAGTCGGACCCGCTCCGCAGGTTGCTGGCGTTCCGCCACAGCAGGTTGCCCAGAACGGCCCATCCATGCCTGCCGCTCCCCAGGGCGTGAACATCGATCCCCGCTGGTTTCAGATCATCAATAACCCGTTCCTTGACGAAGGCTCCAGGAACTCGGCTCGCATGGTCGTTCAGCAGTTGATGCAGCAGCAGGAGCAGGCGAGGGAAGAGCAGCTTTGGCGCCAGCGCCAGCAATATGAGCAGCAGCAGCGGGTTAGCGATCCCGCCTATCAGATCGGCTTGAAGAAGGCTGGTCTGGAATTGGAAGCGGCCGAAAGTGGCAAGTGGGATCGACTGGACGACGGCCGGCTTTATAACCAGCGGACAGGCGAAATCAAATCGCTTCCGGGCGGTGAAACCTCGGGCGAGAGCTTCTTTGGCAACCCCATGCCGTTCAAGCGCCCGGATGGCTCGATCGGGTATGGTCAACTCGGGAACAAGGGTACGTTCCGCGAGGTAAAGGTTGGGGAGGGCAATCAGTTTGCGCCGCCGACGAAGACGGTCAACACTGAAACGGAACAGATCATTATCGACAACTTCGGCAATATCCTGGACCGCATCCCCATCAACAACCGCGAGGCAGCCGCAGACACCGCTTATGGTACTGCCGAAGGCAAGGCGGGCGCAGAGGCTAAGACAAATCTGCCGAAGGTCGAAAGCCAGTCCCAGCAGATCCTTTCCACCCTAGACCGCCTCGAAAACCATCCTGGCTTTTCCGCGTCCGTTGGCTGGCAGGGAAATATTCCGGATTGGGCAGTGCCGGCCGGAACGAAAATGGCCGACTTCATGTCCTTGCTCGACCAGACGCGGGGGCAATCCTTCCTGCAGGCGTTCGAAAGCCTCAAGGGCGCCGGCCAGATTACCGAAATGGAAGGCAAAAAGGCAACCGACGCGATCAACCGCCTAAGCAGGAACCTGACCGAAGACGAATTCAAGCAGGCAATTGGCGAGCTTCGGGAAATCGTAGGCAACGGCATGAGGAGCGCACAGCAGAAGGCTGGACGCAATTCCTCCGCCCCTGTCCAACCGCAGTCTCCGGCTGGTGACGAATGGCAGGAAATCTCCCCAGGCGTGCGGGTTAGGAAGGTAAACTAATGCCGACTTTCGAAATCGAGGTTAATGGCGGTCGGTTTCAGATCGACGCTCCGGACGAGCAAGCTCTTGGGATTGCCATTCGCCAGCTTCAGGCCGGCACGCAAGCTCAAGGGACAGCAAAGGCGCCTCCTAGCGGCCCGCTCGACGCGCGCGACAACCTCCTAGGCAAAGTTGATGCTGGTGTAAGAGGGTTGGCCGATACGCTGTCCTTCGGCGGGGCGGATGAGATTGCCGCACAGGTAAAAAGCGGGCCTCTAACCACGCAAAAAGCCCCTGACGAATATTACGAGCGGGGAATCTATTCCGGCTCATATAACCCGTTAGGTATGTTTGCCCGCGCAATCAATGCGCCTTTCGCATCCGATACCAAGACGGCCGACTTTGAAAAGGCGCTGGACGAAGAGCGCGCCATTGACGACAGCGACAGCAAGAACCGATTTGCCCAACGTCTTACGGGTCAGATCCTCGGCGGGGTTGCTGGTGGCGCGGCCATGGCAAAAGTGGGCCTGTCTCCCACGGCTAAGGCGATCAGCTCCGGCAAAGGGTTGGCCGGCGTCACGAAGGCGTCTGCAGTCGATGGCGCCGTTTTGGGTGGCGCACAAGGTTTCGGGAGCGGGGAAGGCCTTGAAGACCGGCTTTACAACGCCGGATTAGGGGCGGCTCTCGGCTTCGGATCTGGCGCGGCCCTGCCGGCAGTCACAACCGCAATCGGTGGAGCGGTAAAGGGAGTCGCGGCTCCATTTATCGCCCCGTTCAAGCCGGAAGGCTATGCCGACAAGGCAATGTCCGCATATCTCCGCAGATCCGGAAAGACGCCGGAACAGATTGCGAGCATCATGCGAAGCGCGGCCGACGACGGACAGGGCATGTATAGCATCGCGGATGCAATGGGGAACGCTGGACAGCGCGCCCTTGTGCCGGTCACCAGAACGCCCAACGATGCGCGCCAGGAAGTGACGGATTTCCTTATCCGTCGCCAGCTCGGGCAGCCGCAGCGGCTTGCCGGCGCTCTTGCTGAAGGGTTTGACGCTCCGCAGACTTCCGACCAGTTCGCCCGCGCCCTCACGAGCGCAAGAGACCTGGAGGCAGACGCCCTTTATGGAGCCGCAAGACGGGAGGCTGGCGCGGTCAACGTCTCGCCTATCCTAGAAAGGATCGATGAAACGCTTTCGCCGGGGGTGAATCGGATTGTAAGCCCTCGCGACAATATCAGCAACGATACCATCGAGGGCGCCCTACAAAGGTTCCGCAGGATGATTTCCGATGGGGATTCCCAGGTGACGGATTTCAACGCGTTGTTCCGCGCCAAGCTCGATCTGGACGATATGATTGCGCAGGCAGAAGGGCGGGGCGCCGGCAACAGGGCTCACTATCTAAGCCAAGTCAAACGGGAGGTGGATAGGGCGCTGGAGAATGCGTCTTCGATCTACAGGACCGCGAACGACCGCTTCGCGAAACAGAGCCGTGTAATCGACACTGTGGCGGAAGGATCGGCCGCTAGATCTGGACGTGTTCGTTCTGACGACTCGATCGGCGCTTTTGCGGATATGACGCCGGAGCAGCAGCAAGCCTTCCGAACTGGTTATGTTGACCCGATCATTGCCGATATCGAAAGCAAGCCGATGGGGCCTGTGACCAACCGGGCAAGGTCGCTCACGACGCCGAAGTATGAGCAGGAGTTTCAAGCCTTCGCCGCCCCAGGCCGTGCCGAACAGCTTGGGCAGCGCATCGGCCGTGAAAATCGGATGTTCGAAACAGCCAACGCGGCTCTCGGCAACTCAAAGACGGCTGATAACTTCGGGGATATCGAAGACCTGTTCAACTACGATCCGACGATAATGGTCAACCTGCTTTCTGGAAACATGAAGCAGGCGGCTCTTACGGGGATTCGGCAGGCGTTCAATGCCGGCAAGGGAATGCCGCCTCGCGTAGTCGAGCGCGTCGGCCGTTCGCTGATCGAGACAAACCCCGATGCCGCGTTGAATATTCTTGGAAAGGCGCAGCGTAGGCAAATCAGCCGCGATCAGCTACGGGCGCTCATAGTCTCTAGCTTGTTGAACAGCTCCGGCGCAGGCGTCGGCCGCGCCACATCACCATAAATGGCGGAAGCGGACGGAAGCCCAAAGCATAAAGCCAAGGCCCGTCACGGCGCCGACGAGGAGCGATTTCCAGTCAACCGGGACGAAGTAGAGATACCAAGCCCAAATCAGAGCGATGATAACGAAAAAGACTTTGAAAGACTCCGGGCGCCGATCAATCTTCGGCTCTTTTGGATCGTGATCAATTACCTGGCGCATATCGGAACGAGCAAATTGGTTGCGGATATTGTTCATTATCACAGTTCAAACGGATCGGTAGCATTCTTTACGTCCGGAGACGTGGCAAATGGATCTGCCGGGGCTGGAGTGGGAGCAGGTTTGTTCTTGGCGATGTACGAGTTCACTGTCTGCTGGCAAATCAGCATTTCGTCGATTGCCTTTGCGGAGCCTTTCAGGCGGAGAGCAGCTATCTGTCTGCCGTTAAATGCCGCCGTCATGCTGAGCTTCCGGGCGAATTCGCTGGCAAAGTTATAATCCGTCGTCGCTACTCGTAGCCAGTTGAAGCCGCTGAACTCTATTGCGTTGGCAGTCGCGTCCCAGACTGGCTGATTGTCGAACTGTATCTTAATTGGATAGTCTTTTCCCGGCTCCAGGGATTTCCAAGCCGGGTTTCCGAGGGCGAAGTAAACGGTCTTAGGCTCTCTGGAGAAGTCGAAGCCTAGTCTTAGGATAGTGTTACCTTCATAGACGGTGGAAACATAGCAGGCGTTTCCCATCGTTGGGTCCATGTAGATCGACCAGCCGTTCACCGTTTTCCACAAAACGGAATCCACCGCCGCAGCAGGCGTCGCGAAGACAAGACTGACAGAAATGACGGCAAGCAGTTGCCTCATTTACCCCTCCCACTTTAGCCGACGCTAATTACTGCATGAACGCAAGCATAAGTCGAGAGCGGTCCAAGCGGGCCGCTCTTTTTTTAGGAGAACATCTATGCCAAGAACTGGAGGCGTTTACGCGCCGCCCTCTGGAACCTATGGGACGCCAAACACGACCATTCAAAGCGCAAAATATAACGCTCTTGTGGATGATTTGACGGCCGACGCCAATGCGGCTCGCCCTGTTACTGCTGGCGGCACTGGCGCGACCAACGCAACCGATGCCCGGACGAACCTTGGCCTCGCTCTCGGAACCAACGTCCAAGCCTATAGCGCAAGCCTATCGTCATTGGCCGGACTGACTACTGCCGCCGATCGGCTGGCTTATACGACCGCCTCCAATACGTGGGCGGTAACAACGTTCACGTCTTTCGGCCGCTCTCTTGTCGATGACGCCGACGCTGCAGCCGGTAGGACGACGTTAGGGCTCGGGACCATCGCGACCCAGGCTGCGAGTTCGGTCGCTATAACTGGCGGCTCGATCACAGGCATTACCGATCTAGCAATCGCTGACGGCGGGACCGGAGCAAGCACGGCTGCCAACGCCCGAACAAACCTAGGGCTCGGGACGGCGGCAACAGTGAATACCGGAACTTCTGGGGCAAACGTGCCGCTACTGGACGGCGTGAACACTTGGTCTGGCACGCAGACCTTCACCGCTGCCACGCTTGAGATAACGAATAGTGCACCGGCGATAGATCTTAACGATAATACATCCGGCGCCTACAAGGGACGTTTTTCGCTCAACAGCAACAATATCTACCTGCAGGGAAGCCTAGACGGGACCACCTTTGCTACGAAGATCCAGTTTGAACTCGACACCAACAACGTTTATTTCGGAGGTTCTGGCGGGCCTGTTCTAGTTTGGACCGGAACCTCGTTTCCGATAAACGTCGGGGGCACAGGCGCGACTACAGCGTCTGGCGCCCGCAACAACCTAGGCCTTGGCAACCTATCGGTGCTAGATACCGTTAACAATTCGCAGTGGTCGGGCACGGCACTCGCGGTGTCCAACGGTGGGACGGGCGCGACTACCACCGCAACCGCCCGCTCCAACTTGGGGCTTGGCGGCCTTTCCACGATGGATGTGGCTGACTTGTTCTATACGGGCACATCGTCCACCAACACCTCGTATCCGATCGATTCCATTCTAATCGTTTCCACGAACGGAAACAGCTATCAGCGCAATGCAACCCTGTCGGTGGGGTATAGCGCCTCAAGCGGCCAATTCGAGATTGGCGGCGGCACTGCACTTGCCGGGACATGGAGAGCGCGCGGGATGAGTGAAGACAGAGCGGTTCTTGTCCAGAGGGTAGCATGATGGAATTGCAGACGATCACGCGCGTTGTCGCGACGAACACTCCTGGCGTCCTGCAGTGCTATTGCACGATAGAGGATCACGGCGAAACAGAGACCGATGTCCTGCATACCTATTCGGCAAATGATCCGAATGGAGGGGCGTTCAGCGCGTCTGTAGGGCAATGGCTGGCAGACAACGAAGGGATTTACGAAGTCGAGCCATACACGCCACTGCCGCCGCGTTACCGCATCGCCAAGACGACGCCCTGGCTGCGCATGACTGATCCCGAAGCCGCATCCATGGAGACTGCCATGAATGCCGCCCCTGCGCGCCTGCGGCAAATCTATGCTGCGGCGACCTATCTGAATTCGGCGGATGAGCTTTGGCCAACGCTTCGCGGAATGCTCGTGCAGCAATTCGGGCAAGCGCGCGCTGATGAGCTTCTAGCGCCCGAAATGTAACCTAGCCTCAGATCAACGGAATAGGACGGGTCCGAGGATTGTAAATGAGTGGATCAGCGCGCTCGTTCGATTTGGGCTAGTGCCGATATCGCCATAGAGTACGCCGACTAGGCCATCTGCCGATGTTGCGGGCCCCCCGGAAAATCCTTCTTTTCCGGGCACGGAGAGGGCAACACTTGCGCCATGGACCTGCGTTACCGTCCCGCTGTTTCTAACCAGAGGGATCACCTCTAGTTCCATGCCAGGGAATCCTTCAATGGTCACTGTCATGCCAAGCGACGGCTCAACAAAAGCGGTTCCGTCATAGGAACCAAACCTTGCGAGCGCAAACGCCTCAACCTCCTTCAGGGGGATCGCAATTGCATCGTACAGCATGCCGTCGGAAGGATCATTGGCGGCAGCAAAACGAGGCCCTTTTGAGTCAAACAGAGGAATCGTCTGGCCTGACCCGACGATTAACAGTTCTGTCCGAAAGAGGTCCAACATGTGAGCCGGCGTGTTTTTGAGGCCGGTTACGACATGAGCGCAAGTAACCAGCCATCGCCGTGGACCTCGGCCCACTAGAAAGCCGGTTCCGGCTCCTATACTGGCGCCGCCAACGCGCCAGCAGTGAAGGGGAAGGGGACGGGCCAAAATATCTCCTAAGTTGATTGCAGTAGATGAGGTCGGCGTTGAACACTATGTATTCCGGGCAACGAATGCGAGGATCTTTAGTGCAAGGTTTTCGGAGGAGAGAGAAATTCTGCTGCTTTCTTTGCCACTGTCCGCAGTTTCCTCCAGTCCGGCAAATTGCGTTCCGAGATCCGCTCTTCCAGCGCGGTCAGCATCCACCCGGCGGCTTCGATATTTCCGGCAGTCTGAAGTAACCTGAACCTCTCGATGCACGCCACGATCCGGGGCCGCGCATCGCCGTTGTCGAAATCGATCCCTGCGGCTAGTTGGCGAGCCTCATGATAGGCAGCCGAGATCCTGCGTCTGTCGTCATCGCTCACCGATACGATGAGGTTCAGGGTGAAAACCAGTGCCTCCGCGAGGTCTTCGAATTCGTCCGGCATAACGTCTCATCGGCTGTCGATGCTGCGATTCCTATCGTGGAAGGACACCGCTGTAACCCGTAAATTGCAGTGGGTTTTTGCCAATGCTCGCGTCATTCCTACCCGGCAGCTAGTTTACCTTCTTCCAGCCACCTCACTCACTAACGTGGGACATCTTAGACAAGTCCGAATGCTTACCCCGTGCGGCTTACGAAACACCAGAGGCGTGGAGTTTTGCTCCGGAAAGGGCTAAGCTGGCAATTATGCTGGAGGGAAACTGGGTGAATAAAATATGGCTAAAATCGCTACTCGCGGCCACCGTGTTTGCTTTGCCAACACATGTGGCGGCTGACAGTGCTGATAGACTAAAGGATCTGAAAACCTTACCTTTGGGTCACAAAATAGATGAAACCGGCGGGCATGGCGCCACCGTTCCAACTGGAATGGGCAACTCCACCGGTTCCGCCACCGGCAGTGGGTCAACAGGCTCTGGGGTCATTGCATGTTGCGAGACCGGGGCAACGGGTATGGCCACGCGTATCTTTGCTGGACCCACAGAGTATCCGCCCGTTGAATACGCCGCTTACGGGATCGTGGCGTTCAGGTCGGTACCGTCACAAAGCGACATGGCACGCTATAAAAACATCTGCGTCGCGTATCTCACGACCCTTCCACCGCCTCCCGTAAATCGCCCGAAGAAGGCGCAAATGGTGACGGTTTGGCCGGTGATGACGGCTGACGTCTCAAAGAGGCTTAACAAGGCACAGCCAATAGCGAAGGGTAACGAGAAAAGTGCTGAAAAGGCGTGTGAAGACGCGTTATCTAGCTATAACTTGCAGCTAGGGCACTTAGCAATCAAGGCCGCAAGAATACAAGGGGAAGATGTCGATGGAATTGGGCCGTATCTTCTGGCGTGGTCCCCGAGCGAGAAATACGGATCAGATAAGGCAGTCGTCTTGGTTGCCGACCTCTCCGAAGTTCAGAGTTATCTCGATGCGCAGAAAGCCATGGTCGCGTGGGTTAACGACATTGAATCCGACCCCGAGATTTGGGGCAACGAATTTACGGTCGAACGGATCAGGCAGAAGATAAAAAAGATGGTGGACCGATATGGGGCCGGCATCGAGAGCATTTTCGGAGTGAAGGCCGGATGATCGGCGAATTACTCAAGATCGGGCTTCCAACTGCCATTGCGATCCTTCTGACGGTTGGTGCTGTGGCTTGGGTAGAGCCGAACGGGATAGGCGGCGTGGTCATCCTCTTCGTAATCTCCCTGGCCCTAACATTTGTCGTCCGCGCTGTTATTCGGCGCCAGTAGTCGGGATATCAGCTAGAGTCGTCTCCAAAACAGCGATAGGGCGCGCGAGTATGCGCGCTGTCAATCTTCATTCAAAACGGCATCATAGGCCTTGATTAGCTTTAGGGCCCGTCGCACCACATGCCAGTTTGGCTGCTGGATGGTCACGCGTCTGAAATAGGTGGTCTCGCAAAGGACATCTATGTCCTCAGTAACCCAGCCAAATTCCCGGATTTTGGCTCGAACGTAGTCAACATCCTCATATCCGGTCTTCTTAAAGGGGGGCTTCTCGCGGTGCAGTCCAAGGTTCCAGGCCATATCCCGGATCTGCTTGATCGAACGGGTGGGGAGTATCCGCGCTAGTTCTTCTAGGCTGCCTGCCTCAAAGTGCTCAATAACCTTAGATTTTTCATAGGACGACCAACGATAGGTGCTGCGGTGCACACCCAGAATCGAGCAGCGTCTTTGGATTGCTTTGAGCGTGCGGTTCGGAAGTTCTTGTTCAAGGACCTTGTAGTCCGGGGATAACCGGCGACAGATCTCATCTTCTTCCGGTGTCCATATAGGCCCGAAGGTGCCTTTCGTTTCCCGCCGGATGAAGCTGCGTTTGTTGTCCCAATCCATTTGGTCCTTCCTTTGCAGTGACCTCAAGAAAGGTACTGAATGCTACCGGACGAAACTGTCATCAGCGCCAGCAAGAGCTTCATAGATGTTGGGGTTGTCGGGACTGTGGCGCTCGTTACGATTGTGGCGCTCTACCTGATCACAAAGAAGCTGTTTGCGGTTCAGGACAGGCTTTTGGCTGCCGTCGAGTCGCACAAGGATGACGCGGTAAAATGGGCTGCGCTGTCGGAAATCTTCAAGAACCAGATGGAAGCCCAAGCAGCCCTCATGAAGACGACAATCGAAATCGTGAGGGAGAGGGACAAGGTATGAAGCTTGCGACAATCTTCTCTCGGATCGTCAAAGGGAGCCACGATCCCGACCGCCTAGCGAACTTGAGCGAAGAGATATCGCAGGCTCGCGAGAATATGAGGCTGAACGTCGTGGCGATCGACTCGGGAGACCGGGCGCTGCGTCATATGTCCGGAATGATGCGACTTCTTATGGAGACCGATGTTGGCAAAACTGAAAGATAACCAGCTCGTATTTTGGACCCTGGTGGCAAATGCGATTTACTGGCTTGCCGGCGCGGTCACTCCCAATTCTTACGTGTCCAGCGCAGCGTCCTTGATGTTGCTGATTAGCAGCTCAGGAATGCTTTTTCGCTACCTGCCGCACGCTGTTGATGTTGTGGTCAACGGTCGGCGCGATGCGGGCGAAGGCGGGCAGGGAAGCCATCTGGCGCTATATGGCGCCACGCTCATTGCGGCCGGCTCTTCCTATGTCGGTCTGTTCGGCTTCCTGTGGATAATCGCGGACCAGCCGGAGTCATGGCTAGGAACGCCAGCGTCCGGCTATGGTCGTGCTGTTGCCGCAGCAGGGTTTGCAATGATGGCGTTAAGCCCTGACACAACGCCTTCCGGCGTGAAGCTTCCAAGCCTCTTGTTGATCGTCGCCTTGATCATCGCTGTAGCAATCGGGTCATTTTTCGCGGGCCGGAAAGCAGCTCCGCAGGAACAGGCGGTCTACTGGCGTTCAATCAGGGGCGCCTTTGCCGATCGGCCTGTATGTCCTCCGGATCGAGAAATATGGGGTTCGGAGAATAAGGTTTATCACCCTCCGGAAAGCGGCTATCGCCAGCAGTTCGCGCCGTCTCATTGCTTTGAGACCGAAGGCGAGGCCGTCAAGAAGGGGTTCCGGCCGGCACAATCCAAAATGTAGGCGACTGATTGGCCCGCCTTAGAGAAGGCCGTTCTTGGCCTTCATGGAGTCCCAATACTCCTCGACGGTGCGCGCCGCTTCGGCCGCAGTCGGCGCAAATCCAGCGTTCGGCATGATGGGCGTTCCGCGCCATCCCTTCGGGTAAGCGCCCGACCATTGCCACTGACCTTTTTTCAAGCTCTCCTGATCCAGCCGAATCCTCCCCGCATATTGCTCGCCGTCGTAGGCGGAATAATCCTCCAGCGGCTTTCCGTCCAAGCCGCGATCCTCCGGCCATGTCCGCACCCAGGGGTATTTCTTCTTCCACGTCATTCGTTCTCTTGATGTTCTCATCTCTTATAATGAGTCAATGGGGAATTTCTTTTTAAGGTTTCCCTGATGGAATGGGCGCATGACAAAGCGCCCTCGGAAGCCGTCTAAGCCTCTCCTTATTGACGAGAACCTGCCCCTGCAGAGCCGGCCGGTTCTAAGGCGCGATCCCGAGCAGCCCCATTTGCCGTTCGATCCGATGCCGGACAGGGTTGAGCCATGCGTCGCGCTCCTGAAGAGCAAGCCGCCACATGGGGCGGACTGGTCCTATGAGATCAAGTGGGACGGGTATCGGATTGCAGTTCACATTAAACCGAGCGGCGTGCGGATCATCACTCGCGGTGGTCATGACTGGACGCACAGGTTTCCGGCGATCGAGGATGCTGCCAAGGCCCTCGGCAAGACGACGATGATCCTGGACGGCGAGGCGGTGGTGCTCGACGAACAGGGGCGATCGGACTTCGGTCTCCTGCAGAATTCGCTCGGGGCATCCGGAAAATCAGGCGGCAAGCTCCCCTCGCGAAACTCCCTCCTGTACGCCTTCGATCTTCTCTATCTCGACGGGCACGATCTACGAGAGGCAGAATACCGGGTGCGCCGGCATCTGCTCGAAGATGCAATTCCTCGTGACGAGGGAGCTATTCGCCTCTCGGAAGAATTCGATGCGGATCCGGACGAGCTTCTAGACCATGCCTGTCGTCTTGGCCTGGAAGGCATCATCGCCAAACATCGAGACCGGCCATATCGCTCCGGCCGCACCGGCGACTGGCTGAAGATCAAATGCGTCCAGAGCGACAGCTTTGCAATTATCGGTTACGAGCCATCGACGGCTATGCCGGGGGCGATAGCCAGTCTGTTACTCGCCGCCCGTTACCGCGACGGATACAAGTACGTCGGGAGCGTCGGGACGGGGTTCAAGCACGACGTGGCGCGCTCGCTGAAGAAGATGCTGGACAAGATCAAGACCCGCGTGCCTGTCGACCGCGTGCCAGGAAAGAATCTCGTGATGACTGGTCCGGCTTATGTCGCGGAAATCGAATATCGCGCGTGGACCAATGACGGGAAGCTTCGACACCCCTCGTTCAAAGGGCTGCGAGATCCTGAAGATGCGGGCGAACTGTATCGGCTCCCCGACTAAAATTCTCGCGATTCCCGGAACGTTTCGACTTGATCATGGTTCGATGCCCGAACGACGATCCAAGGCTCTCCAGATCGCCCAACGTTCTCCGGTCTGGCTCGACGTTCCCGGCCCTCAATTTGCCCGCTTCGGCGGGCATTTCTTTTGCTAATCCAGCTTTCGCTTCATCGCCTTCAGCAGAGCGTCAAGCTCAGAATTGTTGATATTCGCCAGCATGAGATTGTCTATAACCTCTGTCATGGCTGAAAGAACTTCTTCTTCGCGCCACCCTGCCGACATGGCGGATTCGATTATGTCTTGTAAAGGAAGCTCAACTGCCATTTGACAATGCAAGTGGCGGTTCTCGTCTTCAGGGGGAACGGTCGGGCCTAGAACGTCTGCCATCAGCCGGCAGCGCTAGGTTTGACAATTCGGTAACCTCGCGCCCTCAAAATATCGGCTAATGCGTCTAAGCTTGCCTGGGAACCTTCCCTGGCCGAAACCCGCTCTCCGCTCCCATTCTGAAGAACGTAAACCTGTTTCGCCTCGTCCACGTCCGAACCGAGTACGTGCCCGGGAATATGGTTTATCTTTGTGCCAAGTTCCGTCATCTTCCCCATGATGACAGACGGCTTGTGCGTTTGGTTGTTCTCCCGAATAGCCGCCTCCAGCAGCGCCGAAAAGTTTGGCATGCGAAACCAAGCTTCCTCGCGGATTGCTACACAGAATGTCTTCATTCGGTTTTCCCTTTAGCCACGAGTGCTTTGACGTATTCGGACCACGCGGTTAGCGCGTCGCGCTTTTCCTCTGCATAGTCATACCGATTGTAGACCGCAGCAACCCCTTTGATAGAGCCCGATTTGTGGTTCAAAACGGCCTCAACGACATGGACCGGGACGCTTAGGCGAGCCATTCCGCTCGCGGCGGTTCTGCGCAGATCATGAAAGGTCCATGGCTCCAGCGAAACCGATTCCGGATCTTCGCCCCGTTCGGTTGCTTCCTTCTTGGCAATCGCTAGCATTTCCTCCTGCAGATGATCCTTGGCTTTCGAAAAGCCAGATACGGCGGTTTTGCCCGTCGTCGTGAATAGGTAGATAGGTTTCGACTTTGCGTCCTTGTCGGGCTTCACTCTCGGCAGCACTTCGATGATCTGGAGTAGGAAGGAAACGAGCGGGACAAAATGTTCCTTGCCATTCTTTGTTCGCTCGGGCGGTATCGTCCAGAGTTGGTCATTTCCCGTCGTTTCCAACTCTTCCCACATGCCGCCGCTAACCTCGCTTTTCCGTTGCCCCGTCAAAAGCAGCATTTGGGCAAACGTACCGAAGGGATAGCCTTCCTTTTCAGCGGCCGACCACAACAAACGGATTTCGTAGTCGGACAGGATTCGGTCGCGCGTGGTTTCGATCCCAGGGGCTTTTATTTTTCTCTCCATTGGAGAGGTGTCGATAATCTCTTCATCCATTGCCCAGGTGAAGAACAGGCGCAGCAGCGCTAGGAGGCGATTTGCCATGACCGGCGCTCGATCGGCCACCTCATTCACTCGCTTGGACACGTCAAGCCGCGTTATGCGGCGCATTGCCCGACCGCGCCAATAGGGCTTCACTTCCTTGTCAAAGAGGCGCTTGCGCTCGCGAACCGTATTGGGCCTGTTCTTATTCTCGACGCGACGACGGACAAACTCGTCTATCGCATCCTCGACCAGATCCAGCTTTCGAGCTTTGCGCTCGCTCCTTTCAGCGGCGGGGTCTCTGCCCTCGGAAATGGCCCGCAAAACCTTGCCCGCTTCTTCCCTTGCAATCGCGAGAGAGAAAGCCGGGTAGGGGCCAATTGTGTGCTTCTTCGGCCGGTTGTCCGATCGATACCGGACGGCCCAACTCATGGCGCCGGACGGCTGAACAAGGAGGTAGAGACCGGGCAACCCGCCGTCCGGGATCTCACGCCTTGAGGCCTGTGGCTTGATCGCTTCTATCGCCTTTACGGTTAAGGCCTTTGCCATCGATCCTCTGGGGTAACATTGGGGTAACGCAAAGCGCAGGTAGACGCTGGTATGTTGTGTTATTAACATGACGTACCTAGACCCGCGCAAGCCCTGATCAGTAAGGATTCTGTGGATGTGCAAAGCTAGATGATGATATGCCCTGTTAGGGTTTAATCACTGCCTTCTAAGCAGTAGGTCGCAGGTTCGAGTCCTGCAGGGGTCGCCACCTATCTTTTTTTCCATACCGGAGATGGGGTATTCGGCTTTCGCCTCATCTTCCACGGTGATGCAGGAGGTGCTGCGCTTCGAGCTGATGATAAAACGTGGTCTGTCCAAACAGCCACAAGCATCAGGAAAGGAAGCGCAGCA
>Ga0268362_100040_pt1 | contig 86511 bp, 150 predicted proteins | sample MetcocultureR2M_FD_197214 | JGI IMG/M metagenome (GOLD analysis project Ga0268362, IMG submission 197214) | Soil microbial communities from Anza Borrego Desert, Southern California, United States - Methanotrophic co-culture R2-M | ecosystem: Environmental > Terrestrial > Soil > Desert | place... | reverse complement strand
GCATGGCTAGGCAGGGCTGGGTAGGGCGAGGCAATGCAGGGCAAGGGCTACGGTAGTAGCGGATTAACCATTCGGAAGAGTGGTTTTTCCGGTACTTCGGTACCAACTCCGCAAGGTCGGGCCCTGCCCGGCTAGGCATGGCTAGGCATGGCTGGGTAGGGCGAGGCAATGCAGGGCAAGGGCTACGGTAGTAGCGGATTAACCATTCGGAAGAGTGGTTTTTCCGGTACTTCGGTACCAACTCCGCAAGGTCGGGCCCTGCATGGCTAGGCATGGCGTGGCTAGGTATGGCTAGGCAAGGTACGGCGTGGCAAGGCTCTGCGAGGCAAGGGCGGAGTAATCAGTAGGCTGCCCTCTCTTGAGAGGGCAGTTCTGGTGAGCACTTCACCAAATAGCAAGGCAACTTAACCCTTTGGAGATTGAAATGGTCGACTTTACTATACGTATCGAAGGTATTTCCCCGCTGATCCTGAACCGCTTCACCGACGAAGCTGCCATGTCGGCGACGTCCGGGACCCGGACGGCTGTCGTCGGCAATGAGAAAGGCTCACCCAAGGCACAGGCCGAAAAGAAGCTGTACTGGTCGGTGGACGGAGAAACCTTGATCGTTCCTTCCCCGAACGTCTTTGCCTGTATCATCGCAGGCGGAGCTTTTCACAAGGCCGGTAAGTCCAAGATCACCACCCAGAAAAGCTCGCTGATTCCGGCTTGCGTCGCGATCAGCGAGGTAGAGATCCCGATCATCTCGAAGGAAGGTTGGATGGTCGACACCCGCGCCGTCCGCATCCCAAGCACTGGCGGCAGAATTCTGGCTCACCGGCCGATCTTCAATGACTGGCAACTGAGCTTCACGTTGGAACTAGATGACGACTTCATGTCGGCAAGCCTGCTCCGTCAGATCGTGGACGATGCCGGCAAGCGAGTCGGCCTAGGGGATTTCCGGCCGGCGTGCAAAGGACCGTTCGGCCGGTTTGTCGTGACTCAATGGGAGCGAGCAGAAGCTGGGTTAAAGAAGGCCGCATGAGCACCTTCGAACAACTTTGCACCCAGCTCGAGCAACACATTCGGGTCGCCTCCTCTGTGGAGGCGCTGCGGGAAAAACTATTCCCGGGAACCTGGCCCAAGCCACTCCCTTGCCCCTTGTGCCAGTCGCCGCAGGTTCAGTTCTGCGGCGACCGGAACAATCCGGCCAAGGCGATTGCCCGGTGCCGGGAGTGTAAATGCACAGCACCTTTGGATAGGTGGCAGAACCGTGTTAGCTGACACCATCCAGGAGCTTGTCGAGCCGGATTGGAAATCCGGCCACGATCCAATCTATCGAATTTACGACAAATACGAACCGCACTGCGACCGGGCTGAAGCCTACAAGGAGGTGACTGGGAGGATCCGGTATCGGTGCGTCCATATTCTGACCCCTTTGGAGCCAACCAATGTCCGAACAGAACGCCTCTGATTTACCAGATCACTCCAACAAAGACGGCGCCCTTTACCGCGAGATTGCCCAAGAGTTGGGCATCAGCCGGTGCCGTGTCGAGCAAATAGAGAAGGAAGCCATGAACAAGGTTAGGTTGGGGTTGTTGGCCCGAGGGATTCGGCGCCGGGATCTCTTTCCAGAAGACAACATCTAGTCAACCCTTTGGAGACCTTATGGCAGACCTATCCTTTCCCCCGCGGTTCATGCGGACGGTTCAGGCGTGTCATTACCTGTCCGTCAACAGAAACTTTTTCAACGCTGTGGTCCGGCCCAAGCTGACCGAGATCCGCATCGGCGAAATCGGCGTCCGGTTCGACCTACTTGAACTCAACGAATGGGCCGACGATCATAAGAGGCGCAACGGTCGGCCTCCTGAAGCTGCAAATGATGAAGGAGACGACAAATGTCAAAGAGAAAAACCCCGGGTCTTACCCTCCGCGGTAACATCTGGCATGTCCGAAAGAACGTCAAAGGATATGGACCGCTTAGAGAAAGCACTGGCGAACGCGAGATCGAAAGGGCGGAAGCTTACCTCGCAAGGCGGCTCGCCGAGATCGAACGTCAGGTAGTTCACGGTGTTCGCCCCACAAGGACGTGGGTACAGGCTGCAGTGAAGTATCTGGAGGAGGCTAGAAAGAAGAGTATCGATCGCGACGCAGTCTCGATCACCTTGTTGGACGAGTATTTGAATAAACTCACTTTGGAACAGGTCCATATGGGCTCCCTATCCCAGTTCATCAAGGACAGGAGGGCGGCCGGGATTGCCGCCGGTACGATAAACCGGGACCTCGCCGTTGTCAGGAACATCCTGAACCTGGCGGCGACCCTCTGGCGAGATGAGCTGACCGGCAAGACGTGGTTGGAAACAGCCCCGAAGATCATCAATGTAGTAGGACCTAAACGAAGACCTTACCCCTTGTCATGGGAGGAGCAAGGGAAGCTCTTCAAGTTGCTGCCGGAGTATCTGGCGAACATGGCTTTGTTCGCGGTGAATACCGGGTGCCGGGAGCAGGAAATCTGCCAGCTTCGCTGGGAGTGGGAGGAGAAACTCCCGACGCTCGGCACCTCGGTCTTCATCTTGCCGGAATGGGTCGTCAAAGGGCAGGAGGGAAAGGCGGTGGAGCGCATCGTCCCTTTAAATAAAGTGGCGAGATCGGTGATCGAAGCTCAACGAGGAATCGATGAAACTTACGTCTTCCCTTACAAAGGGAGTCGGTTGGATAGGATGAACAACAGGGCTTGGCGACAAGCCTGGCGAGAGGCCGGGTTGCCTACGGGGAAGCTTGTATTGTCGGGTCCTCACAATCTTCGCCACACGTTCGGAAGACGACTCCGATCGGCTGAAGTGAGTCTCGAGGATCGGCAGGATCTTATGGGGCACAAGTCCGGCCGGATCACCACACACTACTCGGCTGCCGAGATACGGAATTTAATCAACGCCGTCGAGAAACTGTGTGAGCGGGATCAGGCGCCGGAGCTGACGCTGATCAATTTGAATAGGAGAGTGCGTTGATTACCGACTTAGATCAACTCCACAAGGTCGTCAACGGTGAGCTTCAAGGCATCGGGGTGGGTAGGACCTTTGCCCGGTGCCACGAGGTAGTCGACATAGTTCATGGAAAGCTCCTCGCAAACATCGACTTCATTCCTGACGCCTTTTGGGAGAGGAAGACTTTGGGCATCGAAGATGCTTTCTTCGTCCCGATGGGTCATGGGGACTAAAAAGGAGGAAATAGCACAAAAATGGTACAACCACAAAAGAAAGGCCCACATAAAGTGGGCCTAAGTCGTTGAAAAACTTGGTAGCTACGGGCGGACTTGAACCGCCGACACCCGCATTATGAATGCTCCTACATAATGTGAAGTATAGTTAAATCAAGGAGTTAACGCAGGCCGACCGTTGCAACACCGGCGTTAACATACATGTGTGGCATTGTGCAAAGGCACAAATTTGTCACATGAACTATGCTTACCCTGTGGCATTTTGTAGGGGTGCGTATGAGGGGCGTAACACTGATCGAGCTTATGGTAACGATAGCTGTGTCGGCTATTTTACTAACCATTGGGGTGCCGTCATTCAACGACATGCTGCAAAGGAACCGGGCCTCCGCCGAAGTCAACAGCTGGTTGTCCCATCTTGCGTTCGCAAGATCCGAAGCTATCAAGCGAGGAAAAGTGGTGGCTTTGTGCGCCACGGACGAGAGTGTAGCTGTCGACAGTCCTGGCAAGGAGTGTGGTTCAGATTGGAGTAAGGGGGTTATGACCTTCGTCGACGTGAATCGCAACCTAGCCTACGATTACGACGCTAGCTGTGACGCGGCCAAAAAGCTGAAGGGTTTGTGTGATGAAATACTGAAAGTGATGGACGCGCCGAAAGCAGCGGTTTCCTTGACCAAGCCAGATGGCTCCACGACGTATTCCCTCGGTTACGACATGTCAGGGTCAGCCACATCCGGGGCTCCGAATGAGATCATATCGTACACGCTGACGATGACGTGGCCCCATAGCACAAAAACCTTGACTATGACGCCGGCAGGGAGAGTCAGAAAGGAATAAGTGCTTTACGCGCTCACACGAAACACATCGGCTCTGTCCCTACAGCTACTTCCTGCGTGTAGGGGTCGTATGACCCATAGACTGGGAGAGCATCAAATGGACCAGGGAGTTCGGTCGTCCCCGCCGGGTGAACAGCTATTGCAGAGATATACTCCACACTGGATCCGACAGGCGCCCCATTATTCAGTGTTGTTGTGAGGATACCTAAAACAATTACGAACAATTTGTTAGATGGTCTTAGGATAATCGGGATGATGTCCTGTCGATCAAGCTGACTAGATCCAGTCTCGAAGGCTATCCACCCATCATAGGTAGACACAGGAGAAGAAAACCCAGCATTAAAAGACAAACCTTGTACATCAGGCATGATGCCTGGGAGGGGATTTGGACCTGCGCCTATAGTGAAAGTTCCAACGGGAGATGCAAGAACCGAAACTACGTCAGTAGTTTCAAGAGTGCCTTGTTGACCTAGAGCATTCCAAGTTTTTGAGGTTGTTACTGAACCTATTGTGGTACCGACAGGAACAAACCCGGCCCAGGAAAAATCCTTATGCTCCTCGGCAGAATAGGTAACCGGGACTGAGTAAAGATTTTCATCATTTAACCATAAGGAGAGAGAAAATGTGCCTGAGTGAGTGGAGGACGCAGATCCACTCCAACTAGGTGCTTCATCGGGTAAGGGGGTCATCGAACCTTCACCGCTCATCGCGGATTCACTGTTGACTTTAACTACCTGGAAAACATCATTGTCATCAAAAAACCCGCCCAACACAATATCTGTTACTGAGCTTGATCTTTGGTAGGTGGTCGTTAGCCCTCGCACCCACTGCTCGTTGGGGACTACAGTTGCTATCTTGTCATAGGTTACCTGACTACCATTGTTCAACAATGTGTTAGATCCTCTAACGGAACTGTATGGCAAGTGAACTGATGGGGTGAACGAGAACTCCGAACTGAGAGAGTTATAGTCGATGGTCAGGGATATAAGGGATGCTGCTCGTTGGTGGGTCTTTAAGTCGGAAGAAACTCCGGATTGCCAGAAAACATCTGAGCCTACATATCTCGCACGGATAGAGAATACTGCAACGGACCCATCCGACTTGCAATCCTCCAACAACCAATCATTAACTATGGCCCATCCGGACGGCAGTGGAGAGAAGGACCCCCCAATATCCTCCCATTCAATTGTGTAGTTTTTACTTTCCGGCGCTTTGCCAAACTCCCCGAACCGGACCATCGTGATGGCCATAGTGGCGTTGTTGGCCGAAGAATTAACTGCAACCGACGTAATCTTGACCAACCACCTTGAGTTATCACTAGCAAAGTATACCCACGAACCAAACGTATCTTTCCGGTAAATCTTCCCTCTGGCGCCTGACATTATAGATTCTGGACGCCACGAGAACCCGTTGATCTCGTCTTCAGCCAGTTGTCCAGCCGTTCGGCTCGGCGCAGTCCAGCCGGGGCGCTTAAGCCGTAAAGCTCTACCATACTCGGAGTACACCACTCCATGAGGCTGCTCACAAGGGAGGTAATATCGACCCTCCGCTGCGTCCCAAAAGCATTGCAAACCATTGGCTAGGTAGTAGTTGCCGCCAGAAATCGCCGGCTGAGTGGTTTCCGGAAGCCAGAGCTTACCTCCCTTAACCAATCCGTGCAGTGGGTTGCCCCATACCTGAAGCTTTCCCAGTTGTCGCTTCATGTCCGGGTGACTCATAATAGGTTAGGTTCAGCAAAGTTGATGACCACTGGGTTGCCGTTTGCATCCATCAACGTGATCGATTGTATCGGGGAGACTTCAATGGTGAACAGCCCATCTGAAGACGTGCTGACTTGGTCATCCCAATAAACCCGCTGGGAGACATCCTCCTCAGTCAGAGGGGGTGCAATTCCTCCACCACTTCCGGAACCAGTCCCCACGTCTGCGACAGTTAATTTGCCTATCCCAATGCTGGCCTCGATCGACTTTGTCGACCGTGCTGGGCCTAAGGTCTGGTTCTTCTTTTTCTCGGGGGACGAGAGCTTGCTGATCTCATCGGCTAGTCTTTCGTCCGTGCGGCCCTTCCAGGCCTTGTTCACCTCGTCAGTCATTACGCGGTATCCGTCTCTCGGACAGCAGCAATGGCAATAGACAATTCCGTGGATGTGCCTACGACACCGGTTGTGTCGTCCACGCGAATATAGATAGGAACAGCATTCTCAACGCCAGACAAGATTGACGTCCCCAGATTCAAGGGGTCGCCTCCTGTTGCCGAGCCCAACCCTAGCAGAGTAGTTGCCAACTTGACCTCGGTCGCCGGGTGCCCGGAACCGGGGGCTGCATCGACGATGCTGACCACGATCTGATCCACTCCAGGATTGGAGTCTGCCTCAATTTTACGATTTGCCGTAGTAGACCCCAGATAAACCACCTTGTCCACGGGGTCGGAACTGCCGTCGGCCTTCTGGGCGCACACCAGGTTGCTCACCAAAGGGGTAGTAAGCCCTGCGTCCGTATACAGTTTGAAAGATAGAGCCACTTCAACCTCCGTGTTTAGGCCGCCATCACAAGCTCGTCGTCTGGAATGGCGACGATCACCTCGTCTTGATTATATCGGATTATCTCGTCGGTGTTACTGCGGTGGATCGCCGGAGTCCCAATGACGAAACGAGGTTCTCCATATCCATAGTAGGTTTTGCTCAAGTCGAAGTTGTAGCGGGTAGACGTAGCATCGGCGATATACCCATAGATCGGATCATGGGACAAGTATGCTGTGCCATTGATTCCTGACGCATAGTCGTAGGGTGCGCCAGGCACTTCGTTCTCAAGGAAGCCTATCCAAGTCCCTAACCTGCCAACTGAATAAGCTTCGTCAGCATCCGGCACGACAGGAGCTGACACGGCTTTGGCTGGGGCGGACAGAACAGTTTCATCCGGCACGGATGTAGCTACCACTTTACTAATCGCCAACCGAACCGTTGTCAAAGCAGCCCCGTTTAAGGTGTCCATCTCATGTGTGATCTGCTTTACCTTGCCGGTCGCCTGCACAGTCTCGGTGTCGATCCGTATCTTGTGGAACCGTTCCAGCAAGGGGTTCAGTGTGGTTTGGAATTGTACGTAGTTCTGCCGGTGGGACGCCAAAATCGATGTCCTGGCCTGTGCTTGAGCACAGACGATAGCCTCCTGGGCTAGCTGTCGGCTGGACTTACCTGTGCCGGACGTGTATTCGAGGAGAGGGCCCTCGTTGACCATAGCCCGGTCGGCGAAGACAACCGCGGCGTCACCCTCACCAATCCTGAGCGTAAGGGTATCAGCGTTTTGACCTGTAGTGAGGGTGACGCTATACCTCGCCCATTGAGTGGACAGATGACATACCACGGCTTCCATGACGCCGTCATCATCCGACGCGGTCAAGTAAGTCGTCCGACCGCTGTTCACGGCGTCCGTCTTCAAATAAACGGATGCTGTATACGTGGCGGCAGATTCCACATTGACAGATGTCTCCCGGTACGTGCCCGAATAGACAAACAACTTGGCCCCCTTGGCTTCTCCGTCGAGGTTGATGTCGACGTTATCGATTACCCCAGCACTCCCTGACCATGTTGAGAATGTTTCAGGGCTGGGCAAAAGGTTCACGATCTGGATATCGTCGAGGTCCACATACTTGCCGTAATCGGTGCTGTTTGCTGCGGATGGGAATGGGTAACGGTACCAGACATAACTCCCGGCGACGGCATCGGCCGGCTCAAACTGCTGGCTGACGACCGAAGCCGATCCGACACGACCCTCGACATAGGGTTTGTTCCAGGTCTCTTCAAAGACGTTATAGAAGCGATGTGAGCTGGGATCCGGTTCGTAGGCGTAGCTCCGCTCCTCCCGAACAAGTCCCATCTGCTCGATACTTTGGGGAGCTTTCACGACGAATCGGCTGCGCTCTGTGATCTGCTGCGCCCAGCGCTTGGCCAAGGTGAAGTTGGCCCCAATGCAGAGCCCCGGGGGGTTAATCAGGTAACCGACATTCAACGAGCCGTCCGAGCTTGTTGTGTAATACTCTGTGTAAGAAGGTGGAGCAAAGAACACCGGCGCCCCTACCAACGGCCAATCCACACCTTTGATGGCGTCCTGAATCATGCCAGTGGTCGGGAGAGGGATGCCGTTAACCCCTACGTCATTCCAGCTCAAACTGAATGATGACAGGAAAAAGTCCCAATAATATCGTTGGTGTTGTTCGTGGATACGGTCAAACCGGAACCCTACCTCAAGTTCTAGCTGGTTAAGCACGCTCCGGCTCGATGCAAGTTCGACTGTTAGCGATCTGTCCATGATGTGTGCTTCGGAGAACGTAAAATCCTGCGCTGATGCTGTGTGCCAGTAGGTCAACCTACCGACACCGTCGACTGTCAGGTCATAACTTGCTGGAATCGTGGAGAGCACGTCATTGGCATAGTCCACGTTGCTGGCATGTTCGTCGAAGACGGTGCTGGACCAATACCCTCCGAGATCAGCCAGGATCTTCTTGCGCGACGACTGCTCCCAACGCTTCTGCAAGAAGTCCGAGCACTTGAAAGTGGTCAGTCGAGTGTTCGGGTCGTACTCCGGTGTATCCACTCTGCCCACGAACAAAGCTCTAGTCACTGTGCCGCCTGGCGTCGCCAACTGATAATCAATCCGGACCGGCTTATTGACCCAGGAGGTTATCGAGATAGGTCCAAAAGTTGGCCTCAGAACGAAAGTGGCAATGCGTGCGGAGCCTTCTTCAGCATCGACCGTGACCAGACCTGTGATGCTGGCGGAGACGTCGATATCTTCTAAGTAGACCTTTACAGCCCAGAGCTGGGTGTCCCCTGCTATGGGGAAGAGGGAGTCAGGGTCATAAATCTGTTGTTCGACTGTGATAGCAATCGTACCAGTAGTGTAAACCTGAATTTCCAGGCTTATTGATAGTGTGCCTACCTCGTAGTCGACAATCTGCTGTTCGACAGTAGTCGATATCGTACCGGCTTCGTAAACGACTTGCTGTATCTGGGCCTTGAGGGAATAGACGTCGGCAGTAATCTGCTGCTCTAGCGTGGCAGTGATCGATCCGAACTCGTAAATAATCTGTTCGAACGTGGCAGAGAAGGTCTCGACACCAATGATCGTGTGCAGGGACGTGGGTCCTGAAGCTACTTGAGCCTGAGCATCGCCGGCAAGGGGTATGCTAGTGGTTAGCTCACCTACTACTTCCGCAGAACTGACGGCAGCGCCCGTTAAGCCGGAGTCGGTATCGGCCCCTCCTGTAGATGCGATAACATCTTCCGCGATGCTGTTGTTCAGGATGCTCATATAGGCTACACGTTACCCGACGTAACCAACAAACACGGCCTGCACACTGGCGTACCAGTGAATGGTTTTTCCTGCTTCCCCGGTCACCGTTAGCCTGAGGGCTCCTTCGACTATGGTTGGGGAGTCCAAAGCCCAAGAGGTTGTGCCCGCGTCCCCGAACGACGTGAGGGTAGGAGTACCCACAATGACAGGAGGGTTCGAAGCGTCTACGCGGATTCCTAGGTCTTCAACCCTGAAGAACCTGGATTCCGTACCCGACGTATTCCTTGCGACAAGAGAGATATCCATCAAGCAGGCTGTTTCAGCTAAGAAGTCTATCTCCCCTAAATCGGCTGTAAGCAGTGTGCTGGGGGTCGCATCGGTCGTAAGACTAGATAGTCCGATAAAACTGCGATGAGCTATACCACTCCCCCCAGTAAGGGCGTTCCCGTTACCCATTGCAATTTCGCCGAAGAGTCGACTGTAAGATCGAGGCCCTATAGCTATTGCGTTTCCGGCATCAGCAAATGCCCCATCCCCGACAGCGAAACCCCCCACATCGCTTGCCTTCGGATAAGTAAAGGATACGAACGGATTAGGCGGACCCACAGCGATCGATTTATATGTGTGGGCCGGAATGTTGATTCCCACATGCTTGTCACCGGCAGGGAAGTTCACCAGGTTGCCAGGTCCATTTGATCCGTCCAGCACAGTTGTCCGTACGAGAGTCGTGCCTCCACTGACTATGATATCCCCGAAGCCGACTTCAAAATTCCCATTAAAATCGGCGATGACATAGTATGCCTGATCCCCATCGGCCGCTGCCCACTCCTGAAAGCCGGATACGGCAGCTCCAAGGGTAAAATCACCGGTGCCTGTTGATGTGGACAGTACTTTTGCTCGGTCCCGAATTACCAAAGCCACGTTTTAAATCTCCTCTGCATTGATCGTCCAGCGAAAGGTCCCAGTCGTCCGGTTGAAGTCGGTCTGAGGCGCCTCGATAAACGCCGTAAATTGCGGGAAATATTCGACCATATAGGCAACCGCCCCGGAAACAGCGGTCACGGTAGCTGTGTTGGAAACAACCTCGACGGGTGATGGTCTCCACATCCCATCCTTCAGGGCGTACCCCTTGACTTCATAGCCAGCGTCTGTGCGTCGGGCGGCCGGTATGGCGATGACGTTGTTCGAGGATTGGATGGCTCGTGCAATGCTGCACTTCAAGGTCTGTTGAGTTTTCCAGGTGATACCGGCAAGTCCGGGTGGGACGAACCCTTCCCCGGACAAGGTTGTGCGAAGCTTGGACCAGTTGGATTGACGAACCGCCGATCCGTCCGCCATGCGGAGCGTGTTGACGCCGCCGAACTCTTCGTAGGTCTGGGAAAACTGGAGCGCCTGGGGAACTTCGATGATCGCGGTCCCGATAGCGAAATTGCGTGTTGTCCATCCCATCAGCGTCGCCCTTCCTTGAGCGCTTGGAGTGAAAGTAGTCGTTGCAGTGTATCAGCTGCATTACTATCGGCCAAGACGGGGACCTTCTCGCCACCGATGTACAAGTTCACCGGAGTCTTGTTGGACATCTGCTCAGCTGCCTGGGACAAGATCGAAGCGGGACTCGTCGCCGGTAAAGAGATATTGGGGACGGTCACGTCCGGCGGCTGAATCCGAGCCGCCCGTTCAGCCAGAGCCGAGATGTTGCCGAATCTCGGGCCGCCCCGACTCAGCCGTTCCTTGTACCGCTCCGAGTCGGCCAGAGAGATTCCCTCAACCCCGTTGGCCGGGTTGCTGAACGTGATCTCAGGCAGCGCCTGGTTGGCTCGATCGATCAAGCTGTCCGGCAAGGTCGAAGCCGGGCCACTCTCGATGGGAGTGGATTTATCAGAGAAAACCCGCCGGCCAGACTTATCGATGTAACTGAAGATCCTCGGGAACTGCTCATCAGGTGTAACCGGTGCCGAGGTTGCAGTCTCCGGTGAGCCTCCTCCAGGAGTCTCCGTTTCAACAGGCTTGCCGTCCGGGCCGACAGCTTGGATCTGCACGGGATGTGCTTGAATCTTGGCATCCAGTTGAGCCAGAAGCTGGTCCGCCACAGCATCGACTTGTTTAGGGTCGAAGCTTACCTTCAGTTTTCCGAGATCTTCGATCCGTCGTTCCAGCTCGTTGATCTTGGCTTGTACGGCCGCAGCATCCGCCTGCACCTGGATCAGGGCGTTCCTGTCCCTGATCGCCCGCTCCTCGGCCGTACCGACTTTCCTTTTCTGAGAGTCGGCGGCGATCTTGGCCGCCTCGTCGACGACACTACCGGCATCGAACTGGGAGATAGTACCCTCCTGCACGCCGGATCTGACGAAATCGACGACACCGCGGGCAGATGACTCGGCCTCGTCGTAGGCTCCGCCCTTGAGCTGTTTCCTCGCACGATCCAGCAGCTCCCGGATACGATCGGACGGAGTAATCTGCTGCCCCGACAGCTCGCGCTTGGCATCCGCAAAGAAATTGGCGGATTCCGCCTGCTTCCCCCTGGCCTCGTTCAGTTTGTCAACCGACTCTCGATAACGCTGCTCGGCGTTACTCAGCCTCTCATTGATCTTTTGCAGCTTGTTGCGCTGGGTTGTGAGCTGCTTGTTGGATTTCTCGATCTCCTTGGAAGCCCCCTGCTCAAGGATCAGCCGCTTCGAATGCTCTTCGTTTTGCTTGCGACGCAGCTCGGCCTCCTGCTGAATCAGGTCGTCCGTGATGACCCCTTCGAGCTGAGCCTTCTTCGTCAACAAGCGGTTAATAGCTTCCTCGACGCCGGCACGCTCCAGAATCAGGGCTCTCAGTCTCTCCTGATCCTGCTCATCCTTGGCTACGGCTATCTGTTCATCTACAACCCGTCGCTTGGTTTCCAGGATCTTGTCGAGACGGTCGATCTCCTTCGCGCCAAGATCCTTATCCCCTTCCTGATCCTGAGCTTGAGCAGTACGCTCCCGGAGAGCCTGGAGCCTATCTTTGTCCTGGGCAATCTCCCTGGACCGCCGCTCAGCCTGTTCGATGGCAGGCTCTACCGTATCTCTCAGGTTCAACAGACGCACGTAGTCGACGTTCTTCAGCGAGTCCTTGCCCTGACTGATCAGTATGTAGATCGCCTTGTTGATCTGGATGCGCAGTTCTTCAAGGATTTCCTCCTGGCCATTAACCGCCGCATCCTGAATACTAATCAGGAGTGATGTCATGTCCGTGGAAGCCAGGCGTATCTGGCTTTCAGCGTTAATCGCCTTGATTTTGTCCGTCAGGGCCTCGAGGTCCCCCTGACCGGCTACAATCTCTTGTCCGCGCTCCTCCAGCCCAGCGTAAAAGCTTTGCAGGGATGTGACGAACGCTTTGGCGCCTTCGACAGTAGATGGCAAGGCACCGGAGAACAGCTCTGAGCCGTAAAGCCTTTCAAACTCCTTGAGTTTTGCCTCTTCCGACTCGTCCAGATCCTGGCCTGACGCCTGACGGCTGGAGATCCGCTTAAGCTCGTCCAGCAGGTTCTGTTTGATCGTGCCCAGTCTCTTTTGAAGTAGCTGAAAGGAAAGATCGTCCAACCCCTTACCGTACAGCTGATCAGCCAACTGTCTGGCCTCTTCAGCAGGGCCTCCCTGAGTATCTGCGGAGAACGGGGCGAACTGCTGACGAACATCGTCTACCCGCTGCTGACGGCTCGCCCGTTGCTCCTCCAGACCTTGCAGGCGTGTTTCCAGGGATGAATTGCCGGGGACGAACCGGTCGTAGATCCCTTTGCCAGCAGCCAATCCCAAGGATAACAGGGTGATGAGTCGCCCGAGGGGCGACCAGGACGACGCGGTGGAGATGACCTTCAATGCTCCGGAGAACTTGGTGGCGAAGCCCTTAACCAGTGTCAGGAAGCCTTGGAATCCGGCTATTGCTCCACCCACGGCAGCGATACCCACGCCAGCGATGCCACTCAGCTCCGACAAGTATCTGGCATTTCGGTTGTCCGGAGACGCAGTCAAGGATCCCAACGTCCCTGCGATACCTCCAACCACTCCCAACGCTCCCCGAGCCAGACGTGTGCCCGGGGAAAGCAGATATGTCAGAAGGCCTGCGCCCAGACCGGACAGTGCAGCTCTGGACGTGTCTTCCCCCAGAGTTGCCTTGCGGTCGACAATCCTGTCCTGCAGCGATTTCGCCCCGTCCGCCAAAGATTTGAAAAACCGGCTGACGACGGGCAGACCATCGCTGACGATGGTGTGAGTCAGAGTCAGGATCGTCTGACCGAACCGACGGATCTGGTTGTTGGCGGCTTCCATCTGGGTCTCGGACCCCTCGGCCGCGGCACCCGCCCTGGACACCTGGGTGATGTTTCGCTCGAGGATGTCGAGAGAGTCCAGCAAGGGAAGAAACACGTTCTCCGCTCGCCGCTCCAGGACGCCTCGGAAAGCGTCAGTGTTGGGGCCCCCTCCGCCAATACCCAACCTCCGGTACTCCTGTAACGCCGCCAGTAAAGGGTTCTCTTCCTTCTGGAAGTCCAGGAACCTCTGGCGAATCTCCCGCCCGGTCAGAATCCGATTGAACGTCTTCTGATAGAGCGGGATCAGAGCTTTGATCGTCTTCTCGTCCGGAGACAAGATCTCAATCAGGGCTTCTCGGGATCCAGTCGCGATTGTCGACGGCTTGATACCAATGTTAGACAAAGTCGCATCGAGCCCAAGAATTTGCTTCGAACTCAGTCCAAACGACTTGGCGGTCTGCGCCTGTAAGCTGATGAGGACCTTCAGATCTTCTGCGGTCAGCCTGGAGATGTTGACAGCGTTGGTCAGCTGGTCCGCTAATGTGCGGTCCGATAGGTCGGAAAACACCATCCGTAAAGAGGCTATGACGTCCGCGGCTGTCTGCAAGGAGCTCTTGGTGGCTCCCGCGAATAACGCTACGTTTTCGATAGCTTTCGGGATGTCGGCCGCCTCAACACCGGCTTGTGCTAAAGTCTGCGTCGCCTCCGCGATTTCCTGTACGGAGAACTGAGTGGTAGTCGCCGTCTGCTTGATAGCGGACTCGATACTCCGCATGTCCTCAGCTGTGGCTTGGGCTACAGCCTGAATACCTTTCAGGGACTCCTCTAGGTTGAACACCTCCCCGGTGAGCCGGCGGATGCCCTCCAACAAGGCGAAGCCTGATCCATACAGGATCGCGTAGCGGAAGAATGCTCGGACAGCCAGGGAGGCCTGATGCCAGATGCCGACGTTGCCCCGGAGCTCGGCGTTGACCTTTTTGATGGCGACCGCTTGCTCCGCGAACTGCCGGTTCAGATCACTGATCTCGGAAGGGGTGAGGCGGGGGCCAGTGCCGGCATCGCTGTCTTTGATTCGCCTCTGGATACGCTGCTGTTCGCTCTTCAGAAAAACCAGGGCGTCTTCGTAAGTATCCTTGGGGAGGTCCAACACGTTGGACACGCCGCCGACAGATTCGATGGCTCGTCCACCTCGTCCGCGCTGGGCGCCTAATGCTCGGAGGTCAGCAAGCTTCTGGTCAATCCGGGTTCGGTCTGCGCGAGGCGCTGCCTGCTGTCTGGCAGACTCGATCGCTTTCAGCTCCCGCTTAAACTTGATCTCCTTTTCCAACAAGGACAGATAAAGTTTCTCCGCCTCGATGGAATCCTTGCTGCCGGCCGCAGCCTCCCGGTACGCACGGGACGAGGCGACGGCCCGGCTCAGAGCGTCCTTGATAGCCTTTCTGGTAGGGTCATCAAGGGTCTCTAACCTTCCCTGTCCGAGTAACCTATCGGCGAACTGCGAGGACTCCTCAGCAAGTTGCCTCTTCTTGGTGAGCGAGCGTCCTAGCGTGGTGCCTTGGACTTCGCGGCGGCGTTCGTCCAGCTTTTGCTTGAGGTCCTCTAAAGATCGAACATTAGTAAAGGCGTCCTGTGCCGCGGCTTCGGTGATTGCTTCCTCAGCCGCACGCAGTTGCTGCTGGATCCTTGAATTGAGTGCTCTTCTGACGAGTCTGAAGTCGAAATCTTTGCCGGCCCGTGCAACGTCTCCCCCAACTGTTTCCAATTCACGGCCGGCGGCGCCGGTCAGGAACGACAACGCTCGCTCGCGCTGGACGTCCTTAACCCGGAGAGCTGCGTCCCTTCTGCGCTCAGCAGCCAGCCGGTCGGCAAACTGTTTATCTTCTCTCTCCGCCTGTTTTGCAGCGGAGACCTCCAACTGATTGGTCCCTCGACGGGTCCGCAAGTCCTGTAACCTTTTGGCTTCGGAGGCGCGATCAGCATCCAGCAGTTTGTCCAGTCTGCGGACAGCCTTATCCGACTCCTGGATGGATGTCTCCAACTGAGGAAGCAAGAGGGTCTGAATCCTGGAAAGCTCGGACGGAGCCTCAGCGGCCCCTTGCTGCGGAACTACAGACTTGAACGCCTGCAAAACCTTCCGGAGAACTCGTCCCTGGGCCTTTTGGATCGCTGACGCTTCCTTGGCCAGCCTGCGCTCGTACTCGGTAAGGTCCAGGACGGATGTGCCTCCGAGCACTTTGGACAATACTTCCCTTTGCTTCTTGGAAAATTCACGGGTGGCGGGCGTGTTATACGCAGACAGGACGCTGTCGAGGAACTTCTTGACGTTATGCGCCTGTTGATTGGTCAGGTTCCCAAACTGTTTCCTTAACCTGTCGGCTAACTCCAGGTCATTGGCATCGCCGCTGAAAAATGCCCTGGCCAGGGAGTTGTTCAGGTTCTGTACCTGTCTGCGAAACCCGGCCAGCTGCTGAGGGGAAAACTTTAGATTTGGGTCGACGTCGATGTCCAGGCCGATCGGCTGGATCTTGAGCTGCTTGGCAAGAGCGGCAGCCAGTTTGTCAAATTCTTTCTGGGACTCAGCCGGGTTTACGACCTCACCGGCTTTGATGACGTAGTCGACGATCGCGTCTAACTGAATTTTGTCAGCCATCCTTGGCTCCTTTAATGCCTGGCGAAGATCTGTGCGAGTTGGGCGATATCGTTGTCGTTGCTGAGATCCAGGTCCACCACTTCGGCTTCGCCATCAGTGGTGTACTTGCCACCAAAACCGTACAGGCATGATTCGAACAGCAGGTTGTTCTCCTGGGCTTTCAGTTCGAGGAACGAGTCGACCATTTCAAGGGCGATGTCCCGATCTAATTTGGTATATACGTAGTTCGCCTTATTGAAGTCATAGGCGCACATATAGAGAATCAGTCCAGCAGTATCCAGTTTCCGTAGGGCGCCGGCGTACGCTGACCCGAGTGTCCTAGCGGAAGACGGTTTTGGAGCATCTGACAAGGAGTTGGCCTCCTTTCCTACACGCTCCAGACGTTCGAGGAAGTATTCGATGTCTTGCTCGGTCGGATCGACTATGCTGCAGCACTCGACAAGGGTTGGTATTACTACGGATTCAAGGACTTTGGCTTCATTTGTAAGCTGCTGACGAAGCTCTGAAAATCGTTCGAAGGCAAGTAATGGTATGGCAAAAGGACGGTGTGCCTTGTTGAATATGGAACCCATTCAATGCCTCGATAAAAGCTGGCCGCCCGAAGGCGGCCAGAGGTCCCTGGTAAGTCCGGACCGGCCGCCAAAAGCGGCCTCGCAGTTAAGCCGCGTCGGACGACATGAACAGCATGCCAGTGGGGTAGCTCGGGATAACTCCTGCCAGGTGCTCCAGATCGCCGCCGGTGGCGTATTCGCTGGCGGCCGGCTCGAGCAGTTTCAAAGTCATTTCGGTGGACGAGAACTCCGTTGGGGATGCGCCGACGGAAACATTCCCGCCGATCGCGGCCTTCCAGAAGTTGAAACCCATCGGACGGCTGGTACCTCGCTCCACCTGCAGCAGCTGGACTGCAAAGTAGTTGACGTCGGACAAACCGCCGATGGCCACGGCCGGGGATTTGTAGCAAACCACGTTGGCGCCTGCGGCGAATGCGGCGACGGTGCCCAGCCCGGTAACCAGGGTAAGTACGTTGGCAGCAATGCTGTCGATCTTGGAGACCGTGACCGACTCCGGTTTGCCGACTTCGAATATGACGATAATGTCGTCCTCAGCAAACCCGGTGGCGTCCGTCAGTGTGATACTTGTTGCATCAGCAGCAATCGGGGCGGTGGTGTCGACAGTGGATTTGGTATCAGTAGAATCATAATCAGCTACCGCGTTACCGAGCATGACGTTCAAATTGCGTCGGCTGTACTCTCGCAACGTCGCAGAGATGCTGGATGCCTGCGACGTCAGCGCGGTATCAATGATCTTCTGTGGGAAACCTCCCAAGAGGTCCACCGACGTCTGTTCAATGTTCAAAGTGACCTGATCGAGGATACCGATCGAGTGCGCGGCGCTCAGTCGTCCGGCGCTGGACATGGGGCCGATTCGGACCTCAAAGGTGCCGATTCGGAACTGACGGGTTTTAGGGGATCCTAGTGCCATTACATCGTCCTCCTTGACGAAGTTAGGTGAGTGAAAAAGCTATAACTTTTTCAGATCGGAGCGCATCCTGCGCCCCATCATCATAGCAAATCTACGTATCCAGGGTCTATGATACTCGGGATAGCGTAGCCTATTTATGTCAACCACGCTATACAGTCCGAACGGGACGTTCGGTGGTCTCGCCATGTCCAGCTCCTCGGAGAAAAACGGAGAGGCCAGGATGTCGTCGAACACCTGGCTCAGCTTAGGTCTCTTAAGGTTTAAGCGAACCACAACAGCATTCTTCGCGGTTGCCTTGGAGCCTAGTCTACCAACTCGAATTTCCTGGGTAATCGCGGCATCTCCGAGCTTGGTTGCACTTCGGCCGTAATTCACGCTGTTGCGGGCCACAGACAGGGCGTGAGGCAAGTTTCCCCGGTAAACGGACGCGAGTTTACCTGTCTTCTTCCAGTAGACACGAGAGCGCAAGCCTTGCCTGGCGCCGGTCATGATCCACCGTTTCGTAAGCGGCTTCCAGCGGAAACGTTCGTACAGTCCGGACGCCACGGTGACCACAGCTGTTTGTTCAACAGCAAATTGCTGGGATGCCTTGGTTTGTTGTCCTCCGACACTCAGCAGCTTACCTGCCTTTGGTATTCTGACCTGAGTCGGCCGGCGAGCGGCGAACCTCAGTCCTTTCCCCTGCCCGGAAGTCACTGGAATACCAGGGTTGTCGAGTATGTCTCTGACAGCCAACAAGGTGTTGGAAAAATACCCGGCCATGAATTTGCTGATCTGGATTTCCTTGGCAAGGGCAAGATATTCGGCCTTTTCCCTTGTCAATGCGCGAACAGCAATCCGGATATCCGACCTGTTCCTGACCCATGTCCGTACGCTGGCCCTGGCCAACTTAAAACCTCAAGGCACGAGCCTGAACGGTTGCCATGCGAAGGCCGGCGGCTCGATCGAATTGTTTTGGTGCTACTCCAGACCAAGTAACGTGGATGATACCCAGTTGCTCGACGCCTGCGACCTCCCCGCTGTAGTCGAAGACGGGGATGTCCGTGCCTGGCTTAAACACGCTGCGCGTCAAACCGACGATATCTAAGGCCTTGTACTGTGCCGGGTCGATCGCTGTGATACCCCCGATCTCGAATTCCAGGTAATACATCGGGTCCATGGGGGAGTCGGCCATTGTGGACAGACTCCAACCTAGGGCCGGTTGGTCTGACTCCACGAGCGCAGCCTCTAAGAGCACTCCGTCAATATCGATGTATGCTAGGGACTCGCTGTCCGCCAAGCCTATGGCGAGCTTGTCGATGGTGGATTTGACGGCGAGGGGGAAGATTTCGTAGCTCATTTCTTTCTCACCGCTCGGCAGGCGACAAACCCAGAGGAAGGGAACACTTCCTCTACCTCATAAAAGTAATCGCCGATTTTCAGCTCGTGCTCGATGGTGGCCGGGCAGTTCGACGGCAGCAGGATTTGCATCTCGGAGAACCGCATAGCGTCGAACTCTCGTGAATTCATGTAGCTCATGCGTTCGGCATCGCAATGGTAAACCCCAACCGACGTCTTCACAGCCGACCCTGCGACCCCGGAAGCCGCTGTGGTTTTCGTGTACTCCATCAAGTCTGCTTGAAATGGGGCGCGGTGGAGCAAGAAAACATGACTGTAAACGCTGCCCTGCCTGTCGTCGTTACGGACACCGAGCAGGAAGATTTCGTCGTTCAACCGGACGACTTTGTAATCCTCGGGAATGGACGAGTCAGGGTTGCACAGTAAGTGCCGACGCTTGTTCCCAAATTCTCGCTCCGAAATGAATCGATCAAACGGAAGATAAGCACCGCGAGCTATGTCTAAATCCCAATCCGACCCGTTCCAACCGTCGATCTGGGTTCTGGCGAAATAACTGGCGGCACCTTTAAGGTTCATTAAGCCCCCGTTACCGGATCGTAAGCGGACCCTACACCGATAAGGTGGCCGCCACGGGCCACAGCAGAGCCAGTCACTGCCTCAGTCAGCAGATTCTTGTACTTGGCCATGCGCCCGGCAATGAACTCCACAAGCCTCTGCCGGTCGTCAAGCCGCTCAATAGTGTTCTTGCCGTCGCTGATGTTCTGCGGCATCGACAGAGGGCCGGTGTGGAGTGTCTGATCAGCACAGAAATAGGTACTGTAGGCGACCAGCAGATGGTGTTGCTTAAGCTGAACTTGCGTAGGGGCCCCCAACCCCGCTGCGTAAATCGTAGCGTGGGTCGGGATCCAGTCATCAAGATCCAGCATCAAATCCAGCTCCAGGGTGCCTTTGCTGAATCGCTCGTCAGCCAGGTCTTCTACCGTGATCTGTAAGGCCTCTCGGATCCGGTCGGTGTCCGTGTAAAGGACTTCGATCATTCAACGACTTCCATCAAGTGGGCGTTGATTTGGGACTGCATCCACCCGGTGATTTTATCGACCGCAACTGGTTGTCCGGCACGAAACCACGTCTTCCCGATAGGCTCCAACAAGTCACACGTGGTGACCAGCCGGATTGTTTTGGGTTCAGGCTTCTTCGGCTTATCGTTTGCCATGGGTGGCGCTGCGGACGTCTTGGATCCTTCCGCGGCTTTGGTAGTCCCTGTAGCACTCATACATCTCTCCTTAGATAACGATTAGTCGAATGGGTGTGTTCCACAACACGCCCAAGGGGTTTGTACCGTCGTAGGTAATCAACTTGGCAGTGTGATGACCTAAGGCTAGCCCGGCTGCACCCAAACGAAGGATGAGTCGGTCTGTTTGAGTCCGGTCGAACAAGTCGGGTGCAGTCTCGCTGTCGAGCACAATTGTGCGATCAACGACCAACTGAGCGCGAGTGATTTGCGTGTGATCAATAATGCTGGCGCCCAATTTCAGGCGGATTTCGGAGGTGTTTCCGAACCCAGAAGGGATGACGAAACTAATGTACACGCTCTAGCGTCCTTGCCGGTGTCACATTCTCGATACTCGCATTATACCCTCGACCCAAGCCGGTGCCAGCAAGTAACGCGGTGGCGGTGGACGACGCTTTGGCTAATGTTGAGAAGGGGATACCGGTGGTCATCTGTCCCGCAACATAAGCCTGCACGAGGGCCTGGGTGTTCAATCGGATGTACGTTGTAAGCTCCCCTAAACTTTGCACCTCGGAGGTTACTCCGCTGAAAAGTTCAGCAGCGTCTGAGTCTAGTTGGCCAGTCGCGAGAGCTTGGGCTAGCACCGATGCTGACAAGGCTATCGTCGCGGTCAGATCGCCGCCGCCGGCAGCCAAGGCCACGGACGCCCCACTTAAGGGAATCAACGTGGTCAGGGATCCGGAACTGGAGGACAGGGCAAGAGCTGCGGAGCCTGTCAAAATGGCGGTCGTCAGTTGGCCTGTTGTTTGCGTCAATCCAGAGGCTTGCCCATACATCGACGTATCGCCAGGCGCAGTCAGGTCGCCGGACACGGTAACGTCGTTGGCAGCACCTCCGGCTAGATGGCTGGTAGTCTGGATTTGTCCTGCCGAGACTGCTCTACTGAGGGCTTCAGTAGCCAGTGGGATGGTGGTGGCGAGACCACCCGAAAGCAGGGACTCAGCAATCGCAGCACCGGAAAGTTTGATCTGGATAGAGAGATTGGCCGACGCGGACGTCTGGGTTTCTGCGTTCCCGACCAATGCAGCTGAGGAGCTCTCGAAAGCTCCGGACGCGGAGATTTGAGTCAAGGCATTGGCAGACAGAAGTATTGATGTGGACAACTGTCCGGTGGCAACAGCTTCAGCCTGGACATTCCCGCTGAACAGGGTAGACAGATCCAAACCAGCCGAAGCCAAAGCTTGAACTACTGAGGCCGCGGACAGCTTAATCTGGGCGGTAAGTGCGCCGCTGCCAGTTGACAGCATTGCAGCTACCGCGGACAGAGGGATAGAGGCGGTGAGATCACCGGATGCTGTGGTTACGGAAGCGGCTGCGGATAATAAAGGGATGGCTGCAGTGATGCTGCCAGAGCTCTCAGCTTGACTTGACGCCGCACTGGTAAGCTCCGCGGCGCCACCCCCTACATCGAGCATGACAAAGATGCGGCGGCGGAGAGGCTCAACCACATAGCCGAATGGGTCAACATGCCATTTTGCAATTTCCGAAGCGCTCAGTGCCACCGGTAGTCTAGCTATATATGAGATTTCAATATCCGCGTCATCATCCGCAGTATTCGGCCACAAATGGTGGGCACCTAGCCGCGTGCGGCTGCCACTGAATGTCGTGGCTGTACCGATGTTGGATGTTGCCGCATCATCCAGGTTGCCATCTACATAAACATGACATCCGTTAGGGAATCCAACTGCTGGATCGAATGTGCCAGCCACGTGATACCAGCGCCCGGTCGTGATCGCCGTCCCCCCTTTTCTGCCCCTCGCGTTACCAACGGAGTCCAACCCGAACCATAACCCCATGACGGCGCTGCCGGATGTGGCATTATTGGACACGCAAAATGTTAGTGACCTGTCAGCATCTACCTCGCGCTGGGATACAATCACTGCTCCGCTGTTGTTAGCGCTGATCCCACTGAACGTCGTGCCCGTGAGGGTGTTGAACCTGATAACAGCCAAATAGGTCGCTGGGACGGATCCGGATATCGCGGAATCGATGTACACATGGGCGTCCGATCCGGAGGCTACTCGCCAAGCGCGACCCTCATCAGTTACTGCTGACTGGCCATTTGCCCCGTGGACAACTGGTTGCCGGCGAGCGAGATCGACAGGGGATCCAGGCCAAAACAGCAGATCCAGCTTGGGCTTTGCCCGAACCGGAAAATCCGGCTTGAAATCCCGTAGTCGGATCTTGCGGCTTGGAAGGGTGATCACCGACATTAAATAACTAAGCTCGTCTTTTTCGTGGCGCTCGCGCCGACATTTACCACGCCGATCAGCTCACCCTCACCAGCATCGGGCCAGGTTGTGCCACCATCAGACGAGTGCTGCAAATACAACTCGTAGTTGCCGGCGCTCGATCCATTTGTAATTGAAATTGACAGTTGGACGCCGTGATACCCTTCTCCCACACCGTCGTTACTGATTGACGAGCCTGAGAGATATGCGCCGGACGCAATTGTCGTGTCGGAAGCGAACGTCTGTTCGCTGTCCTCGAAATTTATCTCCCCGGAGCTGCCGGGTACCCAGCGCTTGCCTTTGACCGACACAGCTCCAGACGTGGCGCCGGTTGAATTTTTAATTTGAATGCGCCAATTGGCGGCTAAAGCAGTCACTTCAAAGCCTCCACAAGTCAGGCAAAGTAAGTCGTCGGCCGAACAGCAGTTCGGCTCGGCTCGCAGGCACTTCCGCCAATGCTTTAAGTGTGTCGCGTTCTTCGTTCGTAAGCACTCCCGACAACGCCAGGTCTTCTAATGCTAGCCGGGTTTCTGGATCCCCCAAGTTAACTCCGCCGTTAACCATGAAGTTCATCGCCCACTTGAGCCGCGCATCGCTGGCCTTGGCCGCATCAAGCTTGTCGAGGATCACGACAGCTTCGGCGGCACCGAGCAACGACATCAGCCGCCGCGCATTAACATATGTGTCTGCGACTCGAGAAAACCGGAGATCGTTGAGTACACCGAGCACGCCGTCCAAGTTGCCATTTGCAAGATACGGCGCGATCTCGGCTGACAGCGGTCCGGTTTCGATTTCAGTTTTAAGTGCCTGGTAGTCCATGACCCATACTCGTCACGCCCTCGGACAAACCTCTCAACGGAACACGCAACCCAGTTCGATCGTCAGTGTCAGACGAGACAAAAGGATTACGGCTGCGCTTCCTGGATAGCTTCGACCAAGTCCGCACGGGCGGACGCGGCTTCATCTGACAAGGCTTCCATCAGATCGAACTCGTTCTGACCTTTCTTGATAGCCTTCTCCGCAGCCTCTAGCAAGGCTGCCGACAGCCTCAGTGCAACATCCACTTTCATTTACGTGTTCCTTCCAGCAAAGTATCGGCCTGATCCAACAGCGCTTCGGCATCCGCAAGGGCTAGCTTGGCCGCGAGGGTGCCCTGCTTGTCGGACCAGGCGAGGTTGATCTTGGCGTCCGCTTTGTCGGACAGCCTCAAGATCTCTTTAGCTGTCGCCATGTTGATGCGTTTCTCTCTCACGGCCTTGGCAGCTGACCGGCGAACGACAGCCAGCCTGGTCTTCACCGGCGCCACAGCCGTCTCGAACGAGCCTGAATCCGCCAAAGTGCCAGTCAGGAAGGTGCCTTGAGTGATGGCGTCTTGAGGGATAGCGGCAAGCAGTGCCTGAGTGAGGCCGAGCGCCTCAGTGCGGCCGAATCCTGCGCAACCCGACAGCAATGCCGTGGCAGCTAAATAAGCCAACAGTAAGCGAGTCATGACGTCTCCTCAATTATCGATCTGGAACGTGAGCGCTCCGATCGCGAAGCTCGGGGCCGCGTCCCCGTTGTTTATCGTCTTCGGGGTAGTTAGTGCTGATCGAAACAAGAGGTTGCCATCTGTTGCTGCATCGAAAACGCAAAACTCGGTCACCTGACCCCAGTTCGCCGTCGGCGCCGGGAAGGTGATAGCCGCGTTATTCGACGTCGTACCACCGGTGCCGCTGGATACTGTAGTAGACCCCGCGGACTGAGTGCCTGCCCAGTTCGAAAGCGAACTGGTGACCTCAACCCGTGCGAAGCTACCTCCGGAGACCTCGGTGCCACAAGCCGCATCACTGCCGGAAGTAGTGGCCAAGGTGACATAAACAGATGCCGGAGCCGAATAGGCTTGGCCTCGCAGCAAATAGTCGACAAGTTTGTTTTCCAGGTAATCGGAAAGAGCTGCCGGGTGGCTAATCGACGAAAACGCCGCTAACCCAGTAAACAAAAGTACGTTAAGTGTCCGTCTCACGGGGGGTTCTCCTTGTGTGCGTGCTCTTTGCGCCAAATTTCATACAGGGACAGGATGAGCAAAAACGCGTCGATGGCGTTCTGCGTCCATTCGATCGAGATCTTGTGCCCCAGCAGTCCAACGAGAAACACAATCCCGATACGAGTAGATGGCTCCTGTAGCCTGGCGCGAAGTTGAGAAATCGAGTCACTCATCAAGCAAAATTAGGCCGGGGTTCTTAGCCCCGGCCCATCGGTTAAGAAGTAGTCAGCGTGGTCTTCTTGAAGGCTTCGTCGAAGATTCGGCCGTAGGCTTCGGACCAGTCGATGCGAAGCGCAGTAGCTTTACGCAGCACGAACTGCTCGATAGCCTCATACTCCGCCCCCGTGTATACCCATTTGCGAATCGCCTTGGAGGTATCCACGCCGACGATCGTATTGGCGCCGAGGATATCGGTGTCGATGTCGAAGAAGTTGACCTGCTGCGGCAACCCGATATCGGCCAAGACCGGTACGGAGTTGATCCGCTCGTCGGTGCCCTTGTTGTTAGTGACCGTCGGGCGGTTCTCGCGACCTTCAACAGCCAGATAAGCGTTCAGGTCTCCGATCACCCAATTGATGGTCTTGCGACGCCGATCCGAGCGCAGCCACTTGACCCATGCCTCCTGGGTCATCTTGCCGTTGGTGTTAATGGTACTGTCGTACGCGGTGATCAGGTCTGCGGACAGCGCCGACAAACCCCAGTCGGTGTCGCCGTCGACCAGCCTTTTGATCGCCTCGTCGATCAACGCCATCCGCTCGCCTTCAGCTTGCTGCTTCAGGATGATGTTGACCAGATCCAGTGTCACCGCTGCTTGCGCCTCGTACGAAATTTCGAGACCGATCGAGAACGTCGGCATCCGATAGCTCTTCGAGCTAAGCGTGATGCTGGTCATGTTGGGCGGCGTCGCCAACTGAGCGATCGGCTGACTACGGTCAGCACGCGGCCCGGTCGACGTGATGATCGGAATGTCCACCCGAGGCGTGTCCACCGACGTAGTTACGGCAATGAGCCGGTTCCACATGGCCGCATACGAGCTGGTGTCTTCCAGTAGAGCGCTTTCCACCAATTCCATCACGGTCGTCGCGAACAGCAGTCGACCCGTAATGGTCAGCGCCTGCGAACCGTCCGGACGGACCAGCGGGCCCATGCTGATCGAGTTGCCGTTGTACTCCAGCATCTGCTTCACGGTCGGCGGACGGATGCCGGAGGCCCGGTCTTCTCGCAAGAAGAAGCCGCTGGAGGCCAGCATTTGCTCGAACGGTGTCCCGTACTTCTCCTCGTCGGTCTTGAATTTGGTTTTGAGGTACGCCGGGAAACTCATCCCCGAGTCAACGGCCCCCCTGTAGTCCTCCAGGGTCACGTCGACTTCCTGGACTTTTCCTTCTCGGTCTCTGATTTGTGGCATCTCTGTAAGGCCTCCTTGCCCGATGAGATAAATTAAGTTCTTTCGAGCAGGACGGTGCTGCCCGCTGCTCCGGTGCCGGAGATGATCCGGACGCACCGCCAGAGATATTTCGACGGCGCACCGGTTTTCACCTTCGCTTTGCCCGCGGTGCCCAAGGCCACCGGGGTGTCGGCGACGACGTAGTCGCCCACGGCCATTGGGGTCACGCCCTGGTTGGCGCCAACTTCGGCCGTGACCCGGCCAGAGACGACGACACCTCCAAACGAAAACCCACTATTCACGGTGAACGGCTCGATCGAAGTCACAAAGCCCTCGATCTCGTCGTCGGCGACGACTGCGACATAGTTGTTGGCAGTACCCAACTTCACAGCCTTGCCGACATCCGCGTCGGCAAACTTGGTGTTGGCGTCCGGACCTAAGGCGGTGGAAAGCACCTTCTCGGTGGGCACTAACTCGGTAAAAGCAAACGTGGTCATCTGCGAACCTCCTTGTTACGCAAGAGTTATTTCTTCAGCTTAACGGCTCTGAGCTTGGCGGGGTCCGCTTCGGCTGTCGGGGATTCCTCCATGGACGGGGTCGCCGTTACGCCCCCAACCGGGAAGGTTTTGTTGAAGGTTTCCTGGACCTGAGCGCACTGTGCCAGCAAGGTGTCGGCCGGCAGCTTGGATAGATCCACGGCTATGCCACCTAAAGCGATCTGCATCTTGTTGGTGTACTGCGCCACGATCTTGCAGAGCTCAGGTTCATTGGCCTTGTAACCGGCCAGCTGAGCTTCCAGCTGCTTGTTGGCAGCCTTCAGATCGACAAGCTCGCTGGTCTTGGCGTCCAATTGGGTTTGCAGATAATTGACGAGGGGCGCCTGGTCCTGAGAAGTCTTGGGCTCGGAGTCCTCAGCCGCAGGCGTGGGGTCCGTTGCGGGGAGCTCGGTATTCGCCTCGGGGGTAGGGTCTGTACGCGTCTCGGTCGTCTCCGTTTCGCTTTCCGGCGCTTGTTCCAGAGCGGTCTTCACGTCGACGCCGGCTGCAATCGCAGCCACCGTCTTATCGGTCAATTTGCGGGATTTCTGTGCCACGGATACCTCCTTGTATCGTGAGTCAGCAGGCTTCTCGGCCTGCAATTTCTGAACGAGCTGATCGAGGGACAGGATTTCGTCCACCAGCCCAGCGTCTTTGGCGTCCTTGCCAATGAACTCCTTGCCGTCGGCCATGTGCTCCTTGACGTAGGCCGCGCTCACGCCTCGAGCGTCTGCGACGTGGTCGACAAAAATGCTGTACAGGGTGTCAAGCTGGCTCTGCATCTGCGCCTTGGCCCGGTCGGACAAGGGTTCGTACGGGTTGGCGAGCGCCTTGTAGTCCCCAGCGCGGAACACTGTGGCTTTGATGCCGTCCTGCTGCAGCGACTTCGAGATGTCCATGTGGACGGCGATAACGCCAACACTGCCGACGGCCGCGGTGTCCGAGGCGTAAACCTTGCCGGCCGAAGCGCCAAGCCAATACGCGGCGGAAGCCATCGTGCCACTGGTGTGTGCGACTACCGGCTTGACGTCGGCATTGATCAGCTTGATGAGTTGACCGAGATCGGAAACGCCGGAGGCAGAGCCTCCTCCCGAGTCGACCGTCATGAGAATGGTCTCGACGTCCGGGTGTTGAGACGCCTCGATCAAGGCATTGCGGATTTGGGTGTAAGAGGTGAGGCCAAGGAACCGGTTGTACCAGGCGTCGCTGTTGGTCAACGACCCCTTAATGGGAACGATGCCGAGGTTGCCTTGTAGGTCGAAATAGACCGGATCCGGGCTATCGTCATCAGAGTAGGCGTAAAGCCCCTTGGAAACAGCCTGAATGCGCTGGATATAGTCATCCAGCGAGGCGGAATTCCCCATCCATAGTTCGAAGCGGTGCATGTCGATCCCTGACATTGAGCTGACAATGTTATATCACTGTAGCAGGGACGATACAAGCTAGTAATTCAGATGTTACTTGGAGCTGTTCAACAGCGTTTGATAGAGCTCGTCTAGGCGCCGATGCATGGAGTTGAAACCAGACACCGTCTGCGTCTCCAGGCGGGATTCCAGCTTGGCGAGGTAAGACTCTAGTTCGGTGCGGGAGACGTATGTTCTCTGCAGCTCGGTTATCTTGGTCTCAGTGGCTTCGATCTTCTGTATGTACTTATTAACTGTCCACTTTATCGCAGCGATGGCGGAACCTGCCGCGGATAGTGCGACTGTACTAATCAGTCCTATCCAAGTTTTTATCGAAGGTTCTGTGGTGGTGAACTGATCCATCATGCAATTCTTACTCTGATTTTCTTTCTCGGTTCGCTGGACCCCGGTTCCCAGCGTTCCCACTCAACGAACCTTACACCTTGCGAGGCAAGGGCTTGTATTCCTGCCTTTCTGATGGTCGCGCTTGGAGCTTCGAGCACCCCGGACAGGATTGCGGTGTCTCCTACCCGCTGGACTGTGCAACACCAGACATAGTGGTCTCGGTTTTGTTTGCTCTTGCCAGGGGCGAAGACACGGAGAACGCCGCTATGCCACTCGATGTCACCTTTGTGCATTGTCCCGACCTCCGCTGGACTTCGGAGAGTCGCCGGTTAACGCCCGCTTAGCGGGGTCCCCGTTTGGGTTGGGAGGGGCTCCTAATCCTTGGTTTTGGTAGAAGAATGTCCCGCTCAACTTGGGCGCTCCCGGGGCTCTCATCCCGGTGCGCAACTCCTCCGCGGCCTCGTCGTCAGTCAGGAACCCGAGTGACAAGAGCTCCAACACCCTCTGCTGTTTCATTTGCTTGAAGGCTTCGAGCTCGTGCTCCGGCCGCAAATCGATTGGGTCAAATGAGACCATCACGTACCCGTCGAACCCGTAGAGCCGGACGGCTAGGGTCATCGCCCTAGATAGCACCGCAGCGACAGGGGGTTGGATTCTTGATGCGGTCTTGATGAAAAGCAGCGACTCAGTGGATGAGACGTTCTGGGACCCCCCCATCCGTTTGCCCAGAACCGAGGGAGGTGTCTTGAGTGCTGTGGACTGAACCCCGTCAAAAGTTTCGACCAACGGCCCATACTCTGACTGTCCGCCAATCTGGGAATTGAGATAGTCGGCCTCCAGCGTATCGAACAACACCAACGCCGTTTCCGGGCTCAGGTTCTCCAGTTCCTCCTTAATCTGGTCCCGCAGCGTGGTCATCCAGGTCTGCATCTTGTCCGGGTCACCTTTGTATTCCGGCGGTGCAGATTTAATGATCTGTTCAGTGATCAGTTTGACCACTAGGCGGGAATGTCCGGACCGCCGGACCACTCGGCGAACATCCTCCAGCAACTCCGTGTACTGCGGAGCCGAATTCAGTGCCGGCTCAAGAGGCGAGAACGCGTACGCGGACTCCGGATCCTGATCCAAAGCCTCATAGAAAAAGGTGGGGAAACTAAGTATGACTTCGTCAGAGCCTACTTTCTGCACTGGCACAATGTTGTAGGACGTACCACTCCGTTTGGTACCGGTCTTGAACTTAAGAGTCTTGGTTGATGTGACTCTGAATTGGTTGGGGAGGCGTTGTTCATCGAGAACCAACTCTCCCCCGCACGCGCCCGCCAGAAGGATGTCTCTCAGAAGAGAGTTTTTGATCCCTTCCAGAGACGGCCGATCGTCGAACCCTTTGGTGTAGTCCGACGTGTAATTCATCCGAGTCAGGATCGTCTTGGTCAGCATCGTGCCGTCGAAGCTGATCTGATGTTGGCTGTCGTAGGCCAGCACCTTCAACGGCGTGTTCGCCAGGCTCAAGGTAGACCAGACTGCTGTCGAGACATCTCCGTAGGCTCGAGCAAGCAGGCGCAATGCCTCTTTATCCTCGAGGGTGCGGAGATCTGTAATCGACCTGTTGAAGGCCGAAGTCAGTGTGTTGGAAATAGACGAATCGGCATCCTTTCCTGACGCCGGGGTCGCCGTCCTGACCCCTTTAATAAGGGAGTTAGGAAGCTTTATAGGGTCTACAGACCCTTTAGAAGTCCTTTTCGGAGCTGCCATTCACGAATCCTTGTGAGGTAGCTCACGTCAAAGGTTGACTTTTTGTGAGATGTCTCATACCCTGAAAGCCTGACTGGATGATCATAAGGTCTCCAAAGGGCGGGGTTCAGTCGGTCCCCCGTTGTCAGAAATACCGGAAGTGCGGGCGAGGGTGTGCTGACCCTCGTCCGTGCGTACCAGCAACATTACAGTATCTTAGTGGAGGCCGGCCTCAAGAACAAGGGCGGTTTGTCAACTATTGCTTTTTTACCGACCTCGATCTGCGTGATCGAAGGCACCGGCGCCCAGTCCCCGTAGTACTCCTCCATCATGTCCGCCGCGATCAGCAAGTAATTGGCTGCGTGAAAGTAGTGGTCGTCCCGGCTGCCTTTGACCCAGTTTTGCTCGACCTCGCCGTGGTCGTCGGTCTGATCCACCCGCTTCATCCCTTGAAAATGGTCCCGAACGGTTTCCATCTCGTCCATCATCGGAAACAGGACCTCACCACCATTCACCCGCTTGGCCACCCGGTTCAACGTCTTGGTTCGGTTGGCGTCCACCTGACGCTCTCCCTCCGTTTCCTTGGGGACGTATGCCGGCAGTTTCTTGTCGGTCAAGGTGTACATGCAGGGGTACACCAACTGGTCCGGCATCGCGTCTCGAATACTAAGAATCGTGTCGGTGTAAGGTAGGGCGTCAGATACGAAGCGGATGACGCCATACTGCTTGAGCCGCTTGATGACATGCTCCTTCAGGCCGTCGCCGTTCTCGCCTCGAAGCCGGATCTGTTCGACCCACAGGATGTGGACCTTCCGGCCGACCACCTTGCCGATCGTCAGCCACGACGTTTTACCAACGTCGAGCCCGGCAATGCAGCCGTGCAGCTTCATCGCCTCCGCCACGTCCGGAGGGATCGGCTTGATTACAGTGTTTTCCTCGACGACCTCGTCGAGGATAGAGTTACTGGCGTCGTCGTGGGACAGCCCCAGCGTGAAGTTCTTCCAGTGGCCGAACTCGTTCTTGAACTTGATCAACTTCCGCAACAAGGTCGGGGCCGTGTGGTACTCCGGCAAATCAAACGGACTTACCGCGAACCCCTCCACCAGATACCGTTCTGGGTGGGCCGCCACCCACTCCCGGTACTCCGGCCCCAAATTCTCTTTGGTAATCGGGTTGTGGCACTTTTCGCAAAGGATTTTGGCATTAGCGATCTGCCCTTTGGCTTCCAACGCCCGGACATCCAGGTAGGTGATGTCCTCCAGACTCCGGTCGAACCCTGGGATCACCCCGTGGACCAACAGATTAGGCCAAAACCAATGACCACAGCGCTTGCATTTGACTAGCCGGCGCTTCTGATCCGACTGCTCGAACGATTCCGATACCCCTATGCCTGACGCCGTCGGCGTCGAAAATTCCCGCCGAAATCCACGGAGACCGGTCTTTTCGTCGACATGCGGCGCATGCGACAAGCGGGACTCCGCGGTGATCAACGCTTCTGGGTTGCAGAAATCCCGTTCATCGACGATTACCATAGAGCAAGGGATAGAAATGATCGCCTTGCCGTAAGTCCCTCCAACATGGAGCTGACTAGTTCCGATCATTTTGAAGCTGGCCGAGTCACTTCCAGGATTCAATCTGGAATTCAAGTGTTTCGAGCCCTGGATGATCGGATCAATACGGCTCTTGACCTGACGCTGAGCCTCGTGGACGGTAGGCATGAGGAGCAGGGCAACGCTATCGGGCGTCATGTCCAGCAACCCAAGAGTCATCCGGTATTCCGCCTCCGACATACCTACCTGGGACGGCTTGATACAACAAGAGTTCGGGTGCTGGGTATTGACGATCTCGATCTGGTACTCGTGATCCTTGAAGCTAAAAGGTTTCCCGTTCAGGAAGGTCCGCTTCGTCATCCAGTCCGAAACGCGACTCAGGCTAGACGTTTCAAGGACAGCGTCGTGGATACGATCAAAGTACTCAACGACAAGAGGGTGCATCAGGCCCAAAATCCCCATAACGAGAGCAGCCTCTGCTCATCCGCGCCGCACTTCCAACAGCACAGCTCGGTAACCGGGACGCTCTCCAGCCAATTGTTTTTCCTGACCAGCCGCAGTCGGTTTACAAAGCGCAGCTCGTGCCAACAAAAAGCCTCCCTGAGCCACTTCAACATCTGATTGACCTCACAACTTCCCTGAGGCTAGCTATTTCCCACGGACCTTGCTCTCCAGGCGGTGAGCTTGCGTTTAGGTATCCACCACCTTCGACCTCAGCATTCAAATTGTCCAAAACCGTAGAAATGTCCTTGAACTCAGCCAACCACATCCGGTACGTGCAGACAGTTGTCCGGTACTGTTCCAACTTCCGCAGCTCCTCGCCGGCGACACACCACTTCAGCCATTCCCTAAAGTCTTCCCACCACGCCTTTGACATCACCGGCACCTCCAAAACGCGATAACTGCCGCAGAAAAAGAGAAACTCCAGGCCAAGGAGTCGTTCAAGGGTCCGCCGACCGACTTGGAGAGCAGCCCGAGCAGGCAAGAAAGGGCGAACCAGCACCAAAATTGGGTTTCCCTGCTAACTTTCAGTCGAGATTTCATCCACGCCACAGCTTTAACACCTTGTCGACGTACTTCTGGTTCTTAAACTTGGCTCCAACCATCGTCGGGTAACCCTGGTTGTAGGCGGAAATCACCCCATCCCACCCAAAAACTGCCAAAAATCGCTTTCTCAGCCGCTTCAGGTGCAGACAGGCGTATTTCACGCCCTCGGCCGTGCAAAGTTGGGGGAAATGCCCCCTGAAACCGTACTCACGGGCGACGGCGCCCATGATTTGAAGAGGCCCCCACGATGCTTGTTGCCCCCACCACTCGGTATTCCGGGAAGAATTGAGCTCTTTCGGCACGGAAAAGTCGGTAGGTGCGATCTCGGAAAGGATCTCCGCCGTCGTTAGCGGCCTGAACGGCGTATTTGCAGCGTTATTCCACAAGTAACGATACTTCGGCTCGGTTCTCCAGGCGAAGGGGTTGCCGCCGGACTCGACTACAGTCATGGCTCGTACCATGTCGAGCGGCAGATCGGGGCCGGCGAACCTGTCGATCGAGCTCAAAATCTCCGGGGACAATAGATCGAAGGCGCTCATCGCATCTCCCTGGCTATTGCTGCCGACAGTTTGTTGTGGGTCAGGTTGAAAACGACGTCCGGGAACAGGTTTTTGAACATCCAGTACTCGTCGTTCGGCAGGGCATAAGCCTGACCTTGGTGGTACGCCAGCTGCTTGCCGGCCATGATGGGTCTGGAGAAACCGGTGAGAACGAACTGGGAAGCGGGTCTTTCAAGCATCCCGACAGACGTCAATGTGTTCATACCGCGATGTCCTTCAGCGTGTCTACACTCCGCACAATCTCTTCGCCGGAGCGCTTGTCCACCAGCTTGTACCTGGTCGTGCCTTTCAATACGTCTCTCTTGACGACATCACGGGCGACCTTGACAGCTTGTTCGGCATCCAAGCAGGCCCGCCAGTGAATCCAGCCGGTCCGGGAACCAAGCTGCCAGTTGTCCGGTTTCTCGAAGTAAAGGTGGATTGGGTTGAAATTCATAGGTGTTACTCAAGGCTTTCCAGTCTGGCTTTCAACAAGGGAAAGAAATGTGCGTGCACCTCCGGGAACTCCTTGATGACTTCCACCGTAGCCAGCTCAACCTGCCGCAGCCGGTTGGCGTTGACGATCTCCTGGTAGACCTTGTTCAACGTGGTGATCAGCGAGGTTGCCGCAGACAACGCCTCCTTGGCATCTCGCACCGAAACTCCTTCCGCCAGTTCACCGTCCTGAATCACCCGGTCGCGCAGAATCTGCACAGCGTTAATCTGGGTCTGGATCTCCTCGAGGAGATCGAACTCAGAGCCAAAGCGAGTGACGGGAGGGGGTGTAGGGTCGTTAGGCGCGGGAAACGCAATCTGAAGACGCTGAAGTTGTTCCGGCCGCAGGAATTGTTTCCTGGTGATCAGGAAATCGATCAGCTCGTCAAGGTTGACGCCATTGGGGTTGTTTAACAGAAGCGGCCTCCAAAGGTGGTGTCGGCTCATCCGTGAGCCTGCCCGTCCATGGGCTACGTCCTGGTTTCCCTGAAACACGGTGCTGCGTGTCGTCGGATACTTAAAAAGAGGCCCGCCGAGGTTCGGCGGGCCAGGGGAAGCACCCATCGTCCCCAGGAAGGAAGGGACGGCAATAGGTTAGTGGAAGTGGAGATTTAGAAGATAGAGGGAGTTCTCACAAGGAGTGGGGATATTTGTGAGGTGACTCAGGGATTCGAGACGATTTTCACTCTTTCGGCAAGAAGGGGTGGATCTAGGAGGCTCGCCCGGCGGGATATTTCCTCTTCGACGGAGAGGTTGCGGCGAGCGGCAGCCTGGTAAACGGCTTGCTGGCAGACCTTGAGGACCTGGTACCACTGGGTTCGAGTCAGGACAGCGTCACCGACTTTGACCTTGTTGGTTTTGGTCGGCAAAGGTTGCCCTGTTTTGTGGGCCGATAAGGCGGAGGAGTAGAGAGCATCGAGCTCCTCGCGGGTGTGGCACACCCCAAGATAAGTGATCCGGCGGGTCTTCCGATCCCGGAGACGGGCTTGGTAGACGAGGCCGGTGGAGGTTTGTTTGGTGATGGTGTCTTTGACCATGTAGTAATTGTAATGGATAGGTTTCGGATTGGCAAAAATTTGTGGGGTGGGGCTATATATAGGCCCATTCTCACCCTAGTAAAAGTCATGGCCAGGGTCAATACTATTGTCACCCTGCGGGCTTGCTGAGATAGCACCCCGGCCGGGTTGCTCTTTAATAGTACGGCGCACCCCGTCGAGCTGGTTCTGACCGGCACGGGAAGGGTGCGCCTACTGAGGACAGCGTCCTTAAGGACGTGTACTTAACGAGTCCCGCTTAGGGACATGTACTTAACACTTTCGGAGATAAAACGATGAGCGAAAACAAAGACTTAAACACTGGCGCTGTTTCTGGCGAACTCATTCTGGCCGTTGACTTGGAAAAAGCCAGCTTTGACGACTTGCAAGCATTGACAGTCGATGAGGCGAAAGACTTCGCTGTTGCTGCGTACCAGAAAGCAGCTAGCTACGAAGGCAAAGCGCTTGCAGCTGTCCGTGCCCGCAGCACGGACGAAGAAAAGATCACTGTGCTGCAGGCGATCGTAGACAGTGAGCGCAACTCACCCGAAGCGCTTAGGCGTGTCCGTGAACGCGTCTTGCAATGGTGGAAACGTGGACAGTTCACCTTGTCACTGCCCGAAGGTAAAACCTTCGGTATCAGTGGCGAAGGTAAAGCGGGTGTTGTCGCTGGACGTGCAAAGCGGTTGCCTGCACCTGAAGCGAACGAAACACCTGCACAGACAGCAGAAGCGGCCGCCATTGGGGCAAGTCAACCTAACCCGGAAGAGCGGGAAAAGTCAGCGAAGGAACGGCTCGACAGCGCCAATGCCAAAATACAGGAAGTGCTTAAGGAAAACAGGCAACTTCGTGATCAGGTTGCGGCACTCGATAGCGACAAAGCCAAAATGGTTGAAGAGCTGATTGCAGCTTATCAGGAAATCGAAAACCTGAAGGCAATGAACGCCACTCTAGTGGCTGAACTGGAAAAGGCAACTCAGCCGAGACGTCGCCGCGCATAACCTGGACAGCGCCAAGGACGGCGCTGTTAAGGACATGTCCCTAACCCGCTAGGGACATGTCCTTAGCACTCAAATGGAGTCAACCATGCACGAAGATTCCCCCCATTCCCACCATGGGCGCCGCCGTGCGTTTGGCGAACGTGTGGACAGCCGCGGCCGGATTCGCCCGATCCTGGGCCAGGGATTCACTGGCTCGGAATTGGATGACCTCGCGGCAAAGACACGCTGGCTTAAGTACAGGTCCTTAACGCTTCAGGATGAATTCGGCGACGTTCGGATTGAATTCGATAAAAACACGCCGTTTCAGACCGCGATCAAGTACCGCGATCAGCACTATCCGCGGCTCAAGGTCGTCTTTTGGCAGGGCGAGACGCCCAAAGCCAAAGGTGTCACCCGTATATTCTAAGGACACCCCACACTCGGCACAAGGAATTAGTGCCTACTTTCTTCGACCGGGACAGCGTCATTGACGCTGTTTCCCTCAACCCCTGGAGAACCGCCATGATCGTCGAGTTCTTAGACGTCACAGAAGTTACCGACGCTGACTACCCGCCCGTAGGGTAGTCGGCAAGCTTGCCGCCCTACGCGCCCAGGGCGGCAATGTGGTAAACGTGGGCGCTGTACTTTCATCGGAGATCCATACAATGAGATTTGCATTTATCAGCCGTCACACTCCCACCCACGAACAGATATCCCTTGCCGCAGAGCAAGGGATCGAGCTGGTCGGCGTCGGCGACGCCGACGCATTCACCGTAAGCCCATCGTGGGTTTACGAGCGCGGCGCCTTCGAGGGCGTCGTCGTAGTCCATCCGGCCGCTGCTATGCGGCTGTCCTCCTCATTCATGGTTGGCGTCTTCGAGAACGCCAACCGAGCCCCGGAAGGGGCTCCGCCTCAGTTCGAGGCGAAAGCCCTACACATCTTCGACATGCGGGACTAGTTCCCGCTCCCCGAGTACGCCTGTACTCGGGGCCTTTTAGCCCTACAGCGTCAGCCGTATGAATGCTGACGCTGTCCTACCTTTGGAGAATCCCTATGTTGTACCGAGTCTACTGGGGCTGGGATGCCTTTTGCGACCAAGGATCATTCCTCGTTCAGCACGACGGGGAACTGACCGGCAAGGATGCTGCTCGTTACACACTCGAAAACGCCCCGCAAGGGGCGGAGTGGGTGACTTGGGAGATGCTGCCTGCCCCTATGCCCCGCCGGTGTGAGTGCCCCGACGGCGGGGACCGCACACGCCACGGCGACTGCGGCTATTGCGGGGGAGCCGTCGCTCATTAAGGACAGCCGTCCTTAAGGATGCGAACCCATCGACGCTGTCTTGACAGCGTCAGTCATAAGAATACTGTCCTTGGAGAAACCTGAAATGCCCACACATTTCTGCCAATGGGTGGACCTCCTTGCCTCCAAGGCAAGCGAGGAAACCATCCTCGCTCAATTGGTGGCTTTGGCCATTCTCGCCGAGCACGGCGAGAACGACGGTACGCGTGCGGCAGCGCAGCACGCCGTCGAAGTGTTAAAGAAGGAATTGGCTAGCCGCTACGCGGCCGACCGTAAGGATGAACAGCGTCAGTGACGCTGTAACACCTTAGGGACAGTTGTCCTTAAGCGTGTCTTTTCCGGTTTGGGGCACGTAAAACTGCAAACCGAATACACATGTGTATTGCACAGCGTCGCTGACGCTGTATGGATGCAAGCCGGCTGATCGCCGGCTTTTTTCATGCCTTAAGGACGGCTGTCCTTGAGGTTGTCATTACCCTTTGGAGATGTGTCATGCCTGAAGAATTTATCAAGAATGTCACCCGCTTCGCCGACACAGCAAGTGAGCAACAAATCCGAGCACGTCTGCTCGAACTGGAGATCCTCAGAGATCGTTTGAATCCGGGTAATGTAAGGCTAGATTGTAATCTAGCCATACGGATCTTGAAGCGGGAGCTGGCAGCTCGCAAGGACGTAGACAACGCTGTCGGGAGGTTATTCGCATGAGTAATGAGGGGCTTTGTCAGGATACGAAGGTGTTGACGGTGACGCTGTCGATGTTGGTACGGCAGCTGTCAAAGATGACGCCAGGCGTGGAGAGGGATTTATTGGCCGCGGAAATGTCGGAAGTCAAGGCGGAGTTGGTGGCCCGGCAGCAAGAGAGGCAATTATGCGTCGGTATGAAGTAAGGGTCGGCGTGGAGCTGCAAGAAGAGGTGGTGTTGCTGGGGAGGGTGGTTGAGGGGTGGGATGTCGCTGTGTCCCAGGCAAGGAAGCTTGGGGAGAAGTTTGCAATCGTGTTTATCCAGGAACAAGGCGAGTCAGGAATGGGTTGGGTGGTCCAGCAAGGAGAGGTATGGACTTGGCAAGAGTGGTCTAACCCTTTGATTCTAAACGTAAATCATAAGGATGCAAAGAACATGCCTTCTAATGTATAGATTATTGAAGTATTGTTAGTTTTTTTATTTTGAGGAGCAAAGTCGAAAAATTCATTGGGCGTAAATCGCGCCTGCTGGTTCGCTGCTGCGAGCGAAAGTTGTTTTAGGAAGCGCATTAGCATTTTCTAATATCGAAAAAGACTTAAAACCTTGCTTTACGCTGCACAGCGTCAAAGTCTCCCAGGTATACCATTGATTTTCCTCAACACCGCGTCAAAACGCTGGCAGCAATACTAACGACCCCGTAGCTATACTTTTTGTACATCGCCGCCCAAAAATCTAAAATTTCTGGCCAACTGCGTTGTACATAAGTTATACATGCTTTTTGCGCGCATGTATTGACAAATAAACCCGGCTATGATCTCAGTTATTGAACGAGCGTTTCTGTTGCAAGTACACACAGATTGGCATGGACAGAATCATACCCGACTCTCTTGTACATACGGGTTATGGCAGAATGATTTTGTTGCGCGGACGCAAAATCAAACTTAAACTAACAATATCAAACTAAATCTACGCCATTTTGCGTAGAACTCCTGCCTTATTTAGTTTTTACAGGTGATGGTATGCCAAAGATCGGCGACACTAAGAATGGGTACAAAGTCATTGGGACATCTCACGGACCCGAGGGAAGAAGAGGGAAACACTGGCTTGCTATGTGTAATTCCTGTGAGGGATTACGCTCGATTTCCACATCCTTGTGGAACCAAGGACGGTTCCGCTGTCGCTGTCATACGGACTACGGGCAGCCTAGGGATCGCCGGACTCGTAAGTCCGTGCTGACGTTCACTATTCGAGGTATTACTTGGCCTATTGACGAGTGGGTCCAGAAGTACAACCTGTCGATTACGTCGATTTACAGCCGAAACAACCGGCGTACTCGGTTTGGTTTGGACCTGTCGGACGAATGGGTGGTCTTTGGTCGGGCGGGAATGCCCGTCTTTGAGGTTCGAGAGACAGCGGAAGCGACACTGCTGAGGAGTCTAGTCACGGAAGCCGAAAGCATCATTGCCGAAAAGTTAACCATACACTTACAAAACGCGGCCAAAGAGATCATGAAATCCACGCTGGACCATTTCATAATCCCTTACCTTGCCACCTTGCGAGCAGGCCAGCCGCCGCAGAACTTCACGGAACATACGGAAGACTTGTCCGCCCTCGCCAGCAAGATCCAGCCCGTCGACCTGACCGACGAAGAGATCGAAGCGGAGCGATTGAGCCTTCTTGCAGAGGAACCCTGAACAACGTCAACCCACACATCAAGGTGAAATCAATGACCAAACGAGATCGACTCGAGTTCACGCTTTACGTCAAAACCTGTACGGATGCCCAAGTCCGCGGCGTTTACGAGAAGGAATCCGCCGCCGGCCGCAAGGCTTACGCACAGCTGGCATTGCTGGAAGCAGCACGGCGAGGTATTGAGATCGACGAACGGCCACCCCGAAGGACACGCTAACGGGGCACAATAATGAGCATCGATAAGCAGAACGAAAACAAAATCGCCCTTGAAGCTGTTCAAGCAGCTCGTCGGTATTATCAATGTCCCGGTCAAGAGCAAAGCGCCGACGAAAACCCATATAAAACAGAGCCCGAGAGATCGATTTGGTGGAAATGGTTCGACCTCGAATATCAGCGGCTCTCCGAACATGACGTTTAATTCAGGATTCATTGATTAAGTACACGTCCTCAATCCCTTGTCCTTATGGACGTTTATGTCCTACCTTTGGAGAGGTAAAGATGTTTGACAAGATATTCGACGCCAACGAGTTGCCGAAGAGGCGCTTCCGAGCAAAGCAAACCTACATGAAAGACCCGCGATACGGCACCATGGATGACGCGATCCGTTATCTGAAAGACGAGCTGGCTCACGAGCTGGCTCACCTGATCCTTGCCGACGACGAGCCGATAACCGTGAAAATGGCGGGTAGCCTCATCGAACTGGACGGAGACATCTTCATCCTGACCGAGCAGGAACTCAGATCCTTGTTGGAGCAGCAGTTCCTGAAGGGTCAGAAGAACGCATTAAGCGGGTTCCAGCCTTGACCTGGAAAGTTTAAGGACAAGTACTTAAGGATGCGGCCAAGGACGGCCGACAAGGATGTACAACCTCAACCCTTTGGAGATCATATGACATCAACAATCACCTTAACCCTTTACCTCTCGATCGCCCTAGCCCTGGCCCCCGCTTGCGGAGGCGACCTGACGCCCATGGCCGTGTGGGTCTTCGGAGTGCCGGCGGCCGACATCTACGGCCGGAAGAAGCACGGTGTCCCCAGTCAGGGCTGGTTTGGGCAAGGTGTTTACCGGGTAGTCAGCCACCAGATTGGATATTTCGTATCGAAACGGTGGTGTAGCTCACACGGCTAGCCAAACCTTGTGAACTGACCCCATAGCCGGCTCAACGCCGGCTTTTTTATTATGTGTTCCGCGACCTCGCCGGTATTTTTAATCCTAGCTGGATGTATTACGCCCGGACGGGGTCGCCCTAATTGGAGAACGAGAAGACACGGACTTTGTAGGGATATTACCGATTTCACAATAAGGCAGACCTGGCCGCCCTGTAGGGATGCCGGCAGTATGCGCTCCTAGTCCAGTGGGAGTCTGCCGAATAGATTGGGCGCCGAATTGCTGTAACTCCATCGAAGTGGAGTTGTCTCGGACGCCGGTTCAATTCCGGCCTGGTCCACCAAAAGAAGGTTCGACTCCTACTGCACGCTCTAACAGCCTTCTTCTGATGGGCCAGCCAGGTTTCGACGGGGCAGCAAAGCAGAGATGGCAGCACGAAAGGCGACGGGCGTTAACCGCGCAAAACCACAAAGGCAAACGATGATACGTATGCCCCGCTGAAGGCAGCCGCCTAAAGCCGAGCCTGCCCGGCGCTTGAGAACAGAAGCCGGGCAACCGAATCGCAGTCGTTGGCGACAACAGCCCGCCGGAGCTTATCCGGTAACAGACACGATCCGGGGAGCTGCGACCTAGCCATTATTGGTTGGATGGTAATGCTTTGATTGCTACTTGGGACTGCGTCCGGACATGGGAATTCGCGCACCCAAGATGCACAAACCCTGCAGCCCGCAAGCATTAGGGGGAAATCAAGGTACAACCAAACGGGAGCTGTAAGCCGTACAAGTCCAGCAACAAGAGCCCGCCGGAGCTTATCCGGCAAGCCATCGGCCGTGTTCTCACCACGGCCGATGTCCTTCAATCCTTAAGGACATGTACTTACCCTTTGGAGACCTCCTATGAAAAGACCGTCGAGATTCTGGCGAGGGTTCATCGTCGGGAGCTTGTGTTTTTCATTGCCGCTGTCGGCGGCGATCACGACCGTCACAATCGCCCCCTCAACTCCGGACTCCACCGGTGTTACGGATCTGGGCAACGCAGCCGATTTGGTAGAACCGATCAGGGAGCCGGAATACAGGCCGCTTCAACTCCGCTACGGCTGCAAATGGGGCAATCCTGGCAGCCACCCATTCACGGGGGATATCTACTCCGCCTTGCGGACCCTCGGCGTAGACACGGACTCCGCCAAGGTTTTGACCGACCGGATCAAGCGTAAGGATTCCGATGACGAGGCGGTGTTCAGCAATGCAGGCGTCAGAGACACCCACCATTGGTATGTTCCCACCTATTCGATGGCGTTCGGCAACAGCATGTGTTACGGAACCCGAACCAATTTCAAGGACTTGCATTACGAGCGAGCCGAGGTGTACTGGCTGGGCGAGTACATCATCGCCGTACCTCGGGTGTGCGGGAACATCACCCGGCTACAGGTGAGGGAGGCGGCGCCGGACAGAGAGACCCGTGAACTGCCGGAGCCGTCCACTACAACCCTCATCCTTGCAGGCCTGATTACCCTTTGGAGGGCTAAAAATGAAGATTGAGGCTAAGGACCTCATGCCTGGTGATTGGATTGGTCATCGAGGCCCCAAACACAACGAGCGGGTCGTCCGGGTGGTGAGAACCCAAGATGGACTGCTCAAGGTGTATACGGATTACGGTAATGGTGGCGAGCCGGCCATGGCGTTATACGGACCTACCGAGGAATTAAAAATCCTGCGCAACCCTTTGGAGACTGAAAACGTGAACAGAATTCCTTTTAATTTGGAGGCTTTCAAGGCCGGCCAGCTGGCCGTGGACACTGACGGCAGCGAGCATAAATTCGTTGCCTATGTTACGGAAGCGCGTCCAGCATTCCGCGTAGTGACGATTAACCTCAATACCGGGGGAGTTCACGCACTCTCTGCGCAAGGCTACGGCTGTCTCGGTGAACCTTTTCTTTACATGAAACCGAAGATCAGGAAGGTTCACTACGCCTTGTATCGGGACAAGATGGGATATGTGTTCACGACTGGTATTTTCGAAAGCAAAGAGAGCATGGAGCATGAGCTAAGCCAGGTAGCCTATGAAGTCCTTGCAATGCATTGCACGGAGGTGCTGGATGAAAAGTAGAAGCCCGTTGCTTGCTCTGGGGCTTCTTGCCACGCTGCGGCCCGGCCTACTGGATCTGGCTCTCCCGCAGCCTCAGCCTCGTGCGCTACCTAAGAAGCAGGACCCCGAGGCTGACAAACGTGCCCTGGCCGTGGCCGAGGAGCGACGCAAGGCGAAGAAGGCAAGACGGCTGAAGAGGGCCCCGAGGCTATGCGAGACATAACAATCAAGTTAGTGATCTGGGCGGGCTTCATAGAGGAGTACTAATGCTTGAAACAATCCATATTCTCTCCCAAGTTGTCATCACCCTGACATGTGTCGTGACGTCAGGCGTGTTGGCCCACCGCGGGAGCCCTGATTGGGGTTGGTTTTTGTTAGCCGCGGCGATCTTTGGTATCCCCAAACTCTAACCACGGAGAAACTTATGTCAGAAGAACACTGCAGCGAATGCGGTAGATGGACTCAGGAAGGTCTGCGGAAATTGGCAGAAAAGGCAAGAGAACGTCCGGTTTACGGCACGGATTTCCGTAAACCCCTGAGCCAGATTATCGAGGACATTAGCGACCAGCTTGTTATGATGCGGGGTCGACTTTACGACATTTCCAGCGCTTACCCTAGCTGGAAAGAGAAAACGGACCCGGTCGAAGGGCTGCTGACTTGTGGATTGATAGCGCTTCACTATGTGGCGGAAAAGATGAGGGCCAGCGAAAGCAAGCAGGAATCTGACCCTTTTGAAGACACCCAAGCTGGTGGCCGGTAGCACCTGTTGAGTTAACCGTCTGGTCCGCGTTAAGGACCTGTACTTAAACCCTTTGGAGCAAACCATGTCGAGAACGATTGAATTCCACGTCGACCCCACCGACCTCCAGAACACTGAGGCCGAACTCTACAGGCTGTACGGCGCCGACGGCATACTCAAGATGCAGCAGGCGATCGGCCGGCTTGCCACTTTCTGCCCGGACGCCTACGACAGGGTCTCCATTTACTTCAACAAACGGCAGATGGAGTTCGTCGCCGGTTACACCAGCACCCAATCCGTCCACCGATTCACCTTGGGCGCCGTCTACCGCGGCAGCCTGCCGGGCGAAGATGAGCTTAAGCCCTGCGAGTGGAGCTTTCACTCATGATCAAACGGTTAAGGAACCTTTGGCTGCGCACCGTTTGCGCAGTCAACAAGCATCGGCCGTAGGGTCACAGCCTGGTCCCACCGACCCAAGGACATAAAGATCAGTAAACAACCCTTTGGAGGGTAACCATGAAGCCTCTTGATCTTGAAGCAGCCCTAGCCGGCGCCCCGGTACAAACCCGAAACGGTGACCCGGCTCGGATCCTTTGCTTTGACCGAGCGACAACCCGATACCCGATAGTAGCCCTCGTCCTTAATCCCGTGGACGGGGACGAGGGTATATATACTTACACTCCCGAAGGGAGATACCTCACAAATAGAAAATCGAACCATGACCTCGTCATGGCCCCCGTCAAGAAGCGGGGGTGGATCAACATATATAAAGCCGCTAGTGAACTGAACCCGTTTGCCGGAGCTGTATACCCCACTGAGGAAGATGCCTTAGCCGAGGTAGATGTTGGCCATGTCGCCACGGTCCCGGTCGAGTGGGAGGAGTAATCCGATGTCCAAACCCGTAACCATGAAGCGATCAAACCTCAAGGCCGCACTGCGTCTAGCTATTGAGAAGCAGACTGAGTTTGAGCGAGATCACCTAGGGTACACCACCTACAGCGCCCTCCTCATCGGCTGGCGGCAGGTCTACATGGCGCTGTGCCAGGGTGAAAGCGTCAGGATCGAGGAGGAATAAGACATGAAACACAGAGTCTGCGACCTTGAAGGTGTTTACCTAGATCTGGCTGTCGCTCTGTGGGAAGGGTGGGCCGTTGAAGGGCGTGTCCTTAAAGCAGGTAACTTGTACCTACCAGCCCCGTTCCGATACTCCACAGAGTGGATGTTCGGTGGACCGATCATCGAGCAGCAAGGCATCGCAATCGTCCGTATTCGCGAAGCTGCCAAGATGTCTAAGAACACTTGGGGCGAAGCTGAGTGGCGAGCGTTTCCGAGTGACTCTTGGGTTTGCGTGCAAAGTGGTTCTACACCCCTCATTGCCGCCATGCGCTGCTTCGTCGCCAGCAAATACGGCGACGAGATCGATCTGCCGGAGCTGCCGTCATGATAACCAAACGGCGTTCGCCTAATGGTATCTACTACCTGAAGTACAAGGGGGGTGGAAGTTGGAGTGGTCATACCGGTAGCTAGAGGGGTTTCCCTTAAGCTAAACGGGATTTACTGGAAGCCATCGGGAGAGCCCAGCCAGAAGGGAGGGACGACGATGATCCACTTTCCCACACTCGAAGATGCTATCGAGCACGCCTCAATGGTATTGCAGGATTTGCTCACATAAACCACCTTTGGGAACCGAATCGATGAAAACTTTCTTTATCAGCTGGTACGACGGCATCTGCCGACACGCCCACGCCAAGGGCCTTAAGTCTGCCAAGCAGGAGCTGGTTGAGTGCGCCGCTGCCCGCAACGGTGGCGGGTCTTTACTGGACATAAACCTACGAGTGGTGTGCCACACAGAATACCGTGACGGGCAGTTCGTGTTGATCAACACCGGAGGAGTGAGATGAATCACCTCACCACCGACGAACTCATCACCCTTGCCCTGGACGCCCACGACAACCCGCTCGCTAAACTGTTGGCCGAGCGAATCGAGGCATGGCTCGATGAGGAGCAGGAAACCCTTGGTGAGCTCAAGGAAGACCTTAGCACGGCTGAGAACACCATCAGAAGTATGGATGGTTGTATCTTCCGGCTGAGAAACAAGTTGTTCCCGACCAGCCACAGATACCTTGATGCCTTGCAGGGTACCTTGGTCACCGACAGCAGCACCCTCGACGAACTCCGGAACCAATACGCCCCTGACATGGGGAGCCTTGCCGGAGCAATCGTGGTCACTACGGATGGCGAGTACGACGAGATCTGGGTCACCGAAGGCGCCGCACCGTATGACTTGTGCACCCTTTATAGGAGGGTGTGGTGATTTCAAGGTATTTCAGAGTCGACGCGGGTCGACTAGGAGACTTGCAAGAAGTAGTCAAAGCCGCGAATGTCCGGTTCCTTAGTAAACCTCTTGTCTACAGGGATTCTGCTTGGGTCGCAGTTGGCGGTGACCTGGACGAGATGCTGGAGTTCGATTATTTGTGGCGACGGATGACGACCCCGATCCGGGAGGCTATGCGTAAGGTGCCTTGGTGGAAGAGGCTGTGGCGGAGGTTATGGTGAGGAAAACCTCCCAGGGCATCGTCGACGAAATCCGGCAAACCACCAACCCGGTCACCCGTTGGCATTCGAGATGTGCCTGATGGATCGGATCGACCGGTGTGATTTTTCTTAACCTTTGGAGACACAGGAATGCTAATCAGCGAACCACGCGCGTTATCCCTCGACCCTATCTTGTACGCACTGGCTGAGGGAAAACCTGGACAGGAGCTACGACCAGGCGTGTACGAGATACACCACTTCGGCGGAAGCCACTTTTTACGCGACTACGACAGCTGGCCCGAAACTACGGTCGGCCCTTACGGCGTCTGCGACAACCTGGATAACCTCCTCGAGAAATGTCCCGAGTTGGAGAATAGCGACAGACAGTTTGTCGTTACGCTTACCCGTATCCGCAAGGACGACCAACCACCGGAAGGCGGCTGGCGCTGGCACAAGTGGGGCGAGTATATCGGCAGTCAGGATCCGCAGTGTGAGTACCTTTACGATGAGCCTGAGATAGATGAAGCGCTCTGTTTCCACATTTACGAGAAGGTGTGACTTTATGGCTACTACCCTCACCGTAAAGATCGATCTCGACAACGAGCTCGACGAAGAACGTATCACAGCCGACGATCTCGTTGACCTACTTTGTAGTGACAGCATATGGGCTGCCCAGTCGTTGTCCAACGATCGTAAAAAACAGTTGCGAAAGCTTGTAGATATGTTTGAACAACACTAGACCAACCCTTTGGAGACGAATATGCACCCAATAGAACTTTCTTTACCAAAGATTAAAGAAGCAGTGAGCAGCCTGCCGCCGGGCGGACGCCTTGTCATAGCGCAGCGTAAAGGCGTTGCGGACGTAGCCATGAATCGCCTTGTGATTCTAAGGACCTTGAACCTCACAGGGAGCGGGATACACAAGGTCGCTATAGTCATCCACGAGGACAGGATCGACTGGGAAGAGTACAGCGTCTTCGTACAACAGTACGACATCATCAAGGATGTCGAGTCTCTGACCGTAGCCTAGAGGACTGCAATGGTTTGGAGACCCAATCTAACCTATCGGGAAGAGACTCAACTCCTTGCCCGGAAGCGGGCTGAAGAAATCAAAGACCAGTTCTTAGCAGAGGTCAAGCGCCTGCTTGATTCGGGCGCAATCGATCCAGACAACCACAGCCGAGGCCTCCTGTTCGGCGTGGCCCTGGAGAATCTGGCGGACGACTTTATACGAGGTGAGAGAATCTCCCGCGAATACAAGAACCTTCGACGCTTTTGATCCGGCGCCCAGCACAGGCGCCTTCAACCCTTTGGAGACAATATGAAATCAGCAATCGTATCCACCATTCACGCACCCACCCCTGAAAACCCTATCCGCCTCGAGATCGTACTCGAGAATCCGGACGACGTCCGCGCTCTGTGGCACCGGTTGAATTTCACTCCCCAGAAGTTTGCGGAGCTGGCCGAGAACACCGACGTCGTGGCGTACCCCGCGGATAACGACCACACCGTTCAGATCTGGTCTGACGTTGACTCGATCGCCGAGAAGATCGGCGTGCATCCCGGATGGGTGGAGCCGGAGTGGCCGCCGAAGAAGCACGGCAACGAGAACGCCACGTAGTCGGCTAGCGGCGCCCAGCACAAGCAGTCTAACCCTTTGGAGAAATTGCATGTCAGCATTCATCGTCTCAGACGCAACCATGTGTCGCGTCCTGCAAGACATCGTTCAGGCTAAGAACTGGAAAGCTTTCACCCTTGCCGAGGTTTTTGTTCCGACCGACTCCGTTACGCAGCAAGAAGAAGCCTTAACCGAACTCGGCAAGCGGTTGTTCGCCATGAACTCCGAGGCCGTGGACCAGCGCTACGGCCGAGGGACAGTGGAATCCGACGGAATTCCTCTGGATGACTTCAAGTTCGAATTCATTTCTTTACTTCACGACCCATCGCCAACCCTAAAGACGGACTGGTACAAGGCCATGGACTGTTTATTGTATCAGTGCGCGGAAGGAGATGTGCCGCGGTGCCGGACGTACAAGGAGCTGATGGAGATTCGGCGAGACCTCGCCGAAGGCATCATAAGGGATCTCGACATGTGGAAACACGCGCCCTGGGATACAGCATGACCTTCGACTACAAAGGCCAAACCTACGACCTCCTCACCAAGCGTGGGGAGGTGACCGGGCAAGAGCTCTTCAAACATCCGGACGGCTGGCATTGGATGTCGACGCCGGAGAAGGCGGTGCAGAGCTATCTTGCGGAACAACGAGCTAGAACGAAGAGAACAACATGAAACTGTTAAGAGTAACCGGACCTAATGGCGTTGAGGTCTACAGCCTCGACCAGTACACCATCGAGTCCGCCAAGTCGGACTACCTGGACAGGCACGGCTACGTGCCCGATGACAACACCCAATCACTGACTGCGGACTCCCTGTCTGGGGGAGAGTTGGTGTATTGGGTACGACATGGGGAGTTGCCGGCATGAAGAAGAAAGTCAGAGTCATCACCGAACGGGAATACGAGATTGATATTCCCGACCACCTCCTGACGCCTGAGTATAGGGCGGAGTTTGAGTCTTACATGTTCAAGCTGGACAGCCATCCGGACGCCTTGTTCGAGTACGTGGCGCAGCAGCTAGCCTGCCACTGCCCACCCACGAGTTTGTATATCGAAGGGCTCGGATATGCCGCTTGGACGGAGACTTGCGTTCAGGGTGAGCAAGGTAAGGATGCGCCCATTAAATACGAGGAGTGGGAGGAAGACGTCGAAACCGAGATTATTAAGTAGGTTGGGCGCCGCCAGCACGCGGCGCCAAGGACATGTACTTAACCCTTTGGAGGTCAACCCATGATCGCAACCAACCTTTGGTTCCGTACTGACGGAACCGGCTACTGGTCCACCAAGCAAACAACCGTTCACATCACGGGCCTGGAACTCGACGTGTACAAAGAGGACGGGGAGTTCATCGCCGCCGAGCTGCGCCTGTTCTTTGACCCAACCACCTGGGACACAGCCACCGACGGCCTCATCCACACCGATCCAGAATTCCTCAAAGAAGTCCTACAGCACTTCGAAGAGCAAGGAATACCTTGCAAAGGTTGGCTAGGCTACTCGGAGATGGGCATGCAGGGCGACGATTACGTTTCCATGGACGCCAGTGAATCTTTCGCCAACGACTTCCAGGCTTGGGAGACAGCACTCGAGGTCAATCATGCGGGAAATTAAAACCTTCGACGAAGCCTTCTACCGGCGCGAATACTGCTGGGCAGTCAGGAATCACGAGTGTGTCAACGGCGTTTACTTCACCTCTAAGTTAGCCAGTCGGGCCGGCGCCGACTTCACCCTTTTCTGGGAACCCCACCACACCAAGGACGACATCGAAGAAGCCGTTCGCAAGTTGCGAGGATTACGTGACGTGGTGAGCGTGTACTACGTCCTTTGGAACCCGGAACCCTGTCCCGCTCAATGATCCCTTTGGAGACAACCATGGCCGCCACAGCCAAACTGTACCAATTCAAACGCGCCCCCAAGCGCATCGAACTCTTCGGCGACAAGGCCAAAAAGCCCGAGTCAGCGGAGCACATCATCGAATTCCCGGGGGGCGCGATCGAGGTCGCCCGTACCAGCGACGGTAACTACTGGGCGCACATCATCATCAATCGCGCCTGGGCCAACAGCGACCAGGAGGGCCTTCACGGCGCCATCGGCGAAGTCATCGGCAGCCGGATCGCTGACGACAAAGGTATCCGCGATATCGAGAACACCCGAGAGATCGCGCAGATCGCGGTGCTTATCAGGCCGCACAGATAACTCTTGGAGGGTGAAGATGCCGGAACTTCCTGAACTTCCTGACCCCGTAGTCCTTGATTGCGCCCGCCACTTGGCCGACGACCTTACGCCGGAGGAACGCCTCCGCCGACAGCAGGCCGAGAGGGAAGAGAAGCTTAAGGACCTGACCTTAGACAAGTCCATCGAGGAGGCAGCGTGAAGACACCAACCCGAGTAACGATCGACATCACAGCGGAAGGCTGGACCACATCCGTATTCCACGAAGACGAGCTTCTGACAACCCGTCGGATGATTATGGAGTCAGCGGGACTATCCAGATCCGACAGGAAAGAAGACATCTATGACGATCTTCCTAACAACCCTTGCTTAGCGGAAGGAATCGACTGTAGCGACCCGTTCGACATCGCTGGTGAACTATGGCGCCTGAGAGAAGGCGAAAGCGAGGACCAATGACAAACCTCAACAAACCCGAGGAGATCGCCGACCAGCTCGGCGCTCTCCTAACCAAAGAAACCAAGGACCTGGCTAAGAGTCCCGCGGACGAGATCCTCCTGAAGCTGTCGATCCTTTGCAACCTGCAGGCCAAGCTCTACTTGCACTTGCAGCGCTTGAGAGGTCGCCCGGACAACCTACAGGACTGGATCAGCTTCGCGAACATGCTGCTCGACATGACGCGGAGTCATGTCGACGGATTTGAGTCCGTTACGGTTCACTAACCCTTTGGAGAACACATGGTTGCAAGACTGAAGGCTGAGACGAAGGTTAACTTTCGGGAATATGGGGAGCTTACCCTGCCGGCGGGGCTTTTATGCTCCAAGATCACCGAAGGAGGAACGGCCGGGTGTTATTTCTTGAGGTCTCTTCCGAAAGAGATCTTCCCGCCCGACTCCCTTATCTGGTTCGACGCTTATCACTACGGCGTAGTGATCCCGCCGGAGTTTATTGAGGACTCACCGTAAGGAAAGAACAACGATCGAGATCAAGGACGGACATGCCTACATCTACAACAACCCGATCCCGGACAAGGCGACGTCAGTGTCGATTGTCCTGGTGTCGGGGCTGGACTACTACCGGAACGAGTTTTACTTACGCAAAGTTTGGGAGACCCCGAATGGCTAGGCTGGATGTCAGGATTTTCGACAGGTTTTACAACACCCGGACTCGTAGGATTGAGTTCCTCAAGAGATCCGCCTCGTATCCCGAAGGAGGCGGTTACGATTCCGTGGCTTCCTTGCAAAAGGAGCTAACCCGGCGTTGGGGCAATGGCCCCAGAGTACTGTACATCGGGCGGATCAAGGACGGCGTTGTCGTTAAGGAGGGGAATCCTGGCGTGATTGCGCTGAGGGTGAAGTATGTGCGTCTGAAAGAAGTTTAGGAGCATCCAATGTTTAACCCACCTACCCAACTTCAGATTTTCTATCTAGAGCAGAGGAAGATCGCTGAACTTAATCTGGCCTTCCTCGACATGGTGAAGAACGGATTAACCCGGCGAGAGTTGAGGCTTCTGATCGAGAAGCGGCCGGAGAAGTACGAACGTTTTTCAGACTGGCTGGATGTGTTGCCAGAAGGGGAAAAGCATGGCTAACACCAACTGCCTAGAAGGCATGGCCTGCCCCAAGTGCGGGAGCGAAGGCCCGTTCAAGATCGAGTGCAAGACGTACTTCGAAGTTTACGATAGCGGCACCGGTGATCACGAAGACGTGGTCTGGGACGAGGACTCCCTGATCGAGTGCATGGAATGTCACCACGACGGGACCGTATTTGATTTCAGAATGGGAGAAGACGATGAGTGACAAGGTTTATCTGTTGGTTCAAGAAGGTGGGACTTCCAGCGAGCTCTACGTCCACGCTTGGGACACGCTAGAGGCCGCCGAGCAGGATCGAATCGACTGCGCAGCGGACGCCTACCGGACTTCGGAGATCGTGGAGGCACCGGCCAGCCTGGTGGACCATCCGGACTTTTACTCTGTGGTCGAGGAGCTGCTCCGAGCTTCTTGCGACCTCGAGTGTGTTGAGTATGCCGAGGAAGACGACCTTAACGAGGAGGAAGACGATGAGTCATGAATACCTGTTCGACCTGATCCTCTCTTGCTCGATGCGGGTCCGCGCCGATAGCGTCGAGGAGGGTAAGCGCAAGTTGGCCGAACTCTTCAATTGCGCGGACGCGAATTTCGGGATGCTGGATGACCAGCCGGCTACGGCTGAGGTATCCCTGGACTACAACCCATACGAAGGACAGGAGCCTATCGATGCGATCAAGTTGGCCGCGGTCGACGACGAGCCGGCGGACGAGAAAGAGCGAAAGTTTCTGAACTACTACAAGTGCCCCAAGTGTGGCTTCGAATGGCCGGATGTTTGGACCGCCATGTGCGACGACGACTGCTTGAACTGCGGCTGCCGGCATGTTCAACCCTACAAGAGTGAGGACCTTTAGATGCAAATCCTACTGACAATCCCTGACGACTACCAACCCGAGAACTCCGACATCCCGGAGGAGAATAACCCCTTCAGCAGGGTGCAAGCGGCGCTCGAACACTTCGAGATTCCAAGCTGGATGTTTTTGGTTTCGGAAAGCGCGGAGATATCCGCACAGCTAGCAAAGGAATCGACAAGGATGCTCAACCTCCTGCGCCGACAACACAAGGCCGACGCCACCCTCTACGCCTTGCTGGCTCCGGAGTGCTACGACAAAACCACTTACGAAGCCGCGCTCGACGAGCACGACAAGGTGCATATCGAGATCGGTGAGCTGTTGAAGGAGATCGACAATGACTGAGGTCGTGATCGGCGGTAAATACCGATTTGCCTACCCAGTTCGCAAAAGTCTTAACGGTATGGTCGACATTTACGACGAGAACGACGATATCGTCGCTACTGTTCACGACCACCTCGAAGCGGTAGACGAGATGGCCCTCGCCCGCCTGTTCGCCGCGGCGCCGAGGATGCTGGAACTCTTGCGGCGGCTGGATAACGCTGTCACGCATCTTCGTGACCTGCCTTACTTTTGCACGCATCGGGAATCCGTACTAGCGGTCGAAGCCCGCGACAAGGCACACGCGGAGATCAGCGACTTCCTGAAGGAGATTGACGATGATCCCTCCTAACCTCAAAGAAACCCACTTCAAAGGCGACCACGACTTCGCCGCGTGGCTCCGTTCCAAGGGATGGACCGGCGAGTACCAGCACGAGGGAACGAACCCGGACGGCCTGGGAGTCACCACCTACTTGTCTAAAGGACACGTCCTTTGCAAGACGCTGGTGGATAACCGGACCTGCACTTATCGAGTGTTTGCATAAACCCTAAGGAGACAACGTATGAGCAAACCCATAGATGGCCCATACCAACTTCTCCAGCCCGGCGAAGGGGAGAACGATAGCGACAACCTAGAGATCCATGACCCTTACGGTCGCATAGCCACTGTCTACGGAGAGGTTAACGAGCCGGAAATCCAAGCGACGGGCAGACTGCTTGCAGCGGCGCCCGAGATGCTGAGACTGTTGCGGCAGATGCGAGCAGCAGAGGAAGCGGCGATGGCAGAAATCATCACTGACTACAGACAAGTCCTCGAGAACATGGAGAAAGCTCGAGCCGTAATCCGTGAGTTTCTGAAGGAGCTCGACAGTGACCCTTCCTAACTATCAAGAAACGCCTTTCAAAGGAGACCCGATGCCAAACTTCAAACCCTTTGCCGAGAAGACCGCCGCCCGCTTCGCCCAGCTGTCCGCCCACGAGCTCTTCGTGGTCGATTCCAGCAAGCTTTGGGACATCTATCTTGCCGCCTTTCCGGCAGGAACAAACCCGATCTATCGGACGAATACGGAACACGACTGCTCCTGCTGCCGGAACTTCATCAAACACCTGGGCGGAGTAGTTGCCATCGTCGACGGCAAGGTAGAGACGCTCTGGGACGTAAGCGGATTGGAGCACCCGTATGACGTCGTTTCCAAAGCCTTGCATGAGCATGTCCTGGCCCAGCCTATCGTCTCTGTCTTCCGTACCAAGGAGCGGCAGTACGGTGCGGCGGCGACCCCACAAGTGGTCGATGGCCAGACCAAAATCTGGAACCATTTCCATGGTCGGATCGCCGACCGGCATTTTACCCGTACCCCCGACCGGGATGTGGGCGAAGCTGCCACAACTATGGCCGTGTTCGAGCGAGGGTTGGAGGAGTTGACTGTCGAGGCAGCCAACACGGTCCTCGACTTGATTGCCGCTGGGAGCTTGTACCGAGGCGAGGAACATCTGCCGGCGTTGAAGGAGTTCGCTGAGTGCTTGCGGACCTACAAGGCTTTGGAACCGGCCGAACGACGGCTGTTCATCGCAAGCAACTATACTCGCCGGGCGGCGCGGTTCCGCAATACAGTCATTGGCACCCTCGTCACGGATCTGTCGGACGGTGTCGACCTTGAAACTGCTGTCCGTTCCTTCGAAACCAAGGTGGCGCCTGCGAACTACAAGCGTACGACGGCGCTGATCACACCGGCCATGGTCAAGCAAGCCATGGAAACGATCGAAAGCTTGGGGCTTGAATCCGCCTTGGAGCGGAGGCTGGCGACCATCTCCGACGTGAGCGTCAACGACGTTCTCTGGGTGGATGGGTCCGTCCGCCCCATGATGAAGGGTGGGGTTGCGGATCTGCTGATGGCTGCAGCCGTTGAGCGAAAGCCGGGCAACACCGCTCAGGCCGCGGACGTCACCATCGAAGCGTTCATGGCTGAAGTCCTGCCCAACGCCAAGGAGATGAGCATTCTGTTCAAGAACTTGCACACCCCTAATCTGGTCGCGGTGACGGCTCCGGTACACACCGACTCCGGCCGGCTGTTCAAGTGGGACAACGGCTTTGCCTGGTCTTACAACGGCAACGTGACGGACAGTATCACGGAAAAGGTTAAGAAGGCTGGGGGCAACGTGGACGCCAAACTCCGCTTCAGTCTGGCCTGGTTCAACTATGACGATCTGGACATTCATGTGGTGGAACCCAATGGAAATCACATCTACTACGCCAACAAGAGCGGCAAGCTGGATGTGGACATGAATGCTGGCTGCGGTACCTCTCGAGAACCGGTTGAAAATGTGGCGTTCAAGGCACCGAAGGATGGGGTATATCAGGTGTATGTCAATCAGTACACCAACCGGGAAACGTCTGACGTGGGCTTCATTGCCGAGATCGCTGACGGTAATGGGGTCAAGCAGTACACCTATCCGCACCGTGTGGTGGGGAACGTGGAGGTGGGCACGTTTGTGGTCAGGGATGGTGTCATCGTGGAGGCGCGAATTCACCCCAAGCTGAACGGAGAAGGAATCTCGAAGAAAGTGTGGGGAATCCCCACGGAGAAGTTCGTCAAGGTCCGCACCGTTCTGTTCAGTCCCAATTACTGGGGGGATAGCGCGGTCGGCAACAAGCATTGGTTCTTCATCCTGGAAGGATGCAAGGCCGACCAACCGCTTCGGGGAATCTACAACGAATTCCTGGCAGGTCCTCTGGAAAAGCACCGCAAGGTATTCGAGGTCCTGGGTGATAAGACCAAGTGCCCTGTCACGGATGAGCAGTTGGCTGGCTTGGGATTTTCCTCCACCAAGCGGGAAACGGTGACGGTTCGGGTGGTCACCGAAAACAGCACCCGTCTTTTCAATATCCTTTTCTGAGGTAGGTACATGTTCGAAAAAGCTACACGTTTGAAACTCCGTTTCTCCAGCATCCGCGGGGATTTATCCACAGAACAGCTGTGGGATCTGCCACTCCAGTCCAAGACCGGATTCGACTTGGATATCGTGGCGAAGGGCGTCAACGCTCAGCTGAAAGAGTCGGCCGAGGAAAGCTTCGTGACCGAGAAAAGCCCGGTGTCCGAGGAGCTGTCCCTCAAGCTGGACATCTTGAAACATATCATCGCCGTCAAGCTCAAGGAGCGCGAAGAGGCGAAAGCCGCGTCTCAGCGCAGGGCCGAACTGGGGCGCCTGGTGGAAGTCCTGGAACACAAGAAGGACGAAGCGTTGAAGGACCTCAGCGTCGAAGAACTCGAGGCCCGCATCGCCGCCCTCAAGGGGTAAACCCACAGAGACCGGAGTTGACCCTGCGGCGCCGTCGCAAAACGGCGTCGCACCCTTTGGAGACACATTATGGCGAATGACACACACACACCCGGTCCCTGGACCGTCGTCCACCACCCCGACACCGAGGGTGCCTACACCATCCTCGAAGCCAACCGTGAGCAGCGGCACTGGGTCTTTGATGGTTACGAAATCTCCGACGAGGAGGGCGACCGCAGGGCTAAGGTCGCAGAGGAACGGAGCGAACGGAATCAAAAGTTGATCGAGGCGGCACCTGACCTGCTCGATATCCTTGAGTGCATCACTCGAAGCATAAGCATGAAGGGACCTGCCGGGACCACGGCTTACATCATACCGGCCCTGACCATGGCTACAGCCAGAGAGTTTGTATCTAGATTGAAAGGAGACCAGGCATGAGCTACCCGCCCGAACCGTGGCACGTCAAAAGCCACCCGGACGCAAACATAACCCTCATCGGAAATGATAAAGGGTGGGTTTTCTACCTGACACACAATGACGAGTTCCTGCCGGAGATTCAGGAGGCCAGCGCCCGCCGCATTGTCGCCTGCGTCAACGCCTGCGAGGGCATCCCGACCGAGGCGTTGGAGGATGGAGTGGTGAGGGAGTTGATCGAGGCGCTGCAGGCAATCAAGCGTATCGACGGACGCACTGCTCTCACAATGGAGGATGCGGACGCGATTCACGCCAAGTGTTTATCTGCGCTGGCCAAAGTGGTCGGGAGTAGCTCGTGAGTCCCTACCGTGCTGAGAAATACATTTACTACCACTATGGATTGGGCGAAGTGCTTTCCGATGTATACGACGAGGACGAGTTTCTACAAGACGCGCTGAGTGTACTGATCCCTGCTTTTGAATACCCGGATTTCCAACACAAGACCATTGGGGAAATTCTGGACTACATCGAATCAGCTCGAGAGGAGACCGACGAATGCTAGAGAAACTGAAAGCCGCGCTCGCCGCGGCAACGCCGGGGGAGTGGAAACCGTGCAGGCAACACGAGGATTTCGACGGGCCAATCTGGGAGTTGAGTGAAGAGAACCGTGCTGAGTACGAGGCACGCCCATTCACTAGCATACAAGTAAAGGACAGGTACGTAACTACAAACCATGACCTATTCGAGTTTCACCGCGGTGACGCCGAATTCATCACCACCGCCCACAACAGCATGCCGAATCTGATCGAAGCCATCGAGGCAATGCAAGCTTGGGTCGAGTTCTCGTCTGCCCACATTGGGGATCGACTTCCGATCAGAGAAGCTCAGCCTCTCATTCGCAGGGTGCGGGATGCGTTATCCAAACTGGAGGCAGAGAAATGCTCCACCGATTGAAAGATGCCCTTTCCAGAGCAACGCCAGGGGAATGGGAAAAGGCCTCCGAGGTTTATGTCACGGATGCCGACGGGATTGTAGTTTGTCGGACCAACTATGGGCGGGAACTGAAAGAGTACTCGGCTGATACGGAATTCATTGTTCTCGCCCATAACCTCATGCCCGACCTCATCGAAGCCGCTGAGGCTCTGCACATCTTGCGGGGGGCATACCTGGATGAGGATCGGGAGAAGTTCTTAGAAACGGCGCAAGGTATGTTAGCTGGCGACGTGGTTTCGAAAATTCTGGAAAAGCTCAAAGGAGAAATCGAATGCTCCAACGATTAAAAGATCTGCTTGCCAAAGCAACCCCGGGCGAATGGATTTCCACCGGGGCTGTAGTCGCCGTCCCCGCGCCAGGGGGCATGGACTACATCCTCGAACCTTTTCACGGGGACAGACGAGCGGTTAAGGACGGACAAGCCAACCTGGACTTGGTTGCTGAGATGCGCAACGCCCTCCCCGACCTCATCGAAGCCGCTGAGGTCCTCGCCCAGGTCACGTCCTGCCTCGAAAACTGGATAGAGATCGCGGACGAAGAGGACAAGCGGGACTACGACTATGAGGCCAGGGATCGAGCGAGGGCAGTACTTGAGAAGCTGGGAGTGAAAGTATGAGTTTAGCAGACGCATTCGTCGAATCGGAATCGAGACACAAAGCCCAGGTCATGCACGCGACCTTTGGGCACCTCGAAGCCGAACCAGGGACAGAGCATGAAGGCGCGTTTCTGTTCATCTACGGCCAACATGGGGATATGGTAGTGATTGAGAGTGACTTTCCCACCTTCGGGGAAGGACCAAGATACTTTGCGGACAGGCAGGATTTCATGTGGGATCAGATCAGGAACAACGGGCCTTGCTCCGAGGTCGGCGTTTACCGCTTCGTTGGTAAGTACAAACGGTTCAAGAATGGAAACACCCGGTTCACAGGAAAAATACAGCGTGTTGACTGCCCGTTACTGCCTAAGGGGACAGAGGTGAGGACATGAAAGACATCCTGGAAAGGTTGGAAGTGGCCAAAGCCAGCTTCCCAATAATCGACGAGCGGCCGGATCAACTCTTCGACGACGCGATCCGAGAGTTAAAGCAGCTACGGCTAGATGTCAAAGTCCATCAGAGGTTCTCGGAACTCTGGTATTTCGTCATGGACGAAGCCCCGCTGGAGTTCGAGGAGATCGTGACGAGACACTCGCCCGGCCAGTGGCTGCTGGAGGCCGGGAAACTTCAGGAAAGAATGAAGAATGCTGCTGCTGGACCGACTTGAAAGTGAAGTAGTAATGGCTAAGTTCTATTGCTACCTCGAAGACAACTTCGAGGACGAAATCGAGGCCTCGTCCGAAGACGAGGCGCGGGAGATCCTGCGCGGCCGGATCGAGGCCGCGTTGGGTGAGTTAGAAATTCATGTGAGTGAGGTGGAAGATGAAGAAAGCCTATACCGCGGTTGTTCAGCTCCTAATTGACGCCGAGGACGAGGACAGCGCTTGTGACGGGATCTCCGCGCTTCTAACGGAACAGATGCAGAAGTATACCGGCGAGCAATCTTGTTTAATCGATTGGATGTACAAAATACATCCCGACGAAGTGGCTATCCCTGACGCTTATGAGCCTGACGTAAGCCCGATGCCGTCAATCCCACTCGACCAAGGTTGTGGAACTGTCAAGTGCAGCCTCTGCGGCGAAATAGCGAGCCCAGAAACCGCGCACCTCCACCAAGACGAATGGATAGGCGAATGTTGTTGGGATGACCGGTTAAAAGCATCGGAGTAAAGGTATGAAGTACCGAGTCCATTTCGAAGCCAGCGCTGCCGTCGGCATCGAGATAGAGGTTGAGGCGGACAGTTTGGAACAAGCCGAGAAGATCGCCAACAATCTAGTGAAGGAAAGGCAGTTCGATCCGGAGCAGGTCATAGAGGACCTTGCTCCCACCGAGATCGAGATCAACGCCTATGCCGAGGCTAAAGGATGGCCGATCACTCATGTGGAGATCAGCCCGGAAAGTTTCGAAGTTGTTGATGTGTTTGAACCTGATTTAGTTACCAGCGAGGAAGAAGATGACAACGGAATCCGCCTTATCTACTAGTCCGACCCACGTCGACGACTGGATCGACAACTACTCCCACGAGGAGAACTACGCCCGTTTCGTTCTGTTTCACATGCGGCTGAACGCGGTGTTCCAGTCGTACTTCAGACCTTGGATGAAGCAGTTCAAGCTCTTCTGCACCTACCAGGGCGAGCGTTACCGGGTGACCGGCGCCTCCCGCCTGGGCGACGTTTGGCTCGCCAGGAACTTCGAGCGGGAGAACGGCTACGACTTGCGGGCGAACATCGACGACTGCTTGGAATGGGGAGACAAGCCGTGAGCGAATTGGATAATGGGATGACGTATATGGTTGCACAGGAGTTCAGCCATAAGGGCTGGTTGGTAAAGATCACTTACTTGGAGGCGATGGAGCCGTTCCCATACGGGTGGCGGATCGAGAAAGGAGACCAGGTTCGTGTTGATCTAACGTCTAGGCGCAGTGCAGACGGTGCGGCAATGTAGGCAAAGCACGAGATTGAGTCCATCGAAGAACATGAGGCAAAAGAATGACTGAATTGAATTTAGCGAGGCTTCGGCGCATCGCCGAGGCGGCGAACCAAGGTGAATGGAAACTCGGAGAACTCCTGCCTGCAGGGGAGGAAGCAGACCTACCTACCCAGACGATCGATGTGGAGTATCTGTATCACGGTAGAAAGACGTGGCACGCGGAGGCTATTCACGTACACATTGAGCCGGCGGAAGTGAACGCTAAACACATCGCCACCTTCAACCCTGCCACCGTGCTTAAGTTGCTGGATCGGATCGAGGAGCTTGAGCGAGGGTTGAGGACGACCGCGGCGTTGGTTATTGGGCACACCGCCTTCGAAGAGGACTGATGCACAGTTGGATTCTTAACTTTTACCTCTCCTTGTTCCGAGTCCTGCGCCGTTGGCTGCGGCGGCGGAAGTAACTCTTGGCTCCGCAGCATACGGAGCCTGTATTTACCCTTTGGAGAAAACCTATGATCCCACTATTTGAGCGAGATGGCTTCATCATCTGTTTCGAGGCCGAGCCTGAAGACACTTCCATGCGCCACCACTTCATCAAGGAGTGCGGCTGGTCTGAAAAGGACTACCGGAAGATTACAGATTTAGCCTGGTTCCGCGCCAAGGTGTCTGCTTGGATGGATGGCAAGGAACTCGGTACTGCCTACCTCGGGTGCTGCTGTTACAAGACATCCGAAGAGTTCTACACCAAGTACAAGGACGATTATTTTGCCGACATGGTGGCAGAAGCTTTGGCAGAAGCCAAGGGGAGAACATAACTATGGGCTGGCTATTCTGTGAACCCACTCGTAAGGACCTAATCAGACACCTCGTCGAAGGGAACGGCGCCACCGTCTACGCCCACTGCACAGTCGGCAACACCTTGTGGACAGTAGAACAAGGAGTCAAAGACAGGTTCATCGGCTGCTACTTGCTCAGTAAGGCGTCGAGGCACCCTGAACATTGCCGATGGGGTTACAAGGACATGTGTGAATCGATGCACCCCTACTATTACACCTGCCCGCTCTCCTACCTCGACATGGTTCCGGTGGCGAGCGAGGAGTGGCGGGAGAGAGTTAGGAGGTATCACGCCGCTCGGAACACTAAGTTCGAGGAGGGTGACATCGTCGAGCTCAAGCCCAGGCTCAAACCTACAGGTCTTCAGGTCACCAATCGGAAAAGGCAATACGGATTGTCCCAGCACGGAGAGGTTTACCGGTTCAAGAGGACTCACTTGAGCGGACGCGTGTTCAAGTCCTGGACTGAGTTCGAGGCAAGGGATGCCTTATGATTACTTACGCTTGCCAAAACTGCGCCTGGGAAGGAACCGACCCCAACCCCGCAAAAGATGCCCATTTGCGCCACGAAGCCGGCGACCAGTTCTCCGATCTGGAGTGCCCGGAGTGCGGGGCGTTCGTATTTGAGAAAGACCATGAGTAATGACAAACGAGATAGACAACTTCTAAAACACCTCAGCCTGGGCTTCGAAGGACCTTTGCCCATCTCCGAAAAGGACATGAAGCTGGCGCTTCTGTCCGGCCAGAGACTGGAGGTAGCCGAACTAGACCCAAGTCCAGACCGGTACCTACGGGCCTACCTCTTGCTGAAGCACCTCAGTCCGAGCAAAACGTGCAGGTTCTGTAATGGACCACTCACGGATAAGACGTTCGACACCACGACGTCATACTGGTGGGCCTTCCAGTCTCCTTGTCACAAGGAGTGCAAGTCGACTGGACAGGCCCAAGAAGCCTACGAGTGCCAGAAGATAGACGCGGATTGTAATGACTGTGGCTTTTTCCAACGCAAGGAGAACGGGAAATGGGTGTGCTACGGGACATGCCTAAAGACAGGGCAGTCAACCAAAGCATATCCGAACAACGCAAGCCTGAACCCTTGCTTTGCTCATCGCAAGGACATGAGATAACTCAACCCTTTGGAGACCTTATGAAATCGATCATCCACGTCAACCAGCATCGTATCAAAGCCAACGCAAGGAACGGCTTCCGCTTCCCGGTGGTGACCGTCAAGCAAGGCAAGACTAACGCCTATGGCCACGAGGTGGTCATCTACGGACAGGACGGCAAGGAGGCGGCGCGAGTCGTTTACCGGCCGGATAACCCACTCTCTTGCGGCGCAAAGGTTTGGATACAGACCACAGGCGAGGTCGAGGTGATCGATCGCAGCGAGGAGCTGTTAAGGACGGGTACTTAATTTGCTGAGCTAATCACCACAACCTTTGGAGACAAGCATGATCGACATAACCGAGTTTACCAAGCTCACCCTCGTTTTCCTCATCGGCGCTGGCGGAGGTTTCTACTTCGGCCGGGAGTTCTTAGTTCGACACCTGGACGAATCGATCGAGGCTTTGGGCGGGTTCTTCACCAGTTACGGCGTGTACCGGGCTACGAAGGATCCGGAGCCCGAGGAGAAACAGCACGTACTCCGCACTCCGCCCCGTCAGCACCGGGAGCCTAGCATCGGTTTCAGCGGACCAGAGACGAGGTAAGTATGCCCGTACTGACCAAAATCAGACACAAGAAACTCATGGAAGAGTTGGACAGCCAGTACAACCGCCTTAGGCGGGTAGTCGAGGCAAGGGAGTTGTCTTCGTCGAGGGAGGGTTGCCCAAAAGGGAGAGGTTGGGCGAATCCGGAGAGGTTGTGCAGCACTCACGGCACTGAGATGGACCTGCGCCTGGCCGTCGAGGATTTCAAAGCGATTTTGATGGAGGTGAAGGCCCTTAAATCTTAACCCACGAAGGCGCCGCAGCATCGGCGCCCTCCTTGTATTTACCCTTTGGAGACAAAACCTATGTTGACCTTAGACCAAGTCGTAAGCAAAGCCCCGTCCGTCGCCACCACGACCCACGCCCCGAACCTTTCCGAGAAATACGTTCAGTTCTCCACCTTGCAAGTGCTGCAGGCATTGGAGAAGCAAGGGTTCTACCCGGTCCGGGCGTATCAAACGAAAGCCCGAGACGCAAATCGCCGCGGGTACATGAAGCACCGCGTCACCCTGCGTAGCCACGATCACCGGCTCGAGGAGGGCGACATTATCGGCGAGATTTCCCTCATCAATTCCCACGACGGCGCTTCCGCCTGGATCTTCGAGGGCGGCCTGTTCCGGTGCATCTGCTCGAACCAGATGTGTGTTCCGGATTCGATGGTTGCCTCACACCGGGTGCGACACACTGGCCATACCATGGATGACGTGATCGAGGGCGTGTTCACCGTGGTCGAGGACCTCCCGAAAGTCGCGGAACTCTCCCAAGAGATGCGGGCTATTGAGCTACGACCCCAGCAACAGCGAGCCTTTGCGGAGGCCGCCTGGGTGTTGAAGGACGCAGACAACAAGCCGAACCCCGCCACGATCGAGGGGCTCCTACGGCCCCGCCGCCGGGATGATTACGGCAACGACTTGTGGACCACAATGAACCGGGTCCAGGAGAATCTGATCAAGGGAGGTGTCCGTACCTTTTCCGAGAAGGGCCGGCGCACTCGCTCTCGTCCGATCACATCGATCGATGAGGATCGCCGGCTGAACAAAGCATTGTTCGTTCTGGCCGAGAAGATGAAGGAGTCGCTGTAATGAGGTTAATCCTGTTCATCCTTGGGGTGGTCTGCTTGTTTGTGAGCAGCACGCTACTGGAACGCAGCGGCATGGATCTGATTCAAATCATGAAGGTCCTTTTTCTTCAATCTGTCGGGGTGGTCGGTATATTCGTGACCGTGTTTTGGAGGAGACTGCCATGAGGTTGATCGCCGAACGCAACACTGAACGTAACCGATACCGGTTCGTCGTACTCGCCGCGGTTGAGGGTCAGGAGCTTCGATTGGCTGAGTCAAAATGGTCTTTCTCGGCACGGGGGCAAGCACTTAAATCCGGGCGAACCTGGATGGAATCCCTTACGGACGACTCAATTCAATTACTTTGTGGAGTATCTAACAAACAAGTAGTAAACCTGTGAGGTAGCCAGCTAGCAAATTATAACACCCTACATTTAGACTGTTTTCCGCGCATAGTTCTCCTCCTCTTGGCCCCTGTTGTCGGGGGCCTTCTTTGTGGGAGGACCTTAACCCTTTGGAGCTTATATGAACAAGAAAGAACTGATCGAAAAAGTCCACCAGAACACCTACACAGGGCTAACCAGGTCGGCTGTCCACGACGTCGTGGATGCCCTGGAGAGAACCATCGAGCAGGCGGTTGATGCCGGCGACAGCATCTACCTGCGCAACCTCTTCACCTTACGTGTAAAGGAGCGGCCGGCCCGGAAAGCTCGCAACCCGCAGACCGGCGCCCAGATCGACGTCCCGGCCCGTAAGGTCGTCGTCATCAAGCCGACGGCCAACCTATCGAGCTGGGCGGGAGAGTAACAGTGAGCATAAACACCAAAGACATCCTGGAAGTAATGCAAATGGCGGAAGAACTCCGCCCGGTGGCGCAGACGGTCGTGGAACAGTTGGAGAGCTACGGCCCCTTGATAAAAGGGCTGGTTAAGAGCATCGGCCTAGGATTAGTTGATGTCAAGGACCAGATGGTCCAAGAGTACGTGAAACGTGGGTACACTCTGGATCAAGCCATCCTGCTGGTCATCGACTCGGAAACTGCACTGAAGCAAGCTATAACGAGACGAAACACGTAACCGGAAAGGCGTAACCGGAAAGGCGCAAGCACTCCTTGCGCCTTTGTTTTTGGAGACTTATATGTTGCTGATTTTGACTATTTGGGTTGGGTTAGGGCTAGTTTCAGCTGGGTGGCTATTTGCGTATTTCCAAGATGAGTGGCCGACGATAGCTGAGGAGACGTTAATTATGGACCGATTTCTAGCTCTGGTAGCCATTCTCTTTGGCCCGATAGGCCTGGTTTCTACAGGCATCGTGACAAAGTGGGGTAGGCATGGTTGGAGGCTTGGATGAGATTCAGAGACCTTTGCACGCACGAGGCCGAGGCCCGTGTGAAACGGTTTATCGATGACGCCGCGGCCAATGCCATCACGGACCAGGCCATTGAGTTCACCAGCCAGATGCAAGCAGCATTCGCCCGCTACGGTCTGGATGCCTTTGTGTCGGACGCCCAGCTCGATTGGCTGGAGCAGTTGGCCGGCTATGCGTTACCTGTTGTTTAGGAGAAATCATGTACGTAGAACTAGTTAGTATCATTGACCGTTCCGGTTCCATGTCCAGTATCCGTGACGATGCTATCGGCGGATTCAACACCTTCCTCAAAGAGCAGAAAGAAGTTCCGGGAGACGCCAAGCTGACACTTGTTCTGTTCGACCACGAGTATCAAGTGGTTCATGACGCCGTTAACCTGCAAGGTGTTCCGGAGCTAACTGCCGATGCCTACGTGCCTCGAGGCAGCACAGCACTCTATGACGCCATCGGCCGGACGATCGATGCCATAGGAACTCGGCTTGCTAGGTCGGACGTAAAGCCGAGCAAAGTGATCGTCGCCATCCTGACGGACGGCGCCGAGAACTCCAGCAAGGAGTACACCCGGGAACGGGTCGCCGAAATGATCAAACACCAGGAAGAGAAATACTCCTGGGAGTTCATCTTCCTGGCGGCGAATCAGGATGCGTTCCAGACAGGGGCAATGCTCAACATCAAGGCGTGCAACACGGCGAACTTCGCGGCGGATAAAGCAGGCGTCGCTACAGCGTACAGCCTGATTAGCAGCACGACCCGAGCCTACCGGTAACAGCGAGCAGCACCTTGCTTAACCCTTTGGAGGTTTCATGTCTTTCAAACCAATGCTGGCCAGCCCAGCAGATTTCGATTCGCTTGTCTTTCCGAAACTCATAAGCCCGAAGCTCGACGGCGTCAGAGCCGTCGTCATCGACGGCGTCGTCTACGGCCGCTCCCTCAAACCCATCCGCAACCAACAAGTCCAGGAGTTGTTCGGACGACGGGAGTTTAATGGCTTGGATGGAGAGCTGATCGTCGGTGACCCGACCGGCGCGGATGTGTTCCGGACCACCAGTTCGGTGGTGAACTCAGTCGATAAGACGGGGGATATTTTCTTCCACGTCTTCGACGACATCACCGAGCCGGACAAACCTTTCATGCATCGCCTGGATACGGGTCTGGGTAAGGTCGCTGGCGATCAGATGCTCTGGGTGGACCAAGTGCAGGTTGATTTCCTTTCCGACATGGAAAGCTGGGAGGAGTGCTACCTTGCCCAGGGGTACGAAGGAGCGATGCTTCGAGACCCCAACGCCACCTACAAGTTCGGCCGCTCCACAGCCAAGGAGCAGATCCTGCTCAAGGTCAAGCGCTTCACCGATTCCGACGCCGTCGTCATCGGCTTCCAGGAGCTCATGCACAACGGCAACGAAGCCAAAATCAACGAGCTCGGCCTCACGGAGCGCAGCTCCCACAAGGAGAACAAGCATGGCATGGGCATCCTGGGCGCTCTTGTCTGTCGGGATCCCCACGGCATCCAGTTCAACATTGGTACCGGATTCACCCAAGCCGATCGCGAGCAGATCTGGCAGGAGCGTGAGCATCTCTTGCACAAGACGGTTAAGTACAAGTCCTTTCAAGTTGGTGTGAAAGAGGCTCCCAGGCATCCGGTATTCTTGGGATGGAGGAATTGACATGAGTTATAAAGAAATGACCTTGTGGATTGTTGGTCTGCTCCTTCTTGCGGCAGTTCTTTTATCTCCGGCCGCATGCACGATGAACCGGCACCGGCTCATCGCCAAGGCAATCGAGGGAGGCGCCGACCCGATCGCAACGAAGTGTGCGATAGAGTCAGAGTCAGGGTACGACCCTCAGTGCATTGTGTCCGCAACTAGGCACTTGCGGCCGGTGGAGTAGCAGACTAATCAAACTGAGAAGGTGTGATGTACACGAAGCAGATAGAGTTATCTAACTATGTATTAGACACCTGAGCTAGGGGAATAAATCGGCAATAGCCGACAAATACCCGACACCCGAAAAGCCCAAGGCAGCACACCTTGGGCTTTTTGTTTTTACCCTTTGGAGACTACCATGCATTTACTCTACCGGGGGCCGTCGGCCCTGGATGGTAAGGAGATCGTTTGCCTTGCGACCGGGATCGATCGACCCTCGAACAATCGGAAGACCGGTCCAACCGCACAAGTGTATATCCTGCGCGAGGACATCGATCCCAGGGATGCCGTCAAATCCGGCGAGGACTACTCGATCTGCGGCGACTGTATGCATCGCAAGGGATCGTGCTACGTCCGGGTGGAGCAGGACCCGCTCCGAATCTACCGGGAATACCGAGCTGGCAATTACAAAGAGGAAAAACTGACCCTGATCGGTGCCGGACGGGCGGTACGGCTTGGAGCCTACGGAGATCCAGCGGCGGCACCGTTTGAAATCTGGGAGCAGCTCTTGTCCAAATCCTTGGGGTGGTTAGGTTATACTCACCAGTGGAACCATCCGGCGACGGATCAGCGGTTGAAGGCGTTTTGCCAGGCATCAGTTGAGACGCTGGATCAAGCGGCAGAGGCTAGGCGTCTCGGGTGGCGGACTTACCGGACAAAATTAGAGGGCAGTCCGCGGCAGCGGGGCGAGATTGTTTGCCCGTTTGAAAAGCTGGGCGTCCAATGTATTCGGTGCTTGCGCTGCAATGGCCGGGACTATGACGTCGTGATCGACGTGCATGGGCCGGCGAGTAAGCGGAAGCGGTTTGAGATGGCGTTTACACGACCTTGGAGGTGAAATGGCAGACCTTATAGACTTCGCATCCCGCAAGAAACAAACTGCTCCTCCCCGCGAGGAGTCGTCCACCTTACTCACTTTGGACGAAGCGTTCCGAGGCGTCATCGTCGCCTGGATTCATCTTCACGACACCCCGTTGGCGGATAAACTTTTCGACTACATCGTCGCTGGTTACAACGCTGGACAATACGTGATCGAAGTCCCGGAAAGCCTTTGGACTCCGGTACAGGAGGACATTTATCAAACGCTGGCCTCTGTTCGAGAAGAGGTCAAGGCACTCTTGCAGAAGAGAGACACCTAGCGCTACTCTGTGATGGCCGGCTGCAGCACACAGCCGGCCGCACTTTGGTTCCCGCGCAAGCAGCACACTTGCCGGACACCGGAAACCCCCTTTGGAGATATCTATGTTGAGAGCCGAGAAGGTCAGGCCTATGGACTCGCCTGTGATCCGTGGCCAATTGAAACCATTGCCCCTAAAGAAGACCGTCAGAATTGCCCTCAACCGAGGCGCGATCTTCGCACTCACCACCAACCGACCGCCCGCCCTGGAAGTCCTGCAGTATTTCGAACTGACGGACTGGGATTTGCGGGACCCAGACTTACGTTTCACCATAAAGGATCGCTCCGGTCACTGGTATGACGGCGTCAGTGGCAGACCCGTACAGCTGGACGACAAGCTGATCATCGACATCATTCCCCCCTTCCAATTGGTCAACAGCGATTACGGTTTACGCCCCGTATTCACTCTGCACATGCCTTTCGGGTACCGCGTACATCACTTGAGTTATCTCCGACGGAAGTTCCCTCACCTAACGTAATGGGTCAGGTAGGGCAGGATCAGTAGTAGCCGCAGTGGACGCGGGTTCGAGATTAGTTGGGGTGAGCGATGTACAGGTTCTATCAAAGAAACGCGGATCAAAAAGGTTCGCACGAAACATGGCTGACGGCCAGGGAAGAGGACGTCGAGAAAATCCGGGCTGACTCGGCGTGTCACATGACGGTTCTGTCCGTATCGGAAACGGACGCAGAAGACTGGGACGACGTCTCGTATCGAGGAGATCTTTGGTTCGACCTTGACGCGGGCAGTCTGGAGCAGTCGATTCAAGATCTCCACTCCCTCATGAACGCCTTCAAAAGCGTGGGAGTGGCAGACCTAAGGTACCTGCACTATTTCGCGTCCGGATCAAAGGGCTTTCATGTTCAGGTTCCGGCCGAGCTGTTCGGGGGAGGACAGGCAGTCAAACGATTACCGCTCATTTACCGACAGATGGCTATCCAGTTGGCGGAACGCGCCGGCATAGCCGAACTCGACATGAAGCCCTACTTCGGTAAGCGGGGAGGCATGTTGCGAGTCGAGAATAAACCTCGACCGGACGGCAGGTACAAGGTGCCGCTAAATCTGGAGGAAGTGGAAACCATCACCGTCGAGAAATACCTGCAGTATGTCTCGGCGCCCAGGACCGTCAAGACTCCAAAGTTAGAGAAAGGGTTCCCGACACCTGCGATCCTAACGCAGATGTACATCGACGCGAAGAAGGACGCGCAGTATGTAGCAGCGGCTAGGAAACACAAGCCTGTCCCGGATGAAGCACTCAAGAAGTTTGGGAACGATAACCATCCTCTGTGCGTGCAATGGCTTGCGGAAGGAGGTGAGAAGGTTCGAAAGGATGTTCATTGGAACCAGAAAGCGCTGCAGATGGCAGCGTATCTGGCACACGTTGAGATGTCCGACCATGATCGAGAATGGCTGGTCGAAGAAATCAGCAAGAATCACACATCGAGGCGGTTCCCGTCTCAAAGTGCTCGCAAGAAGGACGTTCATGATCGAACAGAATACGCCGGAGAGCATTCAATCAGGTTCGCTTGCCGGGCAATCAACTCCCTACTCGAGGGAAACCCTTGCCAAGGCTGTCCAGTCATCCGCTCCGCAGAGACCACGGAGTTCCGGTACCTGGTGGACGAGACTCCGGGCGGGTACGTGCGGCGGGTACCGAAAGGGGACGATTACATCGTGCTGCCTATCACGTTTCGGCTGACAGCGGTTCACCGAGACGTGGATACCTGTGCGGACCCTATGAACAAGGCCATCGAGTCGATCGATGTCGACGTCATGAAGGACGGCAGTTTGATGGGGAAGCTGACCCTCCCTTCCAGGATTTTTGCGTCAGCCAAGGGCTTCAAGGAAGTGATCGGCGACTGGTCACAAACCTGGAGAGGCACGGAAGCTGAACTCTCCGACATCGGCGCAATGGTTAAAAGTAAATGGCTGAATCAATCTGAAAACATAGAAGTGATCATGAAGACAAAAACACTAGGGCTGCAAGCCCATATCGATCCAGAACGCAATAAGGAGATTTGGTATTACGTAGAACCCGACTGGAGCCTCAACGACATGGAGGTTAGTGATTACCTCCGGTACTCTGGCAAGGAGGGGCCCGGCCAAATGGTGACCCGGATCAAAGGGGTTCCGGTAATCGGCCAAAGGGACCCTCACGTCGAGTTGATCAAGGAGACCGTGAGGCTCTTGTGTGAAGGCAATTTCCCGCACATTGCAGCACAGTTCATTGGGTGGAACGTAGCGGCCACCCTTCGGCCGCGGATGATGAAGATCAACCGGGAGTTCCCCTTGCTGAACATCTGGGGCAACCCCGGTGAAGGCAAGACGGCGTCAGCGACAGCCTACTCCTTGCTGGCCGGCGCCGACTTCTCCGAAGGAACGCTGCAAGCGCCAGGCGTCACGCCCTACGCTTTGCGTAACACCGTGTCGGTCAATTCCAGCATTCCGACCACCCTGGATGAAGTCAACTACGCCAACCTGGATAAACACCGCTGGAACAGTATCGTGACGGCCTTGAAGGCGGCTTACCAGGGAGGTTTCTGGCAGCAAGGAACAGTATCACGGGACAGCAGCGGGATCACTAGTCCAGACGTGATCCAGACCAAAGCTCAAACGCCAGTGATTTGGATGTGTGTCAACCAGCTAAGCGGCACGGCCGCCGGGTCGAACGAGCTCGTATCCAGAAGCTTGGAGGTACATGTCAGCAAGGACGCGCACAAGCTATATGGGAAGAACTTCAAGTTGCTGCAGCGCCCGAACCAACGGGAACAAGTGAAACGGATCTATGCCACGCTTGTAAGGAAAAACCTGTTCGTTGATCAGGCAGAGTTCGAGCAGTTCTACGAGAAATCCATGAACGAAGTGCCGAGCTGGCTGGAGGAGTCACGCAGCCGAACCAACTACGGTACGGTGATCTTGGGGCTGAATTGGTTGGCTGACCTATTCGCCGAGAAAGGGTTCCCAGAAGAGGAAGCAAGGATTTTCCGACTCAAGGAACAATACCTCGACCACATCAACGAGGACCAATGCAATATCGAGCAACGCCGAGACCGTCGGGAAGCTGACAACGTCCTCGAAGCTTTCAACATCCTGGCCCTTCAGGATCAGATGTCTGCCAATCGCCTCTCCCAAGGCAAGCATTACGTCGTGATGGGCGACAGCCTTTATCTGCGGCTGAACCTGGCCATCCTGGAGTATCTGAGATACAAGCGGTCGGTCAACCAGACGCCTGAGATAGTCGATGCACAACATCTCTTGCAGGTGTGCAAGTCCCAGCCTTATTTCAAGACCTACGGGCCTGTACCCGGGGCCTCGGACGGGAATCCGTGGCTAGGTTTGTTCTTGTCCGAGATGCGTCGGAAAGGAATCGACGTGTCCGGCTTTAAGGAGTAAGTGAATGGCTACAGCACTAGCCACGAAACAACAGCCCAAGCCCAGAACGCTGGGTGAATTTCTCGCCGCGGCGAACTGCCCAGTACCGCAAAAATGGATGTGGAAACTGGGGTTAGCAGAAGAGCCGTTTTACCACCAGGTAGAGACGCTGAACCATTATGGGATGCATGTCCGGTCGGGGGATTTCTCGGAGCCTGGAACTGGCAAGACATTCCCGGCGCAAGCGTATGCAACGTGGTTGATCGGGTATGGAAACAAGGTGGTGGTCGTCATGCCGCCGCTCCTAACACCTCAGTTCCTGGCGTCATTCCGTATGATGTTCCCAGACATCGAGCAGCACATCACCGTTGAGAGGTTCGCCGGTAAACCAACGGACCGGGACGCCTTGATCCAGCAGTGGGAGGCCCAGGGTTGGCCGGATGTCTTGGTAATGTCCTACCGGATGTTTGTGGGCGACAAAGGTATCTCTGAACCAGGATTCGATGCTAAGACGTTCACCTGGCGGACTCTTCTTGCAAGGGGGTACACATGCGTGATCGTCGACGAGGCGACCGCGGTCAAAACCGCGGGGACCCAGATTCACAATGCTGTGAAGTGCTTCGCCGGCAAATATGGTGAAGAATCTAACGGCGTCATTTTGATGACCGGAACGCCTATAGAGAATACCCTGGAAGACGCCTACGGTCTGATTGCCATTCTCAACCCCTTGAGGTATGGGAGCAAGAAGGCTTTCGACCGTGTTCACTGCATCCAGGCAGACGTGGGCGGATTTATGAAGACTGTCGGGTACATGAACGAGGACTACTTGTATCAAGGACTTTACAGCGTCGGCCGCAGAGTCCTCAAAAAGGACGTATCGGATCTCCCGCCCCGTATCATCTCCGAGGTCCCGATCGAGCTTTCCGAAAGCCATATGCGGCTGTACAAGAAGCTGGTCGACGAGCGGATTCTGGAGTTCGAGGATGGGTCAGTGATCGATGCAACGTCCGCCTCAGCCTGTTACCAAATCATGCAGCAGATATTGATGACCCCAGAACGCTATACCGACCGGCCGCCGGCGGAGAACCACCTGCTGGACACCTTGGACGAGCTGGTGAAGTCGATAGGGGCGCACAAGATCCTGATCTACGCATGGTACAGACATTCGGTAGAGAAGCTACTGGACCACTTCAAGAGGCTCAACCCTGCTGTGTTGTATGGTGGAGTCTCCGGACAAGAACGAGAGAATGAGAAGCAGAAGTTTATCAAGGACCCGACGTGCCGGTTGATCGTAGCTCAGCCTCGCTCGGGCGGCGTTGGGGTGGACGGTTTTCAGCACGTTTGTTCCCACGTGATCTACGCCGAGGTCTGCCCGATCCCCGGCGTGTTCCAGCAGTCGATCGATCGGCTACACCGGACAGGACAACAAGCTGAATCGGTGAACATTTACATCCTGGTCGCACTGAAGACGATCGCCGTGAAGTTGAGGAACGATCTGACCCGTCGAGACTCCCAAGCCAACAGCGTCGTCCGGGACAAACGAACCTTGTTGGCCGATCTGCTGGGGGAAGAAGGGTTGAGGGGGAGCTTAGATTGACAAACCTGAAACCTAACACTAGCCTGCCTTTCCGTTAACCGAGTTTCGGTCGCGCAGCACCGCGCCCGACGTCAGCTCGGGCAAAGCTGTGAAATTGACGCTGACACTGACACTGACATAACCTTTGGAGACGCATATGAGCTTAAGAAGACACGCCGTACAACCTCTCTCTCAACCCACCCAGCCGGACGTCGATCAGGCCCCGGCCGAAGCCCAGTACATCCCTGCTACTGAGACCCAAGACCTGGATCAAGCTGTGCCAGCCGTACAGACGGTGAGCAACACCTTGCCGGCGCCGGCCAACTCAGGCTCGATGTCTGCCGAAAATCTGGCCCAGCAAGGGTACGAGGGCCTGGAGTTCGACTTCACATCCTTCCCGGTTATCTCGCTAAAGACGAACGGCCAGTTTGAAGACAGTGACGGCACCAAGTACGGTACCGAGTTCCATTGCCGGATTCACCAGACGAAGGAGAAGTTCGTCTATCGTGGCCTCTTGCAAGGGAAAGTGATGGATAACAAGGCCGACATCGCATACAGCTATGATCAGATAATCTCGACCCGCGGCGAAAAAATCGACGATGTGATCGTACGCTGGAAGGCGCAAGGCAAGACATGGGAACAGAAAAAGTATCTGGAAGCCCTGGTCGAGATGCATGCCCCTGGCGAGCCGTACGACGGAGAGTTCCGGATGCTGTCGATAGCCCCAACCTCCGTTGGGCGTCTCGCCGGTTTCCTCTACACCTGTCAGGTGCGGTTGCAGGGTCAGCATCTCTCGACGCAAATGGTCCGAGTATATTGCGGCGAACAGGTGACGAAAGCCGTACAACCTTTCTACCCCTGGGCTTTCTCTAAAGCTTGAGATAAGTCGGACGGCCGGCGCAGCACACGCCGGCCGTTCTGTTTTAGACCTTTGGAGGCCTTATGACTTTACGAGCTATCCTCGATATTCGGGGTTTGATCCTGCATGCCTACCACTCTGGCACGGACCCTGACGCAAGCAAGGCGTCGGACGGGACGAAACTCAACACACCAGGGTTCGCTCTCGAAAATTTCATTACCCGCTATTTCTTGCCGATTACGGAGAGTATTCGGCTTAACGACATTATTGCGGTCAAGGATGCCGGTAATGTTTACCGGAAAGCACTTTTTCCTGAGTACAAGGCCGGACGGCAAGAGCCCTTGCCGGAGGTGAAGGAAAACCTGAACCAAGCTCAACAGATTATCTATGAATTCCTGGACACCATGGGCGTGGTCCAGGTTCACGTCGACGGGGTTGAGGCCGATGACGTGATTGGGTACCTGGTTCAGAAGTTGCAGGGCAGCAAAATCATCCACACCGTGGACGCCGACCTTATCCAACTAGTATCGGAACAATGCCTTGTATTTCAGAGAGGGGAACCTGCCCCTCATTACTGTCACAAATATGACGCAACCATCGCAGGCGTCAAAGAGAAGAGACAAAACATCGTCACCCCCGAGTTCGTGGCCCTCTACAAGAGCTTGGTTGGAGACTCCTCGGACGGCTACGTCGGTGTAAAAGGTTTCGGCCCGGCTAAGTGGCCGGAACTGTTGGAAGCCTACGGGGAAGACGGTCTCCGAAAGATCAAGGAGGATATCGCATCCGGCGACTTCCCATTGATTCGTGACGCCTTGAAACACGAGCCTGGAGAACACAAGCTGCTCGAGAAACTTTGGGAGCAGCGGAACGAGTGGATCAATAGCTGGCACCTTGCGAACATCAACCCCAACTTGGTGGACGCGTTCTACGGGACCAAGTTCCAGCGAATCAAGTGGCATAAAAGGCTGCCGGACGAGCAGAAGTTGCGCAAACTCCTGCTCGACACCGGATGCTCTCACTTAATCAGCAAGCTACAACACCTGACTCCGGTCAAGATTCTGGTCGACGCCAGTAATTATTCCGACATGAAGGAGGACATCCTCAAGGCGATGGACGAGTCCGCCTATGTCGCCTTCGACATCGAGTCCTCGGATTACGTCCAGCACGAAGCCTTCAATAAAGCCAAGGCCGCGCAAAGCGAATACGTCGACATGCTGTCACATCGGGTTGCCGGCGCCGGCTTCACGTTCGGGAACAACCTGGAATACACGATCTACGCTTCGTTTGACCATAGGGACACACCCAACCTGCCGAAGGAGGAGTTGGTCGGCCTGCTGAGAGCTGCAAAGGAAAAGCCGATCGTAGCGCACAACTGCTACTTCGAGCGTACGGTTGTCCTCAACGAGCTCGGATTCGACATCCCGAACCTGCACGACACCAAGATAATGGCCAGTCATGTCGACGAGAACGACTGGCACGGTCTCAAGGATCTGACCAAGAGCTGGTTCGATTACGATCAGAAACACTACGAGGACGTCGTCGAGAAGGGTAAACGGATGTGCGACTACCCGGCGACTCATGTCTTCGACTACGGCGCGGACGATCCTTTTGTTACCGCTCATCTATATGAGCTTTCCAGGCTGATTTTGGAATGCGAAGGAACCTGGGACTTTGTTCGGGAGAACGAGTTCGTCGCGGTATATCCGTTGTCGCAGTCATACCTTGACGGCATCTCGGTCGACCTCGAAGAAATGGCTCGGCAGCAAGAGGATGATCGGCGGACGCTGAACGAGGCGATGGACAAGCTGCGAAAGCTCTTGGAAGAGCACCGCAGCCCTGAGCAAATCGGCAAAGGTGCCCAGATCTTGTTCGACGAACTATCAATGGAGGTCAGAGCAAAGGCGGCCAAAGACGGCAAAACCGAGGATGAATTGGCAGCTGCGCTGGTACAGCTCAAGGCGGATTGCTACGAGATGGCAACATATCAGCCGCTGAAACGCCTACCAAAACCTATCAAGGCGCTGTTCACGAGTGCTTGCCTCAGCAAGGTAGCAGCTGTGCTGGGTATGCCTGAAATCCCTTCCACATCAAAGAAAGCAATCACCGGGTACATCCTGGACAACCAGGAGACTGGCGACGAGAAGTTCTTGCGGATGTTGGGCCGCGCCGCCGGCAAGAAGAAGGAGGACCTGGAGGTTCAGGAACTGCTCTGGTACGCCGAGGAGATCTTGCGAGAAGATCTACCGGAGGAAGAGCGTTGGGTGCTGGAGGGTTCCGAGCTAAACCTTAATTCCCCCAAGCAGAACGTGGCTCTCCTCTACGGCATGCTGGCGCTGCCGATTCGCCTCCGGAATCTCAAAGTCTCCGACACACGTAAGGCTTTGGGATTGCCGGGCGCGCCGGGTACGGACAAGGATGCCGTGGCCATGGCCATCGCCGAGGACACCAAGGAAGGCGATTGGCGCCGAGAGGCGCTGCTTGCCTTGAAGACGGTCAAGGAATGTTTGACTCGGGAAGGCTTGTTCTACGCCAAGTACCCTTTGTGGGTGCACCCGCTAGACGGCAACATTCACCCGAGCGTCAACTCCACAGGTACGGACACCCGCCGGCCGTCTGGGTCGAATCCGAACCCGTTCCAGTGGCCGAAGAAGGGCGAAGGGGTCAAGTTCAGGAGAAACATCTTACCGAACAGAAAGAAAGGTCACGACCTGGTCGTTTCTTGCGACTGGTCGTCACAGGAACTTCGAGAGCTGACGGGACTTTCCCAGGATCCAGAGCTGCTGAAAGTCTACGGGCCGGATGGCGACAACTCCATGTCGCTGCATACGGCGGTGGGGGCGGCGATTGCGAAACTGTCGTATGAGGAATTCCGCGACACCATGGAGGACAAGGAGCACCCTCGTTCGAAGGAGTTCAAGGATCTGCGCAGCAAGGCCAAGAACATCAACTTTGGTTCGATTTACGGAATTGGTGCGGAAAAACTGGCACGACAACTCTTGTGTCCGGTCATCGAGGCGGACGAGTACCTGCGAACCAAAAAGGCGTTGAACTGGCGCGTCGAGGAGTGGCGGCGCGAGGTGATCGGCGATCTCATGGCAAAAGGGTACGTGTCCACGCTGTTCGGCAGCCGGCGACATTTCTACAACAACCTGTTGATCGGTAACGACGACCTGGTCAGCCGGATGCACCGTCAAGCCGTGAACTATAAGATTCAAGGCCTGGCCGCAGACATCCTGAAACGCACGTTGAAGGAGTTGTGGGTAAGAAAGATCCTGCAGCGGTACGACGCTTCCCTGATCGCAACGATCTACGACGAAGTGGTGGTCTCGTGCCATCACAGCGTCGCCGTCCCTCTCATCACCGAGCTCTACGAGATCATGACGATCCCGGTCGAGGGTCTAGGTGTGCCACTGCCGTCGGCGCCGTCCCTGGGTCCCAACTTTGGAGACCAAATCGAAATCCTGAAAGAGGAGGATGTAGGCCGGTGCCCGACACCGGATGAAATCGTGGCGGCAGTGCGGAAGGTTCTGGAGACGAAGGACCTCACTTATTGGTACCACGACGGGAGCAATTCGCCCATAGCACTGGCTGCGAACGACCCGGAGGTCAGCCTCGAACTCGATTCGATCGACTTCGACAAGTACCTCGAACTTTTGAAAGTTGCTTAACCCTTTGGAGACACAATGACCTACCAAAAACAATGGAAAGACCCCGCGCTCAGCGTCAGCCTCAAGGTGCTCCACGAGAAATTGACGGAGTACTTACCGACGTACGCGACACCTGGGTCCGCGGCCTTGGATATCAGAGCTGCGATTGACAAGCCTATGCACCTACTTCCGGGGCAGACAGCTCTGATCCGCACCGGCTTTGCTATGCAGCTGCCACACGCAGGATTGGCAGCAATCCTCTTGCCTCGATCCGGTTTGGGTAACTTGGGGCTTGTCCTGGGCAACCTCGTCGGGCTAATCGACAGTGACTACACGGACGAGGTTTTGGTTTCCGCGTGGAATCGGAGTGAAGAAACCCGGATCACTATCGAGCCTTGGCAGCGTATCTGCCAAATGGTTGTTGTCCCCGTGATCGAGATTGGCTGGAACATCGTGGACGAACTGGAGTCTACGCAGCGCTCGGGCGGCTTCGGCCACACAGGAGTGGCGTGATGGCAATTTTACTCACCATATTCGATACCGAAACAACCGGAGTAAAGCCGGAAGATGGCGACGAAGTCATTCAGTTGGCATCTCTGGTTCAGCACGAGGACGACTTCCATGTCGACTCTTTCGTCTGCCTAGCTAACCCTGGCAAGCCAATTCCGGAAGGGGCCTCCAACGTCCATGGCATCTACGACCACCAGGTCGCGGACGCTCCGCCGACCAGAGACGTCGTTCAGAGTTGGTGGGCCACGGTCCTCCGTGCTGCGCAGGACCGGGACGCTGAGCTGATCGTCTGTGCGCATAACGCCCAGTTTGACCTCCGGATGATCAGTAAGCACATAGATCTGCCGCCCAACCTGTACGTGATCGACACGCTACAGGTCGCTCACAGGGTGGAACCTCTGATGCCCAGCTACCAGCTGACGACGCTCTACGACAAGAGGCGCACAGGGGAAATCGATTACAGCCAGAATGCCCACGACGCTCTCGCCGACTGCTGGATGTGCCGGGAACTTTTGCTCTCGTACCTTGCGGAACTCAAATGTTCCCTGAAGGAGCTGGCTGAGGATCTCAGGAAGCCCCGAATCCTGGAAGTCAATCCGGTCGGAAAGAAATTCAAAGGCCGGCGCTTCAAGGACATCGACCGAGGATCCTTGCGTTGGATGAGGGACAACATGACCTTGTCCATCGATATCCGGGCGAGCATCGAGGCCGCACTTAAGTAAGGAGGCTGTGGTGGCGAGGAACGACGGAACTAAGCTGCAGGATCTACTGCAGGGGGCACTGACCACTTACTGCAAGAAACACCCTGGATTTGCATATCGCTTCCCTGACACCAAGGCGGCAAGGGGAATGTATTTGCCTAAGCAACCAGGGGATTTCCTGTTAGTCGTTCCTCGCGCCGCCGTCTTGTTGGAGTGCAAGTCCACGGTGACTGGAGAGTCTGTCGTGGCGCTTGCAAAAGAAGACCGTGGTCAGCTTGGAAAGCACGCCCTTTGGCATCGAGCGGGCCAACCATCGAGGTATGTGTACGCCGACCTTACGGAAGGTCGTTTGGATTTTTTCGACGGTGTTGATGTACTTCAAGCGTGTCGGAACGGATCCAAAACAATACCGAGATTATCTGGGGTTATCGAAGATATGCATGACCTTATCATGACAACAGTAAGGAAACTGTGAACTAACTCACCAGAAACGAATAGTATTACGGTCTTTCTCACGGACGCTGTCGGATGTCTTCTGTAAAATATGTGCACTTGGGGTAGATAGGGGTATGTCATCATGCATTCATTGCATACAGTATTTTTGAAAATAGGGGAATCGCGTCTAGTAAGAAAAGGCGAACCACTAACGGATAGAAAAAGGTTAGACGGACTGTATTATGTAATTCACGGAGGGCTCTCTGTTGAGGTGCTTAGTGAAGAGGAAGATGACAACAGAAGCACTCTGCTATACAGGGCAGGGTGCGGCAGCATAGTAGGAGTGGAAACGGTTTTCGGGAGCCAGCCGTTTGATTATCTGGTGACCGCTGAGGTAGAGTCATGCGTCGCAACCATATCGAAGGGAGCTCTCAGAAAATCCCTAATAGCAATGTCGGCCGATGTTAGGGCTGAAGTATTAGAGGCAATATTGGTCCAAGTATCGTCTACAGTACTAAACCTGAGTAAGGCTATAGCCAGTCGGGAATTCAGAAAGGTAGAAGACCGAGTATATTTGGCGCTGCTTGACTTATTAAAAAGCAATGAAGAGTTAGGTAACAGAACTAGAAGAATCGCTGCGCCGAGAGCGGTATTAGCCAAGCTTGCAAGGTGTTCCAGGGAGATGACGACGTATGCGCTTAATGCTTTGGAAGATCAAGGAATTGTGAAAGTCCTGAAGGGAAGCTTGGTTGAAGTCTTGCCTGCCAACCATCTGAGACACACCGATAAGGCGCAACTGGCTGCGAAGTATGGGTTTACCGAACAAGCTCTACGTATGTCTGCATAAGGAGGGTCGATGAGTATTTGGTTTTTTAGTGATCCGCATCTAGGGTTGGAGCGTACCAGCCACACGACACCGGCGGCGAGGACGAAACTCAAGCAGAAGATGTTCCTGCAAACACATTACTGTTTTCCCAGGGGGGAAAGCGTGTACTGCTTGGGGGATTTGTTCGATACCGAGAGCAATGATGAAGCTGTGATCCTGCAAGGCATGGCCGTCGTTAACGAGATCGATGGCGTCATCGCCGGCAACCACGACTGCCCTAACCGGGAAGGCCGCAAGTCGTCGTTGCAACTGATTCAGTCGGTTTACCCGGACAAGGTGATCTCGGGGGAGGTGGGCGAGCCGGGGTTTGACTTTCGATGGGAAAATGAAGCTTCTGTCTATTTCGTGCCCCACATGGCAACCCAGCAGCTATTCGATCAGTCTCTAGAGGAGGTGAAAGCGAGTACAGTCTCCCAGCATAAAGCGGTGCCAACAATCCTCTGCCTCCACTGCAACTACGACTCCGGCTTCGCTGATAACGACGCCTCGCTCAACCTGACCCGGGCGAAGGCGGAGGAACTCCTACGGGTGTTCGATTACATCCTGCTGGGGCACGAGCACATCCCGCGGGCGGATTTCGGCGGCCGGCTTCAGATCTTGGGCAACACCCACCCGACGTCGTTCTCGGACATCTCGGACAAATTCGTTTGGGAATTCAAGGACGGGAAGTTGATCCCTCACAAGATTTGGGACGCTACGGTAGGGTACATCAGGCTGACGTGGGAGGAGCTACTCAATACGCCTACTGCGGACTGGAAGGACGCGCAAATTCAGTTCATGGAGGTCACTGGCATGGCGCCAGCCGAGAAGATGCCCGAGATCGCAAAGACAGTCTCAGATCACTGGAAAGCGTTGCCTGACCTCCTGATGCTACGAAATAGCGTCCAAGTCGCCCAAGCCAACCTCCCGCAAGCCGACGGCACGGTCACCAAGTTGCAGGACCTCCCGAGCCGGGTGGCCTCGGAGCTGAAGGACGCGCCGGAATTGTTGTCACTTTGGGAGGCCTACGCCGCCAGGCTACTGGGAGGCTAGCCATGGTGTCCGAAGACCTGATAGCCCGTGCGAAGACGCTCCTTAAATCATCGCCTTGGACGAGCATTAAACCGAAGATCGGGTTAGCCGTGACCTACTTCGATGATCACACAATAAACACGTACGGGTTTGGGCACGTTATCGCTAGGCGCCTGACCCTATACAACGACAGGCTGGTTTTACTCTCCAGGCTTAAGTTATTTAATGGTGAGTTGGTCGAAGTTGCTCAACCTACTGGTTTAGAGACGTGGGAACCCCGCCTGCGGGCAGGAGCCCAGATTCGTTACATTCCCCAATGAACCCTTTGGAGCCCTATGTTACACAGCCTTCAGCTTGAGAATTTCAAAACCCACAAAAGCCTATCGGCCACCTTCGATCAAGGTATGAACGTCATCACCGGCCCGAATGGGGCTGGGAAGTCAAACAGCCTGAAGGGAGTCTTGTACGCCCTGTTCGGGGTCCAGGGCGCCGGGCTCGACAAATCGAACGTGACCCACTGGGACGCGGACAGCCACAAGGTCGAGCTGACGCTCGACCTGCCCGGGTACCCCCGCTGCACGATCGTCCGGACGCCGAAGTCGGCCAAGGTTATGGACGCCAACGGCGTCCTTCTGGCCTCCGGCACCTCGGCCGTCACCGCGTTTGTGGAGGAGGCCCTCGGCATCGGCTACAAGGACTTCCAGCTGCTGGCGTACTCCAAGCAAGGCGAGGCGCAGGCGTTGCTGGCGATGGGCGCCACCGGGCTCCAGAAGCGGGTGGAGGACCTTGCCAAGATCGATCTCATCGACAAGGTGCTGACCCTGGTTTCTAAGGACGTGTCCTTCGTTGAGGGGCAGATTGCCGGGATAGGAGAGATCCCGGATGTGACCGTCCTGGTGGCACGGCGGGACCAGTTGAAGGCTGAGCTCGAGCAGAAAGAGACGGATCTGGAGGTCGAGACCGAGGCCCTGGCTCGGTTCCGGACGGCCCTGGAGCAAGCGGAAACCGACTACCAAGCAGCGCTCCGGAAGCACAACCAGATCGACAGCGTCATCCGCAACCTCCAACAACACAAAACTTGGGTGGACCAATCCCGGGCCGCCTTGCAGAGGCTGGAGGAGGATCTTGCCAAGTTGCCGGATTCCAGCGTCCTGCAGGCTGAGCTGCAAGACCTCGACCGGCAGGCTGCCGAGACTCAAACCCAGGTCCTGGCCGCCCGCTCGCAACTGAAGGAACGGGCCCGACTTGAATCGGCCTTGGCGGACAAGGAAGCTTTCCTGGAAGGATCGCAGGCGGAGATCTCGGAGTCCCAGGCGGCCGAGCAGAAGCTACAAGAGGTGGGTCCTCGCGTCGACGAACTGTACCAGCGGATGGCCGACGCTGAATCACAGGTCCGGGTCGCCATACGGGCCACGAACGAGGCCCGTATGGCCGTTCTCAACGCGGTGTGCCAGAGTTGCCACCGGCCGTTCTCCGAAGAGGAAAAGGCACGGGCGGAAGAAGCTTTCGCATCTGCAGAGAGGCATCAGAATGGGGCCGTTCAGGCCGTAGCAACGGCCACCGAGCAGTACAACCGGGCTCGCGCCGAGAAGGCGAGACTGACGAGGCTGTATAGGCCGAATCTGGCAGCCCAGTTCGAAGCGGCGCAAAAGGCCGCGGAGTCCTTGCGGAAAGAACTGAGCCCGATTCCTGAGACAACCGTCTTACAGGCCCAGTTGGATCAGGCGTCTGCCCGAAGTACTGCGCTGCTTCAAGCGAGTCAGAACAGGCAGTCCGTACTGGCCCACGTCGTCGGCCAGAGGGCGAAACGCGACAGCGAGGAAGCTACGCTGAACAAAAACCTCGGGGCCATCCAACACTACGAGGCGCAGCTGGCAGAGCTAGGCACGGCTCCAGACCTCGCGTCCTTGCAGAAAGCGCTGACGGATTGGCGGGCGGTAAAGGGCCAGTCGGAGGCTGAAGTCATGCGCTTGTCGGGCGAGGTCAGAGCGACCCAACAAGAGCTCGACAACGTCACCCGCAGCATCGAAGCCGCCAAGACTGCCGCAGCCCAGCTGGACGAACTCCGCAAGAAGCAGCACACCCTTGGCCAGCTCGACAGATTCCTCCGGAAGAATCGGGCCCGCTGGTCCGCGGAAGTGTGGGATGGGCTCCTTAACTATGCCAACCACTTGCTAAACACCACTACGAACGGACTGATCAGGGACGTGACCCGTTCCAACAGTGGCGACTTCTATGTGGCTTACAACGGCCGGCAGATCCCGGTGTCGGAGCTCTCCGGCGGCGAGGCATCGATCACCGGGCAGTGGCTCCGGGTGGCTCTGGCTCGCGTCTTCTATGGAGCAGACCTGCCGATGCTGCTGGACGAACCGAGCGCGGACTTGACTGATGAGAACGCGGCGAGAGTCGCCGGGATGTTGCAAGGATTAGGCGCACAAGTTGTGATGGTCAGTCACCGGATGGGTGACGCTGTCAACGCAGGTAACGTGATAACTTTGACTTAAAAGGAGTACGGAATGGGTGACGCCGATAAGCAGGACCCTATGGTGCAAGTAAAAGCATTGCAGAAAACATTCAGGGAGGCCGCGGACTCCATCGCCGAAGGGGCGGAGACGTTGGATGAGTTGTACAGCGACTGGAGGGACACTATTAAGCAGCTGGAACAAGCGAACGACGAGCTTTTCGAGGACAGCAGAAGCCTCAGTTGGGTAGCCTTGCTGATTTACTTCCTTCTGGGGGCATTAGTCGGGGGAGCAGGCATCCTCTCCTGGCTCTACTGGTACGCCAGCACCGGGATTTAACTCTTTGGAGAACCTACGGGACTTGCAGAACCGCGATCTCAACCAACGACATTCCGTATTCAGTAAGTACCGAACTTCGTTAACCCTTTGGAGATGTGTCATGCCTGAAAACTTACGGGGGGCCAGTGTGCCCAAACTACCAACTCTGCAGGAGACGGATCCTACAGGCCGCTCCCCTCACTCCCCGGGAGCCAAGCTGGACGCCGGCAAGCCACCAATTAAGCGAGGCGTCCTGCAGTACTTCCCGCGAGCCTTGGAAGCCGTTGCGTTTGTCTCTCAGCACGGGGCCGAGAAATACTTGTGGGGTGGTTGGCGGGACGTGCCAGATGCCATTAACCGTTACGGGGACGCCAGCGAGCGCCACACCATCAAGGAAGTCATCGAAGGGCCTTACGACAAGGATTCCGAACTGCTGCATCAGGCTCATAAGGCTTGGAATGAATTGGCGGTACTGGAAAAGATGCTTGAGGAAGGTGCTCCTCTGAGGAGTCCCGAGTGATCGAGCCCAAGACTGCGCCCATCGTCTGGTGGATCGACCCTCTTGAAGAGCCCGCGCCGAAAGGCAAGAAGCTTCTTTTGCTGGGTTACACCGGGACCGCTGTGCTTGGGACCTGGGCCGACGAAGGTTATGTGGCCTTCGGGTACCTGCCGAAGATCCCGCCGCACATCAAGCGGCGAATCGGCTGCAAGGCAGCGTATGAAGAATTCCTGAAGAAGTTAAACGAGGTGTTACATGCTCAATTGGCTGAAGAATCTATTCAAGAAGAGCCGATCAATTGCTGCTTCCGAGGAAGTCCAGCCGCCGAGACCGTGGGATCGGGGGGTGCGCAAGGCGAGGAACTGTCCGACGATGCCGCCAGTTAAGCCGGCGAGGGCCTGCTCGAGATCGTCGAGCTCCTCGGCGTCCTCCAGTCACACGCCGGTTTACGGCAGCTCGGGGGGCTGTGACTCTGGAAGCTCTGGCGGCGGTTGCTCGTGTGATTGTTAACCTGGAGAAACCATGACCATTCAAACTGTTGTCAAATGTGATGGCCTCGACTGTGGGAACACCCTTGAAGTCGACGAATGCGACACCCCGGAAATCACAATGAAGTTGGCCGGTTGGGGTACGGATCCGGATCACAGTTACCGGCACTACTGCAGCATCTGTTGGCCGAAAGTCGAAAAGGAGTTGAAGGAGCTGGCGGAGGCATACTAGGAATGATCGCGATCGTCAATGTGACCGAACGGCCGGCGGAAACCGGCCCTCACGACTACGAAGTCCGGATCAACCGCCAGGTGATCACTCGCTTTCAACACCGACGGGAGGACGGCTTGGCCAAGTGCCTCAGGCTGGCCGCGGATGCGGTGGACGAGGCGAGGGAGAAGGAGTTCGTCAGGTTTGTAGAGGCAATGGTGGAGACATGAAAGGCATGAGCGATCGACTGAAAAATATCCTGCTGAATCTGGAAGACACTCGGCTAGCGGATATCAGTGGAGTTAAGCAAAACAAAGTACGTGCCGATGTAGCAGAACGCTTGATAAAAGCAGCCTACCGGGCCGGTGTAAGGGATACGGAGGATGCCGTGGGCGTCGTACCTGCGGACCACCAGGCATTTAAGGACATCCCTAGTCATTTACTGTGAGGCCGGCAGCACACCGGCCTAACCCTTTGGAGATTGAGATTGAGATGATAGAAGGCAAAAGAATCATTGGCGGGGATCCCTCCCTATTCAATTTGGCTCCCTTCCAGTACATCTGGGCCTGGGACGCAACCCTGAAGAGCTTGGCGAACCACTGGACCCCGTTCCAAGTCCAGATGAGCAAGGACGTCGAGCAGTGGAAAAATAAAGCTTTGTCGCCGGTGGAAGCCGAGATGTTCACCACAGTGCTCGCGGTATTAACGACGCAGGATTTGGCCGTGGCGAGGAACATCGCCGTGGCTTTGTATGAAAAGGTCTCGGCGCCCGAAGTTCAGCTATTACTCGGCCGGCAGCTGGCGGAAGAAGGGATTCACAGCCTAAGTTACCAGCACATCATCGAGTGCCTCGGGCTGGATCAGCAAGAGATCTATGGCGTGTACCGCAAGGTGCCTGAGATCTCTCAAAAGTTCGACCTGATCCGTAGGCACACGGATTGGTTAACTCAATATGGTGACTCCCCGCAGCAATTTCTAAAAGGGTTGACGTTCTTCTACGTCTGCGTCGAAGGTGGTTACTTCCCTTGTTCCTTCGCGGCCCTGTTGGGCCTGGCCCGACGGAACCTGATGTCAGGCACCGGGGAACAGATTTCCTACATCCTGCGGGATGAGTTAGCCGGGCATTTCCCGTTCGGGGTCAAGTTAATCACGACGATCCAGGAGGAAACCGGGTACTACCTGAGCCGTGCTGATGTGGTGTCGATCATTCGGGAAGCCCTGGACGCCGAGGCGATCTACGCCCGGCACGCGATCCCCTCGATCTTAGGTTATAGCCCGGATCTTCATATCGAGCACTTCAAGTGGCTCATGGACACAGCTTTAGACAAGCTCGGGTTCGAGCCGGAGTTCGGGGCCAGATGTGCCTTACCGTGGTTGTCCGAGATGATGGAGCTGAAGCGGGAGACCAACTTTTTCGAGAAACACAACCAGGAATATCAGTCCGGCGTGAAGCTGGAGTTCGAGAGTTCTGGGCTGGATGATGTGGTGAATTGGAAACAATTACCAACAGCCCCGGCTCTGTAATGTACAGCGCCGTTAGGCAAGGTAAAGCCTTGCTTCGCAGAGCGTTCCAAAGCGAGGGCTGAGTAATCAGCAGGCTGCCCTCTTTCTAAGAGGTAGTTCTGGTGGTCAGCTCCACCAACTAAAGATGTTTGGCGCGGTACTGCACGGCCGAGCAGGGTAGGGCGAGGCAATGCGCTGCAGGGCAAGGGCTACGGTAGTAGCGGATTAACCATTCGGAAGAGTGGTTTTTCCGGTACTTCGGTACCAACTCCGCAAGGTCGGGCCCTGCCCGGCGAGGCATGGCTAGGCAGGGCTGGGTAGGGCGAGGCAATGCAGGGCAAGGGCTACGGTAGTAGCGGATTAACCATTCGGAAGAGTGGTTTTTCCGGTACTTCGGTACCAACTCCGCAAGGTCGGGCCCTGC
>Ga0268362_100033_pt1 | contig 110304 bp, 103 predicted proteins | sample MetcocultureR2M_FD_197214 | JGI IMG/M metagenome (GOLD analysis project Ga0268362, IMG submission 197214) | Soil microbial communities from Anza Borrego Desert, Southern California, United States - Methanotrophic co-culture R2-M | ecosystem: Environmental > Terrestrial > Soil > Desert | place... | reverse complement strand
CTCAACAGTGTCCTCACCATCAAATGGGCCGATCAAATCGGACTACCCAGGCTCGCTTAGCCTCAATCTCTCAAACCGCCCGGTGCGGACCCGCATGCCGGGTGGTGTGGCAGGGGTGCGATTGATTGAATCGCCCCCTATGCCGATGCCACACCATCGACATGGCTTCCTCCGCTCCCCGATGATATGGCGCTGAGCGATCGACAGGCAGCTATTCCTGGATGCTGGTTGTCATATTATGACATCGGGCACTTATAGTACCATGGAGTCGCCCAGGCTATGCCTCGCAGGTGTGCCACGTTGTGGCGAACTCAGAGCATCCTCGCTAAAAGCCTTCAAAGGTACGTCGCCTTGCCAATGCTCGGAGGTGAATACGAAATTGGCGCACCCTGCCAATATGTTGAAAAATTCATTGACGCCCGTTTCCTATCTTATAATATGACGTTGGATAAAAGATATTATAAGATGGCGGATCAGATCGACGCGGTTCATTTTTGTCTGGGGGCGGAAGGCGCCGCAGCGACCGATAGGGTGTTAAACCGATAGGGTGTTAAGTTGAACAATATGCACCCGCTCACCATTCAAAGGCGCCTGCAGGCCGTAAAGATTCGCCTTCAGCTTGTTAACAGGAGAACTGATTGAAGATCGCAGACGTCAATGTGCGGGTATTTTCTTATACCACGCGCCGGCACCAGGACAGCGCAGGCCATGCCCATCCCGGTCCGCCACACAAGGTCAATCAGGCCCTGCTCACGATTGTCGCCGATGATGGAACCGAAGGTTATTGCTTCGCGCCTCAGGAAGTCATCCGTCCGCACGTCATCGATAAGTTTGTGAAGAAGGTATTGGTCGGGGAAGATCCGTTCGCCCGCGAGCGGCTGTGGCAGGATCTTGCCCACTGGCAGCGCGGCAGCGCCATGCAGCTGACTGATCGCGCGCTCGCGATCGTCGATTGCGCGCTCTGGGATCTTGCCGGCCGCAAGCTCAACATGCCGGTCCACAAGCTGATCGGCAGCTATCGTGACAAGATTCCGGCCTACGGCTCGATCATGTGCGGCGACGAACTTAAAAACGGTCTGGCCACACCCGAGGATTACGGCCGGTTTGCCGAAACGCTCGTCAAGCGCGGCTACAAAGGTATCAAGCTGCATACCTGGATGCCGCCCGTTTCCTGGGCGCCTGATGTCAAGATGGATCTGAAGGCCTGTGCCGCCGTACGCGAAGCGGTCGGGCCGGATATCCACCTGATGATCGACGCTTTCCATTGGTATACCCGCACCGAGGCGCTGGAACTCGGCAGGGGGCTGGAAAAGCTCGATTTCGACTGGATCGAGGAGCCGATGGACGAGCAGAGTTCTGCCTCCTACGCCTGGCTTGCGGAAAATCTCGACATTCCGGTGCTGGGGCCCGAAAGCGCCGGCGGCAAGCACTTCAGTCGCGCCGAATGGATCACTTCCAAGGCTTGCGACATCCTGCGTACCGGGGTCCACGATGTCGGCGGCATCAGCCCGGCTATGAAATGCATGCATCTGGCCGAATCCTTTGGAATGAATTGCGAGATCCATGGAAACGGCGCTCCGAACCTGATCATCGCGGCCTGCACCAAGAATGCCAAGTGGTACGAGCGCGGCTTGCTGCATCCGTTCCTCGAATATGATGACGGCTTTGAATATCTGAACGCTCTTGTCGATCCGATGGACGAAGACGGTTTCGTTCACATCTCGGACAAGCCGGGTCTTGGCGAGGACATCAACTTCGAATTCATCAATGCAAATCTCGTTTGCTGATAGCCGGCGAGAGGACTGATGTCAGATTACGCGATCGAGCCAGTCGATCGCGTAATCCTGCTGATCGGCAGGGAAGCCATGGGCGCCCGGCAAGAGATGCGTCTCGACCCGTTCGACGGCACCGGCTGCATTCCAGATGTCATGGATCTGCCGATGCGCTGCCAGGGCGGTCGCTTCGGGAAAGTGCCGATCCTCTGCGCCGCTGAAGATCAATGCCGGCTTGGGCGCCGCCAGACCCGCAAAATGCGGGTAGTCCAGCTTTCCGGCGATCGTCGGATGCAACATGCAGAAAGCCGACTGGCCGCGAAGCTGATTGTTGCCCGGCTGCATGAGACCCTCGAGGGTCCCCATCCAGCCGCCCGCGACACAGGCTTTGACCTGATCCGAAAGGGCAGCCAGCTGCCAGGCGCGCGAGCCGCCCATGGAATAGCCGAAGCTCGCAACGCGGTTCACGTCGACGCTCGGGAGCTCGCAAAGCCAGGCGAGCGCCTCCAGGTCTTCGCGCAGAATGACCGAGGCGAGCGAGACGCCGAACTGCATGAGGTTGGCGGCCAGCGCCTGTTGCGCCTCATAGCCGTTGCCCCTCCGGCTCCCCCAGCCGAGCGCGTCGGCGCACAAGACCGTGTATCCGCGCTTGGCAAGTTCGTTGCCCACATGGCGCCCGCCATAGAGCTTTGTGGTCCATTGTTTGATGGCCGCACCAATCTCGGGCACCTCGCCTGGGCGGCCGATCATCTTTTCCTTGCCGATAGAGAAAAAGGAACCATGGTCGTGCAACAGCAGGGCCGCCGGAGTCGGCGCAGTCGTAGTCGGGCGCAACAGGTAGGCGGCGGTTTTTTCGCCATTCGAAAATCGGAGTTCGAGTTGCTGGCCGATACAGCCGTCTGCAGTCCACTCTCCGGTGACCGAAGCGTCGGCAGGTATGATCCTCTGAGCGTCTAACGCGCCCCGCACCCGGTTTCTCGTGCGTCTCTTCCAGTCCGGAAAACTCTCCTTCTCCGGGTCGAAGTTCCAGGCGAACGAGAGGTTGTCGCGCAGCCTCGTTGCAAGGCTGGACATGTTCTCGCTGTCGATCACGGCCCGCGTCGCACCCTTTCGATATGCCGTTCACGGCTATCGCTCAGGTGTTTGCGCATGGCCGCGCGGGCGCCTTCCGCATCGCGTGCTTCGATCGCATGCAGGATGGCGCGGTGTTCTTGGTTGACGCGAACGAGATGTGCCGAAAAGGTCTCGTCACTGACCTGATGCGCCTGAAGCCGCATGCGGGGCATCAGGGTTTCGCCGAGATAGTTGAATATCCCGTAGAAATGTTCGTTCTGGCTCGCGGCGGCTACCGCACAATGGAAGCGAAAATCATCCTGTGTGTCTCTGCGCACCTCACGGGCAGCCAGATCCATCGCTTCGCATGCCGCGATCATCGCCTCGATATCGGCCTGCGTTCTTCTTTCTGCCGCAAGGGCGGCCGCTTCTGACTCGATGCCGATGCGCAGTTCGAGCCCTTTCAGCACGTTCTCGACCATCATCAAGCTTTCGTCGCCCAGTCGGAACGGCGCGACGCCCGCGTCCTGGCGAACGAAAACGCCGATCCCGTGATGGATCGACACATGGCCGCTGGCTCTCAGATTGGCGATCGCTTCGCGTATGACCGTCCGGCTGACCCCGAGATCTTCGATCAGCTCCTTTTCCGTGGGAAGCTTCGATCCTCGTGGATACATCTCGAGCTTGATCCGCTCGGCTATGGTGCGCACCACCTGCGAACTCAGCGTCTCCCTCCTGTTACGCAGAGAGGACGGCAGACCCAGTTTTTCGCCTTCGGTTAACATCCAAGACACCTCCCTGCCAGATGCGGAGCTTTAAACAGCCTGATCGTATTCGAGGCTCGCCTGGATCAGTTCCCTCGCATAGGGATCCTTGGCCCGGCCTGTTGCGAGCACCTCACGGCCCATGACCTCGACCACCCGGCCGTGCTGCATGACCGCCAGCCGCTCGCACATATGATCGATAACGGCAAGATCGTGGGAGACGAAAAGATAGGTGAGATTGCGCCTGGCCCGCAGATCGGCCAGCAGGTTCAGCACTTCCGCTTGCACCGAGACGTCAAGCGCCGAGGTCGGTTCGTCGAGAAGCAGGATGCGCGGTTCGAGGATGAGCGCGCGGGCGATCGCCACGCGCTGCCGCTGGCCGCCGGACAGTTCGTGGGGATAGCGCGACAGGAAATCCGGATTGAGCCCGACATCGACCAATGCCCGCTCCATGCGGTCCATCTGCCGGTCCATGCGATGGATGCGCAGCGGCTCCTGCAACGCGGTGCGGATCGACTGACGGGGATGCAAGGAGCCGTAGGGGTCTTGGAAAACCATCTGGACCATCCGGCAATATTCGGCAAACGGCATGTTCTTGACAGAGCGGCCCTCGAGCTCGATGTCGCCTTCCCACAGCGTGAGGAGGCGGGCGATGCATCGCAGGATGGTCGACTTGCCTGAGCCGGATTCGCCGACCAGGCCGAAGGATTCCCCCGCTTCGACCGAAAAGCAGACATCTCCCAGGATTCGCTTCTTCGCCGAACCATAGCCGAGATCGATCGAGAGATTGCTGACATCGATGGCGGTCATGGGCGCACCTCCTTGACGACGGCTGGAGAGGTCTCACGGCTCAAGACCGGAAGCGGCCTGCGGCTGCCGCCGATATGGGGCTGGGCGGCGAGCAGTCCTTGGGTATAGGGATGGGTGCAGTTCCTCATGTCGCGAGCGGCACGTTCCTCAACGACTTCGCCGTAGCGCATGACCAGCACGCGGTCGCAGAAATTGCGGACCAGATTGAGGTCGTGGCTGATCATGATGAGCCCGATACCCTTGTTTGTCACCAGTTCGTTCAGGATGTTGAGAACCTGCATGCGCACGGTAACGTCGAGAGCGGATGTCGGCTCGTCGGCGATGATGATCTGCGGTTCCGGGATCAGCATCATGGCAATCATGATGCGCTGGCCCATGCCGCCGGACACTTCATGGGGATAAAGACCGAACACCCGTTCCGGATCGCGGATCTTCACCGCCTCCAGCATTTCGAGCGTCTTCTGCCGGGCGATCTGGGCGGAGGCCCGGTAGTGGACCCGATAGGCCTCGGCGATCTGGTCGCCGACCCGGTGGACGGGGTTGAGCGAAAATTTCGGATCCTGCAGGATCATCGAGATGCGCCGGCCGCGGATCGACAGCATCTGCCTTTCGTTAGCGGCGAGAAGGTCGGTGCCGCTGAAGTCCATGCGGTCGGCTTCGATTTTCGCCGTCGGTAGAAGCTTCAGCAGCGCGCGGCCGATGGTCGACTTGCCAGAGCCGGATTCGCCGACGATGCCGAGGCGCTCGCGGCCGAGATCGAAGGAGACGCCTCTGACGACCGTGTTGTAAGCCTTGCCAGCACGATAGCTGACGCGGAGGTTTTCAACACGCAGGAGAGTTTGGCTGTTGTCCATGGCGGAAAATCCTAACGCTGTTTCGGGCCTATCTTTGCTTGGGATCCAGCGCGTCGCGCAGGCCGTCGCCCAGAAGGTTGAAGGCGAGGCTGACGAGCAGGATGGCGCCGCCCGGGAAAGCGACCAGCCACCAGTTGTCCAGCATATAGCGCCGGCCGGTCGCGATCATCGCGCCCCATTCCGGCAGCGGCGGCTGAGCGCCGAGACCGAGGAAACCGAGGCCGGCAGCGGTCAGGATCACGGTCGCCATGCTGAGTGTGATGCGGACAAGCACGGAAGGAAGGCACATCGGCATGATCGACTTGACGATGATGCGCAGCGGGGAAGCACCCTGCATGCGGGATGCCGAGATATAATCCGCGCCCCGAAAAGTCAGCGTTTCGGCGCGCGCCAGACGGGCGATCGGCGGCCAGGCGGTGAGGCCAATGGCGATGATCGCATTTTCGAGTCCCGCCCCGAGGGCAGCGACGAAGGCGAGCGACAGAATGAGGCTCGGGAAGGACAGGAAAATATCGGTGATACGCATCATGATCGTATCGTACCAGCCGCCGAAATAACCGGCGGTCGTTCCGACGACGAGGCCGACAGGCCCGACGATGACGGACACGATGGTGATGATCGTCAAGCTTATACGGGTGCCGTAGATGATGCGGCTCAGGATGTCGCGGCCGAGCTCATCTGTGCCGAACCAATGCTGGGCGCTCGGCGCCTGTAGCGTCTGCCCGAGATCGATAACGTTGGGGTCGTAAGGAGCGATCAGCGGCGCAACGAGCGCTGTCAGGAGCAGGATGCTGATGACGATGAAGCCGAAACCGGAGGATGGGTTGCCGAGAAGCTCACGGATGACCGCCAACAGCCGGTGAAAGGCCGAATTTCGGTGTGAACGGGGGTTTGGCATGGCGACATCCTGCATGGAGAGAAAGCTGACTGTCATCTCACCGCGTCCTTGGATCAAAAATCTTGTAGAGCGCATCGGAGAGCAGGTTGAGCGCAATGAAGATGATGCCGACGAGAAGCACGCAGGTCATCACCGCGTTCATGTCGCCGATCAGCATGTTGTTGGTGATGTATTGACCGAAGCCCGGCCAGGAGAACACGGTCTCAATGAGCACCGCCCCTTCAAGCAGACTGCCATAGGCGAGTGCTACGATGGTGACGAGCTGCACGCGAATGTTGGCGAAGGCATGATGCCAGACGGTGCGCCCCTTCGACAGACCTTTGACACGGGCGGTGATGATGTATTCCTGGTTCAGCTGGTCGAGCATGAAACTGCGGGTCATGCGGGTGATATAGGCCATCGACGAATAGCCGAGGATGCTTGCGGGCAGAAGCAGATGGTTGACGGCGTCCCAGAAGACTTCCCAATCGCCTGCCAGGACGGCATCGATCAGCAGGAAGCCTGTGGTCTCCGGCACGAGGCCGATGTAATAGTCCGATAGGCGACCACCGCCGCCGACCAGATCCAATACCGCATAAAAGACGATCAATCCGATCATGCCGGTCCAAAAGATTGGCATAGAATGACCGATGAGGGTGACGAAGCGGATCACATGATCGACCGGCCGATTGCGGCGCACCGCCGCCAGGATGCCGAGCGGGATACCGATGCCGGCGCCAAAGAGAATGGCAAATGTGGCAAGTTCGATCGTTGCCGGCATGACATGCAATATGTCGTTGATCACCGGTTGCCCGGTGCGGATCGAGATGCCGAAATCGCCATGCAGAAGGTCGTTCATGTAGCGGATGAACTGCTGGTAGAGCGGCAGGTTGGCGCCGATCCGCTCTGCGACCATCTCATAGGTGGCCTGATCGACCTCTTCGCCAACGATCGCGCGCACCGGGTCGACCGGCATGAGCCGACCGATGCAGAACGTCAGGATCAGCAGGCCCACAAGAGTCGCCAATATCGTGCCGGCCTGCCGCGTGAAGGCGGATAGACGCTCGTTTCCCATGGGGCACCTCGATAGCGTATTGTGAAAAGCCGCAGCGCCGGCGGCGCTACGGCATCTGCGATTACCGCTCTTTTTTGACCGTCCGGAGCTGGGTCGACCAGGACGGGTTCAGTTCCAGCCCCTTAATATCGGCGCGGAAGCCGACACTGTCGACGACCTCGGAGAATGGCTGGATTGCCGGTACCATCTCCGCGTAATAGCTCTGGATATCTTGGTAGCTCTTGAGCTGTTTATCCTTGTTGCCCTCGATGAGAGCCTCGTCGACCATCTTGTTGATCTTTTCATCGTAGAACGACGTGCGCCAGCCCTGGAAATTAGTCAGCTTGGCCTGATCCGAATTGTCGGGATTGTAGACGATTGCACGCAGGTTGGAGTCTGGATGCGGGAGCTGTCCGCCGCCGCCGCGACCGACGATCAGCTCATATTTGCGCTCACGCATCGCACCATAGATCTGGTCGCCGGCGCCGGTGATGATCTCGGCTTTGATGCCTGCCTGAGCGAGCGTAGCCTGGATCGCCGTTGCGGCATTCATGAACGGGACGTCCGAGATTGCTCTCAGCGTCGTCGAGAAGCCGTCCGGATAACCTGCCTCGGCCAACAGGGCCTTGGCCTTGGCGACGTCGAGCTTGTAGCCCGCATTGGGAAGGGCGCCGAGCAAGCCCGTCTGGATAGGGCGGTCACGGAGCCTGCCGAAATAGGGCAATACGCTGTCATTCAGCCCCTGGTAATCGATCAGATAGCGAAGCGCCTCGCGGACCTTGGGCTTCTGGAACTTCTCGTCTTTCATCGACACCGCGAGGTAATAGAAGCCGCTGCCGCCGTTGGTTTGGATCTTCACGTCCTTGTTTGACTCGAGTGCCTTCAGGTCTGCTGCCGACATGGAATAGGCGATATCAATGTCGCCTTTTTCGAGCATCAGCCGCTGGCTCTGCGATTCAGCGAGATGCCGCATCATGATGCGCCGCATCGCGGGCTTCTCGCCCCAATATTTCGGATTTTGTTCCAGCGTGACCCGCTCGTTGGATTGCCATTGACCGAGCGTAAAGGGACCCGAACCGGCCGAGTTGTTGGTGAGCCAGGCAGCACCCATGTCCCCATCCTTGTCGTGCTCCATGACGGCCTTGCTGTCGAGAATGGAGCCGGGACCGACGATGCCGAGCGTCTGGACGATGATCTGCGGATCGACCTTTTTTGGCAGCCTGACGACCACGGTCTGGTCGTCGGGGGCGGTGAAGCTTGCGTCCGCATTTGTAGCGGAGAAGCCATGCGTCTTGAGGAACGACGCCTGGGCGAGATTGAGTTTCATCAGGCGCTTGAAGGACCAGATCACATCGGCCGAGGTGACCGGATTGCCGGAAGCGAATGTCGCGCCGCTGCGTAGTTTGAAGGTGATTGCGGAATTGTCGTCACTGATGGTCCAGCTCTCCGCAAGCTGCGGGTCGACCTGGGACCGGTTGGTGGCATTCAGCGCAACCAAGTTATCATATATGTTTGTGAGAACCTGTACGGTTTCTTTGCCGGTAATAGCCGCTGGGTCGAGCGTGAGAATGTTGTTCATCGAGAAACCAACGACCAGCATGTTCGGTGGGGTTTCTGCATGCACCGGTGGCGAAAGCAGTGTAGAGCCCAGCAAAACCGGGGCAACCAGTTTGAGAAGTGACTTCATGATCGATCCTCCCTTGCGCTGCAGGTCTCCTCACCGGCAGCTTCAAATGTCCTAATTGTGATATGACGTCTTATGACATGTGTCAACCTGCCGTCTGGGCGGCCGTGTGATGATTCAGCAGGACGGCGGGAGATTTTCGGCCAAGCGCCAAGTGCACTCGCCACAGGCGCAGCGAGTGGCGCTCTGCCAGGCAGCGACAACGCGCATTGCTCTTCAAGCGAATAGGCGGCCGGTGCTAATCGTTATTAATACCCCGCGTGCATTGACCAAGGCAGGGGTTGGTATTACGCGCCCTGGCCAAGCTTGATCATGGAGGGATTATGCGTGTCATTCGTGCCATTGGCGAGCTGCGGGAACATCTCCGGCAGCTTACGGCGACCGGAAGAAGTGTCGGGTTCGTTCCGACCATGGGCTATCTACATTCCGGCCATATGGAACTTGTGAAGCGTGCGAGAGCGGAAAACGAGGTCGTTGTTGCCTCTATTTTCGTAAACCCGCTCCAATTCGGTCCCAACGAGGATCTGGCGAGATATCCCCGCGACCTGCCGCGCGACAGCGGCATGCTCGAAGAAGCGGGCGTCGATATCCTGTTTGCCCCGGGTGTTCAGGATATGTATCCGCGCCCGATGGAAACCGTGGTTGACGTCCCAGGGCTCGGAGGCGAACTTGAAGGCGCGGTTCGGCCTGGGCACTTTGCCGGCGTTGCGACGGTCGTTTGCAAGCTTTTCAACATCGTCCAGCCGCAGGCGGCTTATTTCGGCGAGAAGGATTATCAGCAGGTCATCATCATCAAACGAATGGTGGAAGACCTCGCCTTGCCGGTCCGTATCGTTGCCGTGCCGACGGTGCGGGATAAAGACGGGTTGGCGCTATCGTCGCGCAACGTCTACCTCACTGAAGCGGAACGAGCTGCGGCAGTCATCGTGCCGCAGGCGCTTGCCAAAGCCGAACGGCTGGTTGCGGCCGGCTTGGGGGACCCGAATGAGCTTGAGGAAAAACTGCGCGCTTTCTTGGCGCGCGAACCTTTGGCATATACTGAAGTCGTCGCAGTGAGAGACGCTTCGACATTGCGCCCCGTCAGTTCAATCGACGAACCGGTTGTCGTGGCTCTTTTTGTCCGCTTCGGCTCCACCCGATTGCTAGACAACAGGGTTATCTCAGGCCCTCGAAAGAGACTGGAAGGAATTGTCGAATGAGCGCTGTGGGAGGACAGAAGCGGCTGACACCCCCGCGCATCCGGGCGATGAAAGGCGGCGATCCGATCGTTTGCCTGACCGCCTACACCACACCGATGGCGCGGTTGCTCGATACGCACTGCGACCTGCTGCTCGTGGGGGACTCGCTCGGCATGGTGCTTTACGGGATGCCGACCACGCTCGGCGTCACGCTGGATATGATGATTGCCCATGGACAGGCGGTGATGCGGGGCGCAGCCAATGCCTGTGTCGTAGTCGACATGCCGTTCGGGACCTATCAAGAATCGAAGGAAGTTGCGTTTAGAAATGCCGCTCGTGTCCTTCAGGAAACGGGGTGCGACGCCGTCAAGCTGGAGGGTGGAACGGAAATGGCCGATACAATCGCCTTCCTGACTGCGCGAGGGATCCCGGTCCTTGGTCATATCGGCCTGATGCCTCAGCAGGTGCACACTGCAGGCGGCTACCGGTCGGTCGGACATTCCGAACAGGAAGGTGCAAAGCTTCGGCGTGACGCGGCCGCCATCGGCACTTCAGGTTCTTTCGCCGTCGTCGTCGAGGGTACGGTTGAACCTCTCGCCCGCGAGCTGACCGGGTTGATCGATATCCCGACGATTGGCATCGGCGCATCTTCCGCCTGTGACGGCCAGATTCTGGTTTCCGATGATATGCTGGGACTGTTCAACGACTTCACGCCGCGGTTCGTCAAACGATATGACGAGCTTGGCCAAAGAGTATCGAAGGCTGTCGAGGAATATGCCCGGGAGGTTCGTGCGCGGGAATTTCCGGCGGAGCAACATACGTTTAAGGCTCGGCCATAATACTCTCCGCCTCCCAGGGCCTCGAAAGCTTTCGTTCGCCACTGCGTTTACGAATGCCGGGACGCCTCCAGCTCTACCAATTCGTGCGCTGCTGGTTATAAAGGCGGCCGATACCAGTTGGAGATGATCCGCGTGACGGTCGGCCTTGCCCTTGCTGAACTCATAGCCGTGCTGACCGCCGTGACCCAAGGGGAGCCCAAGGTCATGACGGTGAGGCGAGGGGAGGCTCTGCCCTCCGGTCCGTTCGAGCTCGGCCACCGAAGCCTGCAATCCGGCCTGCGGGAGTGGGTTCAGGACCAGACCGGTCATCCCGTCGGATACCTGGAGCAGCTCTACACATTTGCAGATCGAGACCGCACTCACGAGAGCGCCAAGCGGCGCTCGATTTCGATCAGTTATCTCGGTCTTGTTCGCGAACAAGCGGCTCCCGGTGCCGGAAAGCCGGGCTGGCATGGCTGGTACGAATATTTCCCCTGGGAGGATCACCGGAACGGCAGGCCCGCGATCCTGTCCGACATTTCCGATCAGCTCCAGGCCTGGGCGGCTGCGGAATTGCCTCGCCGCGAGCATCGGAAGCGCCGCGTGGAGTTCGCCTTCGGCCTTCACGATGCGGCGTGGAACGAGGATCTCACCTTGCAGCGCTACGAATTGATGTATGAAGCCGGACTGGTCGCCGAGGCGGGTCATGGAGCAGCCGAGATCTCCAGTGGACGTCCGATGTTTGCCGACCATCGCCGCATTCTCGCCACCGGAATCGCCCGCTTGCGGGCCAAGATCAAATACCGTCCCGTTGTCTTCGAGCTCATGCCGGAAAGCTTCACGCTCCTGCAGTTGCAGCGCACTGTGGAAGCGCTTGCCGGCCTGACGTTGCATAAGCCGAATTTCCGTCGCCTGATCGACCAGCAGCAACTGATCGAGGAAACCGGCGAGGTCACCAGCGAAACCGGCGGTCGTCCGGCGAAGCTCTTCCGCTACCGTCACGCCGTGCTCGAGGAACGTGCTCTGTCCGGCTCGAAACTTCCTCTCTCGCGCAATTGACATAAACTCGAATAGAGAATATCTCTCTGCCCATGATATACTCATCCAGAGTATAAGGAGAAAGCGCGTGCACCCTTCGATTTCCGCATCCTCACTCTACGATCGCGTCAGTCGCGTCATTCCCAAGGCCGAATGGATGACGTTTGAGGAAGATATCGATGCAATCCTGGCTTTGAAGCGCTCGCGCAACGCCGTCATCCTCGCCCACAACTACCAGACGCCGGAAATATTCCACGGGGTTGCCGATATCATCGGCGACAGTCTCGCGTTGGCTCGCAAGGCCGCCGAGGTGGATGCCGACGTGATCGTTCTCGCGGGCGTCCATTTCATGGCCGAGACCGCCAAGCTCCTCAATCCAAAAAAGACGGTGCTGATTCCCGATATGGAGGCAGGTTGTTCGCTGGCGGAGTCGATAACGCCAGAGGATGTTGCCTTGCTCCGGCAGGCGCATCCGGGCGTGCCCATTATCACCTATGTCAACACATCGGCTGCCGTAAAGGCTGCTTCCGATATCTGCTGCACATCCGGAAACGCAAAGCGGGTCGTTGAGTCGCTCGGCGTGCCGAAGGTGTTGATGATCCCCGATGAATATCTGGCGCAGAACGTGGCCCGCGAGACGAATGTCGAGGTCGTCGCCTGGCACGGGCATTGCGAGGTTCACGAACTCTTCAGTGCGCAGGATGTACGCGACCTTCGAGAGGCTCATTCGGGGATCACGGTCCTGGCCCATCCTGAATGCCCGCCGGATGTGGTTGCGGAGGCCGACTTTGCCGGGTCGACGGCCGTCATGTCGGATTATGTCGCCGAGAAGAAACCGGCAAGGGTGGTGCTGCTGACGGAATGCTCGATGAGCGACAATGTCGCGGTACACCATCCGAATGTAGAATTCATCCGCCCCTGCAATCTCTGCCCCCATATGAAGCGCATCACGCTTTCCAATATCCGCCGTGCGCTTGAGGAGAATCGCCACGAGGTCACCGTCGATCCGGCGATCGCGGCGGCCGCCCGTCGCTCGGTCGAAAGGATGCTCGCGATATGATCGACGAGATCAGGCACCTCAGCGGACAGGTCGCCGTCGTCGGCGGCGGGCTGGCGGGGCTGATGGCGGCAATTACGCTCGCTCCGCAGCCTGTGGTTCTGGTGACCAGAGACGGACTTGGCCAAGCGACTTCGAGCGGCTGGGCGCAGGGTGGCATGGCGGCAAGCCTTGCCGATGACGACAGTGCCGAGCTGCATCTCGCCGACACGCTTGCTGCGGGTGACGGTCTCTGCGACCCGGCCATTGCCGGTTCGATCCTCCGGGATGCACCGCTTGCCGTCGCGGCGCTGGAGCGCCACGGGGTCCGGTTTGATCGAGCGGATGGCGGCGGTTATGCGCTTGGACTTGAAGCAGCCCATAGCCGCAGGCGGATAGTGCATGTGGCGGGCGACGGTTCCGGCGCGGCGATTATGAAAGTGCTCGTCGAAGCGGTTCTGAAAACGCCGTCCATTACCGTTCTCGCGCATATGGAGGTGCGCCGCATTCTGATGGAGAACGGAGTGGTCGCCGGACTGCTTTGTGCGACCGGCCGCGGCCCTGCGGTCTTGCGGACGTCGCGCGTCGTTCTGGCAACCGGCGGCCTCGGTGGCCTTTATGATGCGACCACGAACCCGCTCGGAAATTTCGGTCAGGGCATTATGCTGGCGGCTCGTGCCGGTGCTGTACTTGCCGATATGGAGTTCGTGCAGTTTCATCCGACGGCGCTTGATTCATCGCGGCGACCGCTTGGGCTGGTCAGCGAGGCGGTGCGAGGCGAGGGCGCGATCCTGGTAAACGAACGCGGCGACCGTTTTCTTGTCGGAGAGCCAGGCGCTGAACTTGCGCCACGGGATATCGTGGCGCGTACCATCGCGGGCGAGATCGCGCGCGGCGGCCGCGTCTTCCTGGACGCCCGGCGGGCGCTTGGAAGCCGCTTCGCCAACCGTTTTCCAACAATTGCCGCCCTCTGCCAAGAGGCAGACATCGATCCGTCATGTGAACTCATCCCGGTCCGGCCCGCCGCTCACTACCACATGGGCGGCGTTGCAACGGATAACAGCGGGCGGAGCTCGGTTGACGGGCTGTGGGTCGTTGGGGAGGCCGCGTGCACGGGGCTTCACGGTGCCAACCGGCTTGCCAGCAACTCGCTGCTCGAAGCAGCCGTCATGGGTATGCGGGCGGCACATGACGTTGCGAGCATTCCGGCGACCGAGGTCGCAACTGTTGCGCCTGCCACTTTGCCTATGCCACCGGATCTGTCCGCCGTCCGGCTGATCGTGTCCCGCGATCTCGGCGTATTGCGTAACGGCGAGGCCATCAACACCGCCATCGCCAGCCTGCTGCCGCTGGTGGAGAGCGAAGGGACAGGCGCCGACCCGGCAATTGTTGCATTGCTGATCGCAGTTTTTGCAAGCTTGCGACAAGAATCCCGCGGCGCGCACGCACGCACCGATTTTCCAGCCAAGTTTGCCGATGCACAGCGGCGCAGGATGAGCCTTGCCGAAGCGCTGCATGTTGCTCGCTTCACCATCCGCCAACCGCTTGCCAGGACTGCGTAACATGAACCTTGCTGCTCTTCCCCGCATTGTCGTCGAACCTGCCGTTCGCGCAGCTCTCATGGAGGACCTCGGGCTTGCCGGCGACCTGACTTCGGCGGCGGTGATACCCGAAGATCATCGCTCGACTGCCGTCATGGCTGCCCGCAAATGCGGTGTCGTCGCCGGTCTCGATGCAGTTGAACTCGCATTCGCACTGGTTGATCCCAGGATTTCGGTAACGCGCCACGTTCCGGACGGCGGCAGCGTCCAGCCGGGCGAGGTCATCGCAACCATCGAAGGGCCATCGCGGGGGCTCCTGACTGGCGAGCGCACGGCGCTCAATTTCCTGGGTCATCTCTCCGGTATTGCCACGGTGACGGCTAAGATCGTTGGCGCGATCAAAGATACGAAGGCCGCAGTGGTCTGCACCCGCAAAACGACACCGGGTTTGCGGGCTCTTGAAAAATACGCCGTCCGGGCGGGTGGTGGTATGAACCACCGGTTCGCCCTGCATGACGCCATTCTGATCAAGGACAATCATATAGCCATTGCCGGGGGCGTTTCCGAAGCCATCCGGCGCGCAAAGTCTGTCGCAGGCCATATGGTAAAAGTCGAAGTCGAGGTCGATACGCTCGACCAGCTTCGGGAGGCAATGGAAGTCGGGGTGGATGCGGTGCTGCTCGACAACATGACGCCGACCCAACTGCACGAGGCGGTGCATTTCGTCGCCGGGCGCGCTATTACCGAAGCTTCGGGCGGCATTACGCCTGAAACGGCGGCATCCGTCGCGGCATCCGGCGTCGACCTGCTCTCCTTAGGCTGGATCACCCACAGCGCGCCAACGCTCGACATCGGACTTGACTTCGTCGAAGCATGAAGACGCAACGGTTGCATGATCATCGGGCGGCACCTCCGAGCCGCTTAAGGGTCATGTTTTCGAGCTGTCAGTAACGAGGTTTTATCGCAGATAACTGGCTGACGCATCAAGCTGACCTGAATTGCTCTGCCCTAGGCAAAAGTCGCTCTTTGACATTGGCTGGTTGCCCGAGTAGGAGGTGCTTAAAGGTTAGCCGCGTCTTTGCGGCGCCGGCGCATGCGCCTTAGATCCGAAAGTTAATTTAATGTCCGATCACCACGGCGCCGTTCCGGCGATTGCGAAGGCGTTGTCGAGCCGCGGCTATTCAACGCTTACCCCTGTTCAGCAGGCAATGCTCGATCCTGCGCTTGTCGCCTCCGATGCGCTTGTTTCGGCCCAAACGGGTTCGGGTAAGACTGTGGCCTTCGGCATTGCCATGGCGCCGACCTTGCTTGCCGAGCGGGAGCGTTTTGGGCAGGCTCGCAATCCCCTGGCGCTCGTCATAGCGCCGACCCGGGAACTTGCGATGCAGGTGAAGCGCGAGCTCGACTGGCTTTACGAGGTGACTGGTGCTGTGATTACCAGTTGCGTCGGAGGCATGGACATCCGCAACGAACGGCGTGCGCTCGAACGCGGAGCCCATATCGTCGTCGGCACGCCCGGCCGAATTTGCGACCACATACGCCGCAATGCGCTCGATCTCTCCGACCTGAGGGTCGCGGTGCTGGACGAGGCGGACGAGATGCTCGATCTTGGGTTCCGCGAAGATCTGGAGTTCATCCTGGAGTCGGCGCCCGATGATCGCCGCACATTGATGTTCTCGGCCACCGTCCCGGCCGGCATCGCCAAACTTGCGAAGCGCTATCAGAGGAACGCCGTTCGCATTTCCACGACGACAGAGGAAAAGCAGCACGCCGATATCGAATACCGTGCCCTGGCCGTCGCGCCTTCCGATCGCGAGAATGCGATCATCAACGTGTTGCGCTACTACGATGCGACCAACGCCATCGTCTTCTGCTCGACGCGTGCCGCCGTCAACCATCTCACGGCTCGATTCAACAACCGCAATTTTGACGTAGTCGCCCTTTCCGGGGAACTGACGCAGAATGAGCGTACCCATGCGTTGCAGGCCATGCGCGACGGCCGTGCGCGTGTCTGCATTGCAACCGACGTCGCCGCACGTGGTATTGATCTGCCCGGTCTCGATCTGGTGATCCACGCCGACCTGCCCACCAATTCCGAAACCCTGCTTCATCGAAGCGGTCGTACGGGTCGTGCGGGCCGAAAGGGTATCAGCGCCCTCATCGTGCCGGTCAATGCTCGCCGCAAGGCCGAGCGCCTGTTGGCGGGGGCCGAAATCACGCCGACCTGGGCGCGGCCGCCGTCGGCGGAAGAGGTGATCGCGCGAGACCAGGAGCGCCTGCTGGCCGATCCGATCTTCAATGAGGCACCGCGTGAGGAAGAGCAGGACCTGGTCGCGAGATTGGTGTCCGCCTACGGCGCGGAGAAGCTTGCGGCCGCCTTTGTCAATCTCTACCGCGCCAAGCAGTCGGCGCCGGAAGATCTTCTAGAGATTTCGGTTCAGCAGGGAGCGGCTCGCAAGCCGCGCGAAGGCGGCGGTCATGCTTCCGAATTCCCCAGCACGCCCCGCACGCCGCGCGCAGAATTCGGCCCGGCAGTCTGGTTTTCGCTGTCGGTCGGCCGCAAGCAGAATGCCGAGCCGCGTTGGCTCATCCCGATGCTCTGCCGCAACGGCAATCTTACCAAGTCAGAAATCGGCGCCATCAAGATGCAGGCGGAGGAAACCTTTGTCGAGATCGCAGCGGATCACGCCGAGAGCTTCGCGCAGTCCATCGGCAAGGACAAGACGCTTGAGCGCGGCATCAAGGTCGTGAAACTGCCCGGCGTTCCCGATTTTGATCGCTCGGCGGGGTCGCAACCCAAGGCGAAGAAAGCATTTTCCGGAGGTCCGAAGGCTGACTTCCAGCAAAAGGGCAAGCCCAACAAAAACGCCGGGAAACGTCCCGGCCCCACCCGTCCCTTTCAGAAGAAGAAGCCAAAAACAGGTGGACGAGGAGAATAGGCTTATTTTCGCATGCCGTTCTTATAATACCCAGTGAAGGCTTCTGGCGGAGTGCTCGCTCCTATGTAAGCCGTTCCTTCATCCATTCTCGAGCATAAGCTTTGGCTTTGGATGCGAGGCATGTGGGAAGGCGCTCAAATCCGTGAGGAGCTTCGGGCGCGACGATGAGTTCGGCGTTGCCATTGAATTGCTGCCACCGCTCATACATCTTGCGGCTATCATCGACTATTGGATCGAGCGCTCCCGCGATGAAAAGCGCCGGCGGCATTTTCTTGAGATCAGCGTAACAGGGGGAAAGCTCGGCAGAACGGTGCGCGTGATCCGACATGCCTTGCGTCAGCCGCTTGAGGTTCTCGAGTGCCGAGCGGGCGTCGATAACAAGGCTTGTTTCTCCTGCCGCCCTGAGACTTGCCGACCCTTGCATGTCGAATGCCCCGCAAAAGGAGAGGAAGCCTGCGACCGAATTTATTGATCGCTTGGCGGCAAGACGGATGAGCGCGATGGCGGCAAGATGAGCACCGGAAGACTCGCCTCCAATGACGATGCGCTCCGCCTGGAGCTCGGGAAGGTGGTCAAGGACCCACTGCGTTATCGCAACGGCGTCCTCTATCGTTTGCTCAAGCCGGTCATCGACAGCCAAGTGAAAGTCGCCGCAAACGGCGGTGACGTTGCAGGCACGCACCATGTCGGCGTTCCACCCGTCGTCGAGGCGCGCGTTGCCGAGAACCCAGGCTCCTCCATGGAAATGCAGATAGACGCCGCGCGGTGCGGAGCCGCTGTGGCCGCGAAGCACTCGAAGCATTATCCTTCGCTGGCCCGTTTCAGCAGCAACCGTTTCGAACTTGACGCCTCGAGCCGCACGGAATTTCGGGAAAACGCGCTGGCCCGCTCCAATCAGAGTATTTAGGATGGACGCATTTACCCGTCGGCCCGGGTGATAACGGGGAAGCAGACCAAGCGCGCGGTTTAGCATCTGCGCTCGCCGGATGTCGCGTTGGTCAAAGATCGCCCCTGGCGCAGTTTCCATTCCAGCTCCAGCATTCGCCTGATGAGCCTTCCAATATCGCCTTCGACAACAGGCAGGTCATCGGAATGTTCCCGACGGTGGATGCGTTTGAGCGCAAAGCACCCGCCAAAGGTCAATATTGACACTTCATGTATACAGACTTAAGTCTTTGGAAGAAATGTGAGGAAATGAAAGCTGCTTGGGCACCCACGGACGGCCATGATGATGTTCCCGCGAGATTTCGTTCGCAACGAGTCTAGGGAAAAGACGGAGTTGCATGAATTTGCGGGCTCTATCTCGGAAGAAGATTACGGTGGTGTGTATACAAAGAGCGGTGTCTACAGAATAGGATGAGGATGCCGGCGTCGACGCCATTATTCCCATGCCCAATCGATCGCCGTTGAGCATGCGGCGTCTGTTGGGGCAATCTAAAGGGCGCTCTTGAGGAGGATGCCGCCCGACAAGAGCTTTCGATGGTTCGTCTTAGGAGGAGGAAGAAGATGATTACCAGAAGAACACTTATTACCGTTGCAGGCGTTGCGCTGGGCACGATGGCGGCTCTGCCGGCCGTCGCCCAGGAGGTGGTCAAGATCGGCCTCGTCCTGCCAATGACCGGACCGTTCGCATCCACCGGCCGCCAGGTCGAGGCGGGCGTGAAAGCCTACATGGCGCTCAACGGCGATACAGTGGCAGGCAAGAAGGTTGAAGTCGTGCTGCGCGACGATGCCGGCGTCGCCGATCAGACGCGCCGTATTGCCCAGGAACTCGTTGTCAACGATGGGGTCAAGATGTTGATGGGCTTCGGTTTGACCCCGCTTGCCATGTCGGTTGCGCCGGTTCTCAACCAGGCGAAGGTCCCGGCTATCATCACGTCGGCAACGACTTCGGCGATCATGCCGCAGTCGCAGTATTTTGTCCGCACCTCGATGGCCGGCCCGCAATCGGCGGTCCCGGTCGCCACCTGGGCGGTGCAGAACAATCTGAAGCGCGTCGTGACGCTAGTCTCCGACTACGGTCCGGGCATCGACATCGAAAAGGGTTTTACCAACCAGTTCAAAAAGGAAGGCGGCACGATCGTGGAAGCCGTGCGCGTTCCGCTTGCCAATCCCGATTTCGCTCCCTTCCTGCAGCGCGTCCGTGACTCAAAGCCGGATGCCGTTTTTGTTTTTGTCCCGTCGGGTGTCGGTTCGCTTTTCATGAAGCAGTTCGTCGAGCGTGGTCTGGCGGATGCGGGGATTAAGTTGATCGGTACCGGTGATATCACGGACGACGACCTGCTGAACGGAATTGGCGCGGCCGCAAAGGGTGTGATCACCGGCCATTTCTATTCCGCTCTGCATGACAGCCCGGAAAATAAGGCCTTCGTCGAGCAGGTGAAAAAGGCCAACAAGGGCATGCGGCCGAATTTCATGTCGGTCGGCGGTTACGATGCCATCCATCTGGCTTATGAAAGCCTCAAGAAGACAAATGGCGACACCGATGGGGCAAAGCTCGTCGATGCCATGAAGGGCATGTCCTGGACAAGCCCGCGTGGCCCAATCACGATTGATCCGGAGACCCGTGATATCGTTCAAGACATCTACATGCGTGAGGTCAAGGAGGTGAATGGCGAACTCTACAATGTCGAGTTTGCTACTTATCCCAAGATCAAGGATCCCAATGCGGCGGCAAAGTAACGCAGCGCAATCGGATGGCGGGTCTGCCGCCATCCGATCGATGAAAGAGAGTGCGCCGCTGCTTGAGCCTGGACGGCAGTTCCCGTAGATGATGGGCGCCATGATGTCTCCGCCCATCCTCTCTGAATCCAAGATTCAGCAGCACAGCCTGCGGCATCTCAGGGCGTTTCTCGCGGTCATCGATACCGGTTCGATTACAAAGGCTGCTGAACTCTGTTTCGTATCGCAGCCTGCTGTTACGCAAGCCCTGTCGAAGATCGAAAAGACGGCTGGGCTGATGCTGTTTTCCCGCACGCCACAACGTATTTTTGCCAATTCGGCCGGGGAGGTGCTCGCCAGACGTGTCGAGCGTGCCTTTGGCTATCTGGACCCTGCGTTATCGGAACTGTCGCCAAGACTGCGTGTCACGGCGACGACTTCCCAGCTGAAAGCGTTGATCGCGGTAAGGGAAACGGAAAATTTCACGCTGGCCGCCCGGCAATTGGGCCTCAGCCAGCCTGCGGTATATCGCGCAGTAAGCCAGCTTGAGGAAGTGGCGGCTCGCCCGCTTTTTGAGCGAACCCCCTATGGCCTCGTCGCGACACGACCGGCGCAAGCTCTGGCGCAGGCTGCCCGGCTCGCGTTGCTTGAATTGGAGCAGGCCGATGCCGATCTTGCCGAATTGACTGCCGCCGAGATCGGACGGATTGTTATCGGGGCAACTCCGCTGGCAAAATCCTACCTGCTGCCGAAAGCGATCGCAAGCTTTCGGAAGTTTCGCCCCAATCTGCCCATTCAGATACAGGAAGGCCCCTACGGCGATCTTTTAACCGCTCTTCGCCGTGGGGATGTCGATTTCTTGCTCGGAGCCTTGCGAGATCCTCCACCCATCGGCGACGTGGAACAAAAAGTGCTGTTTCATGATACGATCGTACTCGTTTCAGGCTGCAGCCACCCGCTGGCAGGTCGGCGTGAAATTGCAATCGAAGATTTGACGAGCTTCCCTTGGGTCGTGGCCCAGAAGGGAACGCCCATCAGGCGCTATTTCGACCAGATTTTTTCCGATGCCGAAGGTGGGGCGCCAAAGAATATCGTGGAGACGGGATCACTTATCCTGATGCGTGAACTCCTGGACACTTCCGAACATCTGGGCTGCACGTCCCGACTTCAGGCGGAAGCGGAGATAGCGCGAGGCCTCATGCAGGCCCTGCCGTTTGATATGAGCAAGACGTCTCGACCGATTGGGGTGACCGTGCGTAAAGACTGGTTGCCCACGGCCGCTCAGAGAACTTTTCTGGAACTTTTGCCGACGCCGCCGGAAAGGGATCTATAACGAAAAATTATGCCCGGGCAGATGATCTGATTAACGAGAAATGAAACGCGCGTTTAGGATGAACGGAAGAAATTCGGATGATGCCGACACAATCTGCCAAGCGGTGATCTCTCGGGTTGCTAAGTTGAGGAAAGTGAAGATAGTGGGGCATCAAAGCATCTTGCGGTGACTGCCGCCACCAATCTCGGACAAGCCCGCGAGGGAGCTGCAGGTTTACCAACTGGTTCGTTTTCGGCAGTCCTTGGGTGTCTGCACGGGATCTAAGCATTCAAGAGGAGGAGGGAAGGTATGCTCAACAGAAGAACATTGCTTGCTGCTGCGAGCGCGGCACTTGCTTGCCTTGCGCAGTTTCCGGCAGCGGCGCAGGAAGCGGTAAAAATAGGTCTCATCCTGCCGATGACAGGCCCGTTTGCATCGACGGGCAGGCAGGTTTCGGCCGGCGTCAAGACTTTCATCGAAACTCATGGCGATACGGTTGCGGGCAAGAAGATCGAGTTGATCATCCGCGATGATGCCGGGGTCGCCGACCAGACGCGCAGAATTGCGCAGGAACTGGTCGTCAATGACGGCGCGAAAGTGCTTGCCGGGTTCGGTCTGACGCCACTTGCGATGTCGGTCGCACCGGTCGCGACCCAGGCGAAGGTGCCGACGGTGGTGATGGCCGCCGGTACGGCCTCGATCACCAAGGCATCGGAATACATCACTCGCACCTCGGGCACCTTGCCTCAATATTCCCTTCCCGTAGGAACCTGGGCGGCCGAAAACGGTATCAAGAAGGTGGTGACGCTCGTAACGGACTACGGTCCGGGCATCGATGCGGAAAAGTGGTTCACCAAGGAGTTCAAATCCAAGGGCGGCGAAATCGTCGAAGCGGTGCGGGTCCCGTTGCAGAATCCGGACTTTGCGCCCTTCCTGCAGCGGGTGCGCGATGCAAAGCCTGACGCAGTCTTCGTTTTCCTGCCATCCGGCGTTGGCTCGCTGTTCATGAAACAGTTCGCCGACCGTGGCCTTGCCGAGGCCGGCATCAAGCTGATTGCAACTGGCGACGTCACCGACGACGACATCCTCAACAGCATGGGCAAACCGGCGATCGGCACCATCACGGGCCACTTTTATGCCACCGCGCATGACAGCCCGGAAAACAAGGCCTATGTTGAAGCTTTCAAGAAGGCCAACAATAACATGCGGCCGAACTTCATGTCGGTTGGCGGTTATGATGGCATGGCGCTGATTTATGCGGCGCTCGAAAAGACCAAGGGCGATGCGACCGGCCCGGCTTTCATGGCAGCCGTCAAGGGGCTTTCCTGGACGAGCCCTCGCGGCCCCGTCTCGATCGATCCCGATACCCGCGACATCATCCAGAATATCTACATACGGGAAGTCAAGGACGTGAACGGCGAACTGCAAAACGTCGAGTTCAAGACATTTGCCGCGCTTAAGGATCCGGAAAAGGCAGAAGCGAAATAAGTTCTGCTTCAGCGGCAGGCGGCGGGACTGGAGCCGCAGCTTCTTCCCTTTGCCGCGAAGCCTGCCATCTTCGATCACGACCGTGGCTCCGGCGATAAGGGCCATGGTCGGTCGCGCTAAATCCTGCGATCATAGGCTTCCTGAAAGCGTCAATGATCGGTCCCAAAGAAGATCCAAATGCTGACAATCCTGTTCGATGGCGTCGCCTACGGTATGTTGTTGTTCATCTTGGCCTGCGGGTTGACGGTGACGCTTGGCCTGATGAATTTCATCAACCTCGCACATGGTGCCTTTGCCATGGCGGGCGGCTATGTAACCGTCGTAATGATGAACCGCTATGGCATATCCTTTTATTGGTGCTTGCCGGCAGCCTTCATCGTCTCGGCGCTGATCGGGTTGGTGCTGGAGCGGACGCTCTACCAATGGCTCTATCAGGTCAGCCATCTTGATCAGGTTCTGTTTTCGATCGGGATCGTGTTCATGGCGGTTGCGGCGACCGACTATTTCATGGGCGGCCAGCAGCAGCTTATCAATCTTCCGCCGGAGCTTTCCGGCAGGATGGACGTATTCGGTGTAGGAGTTGGTCGATATCGGCTTTTCACCATCATTGTCTGCGCAGCCCTTGCTCTCGCCCTGCAGCTCATCCTGTCCAAGACCCGCTTTGGAAGCCGGTTGCGCGCCGCTGTCGACGACCGCCGGGTCGCAATGGGGCTTGGCATCAATGTGCCGCTGGTTTTCGCGCTGACCTTCGCCTTCGGTTCCGGTCTGGCCGGGCTCGGCGGCGCGATGGGTGCGGAAATTCTGGGTCTCGATCCGAATTTCCCGTTGAAGTTCATGATCTATTTTCTGATCGTCGTATCGGTTGGCGGTACCTCGACCGTCTCCGGTCCGTTCCTTGCCGCCATGTTGCTCGGTATCGCCGATGTTGCCGGCAAATATTACGTTCCCGCCATCGGGCCGTTTGTGATCTACGCGCTGATGATCGTGATGCTGATCGTTCGTCCGAACGGTCTCTTCGCCAGAGGTGGCCGATGAGTGTTCTCCCACAGGAAGCGACCATGGTTGCGACGTCATCCCCGACTGCGGCAGCGAGCCGTGCCGCCAAGCTGATGAAGCGCAGGAGCCGCGTGCGCTTTTATGAAATCATCGTCTGGCTTGCCGCGATTGCCGCCTTTTTTGTGCTGCCGTCGAAGATGTTGATTCTGACCGAGATCGCCATCCTGGCGTTGTTTGCCGTCTCATTGGATCTGGTTCTCGGTTTTGCCGGTATCGTGTCGCTCGGTCATACCGCGTTCTTCGGCCTGGGAGCCTATATCGCCGGCCTGGTTGCTTTGCATTACGTGGCGGAGCCGGTGGTGGGGCTCTTGGCGGCGGGCATCGGAGCCGGTCTGCTCGGCTTCATTACGAGCTTTCTGATTCTGCGGGGTTCGGATCTGACGCGCCTGATGACGACGCTTGGCATCGGCTTGATGATGGCGGAAATGGCTAATCAGATGGCATGGCTGACCGGTGGTGCGGACGGCCTCAGCGGCTTTTCGCTTGGCCCAATTCTCGGGATGTTCGAGTTCGATCTCTTCGGCAAGACCGGGTATGTCTATTGCCTTGTCGTTCTGTTCGTCGGTACGATGCTGATGCGACGCCTTGCCTTTTCGCCGTTCGGGCTCTCCTTGAAGGCCATCAAGGCAAACCCGATGCGGGCGGGAATGATCGCAATCCCGGCTCGCAAGCGCATCGTGACGGTCTACACCATCGCTGCCGTGTTCGCGGGCATGGCGGGTGCATTGCTGGCCCAGACGACAAGCTTCGTGTCGCCGGACGTGCTGGCATTCCACCGCTCTGCCGACGTGCTGCTCGTGCTGACGATCGGCGGCACCGGTTACCTCTACGGAGGCATCTTCGGGGCGGTTCTATTCACCTTGGTGAAAGACTGGCTCTCGATCGTCACACCGCAGTACTGGATGTTCTATATCGGGCTGATCCTTGTCGTTCTGGTTTTGGTCGGTCGCGACCGCCTGGCGCGGTGGATTGAGTATCTGCCGGAGCATCTTTCGAAATCGAAGGAGGAAGGCAGATGAGCGATATCGTTCTCGAGACCAGAAACTTGAAGCGCAGTTTCGGGGCATTCCTCGCAACCAATGACGTGAGCCTCAAGGTGGAACGTGGCGCCCGCCACGCCCTCATCGGACCGAACGGGGCCGGCAAAACTACCCTGATCAATCTGTTGACGGGTGTTCTGCCGCCGTCCGAAGGGCAGGTCTTCCTGGAAGGGGAGGATATCACCTCGCTCGCGTCCTTCCGCCGGGTCAAGCGTGGACTAACCCGGACCTTTCAAATCAATCAGCTCTTTAACGACTTTACCCCACTTGAGACGGTCGCATTGGCAATCGCCGAACGGCAAGGGATCGGCCACAATTTGTGGACTTCGATTGCTGGCTACGGCGCCGTCGTGGATGAAGCGGCAGCGCTTCTGGCTCGTTTTGGTCTTGCTTCGGTGATGGGCGAGCGAAGCGTAATTTTGCCATACGGCAAGCAGCGTCTGTTGGAAATCGCGCTCGCCTTCGCTTCCAGGCCGCGCGTCCTGTTGCTTGATGAGCCGGCGGCCGGCGTGCCCGAAGACGAACGGCACGAGGTCTTGGCGATCGTCTCGGACCTGCCGAGCGACGTGACGGTGCTTCTGATCGAGCACGATATGGATCTGGTCTTCTCGTTTGCCAACCGCATTTCTGTTCTGGTTGCTGGCGCGCTCTTCACAGAAGGCACGGTCGCGGAAATTTCCGCCGATCCGCGCGTCAAGGCCGTGTATCTCGGGGAAAATGCATGAGCGCGCCGGTTCTGGTGACAGAAAAACTCGTTGCGGGCTACGGTGAGGCGAGTGTGCTTGCCGGCATAAGCCTGACGATTGCCGAAGGTCGGACACTGGCGCTGCTCGGCCGTAACGGCACAGGAAAGACGACCTTCGTCAATACGCTTGCAGGGGTTACGACACATCATTCCGGGTCGATCCATCTGATGGGCCGCGATATCACCAAGCTCAGGGCCGATAGGAGAGCTGCCGCAGGCATCGGCTGGGTGCCGCAGGAGCGCAACATTTTCAAGTCTCTGACAGTCGAGGAAAATCTCACCGCAATCGCGCGTCCCGGGGTGTGGAATGTCGAGCGTGTCTACGGCATGTTTCCCCGCTTGAAGGAGAGGCGCAAAAACCTTGGCAATCAGCTGTCCGGCGGAGAACAGCAGATGCTGGCAGTCGGCCGCGCCTTGATGGTCAATCCCAGACTGTTATTGCTTGACGAACCGACCGAAGGTCTGGCGCCGATCATCGTCGACGAGCTGCTCGCTGCGATCCAGCGAATTACCCAGGGCGAGGGTATGTCGGCGATCATCATCGAGCAGAAGGCACGCAAGGTCCTGCCTCTTTCCGACGAGGCAGTCATTCTAGATCGCGGCGCAATCGTCTACCAGGGCACCAGCGCCGAGTTGCTTGCCGACGAGGCGGTGCTTGGCCAGCATCTCGGAGTGGAGAAGGGTGGTGCAAGGCACTGAAGGAATATGAGGCTAAGCGAGCCTGCTTCAGCTTTGACGTTGGTCAATGAGAGGCATAGACAAGCTGTCTAAAGGTCTCGCCGTTCAGTCATCAGAATGTTGCCATGCTCGAAACCCGTATTCGCCGCCCCTCGCTTCTCGATCGTATAACCACGCCGCAAAAGGCAGCCAGCCTGATCAAGGATGGCATGATCATCGGCGTGAGTGGCTTCACCCGCGCCGGCGATGCCAAAGCTGTGCCGATCGCGATGGCGGAGCGGGCGAAAACCGATCCCTTCAAGATTACCTTGATCACCGGCGCCTCGCTGGGCCATGATATCGACCGCATGCTGACGGAGGCGGGCGTTCTGGCTCGCCGGATCCCTTTCCAGTCCGATGCGACACTGCGCGCCGCTATCAACCGCGGCGAGGTGATGTTCATAGATCAGCATCTTTCGGAAACCGTCGAACACCTGCGGTCGAACCAGCTTGGTCCCATCGACTATGCGGTTGTAGAAGTGGCTGCGATTACCGAGGAAGGCTATCTCGTCCCTTCCACTTCGATCGGCAACTCCGCAAGTTTCGCCATCCTGGCAAAAAATATCATTGTCGAGATCAATCTTAGCCAACTCGCCGAGTTAGAAGGCCTGCACGACATCTATACGCCGACAAAGCGACCGTCCCGCGTGCCTATCCCGGTAGTCGCCTGCGATAGCCGTGTAGGCTTCCCTTATGTGCCTATCGATCCGGAGAAGATCGTAGCGATCGTTGTAACCGACGAGAAGGACAGTTTCTCGACGGTCGAGCCTGCCGATGCCGACACGGATGCGATTGCCGAGCATCTGATTCGTTTTCTGGAGCAGGAGATCAAGGACGGGCGTCTGGACCTGACGCTGCAGCCTCTGCAAGCCGGGATCGGCACGATCGCAAACTCAGTTCTGACCGGGCTGGCCGCCGGGCCATTCCACCATCTGCGGATGTATAGCGAGGTGCTGCAGGACAGCACCTTCGATCTCTTTGACGCCGGGAAACTGACCTTCGCGTCCGGCTCCTCCATTACCCTGTCGGCCGCCTGTGCCGAGAGAGTTTTTGGGCAGTTCCACAAATACAGGGACAAGCTGGTGCTTCGCCCCCAGGAGATCAGCAATCATCCGGAGGTGATCCGCCGGCTGGGGGTCATCGGCATCAACACCGCTCTCGAGGTCGATATCTATGGCAACGTCAATTCAACCCATGTGAATGGCACGCACATGATGAACGGCATCGGCGGCTCCGGCGATTTTGCCCGCAACGCGTATCTTTCCATCTTCGTCAGCAAGTCCGTGGCGAAAGGAGGTCGCATTTCTTCCGTGGTTCCAATGGTGCCCCATGTGGATCATACCGAGCACGATGTCGATATCATCGTGACCGAACATGGGCTGGCGGATTTACGAGAACTGGCGCCACGCGAACGCGCGGAGCGGATCATCGCCAACTGTGCCCATCCCGATTTCCGCGACCGTCTATCAGACTATTTCACCCGTGCCTGTGCTAGAGGCGGGCAAACTCCTCATCTCCTCGACGAAGCTTTCGCATGGCATGAGCAAAGCCGTAAAACCGGTACGATGCGCCTCGGGTGAAGAGGTCTCGGTTCCCCGCTCGGTAGGGTTGCCGATAAGCCACATTCAATGCCTTGTTGTCGTCACAAATCAATTTTTTTAGCAACCAGATGTTGTCGCCGGAATCCAGATTGGTATTTCTCTGAATCATCAGAACACTGCCATAGGATAGGTGATGCGGAAGCTGGTGCCCTTCGTCTTTGTCGCGGTTCTCGCTGCGTGCGCACGCCCATCGGATGGCCCGACGGCCGGCAGTTTCTATAGCGCTACCGATCCCCGAACGAATGAAAAAATCCGTGTCGTCAGGCTTGCCGACGCGCCGATGGATCCCGTGGCCGTATCTCCGCTTGCCTATTCGGGGGCGGATCCGGGCCTTAGTGTTATGCGCTCCGGCGGTTTTGCCGACAACCGGTTGCGTCGCGGCGACGTCATCGAGGTGACGATTCTCGACACCGGTGAAGAGGGACTTTTCTCCTCGACCCAGAGCAAAACCCTCAATCTTGGTCGTTTCACAGTCGACTCGGCCGGAACTGTAACTCTCCCATTTGTGGGGCGGCAACGTGTGCTCGAATCGTCGCCCGAGGCCCTGCAGGCACGCATTGTTACCGGACTAAAAGGATCGGCCGTCAACCCGCAGGCAATCGTTACGGTTGTCGACAAACCGACGAGCGGCTTTACCGTCAATGGCGATGTCCGCTCGGCCGGACGCTTCCCCCTCACGGCCCGCAGGGAAAAGGTGCTCGATGCGATCGCGCTTGCCGGGGGAGCATCGTCTGCACCAAGCGCTGCAACAGTGACGCTTATTCGCGGCAAGCAGCGTGCCAGCGCACCGCTTGAGCGGGTGTTGAACGAGGACCGGCAGAACGTCCATCTCCTGCCCGACGATCAGCTTTACATCGGAAAGGACGCTGTGACCTTTACCGCCTTCGGCGCGTTCAAGAGTGTTGGCGAATTCGAATTCGAGCCGGGCAAGCTGACGTTGGCACAGGCGCTTGGCCGAGCCGGCGGCTTGCTCGACGATCGCGCTGACGCGAGCAATTTTTACGTTCTGCGCAATCAGCCCGTCTTCACCCAGGCCGCAGCGGTGAATGCCGCCAAAAATCCTGGTGCGCCCTTCGTGACCAACAAGCCGGCGATCTACCGGGTAGATCTGAACGATGTCTCTAATCTGGCGCTGATGCAGCAGTTCAAAGTCATGGATGGCGACATTCTATACGCCAGCAATTCCGGCCTGGTGGATTTCGCAAAGCTGTTTACCGTATACCAGAAGAGTGCGCCGACGGCGGCGGCTCCGCTTCCAGGCTCGAACTAGAGATCGTCACAGCTCTTTCAGGTCGCCTAGCAGACACAGGGCGGCCTCCGCACTTTCCGGTCTGTCTTCCGGACGCCGTTGCGACAATCGGATCGCGAGAGTCTTCAGTTCTTCTGCCTTCTCGCCTGTTTCGCGAAAATTCCGCAGAAGCAGCGACAGCAAAAGCCCGGCGGCGTAGAGGTCCGAGCGCGGATCCAGTGCTTCTCCCGCGATTTGTTCCGGCGAGGCGAAATCCGGTTGACCGGCGAAAGCAAGATCGAGCTCGTTATGTCTACGGCCGATTTCCAGCGCAATTCCGAAATCGACGATTTTGATATCCCGAATCCCGTTTCCGTGAAGGATGTTTGAAGGCGACAGGTCGCAGTGGACAAAACCTGCGGCATGCACGGCGGTGAGAGCCGACAGCACCGCAGCCATGATCGTCGCCACGTCTTTGAGCGAAAGCGACCCCGGCAAAAGGTCTGCAATCCGCTGATCGATCCATTCGGTGACAAGCGCTGGCCTTCCGTCCGACAGGCGCAATACCGTCTGGGTTGCCGCAATGCGAGGATTGCGCAACATCATCCCGATCTGCGCTTCGCGCAGCAGAAGCCTGCGCGCAATCGGGTCGTGGGAATGGTCCGCACGAAGCATCATGATCGCGTGGTATGTGCCGAGATCCCGATGACGGGCGCGAAAAACATCGGTGGCAGTACCGCTGTGGACCAAAGCCTCCAATGTAAAACTGTTGGCGATGATGTTCTTGTCCGACGTATCGAGCTTGTCCATGCCGCGATCCAGTGCGTCACGGATACGATCCGCAAGCATTGTTCTGTGATCTTCAGAATGCGGTCCTTTTTCCCCATTGATGAGGGCTTGCCATAGATCGGAGAAGCGACGCGCAAGCTCTTCGACGTGCTCGTCAGGTTCGTCAGCGATCATTGGCCAGGGCGTCGATTACAATGGCGCTGACATTCTCGCGGCAATTGGCAATCAGCGCCTCTTGCGCGAGGACTGCGGACACCTCATCGAGGTTTACGGACAGAAGAATTTCGGCGATGGTCCGCTCAGGCAGGACGCGGGGAAGGGTGCTGCTGCACAGCAAAAACCGATCGCCCGAAAGCAGCTTGTCCAAACTCAGCTCGGGACTGAGCTGGCCCCTGATCCCGACGCCGCGGGAGAGCCTGCGCCGCAGGCCGACTTCGACGTGATCGCGGGTCAAACAACGCATCATGCCCTCACGGATAAGATAGCATCGCGCATCGCCGGCCCAAAAGACTGCAAAACGGTCGTCGGTGTTTGCTAGCACCACGACACTCGCCGAGGCCGGTTCCCGGGCCGATGAAAGGTGGGTTGACTGAAGAAGGCCATGAGCGCGGCCCAATTTGCCTTTGATCTCGTGCGCGAGTGCTTCGATGGTCTCCTGCGGGGCAGCTTCTTTCAGCGCGCTGGTCACGATGCGTCCGGCTTCGACCGCGCCGGTGTCATCCCCGACGCCATCGGCGATTGCGAATAGCGGTGGGTTTCGCGAGATGAGCAGTGAATCTGCGTTTAGCGCCAGGCGTGTCCCAGGATGGCTGGCATAGCTGTGGGTGAGGCTTAGGCCACGGCGTGGTTCGACCCGATGAACCAATTTTTGTTGGCGAGTTTCAACCGGCGGAGCGTCTGATGGTATTGGAACTGAGACATCGGTTTGGCATATCAGCTTCGGAAAAATCGCCGGTTGCGGCGGTCCTTCCGAGCGAAAGCCTTTGGCACGAAGGTCTGTCGAATCGATGCGCCACCACAGCGTTCCTCGCCGGGAGACAGGATTTGGATCCACCTCGCCTTCGTCGGCGTCGGCTGGTCGGGGGTTCCTCAGCCGCTGAAGGCTTGTGGTGAAACGAGCGATATCGAAGTCACGCTTGGCAGCACTTTCAGCGATAGCTTCGGACGCGGTGAACCAAGGGGCATCGAGGTAAAGCCTGCGCGGATGGTCCATAAAACCGTAAAGCTGAGCGGCGATGACCAGCGGAAAGCTACGCCCGACGCGATCCGTACTCGGAACGATGACACCCGCAAGCGTCACCGGTCCCCAAAGGCCGCGTTCGATGATGAAGCGCCAGGCGGCCATCGACCGGAACCGGTCTTCCCACTCCTCGCCCATCTCTTGCTGTGTAGCCTGAAGACCTGCCTGGAGCCAGCTGTCGAGGGCGACTTGCACATTTCGGCTTAGGCCCGTCGAGACGAAATCGCCATGCGTTGGCAGCTTGCCGAAAAAGCCGATCCGGTCGGCGTCGGTCATAGTGTGATCAAGGGCGGCGTGCTCGTTCATGGCGGAGCGATCAGAACTGCGTGGGACATGAGAAGGCGCTGAGTGCCTCCAGCCGGAAGGGGTTCAGCACCGAGCCGAACTGGACGTCGAACTCCGCCGCCTGAGCGTTCTGCTGAAATTTTGCGCGGAAGAGGTCGTCGCCCTGCAGGGTGATATTTGCGTCGTCGAAAAGTCGGAAGGGCGACCAGTCGCCGTTTTCCGTCAGGGCCTGCTGCCAGCCGCCGGGCTGAAAAGCCAGACGCGAGACATTGCTCGCTTCAGTCGACGGCCAGACAATCGACTTGGATTGGACGGGCCCATGGAAATAAACCACCCGCTGTCCCTCGATCTCCAGCATCACAGCATTGGCATCGTTCGATAACGAGACAGGCTTGATGTTGATGGTGATTGCCGGATTTTCGCTACCCGCCGGAAAGAAGGCCCGATTGATCTTGTCGGCATTTTCAAACTGGGCGATCGCTTCGCTCGGGATACTGGGGGCACCGAAGGTGCCCTTCCATCCCCAGGGAGTTGATGTCGTATCCACGAAGGCCGCCAGTTTCTCGTTGAAGAATGTCTTGAACAGGCCTTGCGGGCCAAACAGGCGAACGAAGTCGCTCATCGCTACGTCACGGGGAGACTCGCGGTCAAAGGGATATCGGCCACTGACCACATTGGAGCAGAAAGCCCCACCTTGGGCGGCCCAAGCGTCACTCATACGAGAGCGAGCCGATTTCACGGCAAGAGAGCCGACATCGGCTGCGACACCGGCCATCCACGTATCGACAGGCGCGGGAAGACGGCGAGCCTGCTGCAGGAGGTTTTGATTGGCGTCGGTAAGCTGGCTGTCGACATCAAAGACCTTTGCCACTTCGGCTGTGGAGGTGGTTGCCCGCGACAGCTGTTCGTGGACCTTCTGCAACACCGGCTTGAGCTGGGCGATCCGGGATTTCGGTACGTCTTTTTGATCGGCAGGTGATGTCTGACCCGCAGGCGGCTCGAGGGCCTCGCGTAGCGAACCGAAAAGATCCGGTGCATCTGCAGCGCCGTCGAGTCCTGTAGTGGACGCCGGAAGGGGAATATCAGCCGCAGAAGCGACCTCCTTGCCGGGGACGCGCAAATCGGTAGCAGCGGCGATCGACTTGACGATCGTTTCCACCGGGTTTGAGTCCCCGGCCAAGATACGCGTGGTTTCGGCCGCGTCGGCTATAGTTTGAGACGGCTTCACCCGCATGTCGGCGAGCAGCGAAGACCATCGTTGCTGAAAGCTGCCGAAATAAAGCTGCAGAGCGGCCTGGCTAATCGTGTCGACGGTGGCTCCGGCAGGGTTGGCGACGCCTCGTACCCAGTGTTCATCCAGTGCCTCACGCGCGGCCTCGGTAATCTTCGGCAACACGACCAGACGATATCCCGTACTGGAGAATAAGCCTGGAACGCCGTCACTCAAAGGGATTCTGGAGCTTCGCTCGAAGGCCTGTTCGCCGAGGGGACCAAGCGCAGTGGCGGGAGCCCAGGCTGGGAGCGCACGCGCCTGCGGGTAGTCTGCGAGAATATCGTAGGCACGGGCAGCGATGCTTTGCGAGCGAATGGTCTCCCTAGCCTTGGCAATCAGGATACCATCAAGCTCGATCGGCGGCAGCGAACCGGTCGCCATCGCGCTGGTGTGAGCAATCAGGGCTTGCCGCGCTGAGGCACGTCCTTCGCCGGGGTATAAAGCCGTGAACATGTCTTCGGCTTTTGCGGTAACGAAGGCGGGATCCAGTCGGCCGAGACCGCCGAGCATTGCATAGAGTTTCAGCGCATTGAAGACTTTGGAGACTTCCGTTGTTCCCGTCATCTCCTTTTGGAGCTGGACCAGGATGCGTGGCAGCAGGAGTGCGTTTAAAGCCCGCTGATAGGCATCACGCTGTCGGCCTGAAACTTTGCTTTCCTGGTCGAGGCCGAAACTGAGAGGCCAGACGCGTGCTTGAGAAAAGTCCGTCGTCACCGCGGCCAGGTTGTCGAGCGCCGGCAACACCCGCAGGAAATCAGTATCGGTGACCTCGCGCACCGGCACGTCCCGCACGAGCTGCTCATAGGCGTCGATGCGCTGTTCAGCGCTTGCGAGCGCCGAGGTGTTCTGGAAATAGGTCGCGATCCAGCTCGCCAGGACCACGGCAAGCAGCGCAACTGCGCAGGCATAGACGGTGCGACGGAGGAAGACTTGTCGGCTGGACAGCCGCTTGTCGCGAGCGACGAGCGAAGCCTCGTCGAAGATCACATCCTTGAAGAGGCGGGATAGAAAATAGCTGCGCCGCGAGCGTGGAGCACCCGCTGAGGCCATGGCTTGCGCTTGCGTGCCGGAGGCAAAGTAGATCCCCCGCAGCAAGGGTGGCTCGATCAGTTTTGAACCGGAGCACAGCTCCGTCATAACCTCGTGCAGGCGTTCCTTCAGCGAGGCTAGTTCAGCGGGAAAACGGAAAATCCGGCCCCGCAATTCCGGGTTCGGCTCCTGTTGCAGGCGTTCTATCAGCATGGCGCCGACGCGTTCCTGCAGCATTGCAAATTCTTCGAGGAAACGATCGGGAAGGGTGGTGGCTTTGTAACTCTCCTCTAATCCAAATGTGGTTCCCCAGACCTGTTCGCGGTCGCTTTTATTGAAACTATCGAAGAACTCGACGAAACCGGTCAGAAGATCGACTTTTGTTAGCACCAGATAGACCGGAACGCGGGCTTGCAGAAACTCGTCCAGTTCCGAAAGCCGCTGGCGAATGATCCTGATTTCCTCGCGCTGCGCTTCCGCATCGCGTGTGAGCAGGTCGTCGACGGAGAGCGTCACCAATGCGCCGTTGATCGGCTGGGAGGGGCGATATTTGCGCAGAAGCCCCAGGAAACCCTCCCAACCCGCCTTGGCGGCACCGTTCAGATCGTCCTGGGTCGTATAACGTCCGGCAGTATCGATAAGGATTGCCTCATCGGCAAACCACCAGTTGCAGTGACGCGTACCTCCGATACCTTGCACGGAATTGCTTCCGAGCGCGTCACCAAGCGGAAATTTGAGCCCGGAGTTGGTAAGAGCAGTCGTTTTGCCGGAGCCGGGTGCTCCGAAGATCACATACCACGGAAGCTCATAAATGTAGCCGAAACGCTTGCGGGTGATGCGACGGAGGAGCTGCAGGGCCTCCTTGAGGCGGCTGTGGATCTCGCCGATTTCCGCCTGCTGGCTGGCTGCGGCCTCGGCCGCGGCATCCCGCTCTATACCTTCGACGAGCTGCTTGTCCCGGCGCCGGTCGCGGATGATCGTGTAGGCAAGATATGCAACCCAGCCTGCGATCACGACAGCGATCAGCGTGAGGCGGGCGTTGGCGCTTGCGAGCGGCTTGAAGTCGCCATAGGCGGCGAGATGGCCGTAAAACCAGATGACGACGCAGATGGCGGCCACCCAGATGATGGAAATGAAACGCCGTCCGAGCAGGCCCGCATAGGCCTCCACATAGGAGCGAAGCGTATAAAAGAGGCTTAAGGGGTTCATCTCGAAGCGCCTCCTGTCATCACGCCCGCGGGTGCAGCCGGCCGTTCAGACTGAATAGGCGGGACCCTGAGGGGGGAACCGTTCAGCCGCTCGGACGGGTTGGTGAGGACCAAAATTTCCGTGCGCCGGTTCATTTCACGACCTTCCGGCGTGGCGTTGTCGGCAATCGGGTCGCTGTCCGCACGGCCTTCGGTGAGGATCGCCTCCGGACCGGTGAAGGAACTGAGTATCTGCCCCACGGCCTTGGCGCGGGCTTCCGACAGGTGCCAGTTCGAGGGAAATTGGATCGTACGGATCGGCACATTGTCCGTGTAACCGACAACCACGGCCCTGAAATTGTCGGCTGCCAGCGCACCGCCGATTCTCTGCAGCAGGTCGCGGAACTCGTTGCTGACCTCAGCGCTGCCGACCTCGAACAGACCGGAATTGTTTATGCGCACCAGAAGCCGGCCGTTCGAATCCGAGAGGGTGACGAGCTTCTTGTCGACTTCTGGTTGAAGGAAGGCGAGCAGGTTGTCGAGCCGGCTCGGCACCGGCGGTGCCGCGGCCACGGGAGGCTCAGCCGGAGGCGCGGGCACAGGTTGTACCGCTACCGGCGCCGGGTCTGGTTCCGGTGTGGGCGCTGTGATCAATACGCTCGGCGGTTCGCGCGGCGGGAGGCTGGCAAGACGTTGAAATGTTCCGTCGGATGCCCTGTTGAGCGAGAGCGTGAAGAAGAGATAACCGAGCGCGAAGACCAACGCGAGCACGGAAAGAAGGGTCCAGAGAGCAGCAGCTGTTCGCAGCGGCTTGTGGCGGGCAGAAACGCCCTTCCAATGTGGGGAAAGTTCGCGTTCGAAAACGCCGAATTGACCGAGGAGGGTTTTGTAGAGGCTGTCGCGGATGCGGCCGAGCTCCAGGTTGCCGCGCGGCGAAACACGGGTGCGGCCTTCGAATGCAAGCGACAGGCAGAGATAGATGAGCAGCAGCAGGTCTCTGTTTGCACCGGGGCTCTGGTGGAAATGGTCCAACAGGTCGAACACCCGGTCACCACCGGTCACGTCCATATGGAATGTGGAGACAAGACCGGAGCGCGCCCAGCCCGCGCGTACACCCCAGGGTTTGCTGAGGATCACGTCATCAACCGTCGCACAGACGACGTAATGAGCAGCGCGGGCGCGTTCAGGACTGATCCGGGCGCCTGCCAGATCGCGTTCATATCGGTTGACGGCCTGGACGGAAGACCGCCGAAGTTCATCGATATCCGGCTGATCATCACTGTAACGGAGGGCGTGCGCGAGGTTGAGCAGGGGGGCTGCCGAGCGGACAAGCGTCGGGACTTCCTCTCCACCGAACCTGAAATCACGCAGCAGTGCTTCGACGGACCAGCCACTCCTGGAGTTCGTCCGGTCGGTTTCGGTTCCCACGGCGCCGTCGGGGAAGTCCAAGACGTCATCCAGCATTTCCGCCATCTTGCGGGCGGACTGTTTCTTCTTGATGCCGTCGTCAGTGAGTTCGACGATGGTCGGCAGGTTCTGCCAGGAGGATGCGGGTTCGTTCTTCATTCTCTCAGGGCCCACAGTTCCATTTCAAGGCCAGGAAAATCGCCCGCAAGGTGCATGGCGATGGCGCTTGACGTATCGAGTTGCTTCCAAAGCGGATTTTTGGTGTCGAGTTCGAAATAGATGGTGCCAGCCCGATAGGGCAGCTGGCGAGGCAGCACGGGCAACGGCCGGACCGGGATGCCGGGCAGCGCGACGTTGACAAGATCCGCGATGCGCTCAACGGGCCCGACCTTGATCTGCGCCGGCAGCTTGCGGCGAACCTCCTCGGCCGACATTTCCGCCCGAACCGCCAGGACGAAACCGGCATCCTTAAGCAGCGAGCGGTCGTTGATGGTGCCGACCCGCACGCCGTGTCGGCGTTCGGCAAGCTCGATGGCAACGGCAGCCTGCTCCAGTACAGCCGAGAGCGACATGCGAAGGTCTTCGAACACGGAAGCAAAAGTTGCCTTGAGGTCCTCGTGTCGATACGGCGGAAAATCGGTAGAACGCTTGCGATCGGTGGTGAAGGTGGCGAGTTCACCGGCCAGCTGAATGCATGTCTCGTAGAATTCGATTGGATGTATCCGCGTCGCATTGGCCAGGATATGCTTCAGCATCGGATCTGCGCGGTTCAGGATCTGCAGCAGGAAGTAATCGCCCACTTCCGCCGTGCCCCGGATCGTCGGATCACCGATCCGCTCGGCGATTGCTTCTGCACGGTGGCGCACGATGCCGAGGAGTTCGGTCATCAGTTCCGTCAGCCGTGCTTCCGCCGCGCAGTTGAGGCTCGGGGCTATATATTCCGGATCGAGAATGACGGCTCGGTCGGAACGCACCTCGATCACGCGGGCAAGGCCGATGAGTTCGTAGCCGGCAAGTTCATCTCCGCTTTTAAGGTAGCGGAGTTTGAGGCGCCCCACATCGATTGGAGCCATGAAATCAGTCTCGACATTGGCATCCGGTGCCTCGTAGTGGGAAGCCACGAAGCGTACGCTGTTGAGGGCTGCGCCGCCATTCAGCGCGACGTCTGCCTTGCCGGGTTGCCTGACCGGTAGCGCGAGATAGATGACCGAATTTCTGACGCCTTCATCGAGTTCGAGCGGCGGCGGCAGGTCCGTATCGATGGGGGCTTCGAAAGGAGTGCCGTCCGGAAGGATGCCGCGCAGGTTTGACAATGCGAAATGGCCAATTGCCAGTGCGCTGCGATCGATGCCAATCTCAAGAACACCCCATGGATAGGGCGAGAGGCCACGCGTGCTGGTACGGACCAGCCGTTCGGTCCATCGGTCTGCCTGCTGGAAGTGTTGCACGCGGAGAAACATGCCTTCGCTCCAGGCTACCCTGTTCTCATTCCTCATGCGGTATACCTTCTTCCTTCCCAATTCCCGGTGCTGCGTCAGCGGTTCTGCCGGAGGCCTGAGCCATCGCATCCCGGAGGAGTTCCAGGATCGACAGTGTCTTGCCGTTCTTGTCGAATTGTGCCCGGTAAGCTTGCCAATAGCGGCGGTCACGGCCCCAGGCGGGGCTCATTCTGCCGGCGTCAACCCGTGCTTCGAGAACTCTCGGCTCCAGGGTCCTGCCCGCTTCGTGCACCAGAGCCTGCAGCGCCGAGTTGAGTTTAAGCTGGTGCTCGAGCAGCCTCTCAACGCGGTTAACTAGAGCCTCATCGGCGCCCCTGTCGGAAAATTCCGGTTGAGGCAGACCAGCTGGAGCGCTCAGGTCGAAAAGCGCGAAGGCATCCTCGACCGTTTCCTCCAGCCTGCCGAGAAGGGATTCCAACCGTTCCCCGATGTAGCTCTGCACGACTGGTGAAACGGCGGGCAAGTCTTCAGACTTAGCTGATGGCGGGTCATATTCGGGGGTATTCCGTATTGGAACCGTTCGCGCGGAGCCGATCGGTACTGAGACACGCGTCGCGGTGCCGTGTTCGATCTGGCTGCCATAGTCCGACGAAAGATTAAGATCGGAAAGCCAGTCGTCGGGTATGATCTTTGAGACGGATTGTATCTCGGGCGGCCCGCTCCAACCGATCTCGACATGCCGAGATCTTCCCTGACCCTCCCTTGAGCCAAAAATGGACCCTGCCCATTCGTCCTCCGGCCGCTCGCCGAGGATGCCGGTGGCGATGCTCCCGCCCGGCGCGATGTCAGCCAGGATCGCGGATATGGTCAGCGGTTCGTCGCTGACGGTGAGGCTGGCGTCGGGATCCTCTATTGCTGCGTCTTTCTGCCCGGAGATTTCGACCAGGAAGGCAAGACCGCCAAGCTCCAAACGGGATTGATCCGCTAGCCGTGCCACCTCGCCTTCGTGAATAATGACTCCGTCCACCTTGGAACCGTTGGCGCTTTGATCGCGAAGGAGATAACCGCGACTGTCGCGCTCGATGACGCAGTGGAGCTTCGAAACGGAGCGCTGATCTTCAGGCACCTGCCAGTCACAATCCGGCGCGCGGCCCAATGTGCGCCGGCCCCGTTCGAGGAACCACTTCTGCCGCGTGGGGAATGCTGTGGAGCCGCTCGAAAGAGGCTTCAATTCAAGCCGCATGATCCCTGCCTCCCCGAACCTGTGCCGCAAGATGCTCCACGATGATTGCATCGCCGCTATCTTGAGACGCTGGAGCCAGGCGAGCCCAGCTATTCCAGCCAAGCCGGGGCGGGTCACCCGCTCCCGCTCCACCTGGGCCAAGCTGGCAGAAAGGAATGTCCTCCTTTTTCAAGACCACCTGAACATCGAAATCGAAGCCGGAACCGACATAGAGACGGGTGAGCGCAAAGAGCTCGGCAATCTTGCGCCCGCCAGGAGCAAGCGCCAGATAGTCGGCGTAACCGAGTGGGCCGATCACCAACCTGAAGCCGCCGCTGAAATCTTGAATGGCGGCACCGGCCGTCGCGTTCACGCCGAGCTGGACGCCATGGGGTTGTCCCATGCGACTGCGATCTTCCTCGGGAATTGTCAGCCACCTGGCACGGAAAAGCTCGATCTCTACCGGCAAGCCAGTGAATTCGCGCAACATGGCACACAGATTGGCGGCGTTGCGGGTGCGTGCGGCAAAGAAACCCGAGAACCGCAGGATCACGTCTTCATGGAAGCCGCTTTGTTTTGCCAGCCGCTCGGTACCGAAGCCTGTGAGCGAAAGAAGGGCTGTGATAAATGCGTTGCGCTTCTGGTCCCGGCCCCACCGCAGCCGTCTGGCAATCCGGTACTTCTCGCAGGCGTCGGCAAAGAGTTCAGTGAAACGAGTGGTGAACAGGTCAAAGAAGCTCACCAAAGCCCGTGATTTATTGCGCTCCTCGCGCATGATGAGTTCGTTGTAGGCCGGGGGCAAAGATCCGATCGGTCCTATAGGACCGGCCAGTGCCACCCGAAGTGCAGCCTGCGACCCCCTTCGTTCAAGACCACTGACGGCAAGCGGCGCCAGTGAAACGCCGACATGGGAAACCACGCTGAGATCTCGTTCGACGGACGCCTGCGCGACGCGAAATGCCGTCACAGGCTCGAGACGACCTGGATCGCGTTCGAGCAAGTCGGGTAAGGCGTCAGTCTGGCGCGAGGTTGAGAGATCCATCTTTCCTTTCCTAGAGCAATGGGCGGTCGGCAGCCCGTGCAGGCCAAGTCGCGATCGGGCGCGATTGTCCTTTCATCGAGACGGTGAGACGGGTGAAGGTGTTGATGGAGGAATAAAGGCCGAAGAAGCGGTCGAGTATGCTCCCGAACAGGAAAGCCGAAGGGCGATCGATGGAAGCGGGATCAAATTCCAACACTATCTTCGTCCCGGGAACCATGCCGCCGTTGCCGAGCCGCGCGGTCGAATTTTCTGCCCTGATGCCGACCAAAGCGTCGACGAGCTGTTTCGTCTCCGGATTGTCACGGAAGGCATAGAGCGAGAGGACATCCTTCAGCGCAGCTCCTTCATTGTCGAAGAGCGAGAGGTGGTTCAGGATCAGATGCGACATCAATCGCCAGTTTCGACCGTCCTGGTCGTTCATTCGCACCGAAGGAGTGGGCGGAATGAGAGCTTCCGCGCCGGCGACGGCCTCATGGCCCGATGCCAGCTCCAGCACCGGATGGCCGCCGCCAAAAGGAAGCTGTTCGGGAAGGTCGCGATTGATGCACAATGTATCGATGCTCGCCACAGCATCTATCGGCGCTGCGTAACGGCGGTCTCGATCGACGAAGGCAATTTCCACATCGCTGGTTCGGTCATCCGCATCGAAACGCCGGTAAACCTGCCAGAAGGTGCTGCTTGTGGCGCTAGGGCGCTGGGAGCGGCCAAAGAAAGGTTGGCAGAATTGTTCCTCTCCCCGCGAACCGGTTAGTAATACGCGATCGACGGAGTAGATTTCCCGGGTCTTCTGGCGTCGCGCGTCCGGCATCAGACGATACTCCGTCCGCGTGCCGTCCACGGTGATGGGCTCACAGGTCTGCCGGAAGAGATTGACGATCGGGGTGGCGTGGAGAGCAAAATCGGCTGCCGAGATCATCCGCTCGAGTTTGGGGTCGGTATCTTTCAGGTAAACGAAGATCTCCAGGGTCTCGCTCTTCCAGACATCGAGGCCCTCGATGTCGATAAACAGAAACCTCTGCGGCAGCGCGAAGAATTCCGTAAGCAGCCGGTAGCCAGTAAAGCTGGGCGCCGGATAAGGCAGCATCGCCTCCTGAAGTTCGAAGCCCACCGGCTTCAGGTTGCTGCTCGGCAGGAAGATCGCCTGGTCATCGTCCGCATGCTTTGCGAGCGCGATCCCGAGAGACTGATTTACCAGCAATTCATAAATCGCGACGGCCTGCTGCCATGCTGAAGGGATGTGCAGGCGCAGCCGCTTCATTCTGAGATCGGCAAGCGGCCTGCGAGGGTCGAGGGAGCGGATCGACAGGCGCAGGCATCCGGCTATGCCGGAATAGGGAGGTGCAGGGGCGTTTATGGGCTGGCCCGATAGCTTGGCTGCCACGATCTCGATCGGTGCCATCTCCACATCCTGTGTGGTACGGAAACGGCAGGCTTCCCCCCCGACCGGTTCTGCAAGGATCTCCGTGTGCCGAGGCACCGACTGTATGGAGGCCAACGTGTCGCTTGGGCGGAAGCGTACGATGCTCATCGAGGGCAGAGGGGCAAGATAGTGAGGATAAAGGGTCTCAAGCAGACCGTCGGTTAGTTCCGGAAATTCGTCGTCGAGCTTCTGGCGTATGCGTGCAGCTGAATAGGCGAAACTCTGGATAAGCCGTTCTACATGGGGGTCATCGGCGACATCTCCGGTCAAGCGCAGGCGACCGGCGACCTTGGGAAAGGATTCGGCAAATCGCGCGGCCCGACGGCGAAGCGCTTTGAGTTCGTCATTGTAACGATGAAGGAAGCCTTCAGCCATTTGCGGCCTCCACCAGAAAGCGTTGGGTGGAGGGATCGATTGTCGATTCGAAGCTGATCGGTGGCATGCCTTCGTGGAGGCGGAAACTTGCCTGGATCCTCATCCGTAACGCTCGCTCGGTCATTGTCCGGCTTTTCAGAATCGTTACGCGAATGTCGGAGAGGCGTGTCTCGAACATCGATATGCGCCGCTCGATCATTTGCGCCAGCCGGAGTTTTGCCTCGTCCGTGACGAGGTTGGCCGAAACCATCCCGTCGACGCCGTAGTTGACCAATGCATCCTTCAAGTCAGACAGCAAGGCGGGTGCCTCCGCCGGGCAACGGCGTGTGTTGAGCAGGGCCTCCAGATCCCTTCGAATGGCTTCCCGCATCTCTCGTGTCTGTACCGTCAGGCTTTTCGGCGCGTCGAAGGTCCGATCGGGAGCCTCATCAATCAGCCTGTCGAGGATCGACCGCGCCAAGAGGCGATCACGCGGGCGGTAGCGTTCGAGCGGGTCAACCATGCGCAACCCGCTTGCTGGCAGTCGTTGTTGCAATTGCCTGCAGACTATTGGTTTCATGGAACGAAACCAGCTCCTCGCCGGCAAGGAAACAACGCTGGCCGCGGCCGGTGGTGATACCGGTCGGCTCATCGATCCAATCGCTTTCGCGCCCGAGCCTGAGTTGCGCCTCTTGACCGGTGCCGTAATAGATCGCCGGCAGAAGAACGGGGGCGACGGCACCGTCCGTCAATGTCAGTTCGGCAGGGCGGAAGGCAAGGTCGCGTGGTCGGGCGATGGGGGATAGGGTCACTTCTGCAATCTTGGCCAAATCGACCCAGAGATAGGCACCTCCGGTCATGATCACTTCCAGACCGTGCGGGAGGCGGTCATCCAGGTCGCGGAAATCGGAAACCTGTTTTCCGTTCCAGATCATCGGCCGTTCGCCGCGGCTTTCTTCCAGACTGCCAAGTGCGGTCTTTGCATCATCTGCATCGCCCCGGCGATGGGCGATGCCGAGACGGATGGCAAGTTTGTCCAATTCGCTCGGCCCTTGCGGCAAACCCGGCACCGCGCCGCTTTCAAACCATGCCTCACGGGCGACCATGGCGCGAAGTTCGTTGCGCAACAGAGCAAATCCCATCGTGCTCTCCGGAGCGAATGTCGCCGCGAGACTGCATTGGCTGTCGGCGCGTTCATAGTCGCCGGCGAGCACCAGCAGGTCGATGTAAAGGTGCCGCGCATGCTGGTCGGACGGCTTTCCCTTCAAATACGCCCTAGTCTCCTCCAGCGCGTCATCAAGAAGGTTGTCGCCCAGCGATCTGGCGATACTTTCGGACAGTGTCATGCGGACATCCTTTCGGGCACGGCAGCAGAATGGGTTGAGGTCCTGCCGGAGGTCGCGGTCTCGGCGATGAGGTGAAAGCTCGTGGAAACGTCGTCCAGCTGGAAATGGGGTTGCAGTCGGACAGTGCACGAGAAGGTGCCGGGCTTGCCTGGAATCTCGCTGACAACGATGCCGGCAGAGCGAAGCGGAAAACGGGTTCGCAACGCCAGATCGGCATCGTCGTTGCCGAGTGTGTAGCCGGTAAGCCAGTCCGTCAGCTTCCGCTCGATCGAAATGGCATCGGAAAGCTGGCCGATCTCGTCGCGCATGATGACCTTGAGGTAATGCGAGAAACGCGAGGCGCAGAGCACGTATTGCAGCATTGCTGCCAGGCGCGCGTTCTGCCGCGCGTGCTCGTTGGAATAATGCGCCGGCGCGTGCAGCGACTGGTTCGAGTTGAAGATCGCCGAAGCAGAAAGATAGGTCGTGGCAATCGGGATTATTCCCAGATCGCTGAATTGCTGCTCTTGGGCGCTGGTGATCCGAATTTCGACCGGCGCCTGAGCTGAAAGCCCGTTGCTTTCGGTACCGAAGTCATACGGCCTCAATTCGCTGGCGCCGAGTAAGCCGCCATCGATGGCATCCTGGGTGACGCCGCGAATGTCTGCGAACCAGCCGGATTCGATGAAGTTGCGGATCACGACTGTAGCAAAGGCAAATGCGCCGTTGCCCCATAAAAGAGAACTGCCGTCGGCGGAGACGCTCTCCCGGAAAGGGAAACCGTCATCACGTCGGCGGGAATAAGGTTCAAGCGGCGGTCGCAGCAGGATGCGCGGCGCCACAAGCCCAAGGAAACGGGAATCTTCGCGGGATCGAAGCCCGTTCCAGCGGATTCGGCGAGGATCGTTCGCGAGCCATGAAAAATCGTGGACACGGTTCAGTTCGTCGAAACTTTCAAGCCCGATCGCTCCGGGCGAGGCGCCTGCTACGAAGGGGCAGAAAGCTGCTGCTGCTACCATGCCAAGCTGCGAGAGCGTGCTGATTGCATCGGCGCCCTCCGGTTCGTCAGGGGAGAAATAGTAGTCTCCGACCAGCAGGCCGAAAGGCTCACCGCCGGGCATGCCGAATTCGCGGCTGTAGACGAGTTCGAAGAGGTGGCTCTGATCGAATTCTGCGGCGCGCTCCATACTGCGTGTAAGGTCTCGCCAGCCGACGCTTAAGAGTTTGATTTTGACGTCACCACCGCGGCCGGCCTGTCGCACCAGCATGGCAAGCGCCCGCCACCGTGCTTCCATCGCCTGGAAGTCCGGATGATGCAGGATCATGTTGATTTGCTGGTTAAGCGCTTCATCGATCAAGGCGATTACCTGATCTGCGCGGCGCTGCCATGTGCTGCTCGAAGCCATAGCCGTCCTGTGGTCAATCCGTGAATCGAGAGGTCACGCGCGGCGCAGGGGATGGCGCCGCGCGTGCGGTCACATCAGGATTTGGAGGGGATCCGAGCGACCATGCGAAGCGAGGTGGTCAACTCCTCCATCTGCAGCCAGGGGCGCATCCAGGCCACCGCATTGTAGGCTCCGGGTTTTCCGGGAACCTCCTGCACGGTGACTTTGGCCTCCCTTAGAGGGTACTTGGCTCTCGATTCTTCGCCCGCGTCATCGTTCGCGTTGACATAGTTCGAAATCCAGCGGTTGAGCCAGGCTTCACAATCTTCTGCTTCCATGAAGGAACCGATCTTGTCGCGGCCCATGACCTTCAGGTAGTGAGCAAAGCGCGAGGTCGCCATCATATACGGCAGGCGGGCAGAAACGGCAGCGTTTGCAGTTGCCTCCGGCCGGTCGTAGAGTTTGGGCTTATGCGTGGTCTGGGCCCCAAAGAACACAGCATAATCGGTGTTCTTGTAGTGGCAGAGCGGCAGAAAGCCGAGTTTGCCCAATTCGGCATCCCGACGGTCCGTAATGCCGACTTCCGTCGGGCACTTGAGATCGAGATCGCCATCATCACTGGAGAAGATGTGCATCGGCAGGCCTTCCACCTTGCCGCCGTTCTCGGCACCGCGGATTGCCGTGCACCAACCGCTCTTGGCGAAAGCCTCCGTCAGTCGCGTTCCCATCACGTAGGCAGCGTTCATCCAGCAATAGGAACCGTGCGGCAACTCACCGGTCTTCGATCCGTTCGTCTCGTCGTAGTTGAATTCGTCGATCGGGCTGGTCTTCGGGCCATAGGGCATGCGGGCGAGAACACGCGGCAGGGCCAGAGTCACGAAGCGGGAATCGTCGCTGTCGCGCAGGCCACGCCACTTTGCATATTCGGCTGTTTCAAAGATCTTCTCGAGGTCACGGGGTTTGGCGAGTCCTCTGAAATCCTCAAAGCCGAACATGCGTGGGCTTGCCGCCGAGATAAAGGGCGCGAAGGCTGCCGCGGCAATCGAAGAGATGCCCTGCAGAAGCTGGACATCCTCGAACGAATTGTCGAATTCATAGTCGCCGACGAGTGCGCCCATGGGCTCGCCGCCAGGCGTTCCGAATTCGTCCTCGTAGACTGATTTGAAAAGCCGTGACTGATCGAACTCGACCGCCTTGGCCAGATCTTTGGAAATCTCCCGCTTCGAGGCGTTCAAAACCCGGATCTTCAAGTTGGCGCTCGTCTCGCTGTTTTTGACGAGATAGTTCAAGCCCCGCCAGGTGCCTTCCAGCTTGAGGAATTCGGGAGCCTGCATGATGGCGGCAAGTTGCTCGGAGATTTTCTTGTCGATCTCCGCAATGGCATTGTTCAGGGTGATCGTCAGATTGCGATCATAGGTGACGGTGCCCTTGAGGGCCTGGTCTGTCAGGGTACGCAGCAAGTCCTGGGCTCGGTTGGGTTCTGTCTGCCGGGTGGCAGCGACGACCTTTGAAAGCAGATCCTGATCCGGAGCGAATCCGACCTCTTCCTTCGTCTGCAATTGCGTGTCAGCGCTCATGTCGTGATCCTTTTTTTGAGAGCCGCGGTTTTGAAGGACGAGGTCCTTTCCCGAGAAGACCGTTGCTCAACCAAAGAGAAGCAAGAATTTGAAGATGCCCGGGTTTCCGGCCCGCACATCCCTCATTCAATTGACCGGGTTCTTTTTTTCATCGGCTTTGTTGCCGCCAAGCTGAGCAACGAGTTGAGAAAGATCCGCCTTGTTCTGGAGGATGTCCTCAAGGAGCCGCTCCAGCTCCTCGGAGCGATCGGCCTTGCTCATCAGGTCCCGCAGTTCGTTTCGTGCATCCAGGAGCCCTTTCAGCGCCGGCACCTGATTGACGATCGAGCCAGGCTCGAAATCTTCCATGCTTTCGAATTTCAACGAAACCGGCAGCTGGGTTCCGTCGTTTTGCAATGTGTTGTCAACCGAGATGGTAAGGCCGGGTGTCATGCGGCGCATGACATCATCGAAGTTGTCACGGTCGATCTGCACGAACTTGCGTTCGCCGAACGGCTTGAGGGGCTGCGTCGGATTTCCGGAAAAGTCGCCGAGAACCCCTACGACGAAGGGTAATTCCTTGATCACCATCGCGCCTTCGGTTTCCACCTCATATTTGATGTGGACCCGCGGTTTGCGCACCCGTTCCAATTTTTCATGCACACTTGCCATTAGAATTCTCCTTAATGCCGTCGGCGGATCGCGATTTAGGACTGTAAAACTGATGAGCGGGCCATGCCCTCATGATTGGAAGAAGGTTCAGCCTCCCCGTTCAGCCAGAGGCTTGATCCCGGCCGCCGAGAGGACGGCATTGCGCGCCTGCTGTTCCGGAAGCAATTCAGCAAGAAGCTCCGAAAAATCCATCCGGGCCCGGCGGACGAGCGTCTCTATCGACATCGAGATCGGAGAATGTGGCTCGGTCCGACGAAAATAGCGGGCAACGGACGTCAGAAGCTCCAGCGCTTCCTCGCGTGAGCGGATCGACTCCGCAGGGGGGATACGCATCGGGATTGATGATTCTTCTGCCTGATTGGCATTCGCCGCCTTCAAATCGGGACCTGCCGTGAACGGCTCCGCCGCGTCTGGGGCGCTGAGACCTGCAATGATCCTGATTGCGGACGCGGCCTCATGTAACACTCTGCGTGTATTCGAGCTAGGCGGGGCATGCTCGCCGCAGCGAGTGTCAAGTATTTCGACCAGGCGATCGAAAGCAGCGATGCATTCCATGAGAACATTCAACTGGGCAGACATTCGTGCGACACCGGCGTCTGCTGCGGCCTGCTGGAGTTGCTCCCGGCGGGACTCTTCACCTGCGCGTTGTGACAGCTGAAAATCCCAAAGCGACAGTTGCCCGAATTTTCCGCCCGGAACCAATGAAGTCAGTCGGATCGCCTGAATAATCGTGCCTTCTCCACCGACACCATTGAGGCCGGCGAGCGGGGCGAAGCGCTCGTCAAGGTCCTCGTCTCCGATCGAATGAAGTGCATCAAAATAGTTGTCTAAAAGCGACATAATCGCGATGTAGACATCGCGCAATCCTTCAAAGCCCCGGAGCCTCAATTGGGCCTCTGCAAGCCAAGCCAATACTTCGATATCTTTACTCTGAGAAGAAAGAATGTGCAACCCCAGATTGCTAACTTCACTCCATTCAGGAGAAACACCAATAATTTCCCCTGGCGCCATGCCGCGTTCTGCGGTCCTTGCAGCGCTCCTCGCGTCCTTAATTCTATAGTATATTTGCCGCAAAGAAGTATTATTGCGCAGATTTTCTCCGCAAGGTCTGTCTTCCGCAAGTGGATCTACTATTGCGAGGACATTCACTCTTCATTTTCCCCCTAAAATCACCGGGTCCAGTACGTTATGCGGTATCTTGTTGCGCCTATACTGGCTTGTCAACCGTGCTGGAAGCATGACAAATTTATGACTTCTCCCGATTCCAGCAATTTTGCAAATAGCGCGATTTTTGATCTGGACAAGCCCTGGTTACCGCCCTAGTTGTTGCCTCGCATCTAAGAGAACGCTGAATTTCGACGCAAAAGACAGGGCTTGGCGGATGTCAAACATCGACCTCAATCGTCTCATCAGAACGCTTGAGCCAAATCTGCGTGTCGGTCTTGAGACAGCCGCTTCGCTTGCGGCCAGGCAGCAGCACGCCGTGGTCGATATTGCCCACTGGCTCCGGGCGATGCTTGATCTTCCTGCGTTTTCGACCTTTTTTGAGGACCTCGGACTCTCCTGCACCGCACTGCGGCAAGAGCTGGACATGGCGGTTGCCGACATTGCCCGTGACGCCGGAGGTTCGCTTGCGCTATCTCAGAATTTGCTGTTGCTGGGGCGTGAAGCTTGGCTGATTGCGTCGCTTCAATGGGGCCGCAACGTGGTGACGTTGCCCGACCTGCTGTTTGCGCTGGTCGACGACCAGACCTTGCGTACCATTATGCGCGGCGTGGCTCCGTCCTTGCGTGGTCTCGATCGAGCCATGCTCGAGGACCAGATGCGGGAGGCGAGTGCCCCCAATCCGGATGTGGCCGAGCCGGTGTCGATGACGCCGGTTTTTTCATCCGGCGAGAACGAGTTCCTGCGGCTCTACACCCGCGACATGACGGGAGATGCCGGCGCCGGACGGATCGACCCGGTTATCGGCAGAGATCGTGAGCTGCGTCAGATCATCGACATTCTGACGCGGAGACGCCAGAACAATCCTATTCTGGTGGGCGAAGCCGGCGTCGGCAAGACGGCGGTGGCGGAAGCCCTGGCTCTGGAAATCGCGGCTGGGAACGTGCCCGACCGGCTCCGGAATGTCAGGCTCCTTTTGCTCGATCTCAGTCTGTTGCAGGCGGGCGCGGGGGTCAAAGGTGAATTCGAGCGGCGCCTGCATGGTGTGGTCGACGCCGTCAAGGCGTCACCGGAGCCGATCATTCTGTTTATCGACGAAGCGCATGGATTGATTGGGGCCGGAGGGCAGGCCGGTCAGGGTGATGCGGCCAATATCTTGAAACCGGCGCTGGCCCGCGGCGAACTGCGTACGATCGCGGCGACCACCTGGAGCGAATACAAGCGCTTCATCGAGAAGGATCCCGCGCTGACCCGACGATTCCAGACCGTGCATGTGCAGGAGCCGGACGAGGAAACCGCGATCCGCATGCTGCGCGGGGTCGCGGCAAAGCTCAAGGCGCACCATCGGGTGCGCATCCGTGACGAGGCGGTGGTTGCGGCCGTACGGCTTTCGGCACGTTACCTGCCGGCCCGGCAGCTTCCCGACAAGGCAATCAGCCTGCTGGATACCGCTGCGGCCGCGGTTGCACTTGCTCGGCAGACCAGGCCGGAGGCGCTGCAGCTGCTCCTGAATGAGCGTGATCTGCTGGATGCCGAGGCGGACTGGCTGGCAGGGGAGCCGCAGACACCGCAGGCCGTCGCCCGACTGACAGAAATTGCCGGAGCTCGCGACGAGATCGCGACCAGGATTGGCGCCGCGCAGGCGAAATTCGACGAGGAACTGCGGCTCGTGCGCGAAGCCGACCGCCTCGAAGAAGCTTTCTCCTCGGACGCTGCCGTCCTGCCGCTCGCCGCATCTGAAGACGAAGCGAAAAACACAAACGTTGCCTCCTTTCCCTCGCATGCCATGACGCTGGAGGGTGCGCGAGCCGCATTGACCGCGGCCGAGAGAGGCCTTGCTGCCGCTGCTGGGGAGACCCCGCTTGTTCCGCGTGTGGTCGACAAAGATGTGGTGGCGACAATTCTTGCCCGATGGACCGGAATCCCGGTCGGAAAGCTCCTGTCGGACCAGATCGAGACGGTGAAGACGCTGGATGCGCGGCTCAAGGAGCGGGTGCTTGGCCAGGACTATGTGATCGATCGGATCGCATCTGCCATGCGCGCCGCCCGGGCCGGTCTTTCCGATCCGCGCCGGCCGCCGGCCGTCTTCCTGCTGGTTGGCATGTCAGGCACAGGCAAGACCGAAACGGCGCTTTCGCTCGCAGATATCCTCTATGGCGGCAGCCAGTATCTGACGACCATCAACATGTCCGAGTTCAAGGAAGAGCATAAGATCTCCATGTTGCTCGGCTCGCCGCCGGGTTACGTCGGATACGGAGAGGGGGGCGTTCTGACCGAAGCCGTGCGCCGGCGTCCCTATGGAGTGCTGCTGCTGGACGAGGTCGACAAGGCGCATCCCGGCGTCCAGGAGATCTTCTACCAGGTCTTCGACAAGGGCACGCTTCGAGACGGCGAAGGCCGCGACATCGATTTCAAGAATACGACGATCTTCATGACGGCGAATACGGGGTCTGAACTTATGGCAGCCCTCTCGGCTGATCCTGAAACGATGCCCGAGGGTGAAGCGCTGGAAGCGTTGCTGTTGCCGGAACTGCAAAACCACTTCAAACCTGCATTTCTCGGACGGACCACCGTGCTGCCCTTCATGCCGCTCGGCCGCGAAACCTTGTCGGGCATTGTCGACATCCAGATCGACCGCATCCGCGAGCGCGTAAGCTTGGCTTACGGCTCGGACCTCGTGCTGTCGCCGGAAGCGCGCGAAGCGCTGATTTCCCGGGCGAAGATGAGCGAGATGGGCGCGCGTATGATCGAGGTCATGATCGCGCGCGATCTCTTGCCCATGCTTTCGACCGTGTTCCTCGACGCGGTTTCAGAGGACCGCAAGATCTCAGAGGTTATCATCAGTTACGACGGCCAAGGGTTCGGCATCCGCGCCGAAAACGCGCCAGTTCGTCCCCAATTCGCCGACCCAGCAAAAGACCGGCAGGCGGATGAAGAAGCCCCGAAGCGAAAGCGCTCTCGGGGAGGAGCAGCAAGAAAGGCCAATGCGCCTTAGCAGCAACTAGGCAATCATTACAGGAGAGCTGATAGCATGCCGATTTATCTGCAGATCGACGGTATTCAGGGCGACGCGACCCACGAGCAGCATCGCAAGTGGATGGATATCGAAGCCATTCACTGGAACGTTTCCCGCAACATGAACACGTCTGCCGGTTCCGCGGCAAACCGTGAAGCTTCCGAGCCGACTGTTTCGGAAGTCATTTTGACCAAGGTCAGCGATTCCTCGTCGACCAAACTCTTCCAGGAAGCCTGCTCGGGCCGCACCGGCAAGCGTGCGACCATCCATCTGGTGACCACGGGCAACCCCGGCGACACCTATATCGAGTATACGCTGACCAATACGCTGATTGCCAGCTATTCGATCGATTCCAACGGCGATCGTCCAGTCGAAACGTTGAAGCTGAACTTCACCAAGATGGAAGTGAAGTACACGCCATACGACGACATGCATTCGCCGCAGTCGCCGATGATCGCCTCCTACGACCTCGCCACCACCAAGGCGGCTTAACTGCCATGTGAGCTGGGCGCTGGCGGATTCGCCGGCGCCCCCGTCAACATTCATCGAGGAAACGGAGCTGACGATGGCTGGACTGGCAGTGAGCCCCGATGGGCGAATGATCGAGAACGAGGAAGAAGGCCTGAGGATCGCTCTGTCGGCCACACAGCTTGCTGCGGTTCTGGAAAATGAAACCATCGAGCCGGAAGGGACAATCGGCAATCGCCTCATCGGAGGCCTGCGCCTTTTGGGTTGTGGAGCCGAGCTGGTTGGAGCCGGCGCACTGCTGGCGGCGCCCGAGCCTACAATGCTCACGAAGGCAGGTGGGGTCGCACTTGGCGCCCATGGGGTTGATCAATGTATTGCCGGGGGCAGGCAGATATGGACGGGTCGCGATGTCCGTTCATTTGCCGACCGCGGCGCAAGTTCGCTCGCAGAAAGCTTGGGAGCGTCTCCGGGCGCGGCGCGCAATGTGGGCCTCGCAGCAGAAATCCTGGTCCCGGTCAGCGGAGCCATTCTTGCCAATGCGGTACGCACAGGCGCTATCAGGGCCGGACGCATCTCCTTGATGCGGCATGAAGCCGTGAGTGAAGCGTCCCGCATCGGTGGACATACGATCAGAAAACATGTTGGTTGGACCGAAGCGCAATTGCGGCAGCGGCTGGCGGAGACGGCTAATATGCGGCGTCCGCCGCAGATGATTTCGACATTCGACGACGTTGCAATGGCCGAGCGGGCAATCAGCCGCGGGCTGCAGGCGCATAAGGTGGCCATCCAGTCCTGGGCGCGATCCGGAGCCAGAACCAACCTTCCACTGGAGTATTCTGCCGGACGCGAGGTGGGATTTGGTATTGAACGGGCATCCGGAAAGGCACAGCGTCTCAGCCGGATAAAGATCGTCCTGAAAAAGGAAACCTATAACGGCATGCCTTATTACATTTTGACCGCGTATCCGATCTGACATGGCAAACGACGAATTCGAATTTCTCCGGCAGATGATCGGCGGCTATCTACACCAGGACATGGACTTGGAGGCAGATAGCGTGCCGGAGGCAATTGCCGTTTTTGCAAGGCACGCGGACGCACCGATGCGCGAGGGCGTCGTCTCTGACATGCAATCCTTCATGCAACAGTACCACAACCGCGCAGCCGATGAATTTGCGCAGCGGTTTGGCCGCGATTTCACACCCGACGAAATTGGCCAATCGGTGGGAGAATTCTTTGAAATGGTGAACGCCATTCTGATCGATCCAGATTCTTATCAGCAGTTTCTCTGAAGCAAAAACCTCGCCGCCGACTTTATCTTTCCGATGAATGAGATGATCCGGATAGAAACATGAATGATCAGCCATCCTCCGCCGATTTCATCCAGGCGAGCCGCATTCTGAAGATCGTCTCGCCGCTTGGGCAAGATCAGCTATTGGCCGAACGGGTAACAATCGAGGAGGGTGTTTCATCGCTCTTCGAGATCAGGGTTTCGGCGCGAGCCAAGAAGCCGATTGTCAAGCCGGAGGAACTGATCGGCCGGCTGATGGATGTGTCGATCGAAGTCCAGCAGGGCGATGGGGAGAAGGGCAGCGCGGTGCGCCGGCCGTTCAACGGTCTGGTGACCGAGCTCAACGAGGGCCCGCCGATCACCCGCGGCTTGCGCTCCTATTCTATGGTGCTGAGGCCTCAGATGTGGCTTTTGTCGCGCCGCTCCGACTGCCGCATCTGGATGGACAAGACGGCCATCGATATCGTCGAGACGCTGTTTTCCGAACACGGCATTCCGGCCCCGGATACCTCGGGGATCATTACGCCGCCACCGCCGCAGCATTATTCGGTGCAGTGGAACGAGACGGATCTTGCATACCTCACCCGCCGTTTCGAGGAGGACGGGCTGTTCTATTGGTTCAGCCACGAGGACGGCAAACACAAGCTGCATGTGGCAGACGCCGCCTCCGGATGGCTTGGCCCCTCACCATCGGCGCAAGGAGAGGCAAAGGTCCGGTTGGCGCAGGGATCGTCGGATCGCAACCACATCAATGACTGGAGCCGGCGCTATTCCTATGTGCCCGGACAAAGGGCAGGCGCCGACTGGAATTTCGAAACGCCGCGCATGGTGCCCGGCACCATGACGCCCTCGCTCGTGCAGATGCCAGACGCCATAAAGCGCGAGCTTTACGAATATCCGGCCCGCATCTCCACGGTGGCGGAAGCCGAGCGGGCGGAAAAGCTGAGGATGCAGGCATCTGAGGCCGATCACGACCGGGTCTTCGGGACCTCGACCTCCCGTATCCTTGAAACCGGTCGTCGCTTCACGCCATACGAAGTGGCCCATCCGGAGCATCACTACGAAGAGCATGTGCTGGTCAAGGCGGTGCATATCGTCGTCGACCGCTCCTACGAGACCAATTCCAACGAACCGGAATACAGGAACAGCTTCGAGGCAATTCCCTCCCGGGTGCCGATGACCCCGCATCGTCAGACGAAGCGGCCGCGGATCGAAGGCACCCAGGTGGCGATCGTCGCGGGACCTGCTGGTGAGGAAATCCATCCGGATCAATATGGCCGCATCAAGCTGTGGTTTCCCTGGGACCGCAAGGCAAAGAAGGATGGCTCCGACACCTGCTGGGTCAGGGTGGCGCAGAACTGGGCAGGCTCCACCTGGGGCGGGCAGATCATCCCGCGTATCGGCATGGAGGTGATGGTCGCGTTCGTTGACGGCGATCCCGATCGGCCCTTGGTGACCGGTGTCGTGCCGAACCCGGCGAACGCCGTGCCCTACGATCTGCCCGCCAACAAGACGCGCATGGTGATGCGCTCGAACACCCACAAGGGGAGCGGCTTCAACGAAATGTCCTTCGAGGACGATGCGGGGCGGGAGAACATGTTCTTCCATGCCCAGAAGGACCAGACCACCCGGGTCCTGAACGATCGGACGAAACGCGTAGACCGGCACGAAGTCGCCTCGGTCGGAGGCAATCGCGCAGTGGAGGTCTCCGGAAACCAGAAACACGAGGTCGGCGGTTCGATGAACACCGTCGTCGGCGGCACAGGCCCTGGGGCCATGGCGCTGATGGCGGCCGTGCAGGGGCTTGCCGGCCAAACAGCGACGCTACTTGGTCAGGCGGGCCAGATCGCCGGGGGCGGCGGGCCGGGCCTTGCCGCATTCGCGGGAACGCTTGCTTCCTCGGCACTCGGGTTTCTGAATGCGGGCGGTCTCAGCAGTCGTCAGGGTGTCGTTTCCGGCCCAAGCCCGCGGGCTGATGCCGGCACCGCGCTGGCCGGCGCCGGCAGTGGTATCGGCGATGCGGCCTCAAGCCTCTTCCCGCTGCCCGGGATCATGAACACGATTGTCGGCTCCTTCAAATCGGACACGGTGGGCGTTGCCAGGGTTGAACAGATCGGCGTCAGCAAGGTCACCAACGTCGGCCAGACCTCCCTCGAAAAGGTGGGTAAATTCAAAAAGTTGATCGTTGGCGAAGAATTCGTCATCGAATGCGGCGCGTCCAAGTTCATCATGCGCAAGGACGGCACCGTCATCATCCTGGGCACGCATTTCAACTTCACGGCATCCGGCCCGACACAGATCAACGGCAAGGTCGTGGACCTGAACAAACCGGGTGGAGGGTTTGACGAGGCGGATCCAAGTTCGTCCGATACAACAGCAACGGGTTGAGGCGCCGATGTCGGTCGACAATCGTACGCCGTTTCCCGCACTTGCATTCCGACAGTACAATCAGTCGGGTGAGTTGCTTGGCGTGGTCGTGGCGCGGGGCACATTTCAGTTGAGCAATGGCGGCCCGCTAGTGCTGGACAGCATACAGCGTCCTCTGGTCATGTCCGACACCTACGCGGGCGATCCCCACCTGACACCCCAGCTGGCCTGCACCGACCTGGCGCCGTTCAAGCCGAACACGGATGTCACCTTTATTGGTTCGACCTTTGCCCCGGACGGCGTCAAGGCGCCATCCTGGACATGCGGCTTGAAGGTCGGTCCGGTCGAAAAGCGTCTTCAGGTCCACGGGCCACGTCTTTGGCGCGCGAAGACCCGGAAGACTTGGCGCGGCCTGATCGACCGGGACAAGGAGGATCTTCTCGAAGGTTGGGAATTGACGGAGGGAGAACCTGTCGCTCGGGTGCCAATCGATTGGCGACTTGGATTCGGGGGGCGGGTAGAAGGCGGCGAGGTGTTCGAGCGCAATCCGATCGGAATAGGCCTCGTCGACGAGACCCTCTTTCGGGAGAAGCCGGAATGGCCCGCACCCCAGATCGAAGACGCGAACGAACCTATTCGGAGCATAAGCGACCGACCGGCACCGGCCGGTCTGGGGCCGATCTCGCCTTTCTGGGAAGACCGCGTTGCGCGAGCAGGCACTTATGACGAAATCTGGCTGAAAGAACGGCACCCGCTGCTGCCGCGGGATTTCAACTTTGCCTTCTGGCAGGCCGCACATCCCGACCTGATCGCTACTCCGTGGCTGCGCGGCAATGAAGCCTATGAACTGGATAATCTCCTGCCGGGCCGCAAGATGTTTCGCGGGTATCTGCCTAATATACGGCTTCAGATCGAGATCGATCAGGGTGATGGCCCTTCACGCGGTCTGATGGTTCTCGATGGTGTGCATTTCGACATGCGGCCCGGTATCGGTCGGGTGTTCCTGACATGGCGCATCGGTTTTCCTTGGCCAAAACGGCGAGGAATGCCGAGGCTCATAGTCGCCAACACCGGTGTATCTGGAAGGATGCGCGATCATGTCTGATGATCAGCCGTTGGTTGTGGATATCGTCGGCGCAGGCAAGATCGTCGATACGGCTGCGATGCCGCCGGATGTCCTCGGTTCTTATAATGCCGCGCTGGCAAGGGGAGATGCACTTTACAGCACCGATCGGGATGCGGCGAAACGGGAATGGGCCGAAGCCGACAGGATCGCAGCGCCTTACACTCGCGAGGCCAAACGCAAGCCGCGTCCCGCCTCGCCGGATCCTGCTCCGCCTGAAATCATACCTGACGAGAAGAAGGCGATTGCGGTTTGCCTCTCCCCGGACGTCTGCAAGTCTCCGGAGAAGCCTGTGCCCTATGCGGTCTATGGGACGGCGGACAACGACTACAATTACTCGCCCAACGTTCGTGCCAACGGTGAGATCATCAAGCGGCGGGATTCAAAATTCACGACGACCTATGGCGATGAGCCGGGGGTCGGACTTGGGATCAAATCGGGAACTGTCGGCGATGTCGTGGAGCCCGTCACGTCCTCGCCGATCGTTAGAGCTAACGGTATTCCGATCCAGCGCCACGCCGATCGCTGCACCCTGAACAACGGCAATACGGAGGGCGAGTACTGTTACGTCCAGTCGATCGAGACTAAAAATGCGCCGGACGGGATGGACGACCAGAACAAGTCTTTCCTCGATCACACCAAAGAGCAGTGGGGCCATTTTTGGTCGGGCATGAAGGCGACATCCGACGAGGCATCCTTCGTGGACGGAGCCGTTAACAAGATAGGCCAGTGGTACAGTGGCGAAGCATCTATTTTGGATGATGCGAAAGGCGTCTACAACAACCTTCCGACCGGGGCGGAAATTTGGGAGGGTACCCAGAATATCGGCCGTGGCTTGGTCGATGTCGGCGGCAAAGTCATCAACGATCCACTCGGCAGTGCACAGGCGGTCGGTGACTACGTGGTTGATGGTGTCGAGGGTGCTGTCGACAGCGTCGAGAAGGGCTACGATAAGCACGGCATATCCGGAGCATTGGGCGCAGGCACCGGCGTGCTTGCGGGAATAGTTAGCCCTGGCAAGAAGCTGAAGATGCTGAAGGAAGCCGGTGAGGGGCTCGAAGAGGCCGGCGATATTGGCAAGGTTGCTCGCGAGGCCGAGCATGCCAAGAGGGCCGAACGCGCCAGCGACACGGTCGATGGCAGTGGCGGCGGACGTGTCACCAACAAAAAGAAACCTACCCGTAATCCGTGTTTGCACCTTGCCAAGGGCGATAAGGATGGAGAAGGTGATTTCCGCGGCGGTTCTTACGGCGGCACCAAGGGCGTTGGCGACAAGGATATGGAATCCAATCATATGCCGCCGAAGTCGGTTTCGCCGCTTGGCGAATACCCAAGCCCTTCGATGCAGATGGATAAGGAAGATCACCGGAAGGCGATGTCGACGGGGTCAAGTCTCGAGTCGCAGGAATGGCGTAAGGCCCAGCAGGAACTTATCGAAGCGGGTAGCTATCGTGACGCTCTTGCGATGGACATTCGCGATGTTCGAAGGATCGCGGAAGAGGGTGGCGATATAAGAAAGTACAATCAGGCTACCCGCGAATTGCTTGCATACTATAAGTGCTTGCAAGAGCACGGTTGGTTGCCCGGCAAGAAAAAGTAGGAGATCGGTATGGAGTGGGAAATTGTGTCCTTTGTCGGCATGGGGCCAATCCGTTTCGGGATGTCGCCTGAGGAAGTCGCAGGCATTGTCGGTCCACCTGATCGATCCAGGCGAGGCTTGCGGCCCGGCACCTTCAATGAGTTTCGCGGTACCAAAGCGCCGATCGTGCGTTATAACGAAAACCGCGTTAGAGAAATCGAGGCCTTCTACGATCTGGAATCGGTCACGTTCCAAGGGATTGATCTTTTCCACACCAATGGAATTGAGGTTCTTCGCCGCCTAGAAGAATTGAATGGCGATGCGAGATTGTCCGTTGGCATCATCCTTTTCGACAAGCTCGGCCTGACTGCGGGTCGCCTGGATGAAGGTCCGCGTACCGGACACTCGGTTACGGCTTTCTCATCCGGCACCTGGGACGGCAAGATGGGCGATTTCGAGAGTATCAGCTTCAAGTGACGGCGTAGTTCAATCCTCCTCCAAGCCGTGGATTCATAAAAGCGATACCGCGTAATGTATTGGGAAATCATATTCTTTGTCAGCGTGGAACCGATCCGTTTTGCAACCGCCAGCGGGAACTGATCATGGCTCTTGAGGGGCGGCTGGAAGTTTCGCTGCCAATTTTCGCCGAGGGTTGTGTTCGCCACTGAGCTATCTCGCCGTGATGGAGAAATTTCCAACAGCATGCTTCGGATCAAGGCCTCCGGATACGGGCCGTTTTTCGTCATAGATTGTGCTGAGAGAGATCAGTTTGGAGAATCTCCGATCTATGAAGTGCAACAGCGCGAAATGGAGTATGGAACAAACCGAGTTGCTGAGAGCTTCGGAGATTTTGTTCTTGCGCATGTGGATGAATACCTAAAGTATAGATGATAATTGGGGGACGTTTATTTTCTTATCCCTCGGAGGGTTTCGGATGACGGCTCATGTTTCCCTTAAAGGTCACAACCACGTATGCCCGATGGTTGAAACCTGGGCCGAAGCCGCATGTGGGCGGCCCGATCTCGGAAACACAGACACTGGTAACGGTGGAAGGTGTTCCGGTAGCGGTTGTCGGCGACAAATGCACTTGCTTGGCCGGCGGACCTGACGCAATCAGCGGCGGCTCATCCATCGTTTTTATTGAAGGCAAGGCGCTTGCGCGCATCGGCGACCCCACGGCTCGTGGCGGTCGTATCGTGGAGGGTCTCGGCTGGTTCACATCCGAATAGATTTAGCGGCATGTGGAAGATATCGGATCGCAAGGATCCGACTTCCTGGATGTCAACGGCGAGCCAATGTTCGATCGCTGCGTTGCCGCCGACGAACCGCCTCAATAAAAGCGAATGCTTCGGCTTCGGGCCGGCTTTGGCGAGATCGGGAGCATTTGGTCTGCTTCAACGGGTTCGAAACATCAAACGCTTGTCGGCGCTCGATCATTTCAGCATTCTTGTTCAAGTTGACGAGTTCAATCTGATGAAGACTACCCCGAATGATGTAGTGCCTGTTCGCCGCATAGGATAAGGCAGCGGTGACCCTAACGGACGTACGAAATTCCGTTTTATGGGTGCGCTCCGCCCCCAGTAGATCGCGGAGCTTTCAGGATTTGTTCTCGATAATACTGGCGAAGCAGAGCAGGTGAAGACGGCTCGATTCCCCCAGGGCACGTTCTCGTGGCGTCAACCGGATATGGTCCCCTGTTTTTGCTAAGATGTGCGACTGGTGAAATTGGCCAGTCGGGGGATTACCATGCCTCTATAAAGTCGCCCATCCCGATCATCCTTATGAGGAGCATGTGCAGCAGAAGGCCTCGGCGATCATGTCCGAAAGCCCGGTCCCGTACACGATCGTCGCCTACCAGTCTGACGGCGCCAACACCGCCTCTTCTGTTTTCATGACGGGGCAGCGCGCCCACAAGCAGAACTCGGTCGTGACCCGCTGCACAGGCGACGAGCCGGTCGGTCTCGGCGTCAAGTCGAACACCGTTTCCTCCGTCTGCCACCGCAAGGGGCATTCCAAGAACGTCCGCATCGAAGGCCAGTGGGCGACCCGCCACGGCAACGAATGGTGGATGAACAATCGCAACACCGTCGAAAAGCTGGTTTGGCCGAAGCACAATCTGTCGTACGATCCGACACCTCCTATCCAGCATTCCGCATCGCCGGGGAACGGGTCCGCTGGACAAAATCCCGGCTATTTCGCCGACATGCTTGTCTTCACAGATGCCGAGCGAGGGATCATCCGCGAAGCGCAAGAGGCGATAGACAACGGGTCCGATCCGCAGGAAGTGCGACGGTGGGCGCGCGAGCAGATCGAAGCGGAACGCCAGCGGGTAGAGGAGGAAACGCACGCTGCGCCGATACCGAACACCCGAACGGAGGGCAACGTTTCCGTGAAAGGGCGTCGCCGGTGTCGGCGCAACTGCGGGCTGCGGAAGTACCAAGAAGGTTGCGCAGATGCGCTGCCCTGTACGACTCCCCATCACGTTGTCCCAGACAGGGCGTTTCGCACTCTTAGTGGAACCCTTTATAGGGCAGGGTGCCGCATGCGGATGGCTCAGTATTTGCGTCGAGGGAGCTACTCCAAAGGTTTCTGGACCCGATGCTAACGAGCACGGCTTGATTCACGGGATTTATAATGCTGAGGAGCGCCGACTCGGCCCGGCTGGAAACCCAAAAGGCACTGCCCGGTTGGAAGACTTGGAAGTAGCTGGTGTGGAGGCGGTAGCGGCACTACCGGCTGCGATCCGGTGATTTGCTGGCCCAGCTTCAAAACTATCACAGGAGCGAACGGGAGCTGTCGGGAAGTGATCTTTTCCGAGCCGACCCGACTGGTAGAATTCCCGTGGATTCGAGTAGTGTCGGACGAGGTTCCGGCCGCGCCGGAAGCCGTAGCGGTATGCAGGAGATAACTATGGTTGTGCCCGTCAAGTTTGTTTCCGCCTGCGCCGTCAGTGACACGATGGCGATGATCGCGACGATCCCCGATGCAGTGGAGGGCGACGCAAAATTCACGCGAATCTACTATCTGAACTTGCAGACGGATGAACTGTGGCACTACGTGGACTGGCCGGATCACGAAGTGGTCTCCGTCTGCCTGCTTCGCGCCACTGAGGACCGGCCGCGCGCCGGATGCGCGATGACGGGAGGCGGCCGGATCGAAATCGCGAAGTCTCAAGGCGCGACCTATGAGGACATTCCTGGAGCTGGCCTGGAAGGTTCGCGGGGCTTAGGAGACCTCACGAAGATCAAGGAGATCGGCTCCCGTTTGTTTGCTTGTGGCGGTATGGGGCAGGTCTATCGGCGCGACCCGCAAGGCTGGGTTGCCATTGACGATGACATCGTGGGTGCGGCCCGGAGGCTGCTCGAGGCTGAACCTGACGGCGGTTCAGACCGAGCAACGCAGATGCGTCAACGCGTTGAAAGACCGCGTGCACTGCCAAATTTCAATGCTATCGACGGTACGAGCGAAAACGACCTCTATGTCTGCGGACTCGGCGGGAACCTTTACCACTACACGGGTAGCTGGGAAAAAGTCGACATTGGCAGGCAAAACATCCTTACTTCGATTCACACCGTCTCCGCGGAAGAAACCTGGGTTGCGGGCCAGGATGGTCTGGTTATGCGAGGCAGTGCGCGCGCCGGATTTCAATCGATCGGAATGCTCTTTCCGGACAGCTATGTCTGGTCGGTCCGGAGGTTCCGCGGCGAGACTTATTTAGGCACTCTGCACGGCCTTTATCGACTGGTCGGTGACCGCGCGGTCCTGGTCAAGTCGGAGGGCCTGGACGACAGGACACACGTTATCGCGATGGATTCCGTGGGCGACGATGCCATGTGGATCGCCAGTGATCGACACGCATTCCTGCACGACGGTGCAGGAATAAAAATTTATCGTCACGGCGACAATCCCTGATGTCGAGGAATATTTCCGAATGACGCCAGGTACACCTGTATCACTCGGAAATGGGGTTGCCGTTTCGGGCCGGTTTCTCATCATCGTCGGTTTTCCCGACGAGACCGCCGGACGCGACGAGGGACTGACGAGGATTTTTTACCTCAATCTCGACAGCGCCACGCCTTTCACCTATCAGGACTGGGCAGGAGAGACCGTCGTTTCCGCATGCCTGCGGCGGCAGCGTGGCGCCGTGCGGCGGGCGGGGTGCTTCCTGTCCGAAGAAGGCCGCGTCGAAATCCTGAACTCGGTCGAGCATTTGAGCGAGACTATCTACGAAACGTACGGATCGTTCCGCTCCATTCAGGAAATAGGGCAGACGCTATTTGCATGCGGGTTTGGCGGCCAGCTCTACCAACGAGCCGACGGCGGCTGGAAAGCCATAGACGGAGGCTTGCGGGATCAGTCCAGCCAGCTTCTTGATCGGCAATTCGGACTCGGCGACTTCAGCGGGCAGGCGCGCCCCAGTTTCGATGAGCAACTCAGCCTCGGTGAGGAAATTCCCAACTTCAATTGCGTCGACGGCTCAAACGAAAACGATGTCTATGTATGCGGGCTGGACGGCGTCATCGGCCATCACGACGGCACCACGCTGAAGCTGCTCGAGTCTCCTACCGGAGGGCACCTGCTCGACATCCATTGTGTGAACGCGGACAAGGTCATCATGTCCGGCTACCGACAGACACTGCTGGTGGGGAACGCCCGCGACGGCTTCAAGGTGCTTCATGAATCCGACCGAGATATCAAGCTCTATTCGGTCCGAGAATTCCAAGGGGAGATTTATGCCGGGACGACCTCGGGACTGCGGAGGTTCCGGGGTGGAAAGTTCGAGTTCGTGATTGATCCCGCTACGCACTTCGGCGAGACCACCGTCATCCAGCAGATCGACAGCGTCGACGACAACTATCTCTGGATCGTCGGCGACCGGCACGTCTTTCGGTACGACGGCAAGACGGTTGAAAGAATACAGCATCCTGACAACTGATATCGCTGTTTCCGACGGCACTAAAGAGAGTGGCTGAAAACGAGAAATACGTGGGCAATTTGGTCGAAGCCATAATCCAGAGCGAGGAGATTGAGCAGCAGGATTGGGAGGAGTTTTCTCTTGTTCTAGTCTTCGAGGATGACGACATTAACCAAGCTTATGGATATTCCTACGACAGAAGCGGCGAGTGGGAAGCTATAGCCGTCAGGCCTCGTCTCATTAGATCGGAAGCGTGCGACTACCGTGAATGGCTACGGCAGGACGATAAAAAGGGAGTACTAAAAATGCTCCTCCAATTCAACAAAGCTAACGGCAAATTCAACGTTGATTTCGAATATGAAAACTCAGTGCGTTGGCAGGTCACGCCATGGAACATAGACACAATTGTTGATGAACTGCGCCCTAAACTGGGAGGTTAGCGTGCCAGCTTTCCGTGGAGCGCTGGAAGGCCGTGGACGTCTGTCTCGCGAGCGGCGCCAATATCATCTGAAGCGAATTTTAACCGCGGTTCTTTCAGACGAAAAGCTGGAGGATCCGCGATGGAACTCAATATCGGTGGTGTTCTCGATGCCCAAAGGAGGACGAAACTTTGCTAATGCCGGATACGCATACAGCGAAGGCCGAGACTGGTGGGCCGTAAGCTTTCCCGTAACTTCAGTGCGCGAATCCGTAGTCGATTTTCTGGAGGAGAAGGTCGGCGGAGTACCGGACGGCCTCTCTCGCGTGTTGCTGCAGTATAACAGGTCAACACAACATGCACTTTTGAGCGTCGAACTTGAGGAGCCTGAGCGGTGGGATTTGTCCCCGGAGAATGCCCGGGAAAAGATAGAAGAGGTACGCCCAAGCGTCTGAAGCTGAGAGTATTCTTTCAACGGATCAAGTGGAAATATGTCTTCATACGTTTCCCTCAAAGGTCACAACCACATTTGCCCGATGGTTGAACCCGGGCCGAAGCCGCACGTTGGAGGCCCGATCTCGGAAGCACAGACACTGGTAACGGTGGAAGGCGTTCCGATAGCGGTTCTCGGCGACAAATGCATTTGTTTGGCCGGCGGGCCTGATACGATCAGCAGCGGTTCGTCTATCGCGAAGGTAAGGCGTTTGCGCGCATCAGCGATCCCACGGCTCATGGCGGTCGTATCGTAGAGGGTCTCGGCTGGTTCACATCCGATTAGGTTTCGCGGCATGTGGCGGATATCGGATCGCAAGGATGCCGACATTCTGGATGTCGACGGCGAACCAATGTTCGATCCCTGCGCTGCAGCCCACGGACCGCTCAAGAAAGGCGAATGCGTCGGCTTAGTGCCGGCTGACCCTTTCTACGAAGAGGGGGGCGATCGTGGGGAGTTGGGGTGCGAGTTCAGCAGCATTTTTGGTTGATGGGACCTTCCCTTCCCTGCCTTTTCTCGCCAATGAATTCCCGCTACGACAAGTTCTTTTGCGGATGGATCGTCTGCCCTTGCTTGAGCATCTCGACGAAGCTCTCGATCTTCTTCCGGCGGCCTGCCTCCGTTTTCATCTTGTGGACTTTAAAGGCGAGAGCGAAACGGTTTTGTGCGCTGAGCCGGCCAAACATTTCCTTGGCCTTCGGCTCGGCGTCGATCGCCGCCTGAAGGTCGTCGGGAACCTGCATATCCTTGCCGCTGGCATAGGCGCGCTGCCAGCGTCCGTCCAACTTTGCTGCCTCGACTTCGCGCAGTCCGTTCCTAGTCATACGCCCTTCGTTGATCAGGCGTTCGACGTTCTCGACATTGATCTGGCTCCAAATGCTTTTCCTGCTCCGCGGCGTATAGCGCTGCAGAAAGCTCTTCTCGTCCAGTCTTTTCCTGATGCCGTCGATCCATCCCCAGCACAGCACGACGTCAATCGCTTCTTTGGGCGTTATTGATGGAATGCCGGAATTCACCTTGAAGATTCGTATCCAGATTTCGGTGGCATTATCGTGGTTCTGGCCAAGCCAATTGTAGAAAGCGTCAGCATCCGGAAATTCGCGGATTTTCTCGGGGTCGACGGTAACAGGTGGCATGGAACGATCGTCTCCTGGTGCAAGTGATTTGATCAAGATCCCCATGTCTGCAACACGCTGGCAAAAGCGGCGCCCTGAGAGCGGCTTCCCTTCGCCGGATGTTGCCTAGGACGAACTCTCCAGACGATAGCGGGTGCCGGGGTAGAGAAGCCGAACGGATGTGACGATCCGGTCTGCGGACCAGGTGCGCCGGCGGATCAGCAGACAGGGCTCGGAACGAGCGATCGCCAGATGTTTGCATTCCCACGGTTGCGGAAGCACGGCCTCGACGAATTGTTCCGTATGGGAGATCGGTGCTATCAGCGTCAGATAGGCATTGGGCGTCGTTTCCTGAAAATTCTGGGTGAGATAATCCGGTGCCACGGCAGGGTTGACGAAGCGGTCCTCCAGTTGAATCGGCACGTCATCTTCGTGATGCAGGATGACGGAATGGAAGGCCGGCATGCCAACTTCGATCTTCATGGCTTCCGCAAGCTCATGACCGCAGACCTCGGTCTGGGCGAGGATGACCTGAGGTCTGTGGGTGGAACCCCGCTCCGCAATTTCGTCGGCGATATTGCGGACGCCCATAAAGGGTGCGCTTCGCTTCTTGCTGGCCACGAAGGAGCCGCGTCCCTGCACCCTGACGATCACGCCTTCCATGGCAAGTTCTCTCAAGGCGCGATTGGCCGTCATGCGGCTGACGTTCAGCGTCTCGGCGATTTCATTCTCGGAAGGCACACGGTGATGCGCCGGCCATTCGCCGGTTTCAATCCGCTTCTTGATGTCTGCTTTTAGCCGCTCATAAATAGGAAGCTCGCGTGAACCCGAAGCCTGGATGGTCTGGTCGCCCTCGGGCATGCTCGGTTCTCCTCCGTGATGCCGTCATGTGCATACAAAATACGCATCGAAAATAAAGCGTAAAGTTTTTGCAGGCCACTTGCCCCCTTTCAAAAACTCTGCCATGTTCCCTATACAACTTTCTCAGGTGAAGCAAATGGCGGCATCTCAAACTCTCCTGTGCAGACAGATTTTGCTACCGGAAGGTTGGGCGTCCGATGTGGTCTTGGCCGTCGATGGCGAGGGATTGATTACCGCAATCGAGACCAGTGCCGACGCAAGGCAAGATCTCGTGGAACTGGCCGGGCCGGTGGTTTCCCCTCTAGTAAACCTGCATTCCCATGCTTTTCAGCGGGCCATGGCCGGCCTTGCTGAGCTTGCCGGATCGACCGATGACAGCTTCTGGACGTGGCGTGACGCGATGTACCGGCTCGTCGGCCGAATGTCTCCGGATGATATCGAGATCGTCGCAACCAAGTTGTACAGTGAACTCATCAAGGGCGGCTTCGGTCACGTCGTCGAATTCCACTATCTCCATCATGCTGCCGGTGGCCGCCCCTATGCAAATGTGGGGGAAACATCCCGGCGCATCCTACGTGCCGCACAAGCCGCAGGGATAGGGCTGACCCACCTGCCGGTCTTTTATGCCCATGCCGGTTTTGGCGGGATCGCTCCCGGCGAGGGGCAGCGCCCGTTTATCCATGACGTCGACCAATTTCTTGGGCTTCTCGAGGCGTTGAAGCCCGATTGCCGATCTGCGGGCGCGACACTTGGTCTTGCGATCCATTCGCTGCGGGCAGCGACGCCAGACGAAATGCGGGAGATCTTGGCGGCCGAAGAAACCGGCGGGCCGATCCATATCCATGTGGCTGAGCAGGAGCGCGAGGTCGAGGAATGTCTCGCGTGGAGCAGACGCCGACCGGTGGAATTCCTGCTCGACGAGATGCCCGTGGACGACAGGTGGTGCGCCATCCATGCCACGCATATGACCACCGATGAAACCGGGCGGCTTGCTCGCTCGGGGGCGGTGGCCGGTCTTTGTCCGGCGACCGAAGCCAATCTGGGCGACGGAATTTTTCCCGCAACGGATTTCGTCGGATCGGGTGGACGTTTCGGCATTGGAACGGATAGCCATGTCGCGACGACGGTCGGGGAAGAGCTGCGTCTTTTGGAATACAGCCAGAGGCTGCGCGATCGTCGGCGCAACCGGCTCGCTACCCGTCCGGGTGCATCCGTCGGCAGGACCATGTTCGACGCGGCGCTTGCCGGGGGCTGCCAGGCGGCCGGACTGCGCACCAGCGGTATCCGAGTCGGAGCAAGGGCCGATCTGGTGGTTCTCGACGGCAACAATCCTTTTATCGGCGCAGCTTCCGGCGATCAGGTTCTCGACCGGTGGCTGTTTGCGCTTGGATCTGAAGCGGTTCGCGACGTTATGGCGGGGGGACAATGGGTGGTCCGAGAGGGTCGCCACAGGGATGAGGAGGCAATCGATCGTGCGTTCCGGGAGGTTCTTCTGAAACTGGCCTAGGCCTTCAACTTGCACCAACTCATGAGCTAACAAAAAGGGGAATTTCATGCTGAGTGCCCAACTGAAATACACGCTGCTTGCCGCCGGATTGATGTTCGGCGGCTCCTTTACCGGTGCCAACGCGGCCTCCTATTGCGCAGACGGCAAGACCGTCACCTTCGCCGGCATCGATTGGGAGAGCGGCGCCCTCATTACTGAGGTGATGAAGGCGATCCTGTTGAAGGGTTATGATTGCAAGGTGGACTCGATCCCCGGCAATTCCGTCACGTTGGAGCAGGCAACTGCCAACAATGACGTGCAGATCTTTGCCGAGGAGTGGATCGGCCGTTCCGATGTCTGGAACAATGCAGCCGCAGCGGGCCAGGTCACTTCGGTCGGCAAGACGTTTGTCGGTGCTTCCGAAGGCTGGTTCGTGCCGGAATATCTCGTCAAGGGAGACCAGGCACGGGGCGTCAAGCCGCTGGCGCCCGACCTGAAGAGCGTCTCGCAGCTTTCCGACCCGAAGATCGTAGAGCTGTTCAAGGATCCGGAAGAACCTTCCAAGGGCCGCTTTCTGAATTGCCCGTCCGGCTGGACTTGCGAAGGCGTCAACACCGCCAAGCTTGAGGCCTACAAGCTCACGGACGCCTATGTGAACTTCCGCCCCGGCACGGGAACTGCGCTCGATGCGGCCATCAGTTCGGCATATCTGCAGGGTGAGCCGGTGCTTTTCTACTATTGGAGCCCCACGGCCATCATGGGCAAGTTCCAGCTGGTTCAGCTTGAGGAGCCCGCTTACGACGAAGCCTGCTGGAAGGAGCTGACAAGCGCGACAGGCAAGCGCGAAGCCGGCTGCGCCTTCCCGGCCGTCGAAGTGGCCTACGGCGTCAACAGCACCTTTGCCAAGGAAGCGCCTGAAATTATCCAGATCCTGGAAAAGGCGACTTTCCCACTGGAAGAGGTGAATGCGAGCCTCGCTTACATGGTCGATCAGAAGGCTGACGCGGTTGCTGCCGCCGACCAGTTCCTGAAGACCAAGGGTGCTGTTTGGAACGCCTGGGTTTCGGCCGACGCCAAGGCCAAGATCGAAGCCTCGTTGAAATAGTCTCAGGTGGCCGCGCGTCTCTGCGCGCGGCCACGACCATGCGTCGCGTCGCTTTGATGTACCAAGCGTGGGCGTGGGCGGTTTGCCATCTCAAGGACTTGAGCGATGTTTCCCGATAGCTTCCACATCTCCATCCGCGGACCGATAAATACGGCGGTGCAGTCGCTGGTGGTCAACTACGGCTTCGTCTTCAAGGCGATTTCGCAGACGATTTTGCAGGCCATCCTCTTCATCGAATGGATCGTGCGCGGCTTGCCCTGGTGGCTGGTGATTATCGCTTTCATGGCGCTAACCTGGCAGGCAACGCGCAAGCTTGCGCTCGCCCTCATCGTCGCGGCGATGCTGTTCGTGATCGGAGCCCTCGGTCTGTGGGATCTGGCCATGCAAACGCTCGCTCTGATGCTGATGGCAACGCTGACCTCGGTCGCCATCGGTGTGCCGATGGGCATATGGCTGGCCAAGAGCCGTCTCATGCGTGGCATCACACTCCCGGTTCTCGATGTGATGCAGACCATGCCGAGTTTCGTCTATCTCATTCCTGCGATCATGCTTTTCGGGCTCGGCAAGGTACCGGCCGTGCTGGCCACCATTGTTTATGCAGTACCCCCGTTGATCCGATTGACCGATCTCGGCATCCGGCAGGTCGACGGCGAAGTTGTCGAGGCGGCAACCGCCTTTGGCGGCAGCCCGCGGCAGATCCTGTTCGGCGTCGAACTGCCGCTTGCGACGCCAACGATCATGGCCGGCCTCAACCAGACCATTATGATGGCCCTTTCCATGGTCGTGGTGGCTTCCATGATCGGCGCGCGGGGCCTTGGCGAACAGGTGTTGAACGGCATTCAGACGCTCGATGTCGGCAAAGGGCTCGAAGCCGGACTGGGTATCGTCATCCTGGCCATCGTACTTGATCGTATCACCCAAGGCTTCGGCCGTTCCAAGCTGGAGGACGGCCAGAATGGCTGAGATAGAGATCCGCAATGTCTTCAAGATCTTCGGCCGAAATTCTCGCGACGCCCTGGCAATGGCGCGCGACGGTGCCGAGAAGGGCGAAATTCTCGAGCGCACCGGATGCAGCGTTGGTCTGAACGATATCAGCCTGACGATCGGCGCATCCCGCATCTTTGTGATCATGGGGCTTTCCGGTTCGGGAAAATCCACCCTGGTGCGCCATATCAATCGCCTGATCGAGCCGACCAGCGGGCAGATCCTCGTTGATGGTCGCAATGTGCTCGCCCTCAATCGACGTGACCTCAGGGAGTTCCGCACTCGCCGCGTGAGCATGGTGTTCCAGAGCTTCGGCCTGATGCCGCATCGGACGGTGTTGCAGAACGTAGTCTACGGTCAGCGGGTGCGGGGTTTAAGCAAGGCGGAGGCCAATCCGATCGGCATGAAATGGATCGAGACCGTCGGCCTGCTCGGTTACGAGAACAAATATCCACACCAGCTTTCGGGTGGCATGAAGCAACGTGTCGGGCTGGCGCGTGCGCTGGCCGCAGACACCGACGTGATCCTGATGGACGAGGCTTTTTCGGCCCTGGATCCGCTGATCCGCAGCGATATGCAGGACCAGTTGCTGCAATTGGAGAAGAATCTCTCCAAGACCATCGTCTTCATCACGCACGATCTCGATGAGGCGCTGCGTATCGGCGCCGAGATTGCCATTCTGAAGGACGGTCGGCTCGTGCAGGTCGGTACGCCAAGCCAGATCTTGAATACGCCGGCAGATGACTATGTTGCCCGTTTCGTGCAGCGCCGTGCCGGTGCAGAGGCAGCCCATCATGGCTGACGTTGTCGTTCTCGATAAAGTTTTGACCTGGAAAGAGATTGCGGCAATCGCCAATGGCGCTGAGTTGGTTCTTTCCGCCGAATCCTGGCAGCGGATTTCAAAGGCGCGCGCGATTGTTGATGCACTGGTCGAACGGGAAATCCGCGGCTATGGCATCAATACCGGTGTTGGTGCGCTGTGCGATGTCGTCATCGATCGCGACGATCAGCAGACGCTCTCACGAAACATCCTCTTCAGCCATGCTTGCGGCGTCGGCGAGCCGCTCGGCAATGCGGAGACGCGCGCGATCATGGCCGCGCAGATTGCCAATTTCGCGCATGGCTTTTCCGGCATCAGCGTTAAAGTGGTCGAGGCGCTTCTGGCATTGCTGAATGCGGATATCCTGCCCGTCATTCCTTCGCGGGGCTCGGTCGGCTACCTCACTCATGCCGCGGCTATTGGTCTGGTTCTGATCGGCGAAGGCGAATGCAGGCAGGCCGGCGAATTGATCGCTGGACGCGAGGCGCTGAACCGGGTCGGCCTAGAACCGGTTACGCTGAAGGCGAAGGAAGGCCTGAGCCTGGTCAATGGGACACCCTGTGCGACAGGTCTTGGTGCGCTGGCGATTTCGCGCTTCTTTCATCTGCTCGACTGGGCGGATGCGGCCGCGGCGATGACCTACGAAAACCTCGGTGCCCAGGCTGATCCGTTTGCCGAAATGCCGCTTTCGCTGCGCCGTTCCGCGGGGCTGCAGCGGGTCGGGCGAAACCTCCGCCACTGGCTTGCGGGAAGTCAGCTTCTGGCGCAATCGGCCGGGAGCCGCACGCAGGATCCTTTGAGCCTCCGCGCGGTGCCGCAGATCCATGGTGCCGTCCGTGATGCTTTGGAGCAGGCCCAGGAGGTCATCGATCGGGAGTTATCTAGCGTGACGGACAATCCCATCGTCACCGGCTCACCGGAAGCGCCGCAGGTTCATTCGCAGGCTCACGCAGTCGGGGCCGGTTTGGGTCTGGCCATGGACAGCGTGGCGACCGCTGCTGCCGAGCTCGCGGCGATTTCCGAGCGGCGGATCGACCGGTTGGTGAACCCGCTCGTGAGCGGCCTGCCTGCGTTTCTTGCCGCCGGAAGCGGCGTATGTTCCGGTTTCATGATCATTCAGTACACGGCCGCCGCGCTTGTGGCGGAAAATCGTCGACTGGCTGCGCCTGCAAGCCTTGATGGCGGCATCACGTCCGCGCTGCAGGAAGACATTCTGACCCATGCCACACCGGCGGCCGACAAGGCGCTGGCGATCCTCGACAATCTGCAGACCGTTCTTGCGATCGAAGTGGCGGCGGCGGCGCAGGCCTATGATCAGCAGCCGGGATCGGCAGCCAAGGCCGCTCGAACGGCGCGGCTCTATGATCTGGTCCGGCGGGAAGTACCTTTTTATCAGGATGATCAACCGCTGAATGCCCTTGTAGGCCGGGTTCGCGGCCTCATTGGCGTGACCCGTGTTGGATCTGAAAGCGAGGCGCTATGACGACACTGTTGCGCAATGCAAGGCTGGCAACCATGTCGCCGAACCACCCAGGGCTCGGAGTGATTGACCGCGGGGCGATTTTGATCGAAGGCGGCCGCATTGCCTATGTCGGCGATGAAGCAAGTGTCTCCGCGGTCGATCGCCTCGACGTCCTGGACTGCGAGGGCCGCTGGATCACGCCGGGGCTGATTGACTGTCATACCCATCTCGTCCATGCCGGAAACCGCGCACGAGAATTCGAAATGCGGCTCGCCGGGGCATCTTATGAGGAGATCGCCCGTGCGGGCGGCGGCATCGTTTCGTCCGTCCGGCAGGTGAGAGAGGCGAGCGAAACGGATCTGGTGGCCGAAAGCCTGCCGCGGCTGGATGCGCTGATGGCGGAAGGCGTCACCACCGTCGAAATCAAATCCGGTTATGGCTTAACCGTCGAGGACGAACTCAAGATGTTGCGCGCTGCGCGGTCTCTCGCGAACGAGCGCAAGGTCAACCTTACCACCACATATCTCGGGGCGCACGCGACGCCGGCAGATTACAAAGGGCGCAATGGCGATTTTATCCGCGACGTGGTGTTGCCGGGGCTTCAAGCCGCGCATGCGCAAGGGCTCGTAGATGCCGTGGATGGCTTCTGCGAGGGCATTGCCTTCCTGCCGGACGAGATGCGTATCGTCTTCGACGCGGCGAGGGCGCTTGGCCTCCCGATCAAGCTGCATGCCGATCAGCTTTCCAACCTTCATGGCGCGGCTCTTGCCGCAGAATATGGCGCACTTTCGGCAGATCACCTGGAGTATACCGATGAGGAAGGCGCTGTCGCCATGTCCGAGGCTGGAACCGTCGCCGTCCTGCTGCCCGGTGCCTATTATTTCATCCGCGAAACGAAGAAACCGCCGGTCGAGCTGTTTCGTAAGCACGCAACGAGGATGGCGCTCGCCACGGACTGCAACCCCGGCACATCGCCGCTGACTTCGCTGCTGCTGACAATGAATATGGGCGCCACTCTCTTTCACCTGACGGTTGAAGAATGCTTGGCCGGTGTGACCCGTGAGGCGGCCCGGACGCTTGGCCGTCTGGACAGCATCGGCACTATCGAGGTCGGCAAACAGGCGGATCTCGCCATCTGGGATATCGAGAGCCCCGCCGAACTGGTTTACCGGATCGGCTTCAATCCTCTGCATCGGCGGATTTGGCGCGGCGAGCTGACTTCCACATCCATGTCAGGAGTTTCATCGTGACGATCACACTTCATCCCGGCCGCGTATCGCTCGCCGAACTGGCGGCGATCTACTGGAACAACGGGCGTGCCGTACTGGACCGCAGCTTTGATTCTGGCATTGAACGCGCCGCTGCCCGGATTGCTGCGATCGCAGCCGGCAACGAACCGGTCTATGGGGTCAATACCGGGTTTGGAAAACTCGCATCGATCAAGATCGACGCCAGCGATACGGCAGTGCTGCAGCGCAATCTGATCCTGTCCCATTGCTGCGGGATTGGCGTGCCGCTGCCGGAAAATATCGTTCGCCTGATCATGGCGCTGAAGCTGGTGTCACTCGGCCGTGGCGCTTCCGGCGTGCGGCTCGAACTGGTGCGCCTGATCGAGGCCATGCTGGAAAGGGGCGTGATACCATTGATCCCGGAAAAGGGGTCGGTCGGCGCATCCGGAGATCTGGCCCCGCTCGCGCATATGGCAGCGGTGATGATGGGCGAGGCCGAAGCCTTTTATGAAGGCGAGCGGCTGCCGGGCGGTGTCGCGCTAGAGCGCGCCGGGCTGACCCCGGTCGTCCTCGCCGCCAAGGAAGGGCTGGCTCTGATCAACGGCACCCAGGCATCGACAGCTCTGGCTCTCGCTGGCCTGTTTCGTGCACATCGGGCGGCGCAGGCGGCTTTGATCACCGGGGCGCTTTCGACCGATGCGGCGATGGGGTCGTCCGCACCATTTGTCGCCGACATTCACGCGCTGCGTGGCCACAGGGGCCAGATCGACACAGCGGCGGCATTGCGTGGTTTGCTCGCCGGGTCGGTTATTAGGGAAAGCCATCTGCAGGGTGACGAGCGAGTGCAGGATCCGTACTGCATCCGCTGCCAGCCGCAAGTCGACGGCGCTTGTCTCGACTTGTTGCGCATGGCCGGCCACACGCTCGAAATCGAGGCCAATGCAGTCACCGACAACCCGCTGGTTCTGTCCGACGACAGCGTCGTTTCCGGGGGCAACTTCCATGCCGAGCCGGTGGCCTTTGCCGCAGACCAGATCGCCATTGCGGTTTGCGAGATCGGCGCGATCGCTCAGCGCCGCATAGCGCTTCTGGTTGATCCGACGCTTTCCTACGGGCTTCCGGCCTTTCTGGCCAGGAAGCCGGGGTTGAACTCCGGCCTGATGATTGCCGAAGTCACGTCCGCCGCCTTGATGAGCGAGAACAAGCAGATGGCGCATCCGGCCTCGGTGGATTCGACACCGACCTCGGCCAACCAGGAAGACCATGTTTCCATGGCCTGCCACGGTGCGCGCCGGCTGCTGCAGATGACGGAAAACCTCTTCGGCATCATCGGCATCGAAGCGGTGACGGCGGCCCAAGGGGTGGATTTTCGCGCACCGTTGACCACCAGTCCTGAACTGCAGAAGGCGATCGCCACTTTGCGAGCCGTCGTCCGGACCCTTGAAGAGGATCGCTTCATGGCGCCGGATCTGGCTGCTGCAAGTGCTCTTGTGGCGGACGGATCACTCGTCGCGAGCGTCTCCGACGGTCTGCTTCCGGGATTGGAGGGCTGATATGGCAGTCTTTGAAATCGTTCAGGGCACATCCCCCGTCATTCTCGCCTTCCCTCACACAGGGACAGAGGTTCCACCAGACGTTCGAGAGCGCCTGAACGAGAACGGACGGTTGCTCGCGGACACCGACTGGCACATTCATGATCTCTACGCCGATCTGTTACCGCAGGCGACGACCGTGCGGGCGACCTTCCATCGTTATGTCATCGACGCCAACCGCGATCCCACCGGCGCGAGCCTTTACCCCGGCCAGAATACCACCGGTCTGATCCCCGAGACGGACTTTGACGGAAAGCCGATCTGGAAGCCAGGCGAAGAACCGACTGAAGCCGATACCACCTATCGGCTGCAACACTTTCATGCCCCATATCACGCAGCCCTTCTTGCCGAGATTGAACGGGTCAAGACGATCAATGGTGTCGCGGTGCTCTATGATTGCCACTCCATCCGTTCGCTCATTCCGTTCCTGTTTGAAGGACGACTGCCCGATTTCAACATCGGTACGGATATGGGGCGTACCTGCGATCCTCGTATCGAGGCGGCAGCTATCGAAGTGGCTCGCTCAGCCAGAGGCTACACGGCGATCCTCAACGGCCGCTTTAAGGGTGGTTGGACGACCCGTCACTACGGGCGGCCGGAAACGGGCGTCCATGCAATCCAGATGGAGCTTTCGCAGATTTCGCATCTGGCCGCTGAAGAACCACCCTTCGCCTATGACGAGACGAAGGCCGAGGAGCTGCGCTTCCACCTGAAAGAGATCCTGACACGCATCGAAACCGTTGCGGATCAATTGAAGACCGAGGGAAATTGAGATGAGCAACCCACGCCACAACATCCGCGAAGTCCGTGCACCGCAAGGCCCGGAGTTGAACGCCAAGAGCTGGATGACCGAAGCCCCGCTGCGCATGCTGATGAATAACCTCGATCCGGACGTTGCCGAACGTCCGCATGAACTGGTGGTTTATGGCGGCATCGGCCGTGCCGCCCGCACCTGGGAGGATTTCGATCGCATCGTCGCGACACTGAAAACGCTGACCGAAGAGGAGACCCTTATCGTGCAGTCGGGTAAGCCGGTTGGTGTGTTTCGGACGCACAAGGACGCACCGCGTGTCCTAATCGCCAATTCCAATCTTGTCCCGCATTGGGCCACCTGGGACCATTTCAACGAACTCGACCGCAAAGGTTTGGCCATGTACGGCCAGATGACGGCCGGTTCCTGGATCTATATCGGCACGCAGGGCATCGTGCAGGGAACCTACGAGACTTTCGTGGAAGCCGGCCGCCAGCACTATGGCGGCAACCTGAAGGGCAAGTGGATACTGACCGGCGGTCTCGGGGGCATGGGAGGCGCCCAGCCGCTTGCGGCCGTCATGGCCGGTGCCTGCTGCCTCGCCGTCGAATGCGACGAGACACGCGTCGACTTCCGCCTGCGCACCCGCTATGTCGATGCGAAGGCCCATACCTTGGATGAAGCTCTGGCACTTATCGACCAGTGGACGAAAGCGGGTGAAGCCAAGTCTGTCGGTCTCATCGGCAATGCTGCCGAGATATTTCCCGAACTGGTTCGCCGTGGTGTAAAGCCCGACATCGTGACCGATCAAACCTCGGCCCATGACCCGGTTCACGGCTATCTGCCGATCGGCTGGACGGTCGCCGAATGGCGGGCGAAGCAGGAAAGCGATCCGAAGACGGTTGAAGCCGCCGCCCGGGCTTCGATGAAAATCCATGTCGCCGCCATGGTCGATTTTTGGAATATGGGCGTTCCCACGCTCGATTACGGTAACAATATCCGCCAGGTTGCCAAGGAAGAGGGGCTTGAGAACGCCTTCGCTTTCCCGGGCTTCGTGCCTGCCTATATCCGTCCGCTGTTTTGCCGTGGTATCGGCCCCTTCCGTTGGGCGGCACTTTCCGGCGATCCGGAGGACATCTACAAAACCGATGCCAAGGTGAAGGAACTGCTGCCGGACAACAAGCACCTGCATAACTGGCTGGACATGGCCCGCGAGCGCATCGCCTTCCAGGGCCTGCCGGCCCGGATATGCTGGGTGGGCCTGGGCGATCGTCACCGTCTGGCGCTGGCCTTTAACGAAATGGTCAAGAGTGGCGAATTGAAAGCACCTGTCGTCATCGGCCGCGATCATTTGGACAGTGGTTCCGTCGCTTCACCCAACCGCGAGACGGAAGCCATGAAGGACGGATCGGATGCAGTATCCGACTGGCCGCTTCTCAATGCCCTGCTCAACTGCGCCTCTGGCGCGACATGGGTCTCACTGCACCATGGGGGCGGTGTCGGCATGGGTTTCTCGCAGCATTCGGGCGTTGTCATCTGCGCAGACGGCTCCGATGACGCTGCCAAGCGTCTGGAGCGAGTTCTGTGGAACGATCCGGCCACCGGCGTCATGCGCCATGCCGATGCGGGTTACGAAATCGCGCTCGAATGCGCTAAGGAAAAGGGCTTGCGGCTGCCGGGCATCCTCGGCAATTGAGGACCGAGATGCGTCTCCTCAAGGCAGACAAGCATAGGGCCATGCCCTGGAAAAATGGCAAGGGCGTCACTCGGGAGGTGGCGTCCGAACCCTTGCCGGGCGATCCAGATGGCCGGTTTCTCTGGCGCGTCAGCCTCGCGACAGTAGAGGGCGAGAGTGATTTCTCGCCCTTTCCCGGCATTGACCGGACCATCGCGGTCCTTGCCGGCGACGGCATGCAGCTAACTGTGGACGGCGTCCTGCAGCCGGAAATGCGGGTATTGTGCGGCCCTTTTCCATTCTCCGGCGATAGTAGCGTCTCCGCCAGATGTCTGGGCGGCCCGATTACCGACCTCAACGTCATGACGCTTCGCGGCTACGCATGGCATCACGTGCAGCGATGTGCCTTCGAGGGACCCCTTGTCTTCAATACCGCCAAGGCACTTTCCGCGATTGTTTTTACGGGCACCTGCATGGTTCGAGCGGATGGAATCGAGCTTGCGGCAGAAGGACAAGACGTCCTTTGCTGGATAGCCCCGGATGTGCATGTCCATTTGACCGCCGAGCAGAGCAGCGTCGTTTATCTCATCGAGATGGAGCGCCTTTCGTGAGGGGAGGCAGGCAACCTTCCCGCCCAGGTCAGCTCGGCTGTTGTTCACTCGCCCATAGCGCGTGGAAGTGCTGGACAGGCCCGTGGCCGTTGCCGACACTCAGTGTGCCGGCTGCAGCTATGGCGCCTGCAAGATAGTCCTTGGCGATCGCAACGGATTCGGCAAGCGGAGCGCCTTTGGCAAGTTCGGCGGCGATCGCACTGGACAAGGTGCAACCTGTGCCATGGGTGTTTTGCGTGGAGACCCGCGTACCCTCAAACCAGTGAAGACCGGTGGATTCCGCCAGGACGTCGGGGCTTTCAGCCCTTTCAAGATGGCCACCCTTGATCAGCGCCGCCTTCGGCCCCAGCCGGAGTAGTCTCTCGGCCTGGCCGGCCATTCCCGCGCGGTCTACCGCCATCGCTTCACCTAGAAGAGCCGCGGCTTCCGGCAGGTTGGGCGTGACCAGCGTGGACATGGGTATTAGCCGACGGATCAGGATCTCTATCGCATCGGAAGCCAGAAGTGACGCCCCCCCTTTGGCGACCATGACAGGATCGAGCACGATCGGCAGATTGTCATTATAGGGACGGAGGGCATCCGCAACGACTTCGGCGATTTCCGCATTGGCAATCATGCCGATCTTGACCGCATCGACCCGGATGTCGGCAAAAATGGCGTGGATCTGCCCGGCCACGAAAGCAGGCGGTACGAGATGCACTCCTGTTACCCCCACCGTGTTTTGCGCCGTCAAGGCAGTAAGGACTGCCATTCCAAAGGTGCCCCGCGCCGAAAACGTCTTCAGGTCCGCCTGAATTCCCGCGCCGCCGGAGGGATCGGAGCCTGCGATGGATAAAACATTGCGGATCATAGGCGCGCCTTTCTGACCTCGTCAGTTATTCTTCGTGCGGCTTCCTTCGGGTCCGGCTGGCCGCAAATGGCGGAGACTACGGCGATCCCGTGGGCACCTGCCGCCAGCGCCTTGCCGGCGTGTTCCGCCCTGAGGCCGCCGATGGCGACCGCTGGCACCGATGCGGCCGCCACGATACGCGCCAATCCATCGAAGCCGATCGGCTGCTTGTGATCCGGTTTGGTGGGAGTGGCGAAGACCGGGCCTATTCCGACGTAGTCGACGAGAGATGGATCGACGCCCTGCGCAAGCTCCTCGGTTTCGACCGACACGCCGACGATCATACCCTCTCCGACGCGGCGGCGCGCCATCGATGCCCCCATGTCGCTCTGTCCCACATGCACTCCCTCGGCGCCGATGGCGATCGCGGCTTCGACATCGTCATTGACGATCAAAGGTATGCCGCTGCCTGCGAGTGCCGCTTTCAACGCCTGACCGGTCTCGATCATCCTTGCGGTGCTGGCGTTTTTGTCACGCAATTGAACCATGGTCGCACCACCTTCCACGGCGAGCCGAGCGGTCTGCGCCATGCCGAGGCCTTGGCATAACTCGGGATCGAGGACGAGATAGACGGATAGATCGAAGGCTTTCATGCTGCTACGAGCTTCGCTTTGGCATCCAGCGTCTCTGGCGAAAGCGATGCCAACCGGTCAAGAAAAAGGGGAGAGAAAGAACCGGGGCCATTAGCAGTGAGTGCTGCTTCCTCCCCCGCGACCGCGAACATCGCGAGGGCGGCCACCGTCGCGTCGAACGGCCTATCCGGACGGACTGCGACAAAGGCACCAACCAGAGCGGTCAGAGAGCAACCAAGTGCCGTAACACGAGGCATAAGATCAGATCCGCCGAGGATATGGACGGAGCGAGAACCGTTGGTAACGAAGTCCATTTCGCCGGTAACGGCTACGACGCAGGCGTGATCACGAGCAAGCGCAACGGCGGCGTCTTCGGCCTTTTCGGTTTTGTCGCCGCTGTCGACGCCCTGACCGCGAGATTGCGCTCCTGTAAGTGCCATGATCTCCGAGGCGTTGCCGCGAATGACTGTGGGCTTCAGCGCCAGGAGTTCTGTAACGGCAGCGCTGCGGTAGGGGGTCGCGAAATGGGCGACCGGATCGAGGATCCAGGGCTTGCCCTCCTCGCTGGCAGCTTTTGCCGCTTCCTTCATGCCGGAAAGGAAGTAAGGCGAAAGCGTTCCGATGTTGATCGTCAACGCCGCAGCGATGCGAGCGAAATCTCCTGCTTCCTCCTTCGCATGCACCATGGCTGGCGAGGCGCCGGCGGCGAGCATCACATTGGCCGCGATGTTCATCGCCACGAAATTGGTGATGTTCTGCACAAGGGGGTTCTTTTGGCGCATTGCCGATAGAATCTGGCCTGGAGTGTCTGTCATCTGCGTCCTCGCCTTTTCAGGTGGAGGGGCGCAGGGCATTTCATCAGAAAAAGCCCAGGCGACTCCCTCCGCCAGCATGATCTGGTTCAGGTTCAAAGGGTACTTCTCAGCCCGGCAACCCGGACGCCCCTGTCTGAGGCAAGGACTAGCGCATATGCCGCCATGGGCGCCAGCGATTTTTGTCAAAAAAACTACTTGTAGCTCTAGTCGCTAGAGGTTGTAGTTATGGTACCCGATCCCAGGCGGAGAGAAAGATGACAGCAAAGAATCAGGCTCGTTACAAGATCGGCGGAATGGATTGCGCAAGTTGCGCGGCAAAGATCGACACAGCAGTTCGACGCATTCCCGGCGTCCAGGATGTTTCCGTTTCTGTTGCTGCAGGCACGATGATGGTCAGCCATGATGGAACGTGCGACCTGCCAGTGATCGAAACGAAGGTTACCGGGCTTGGTTACTCGCTGCGCGCTCTTGGGCAGAAGTCGCCTCGACCAGCAGAGCTGCCGGATCACGGCCTTGATCATGAAGGTCACGACCATGGTCTCCCCGAGACGAAAGATCTTGCAGGATTGCATGAGCACGATCGCATGGACGGATTGTGGTGGAAGAGCGCCAAAGGACGGCTGACGATACTGGCAGGTATTGCACTGGCAGCAGCTTATGGGGTCGGGCACCTGGTTCCGGCCTACGACACCTATATCTTCGTAGCCGCCATGCTCGTCGGCTTGGTGCCGATCGCCCGCCGCGCCGTCATGGCGGCCTTGGCGGGTACGCCGTTTTCGATCGAGATGCTGATGACCATCGCTGCCCTTGGTGCCGTGGTCATCGATGCGTCGGAGGAAGCGGCGGCGGTGGTCTTCCTATTCCTCGTCGGGGAGCTTCTGGAAGGTGTCGCCGCCGGCAAAGCGCGCCAGAGTATTCAAAGCCTGACGGCACTGGTGCCGAAGACCGCGCTGCTGGAAATAAACGGCAAGACACGAGAAGTACCGGCAGAAGATCTTGGGATCGGATCGATCATCCTGGTGCGGCCAGGCGACCGCATCTCTGCGGACGGCATCATTGTCGCCGGCGAAAGCGCAATCAATGAAGCGCCGGTGACGGGCGAGAGCATATCGGTCGTAAAGACTGTCGGCGATGCGGTTTTCGCCGGCACGGTGAATGGAGACGCGGCCCTGCGGGTGCAAGTGACAGCGGCTTCCGCCGACAATACCATCGCCCGGATTGTGCGCCTGGTCGAGGAAGCGCAGGAAAGCAAGGCACCGACCGAACGCTTCATCGACCGCTTTTCGCGCTATTATACGCCAGCCGTCGTGGTCGTCGCAGCGCTGGTCGCAGTGTTGCCGCCACTTATCACTGGTGAAGCCTGGGAAGGTTGGATCTACAAAGGGCTTGCCATTCTTCTGATCGGCTGCCCTTGTGCGTTGGTCATCTCAACGCCTGCTGCAATTGCTGCGTCACTGTCCTCCGGTGCCAGGCGCGGTCTGTTGATGAAAGGCGGTGCGGTCCTCGAAATGGTGGGCAAGGTCACAGCCATCGCGCTGGACAAAACCGGCACGTTGACCGCCGGTAAGCCTCGGGTAACCGATGTGATTGCCTTCGGGCGTAATGCCGATGAGGTGCTTCGCATCGCTGCCGCGCTCGAAACCGGGTCCAGTCATCCGCTGGCGATGGCCATTCTCGCCAAGGCTGCGGACGATGAAGTAGACATTCCTGCCGCGAGCGATGCGAGGGCGCTTGGCGGCGAGGGTATAACGGCGGTCGTCGAGGGCCAGGAGGCCTTCCTGGGTTCGCCGAAAGCAGCGGCCGATCGGGTTTCGCTGTCCATGGCGCATCGGCGGCAGATCGCCGGCCTTAATGATGAGGGTAAGACCGTATCCGTGTTGATCGCGGCCGGGGTGCTGGCCGGCGCGATCGCCATGCGCGACGAACCGCGGCCCGACGCGAAAGAGGGCTTGAAAGCGCTGACGAATGCCGGCGTCCGGACGGTCATGTTGACAGGCGATAACGCCCGTACCGCGAGCGCGATCGGCAAGGATCTCGGCCTCGAGGTGCATGCCGAGCTGATGCCTGAGGACAAGCAGCGGATCATTGCGGAATTGAAACGCAAGGGTTTTACAGTTGGCAAGGTGGGTGATGGTATCAACGATGCGCCGGCCTTGGCGGCGGCGGACGTCGGCATCGCCATGGGCGGGGGCACGGATGTGGCGCTCGAAACGGCCGACGCCGCGGTACTTCACGGCCGTGTACGCGACATTGCCGACATGATCGAGTTGTCGAAGCGCACGATGCGCAACATCCACCAGAACATTGCCATTGCTCTCGGCCTGAAGGCCGTCTTCCTTGTAACCACGGTTCTCGGTGTGACCGGGCTCTGGCCGGCAATTCTGGCGGATACCGGTGCCACTGTGCTTGTCACGCTCAATGCGCTGCGTCTGCTACGCGGTCGGTGAAAGGATGGCAAATGCCTCATAGGGTTTGAGTTCCACAACCGGACCAAGGTTGTCGATGGGGTGGTAATTTGTGATCAGGCATCGGCCGGTGGTCTTCAATTCATCCGGTATGGTCAAAGATACTTCCCGTGCGGTGAAGTTGGCGATGACGACCAGCCGCTCATGGTCGAGGCTGCGGGAATAGACAAAAACGTCCGGATGCTGATCCAGCCAGGACTGATAAAGCCCATAGACGATAACCGGATGTGCTTTCCTTAGGGCGATCAGCTGCCGGTAGTGGTTCCAGACCGAACGTTCGTCGGTCATGGCAGCTTCTGCATTGATCGTTGTATAATTGGGGTTGACCTCTATCCACGGCACGCCGGAGGAAAAGCCGCCATGGGGCGCAGCGCTCCATTGCATCGGCGTACGCGCATTGTCACGTGCGTTGTCATTGGCGCCTGTGATGAATTCCTCCGGCGACAGCCCGGCCTCGATGTGCAGGCGGTGCATGTTGAGGGTCTCGATATCCCGATATTGATCTATCTTGGTAAAGGGGACGTTGGTCATCCCGATTTCTTCGCCCTGATAGATGAAGGGTGTGCCCTTCAAGAGATGCAGCACGGTCGCCAGCATCTTGGCGGATTCGGACGGATAGCCGCGGGAGTCGCCATATTTGGAGACGGCGCGGGGCAGGTCGTGGTTTCCCCAGAAAAGGGAGTTCCATCCGTCTTCCGACAACGCATATTGCCATTTGCTGAGCACCGACTTCAGCTTCACGAGATCGAAGGGCTTGGAGCGCCACTTGCCGTAGACTTCGTCCCATTGCTGCGTGACATGCTCGAACTGGAAGACCATCGAAAGTTCGTTGCGATCGCGCCCGGTATAGAGCAAGGCCGAACCCGGCGTCGCGCTCCAGGCTTCGCCGACGGTAAGAATGTTGCGGCCACCGAAGGTTTCGCGGTTCATTTCCTGCAGATAGTCGTGCAGATGCGGCCCGTCCTTCACCAGTTCCTGGTCGACCTGCTTGCCGATATAGTCGATGACGTCCATGCGAAAGCCGGCAATGCCACGTTCGAGCCACCAGTTCATCATGTCGTAGATTTCTCGCCGGACCTTCGGGTTTTCCCAGTTGAGATCCGGCTGGCGACGGGAGAAGAGGTGGAGGTAATATTCCCCGGTTTGAGGATCGAGCGTCCAGGCCGGTCCGCCAAAGGAAGACATGAGGCCATTCGGAGGGGCGCCGTCGGGACCGGGTTTTCGCCAAATATAGAAGTCGCGATAGGGATTGCTGGGGGACTTGCGGGCTTCGAGAAACCAGGGATGTTCGTCGGACGTGTGGTTGACGACCAGATCCAGGACGATCCCGATACCGCGTTTCCTGGCCTCGGCTATCAGGCGATCGAAATCCGCCAGGGTGCCGAACTCGGGAGCAATGTCTCGGTAATCGGAAATATCATAGCCGTTGTCGTCCATTGGCGACTTGTAGATCGGTGAAAGCCAGATGACGTCGATGCCGAGATATTTTAGATAATCCAGCTTTGAGGTAATGCCCGGTAGATCGCCGATACCGTCTCCGTTGCTGTCGGCGAAGCTTCGCGGATAAATCTGATATACGGTGGCCGTGTGCCACCATTTGCGCTCCATAGGAGGCGATGTCGGTTGCTCGGCCATAGCCGCGGGCTGATGTGGGACCTGGTTCATATCGTCGTCTCTCCCTGCCTGCTCAAATCGCTCACTGGCGCAACGTCGCAAGCTCACCCGTGTTCCCCCAAAATTGGAACAGGCTGGCGGCTCGGGGGTTAGTCCAAGAGGTAACAAGTTAGAGGAGCACCCGATGAACAGTAGACTTCCACCCGTCCCGGAAGACAACCGCAGCCCGAAGGGTACCGGCGAACCTGCGACCTCGGGAACCGGCGATGAACGCACGACCAATCCGGGCGCGGCGAATTTCGAAAAGCAGGGGCAGCAGGGTAACACCAAGGTCAACACGACCCACCAGGGCTACCAGCAGGATCGATAAGGAGACTTGCGATGTCGACATCCGATAAGACCCCTGCCAGCATCCGTCAGGGTGGTCCCGGTGCTTCCCACGAAAATGCAAAGGCGCCGCTTGAAGTTAAAAAACCGCCTGCGGACGATGATCGTCGTTCCAAGAGCCGTGTTTCCGGCGGTGGCGGTGAGCGAGACAGCCATCACACCCACGATTCCGAAAAGAAGGGCGGCGGAACGCGACCCGCCCATTGAGCCGGGACAAACCGATCTGAAGGAACCCTTTTCGCTGCCGCGAGAAGGGTTCTTGCGTCGCTGTCTGATTTCGACTGGGCGTAAGAGCATTTAATGCCCCGTAAGCGCTCAGTGTTCGGCCTGGTTTCGCCTGCCTGTTAAAACGATAGGAGCCTCTTTCAGCATTCGGTAAGCCGAAGGCGCTAAATTAGCGTCACTAGAATTATGGCCGGCTACTTTGGAGGCTTGATTGGCGGGCAGTTCCCATTTGAGAGAAACCGACGAGCAGCTGCAGGATATGGATATTTTGCAGGCTCTGTTCGAAGGAGCCCATCAGCCGATTCTCATCAAAGATGACCAATCGCGCTTCTTGTATCTCAATAAAAAAGCCTGCGACATGATCGGCATGAAGCCGGAGCATCTCTTAGGCCGCACGGGGCATGAATTTCTGCAAAAATCGGATGCCGACCGAATACGGGCAATAGACGTTGAGGTGATGGCGACCGGCCAGGAAAGCCTGCTCGAAGAAGAAGTAACCGGTCGAGGCGGCGTCACTCGAATCCTGGTAACCCATAAACGTCGAGCACTCCTTCCTATTGGCGGGACGACAAAACCCGTGTTGATCGCGGTTATCTCCGACATCACCAAATTGCGCCGCGCCGAACAGGTTTTACGTGCGAGCGAAGAGCATTATCGTTCTTTTGTGGAGCTCCACCCACAGACCCCGTGGGTGGCGGACGCCTCGGGAGATGTGATCGAGGTCGGACCGAGTTGGCAGCATGCATCCGGGCTCGATTTACACGAAGCTCTCGGACGGGGTTGGGAAAAAACGATCCATCCGCAGGATCTTCCGCACGTCATCGAGCAATGGCAGGCAGCGGTGGAAAACGCCGCCCGCTTCGACATGGTCTATCGCATCGGGCCTGTAAAGGGTCGGTATCGCTGGTTTCGCAACCGCGCGGCACCCCGCCTGAACGAGGCTGGCGAGGTATGCAGGTGGTATGGTCTGCTGGAAGACGTTCATGACCGCCAGCTCGCCCTTAAAGCCTTACAATCAAGCGAGCAGAGGCTGCGCGAGCACCGCGATCGGCTGGAAAAAACCGTCGAGGAAAGGACTGTCGAAGTCCAGTTGAAGAATGTCGAACTGGACCGCCTTCTACAGCAGGAGAGGGCGATCAACGCCCTTCAGCGACGGTTCGTGGCGATGATTTCTCATGAGTTTCGCACGCCGCTTGCCGTTATCGACGGAGCAGCGCAGCGGCTGACCCGCACGAAGGGTGCCGTGACGCCGCAATTCCTTTCCGACAAGTGCGTGCAGATCAAGGGCGCGGTCGTGCGTATGGTCGAGCTGATGGAGAGTATTTTGGCCGCCGGCCGAATAGCCACCGGCACGATCGCAATCGATAAAAGGCCCTGCTCTCTTTCCGCAGTGATTGAGGAATGTATCGCGCACCGGTTGGAGATCAGCAAGGATCATAACATTCGCGCAGATCTCGCCGACCTGCCCGCCTTCCAGATGGTGGATGGTGTCGCGCTCGGTCGGGTCTTCACGAATTTGCTCTCCAACGCAGTGAAATATTCGCCCAACTCTCCCGAAATCGATGTGAGAGGTTGGCAGCAGGGGCAGCGCGTCCTGGTCACCATCAAGGACACCGGTATCGGAATAGATTCGGACGACGTGCCGAAGCTGTTCGAGCCCTATTTCCGGGCGCGCAGTGCAACCGGCATCGCCGGGACGGGGATTGGCCTCAATATTGTGAAGGAAATCATCGAGCTTCACGGCGGTTCGATCTCCGTCGAAAGCGAGCTTGGCCAAGGTACGACCTTTATTCTGGACCTGCCATTTGAAGAGGTCCTTGAGGCAAAGACAGCTTAGGAATGGAACAATGACCACGATCTTATGCATAGACGACGAGCATGATATCCGTCAGCTCCTGGTCGAGGAGATGGAGGATGCCGGTTTCTCGACCCTTCAGGCCGCCAATGGTCAGGAGGGGCTGGATCTTCTGGTCTCCAAATGGCCGGATCTCGTGATCTGCGATATCTCCATGCCGGTCATGAGCGGCCACGAACTTCTGGCCGAGATTCAGGTCAATTATCCTGACTTCGCCGACACCCCCTTCATCATGTTGACGGCTCTGACGGATCGGGAAAATGTTCTCTCGGGACTGCGGGGGGGCGCCGAAGCCTATCTGACGAAGCCGATCGATTTTGATCTGCTGATGGCGAAGGTGACGGGTTGCCTCACGCGAATCGAGAATAACCGAAAGGCCGGCCGGGGCTTTTAGGCCTTGGAGATGTCGAGCGGCGGCGAGGGTAGAAACTCGTCATGGCCGCCGCTGCGATTTTGCTCACGTGTCAGGTGCTTATCAGCCACAGATAGGCGGCAGCAGTCCAGGAGAACCCGAGGCCGCCGCAGCCTTCTCCTGTTACCGGGTCGAAATATTCAGCAAATCCTTCGGATTCGATCGCGGCGATAGTCGACCTTCGCAGGTCCTCGGCCGCGTCCGTATAACGGTTTCGCTTCAGCCCGTCGATCAGCAGCCAATTGATGATTGCCCAGGCCGGGCCACGCCAGTAGCGCTTCGGCTCCCAGCCCACGATGCCCGGTCTGGTGGTCGGAAAGGCGACCTTGAGACCTTCGGACCAGGCGCTCATCTCATTGACCAGAGCATCGGCAACCGGAGCTTCGAGGTCAAGCGCGAGCAGAGGAATAAACCCGGCTTGCGTAGCCGCTTCGATATCCTCGCCCGAGATGAGGTCGCGTGAGACGAAGCGGGAAAGCTTCGGCCGCCACTGGCGGATCAATGCTCTGCGGGTACGATCGTTGAGCGCGGCGATCGCATCCGCTTCCGCACTCCTGCCAAACAAGCGTGCAAGGTATTCGAGGTCCTCCCCCGCCTTCAAGAGGATCGCCGTGGTCTGGATTTCGGCGACCTTGAACGGCGCCTTCTGCCACTGCTTTGCTGGATTCCAGCGGCAGGCGGCATAGGTGTCGACGAGATGGATGAAGCGACTATAGTCCTCGTCACGCGGGCGCATTTCGGCATTCACGTGACCGGTGTCCCTGCGTACCACGGGTGTGTCAGTCGTGGTCGGCACGCGGGCGAGCGCGATGTCCCAGGCGGGAGAATTGTCGCTCCCGCTCTCCCAGGGGTGAAGCAACGCAACGAGGCCAGTGCCCTCCGGATCCCGCGCCGAATACCACCAGCGGTGCCATTTCAGCGCCGCTTCGTAGAGGAGGATGGTGCGGGATCTGGCTTGTGGGCCTGCTGCTTCGAAAACTTTGCGCAAGGCGATCGCGAAGACCGGCGGCTGAGTGATCCCAGAGGTCGGGATCATATGGCTCGTACGCCAGACATCCGGGCCAGGAAAATAGGTGTCACTCGGCTGGTGGAAGACGATATGCGGGATCATGCCGTCCGCCCACTGGCCCTCGACCAATCGTTCGAGTTCGCGATAAGCTCGATCGGTGTCATAAAGTGCAAACCCCATGGCGACGAAGGCGGAATCCCAATTCCATTGGAAGGGGTAGAGCCGGTCCGTCGGAACCGTATAACCGCCGCGATCATTGGCGACGAGAATCCGCTTGGCCTCATTGAGATGCATGTTCATGCCGGGTACTCCGAGATTTCTTAAGCCGTCAGTGCCGGATAGGCTTTGCCGCTCTCGGGCGAAAGCCAGGTAATGCGGTTGCGATCGAGTTTCAGACCGATCGTGTCGCCGCTTTTCACAGTCTCCGATGCGGGCAGGATGACGCGGACCGGCTGGTCGTGAATCGAGCCGGTGAGCAGCAGATGCGAGCCCATAGGCTCGGCAACGCGAACCTTCATCTCCAGACCGGCAGACAGCGGCGCCAGTTCGACAGCCTCACCGCGCATGCCGAGGATCACTTCGTGCCCGGCGTCCTTCGGCGCTGAAATTTGCTCGCCGCCAGCCGCAACCTGGCCGTTTGAGACCGCAACCTTGATAAAGTTCATCGGCGGATTCCCGATGAAACCGCCGACGAAGCGTGTTGCTGGACGATTGTAGATCTCGACAGGACTGCCGATCTGTTCGACGACACCGCCATGCATTACCGCGATGCGGTCGGACAGGCCCATCGCCTCGGTCTGGTCGTGCGTGACGTAAACCGTCGTTGTGCCGGCCGATTGCAGGACGGTTTTGAGTTCGGTGCGCATTTCCAGTCGCAACAGCGCATCGAGGTTCGAAAGCGGCTCGTCCATCAACAGGACCTTGGGCTCGACCGCAAGGGCGCGGGCGACGGCGACGCGTTGCCGTTGGCCGCCGGATAATTTGTTAGGATAGCGATCGAGATAGGGCTCGATATGGAGAAGGCCGGCAGCCTTCTCGACTTGCGCTTTTACACGGAGGTCGTCGGCTTTCTGCATGCGCAGACCGAACGCTACGTTTTCATAGACGGTCATATGCGGGAAGACCGCGTAGTTCTGGAAGACCATGGCCAGGCCGCGGTCTTTGGGAGGCAGGCCGATGATTGAATTGTCGCCAATACGTACGTCGCCGGATGTCGCCGTTTCAAGTCCGGCGATAATGCGCAACAGCGTGGTCTTGCCGCAGCCGGAGGGACCGAGCAGCGACACGAACTCGCCGTCGTGGATCGTCAGCGAGACCTCTTTCAGAGCCTCGAATGCGCCAAAGCTTTTCCGAATACGGTCGATCACGATATTGGCCATGGATAGGTCCCGTTATTTGGAGGAAATGCCCCATATCGCGAAGAGGTAGCGCCTGACCGCGAATATGAAGACGACCGATGGGAGAATGAGCATGAGGCCGCCGGCGAAGCGATAATGCATTGGGCTCTCCGACAGAACCGTCAGCAGATAGGCTGTCAAGGTCCGGTTTCGGACCGTCAGCACAGAGGCGGCAAAGACTTCGTTCCAGGAGATGACGAAAGCGAAAACGGCAGTTGCCACGATGCCCGGAAGCGCCAACGGAGCCACGACCTTGAAGAAAGCTTGGATGCGCGTGCATCCGAATACCCAGGCCGCCTCTTCCAGTTCCTTTGGGACGCCAAGAAAGATTCCTTGCGTGACGAGTGCTGCAAACGGCAATGCCAGCACGGTATGGATCAAGCCAACCCCGACCACCGTGTCGTAGAGGCCGAGCCTGATGAAGGAAACAGTCAGCGGCAGCGCCAGGATCGCCAGCGGAAAAGCGCGCGTGAGCAAGACCAGCAGGCGGTAACTGTCTTTTCCCCAGAAATTGTAGCGCGCAAGTGCGTAGCCCGCCGGTGCCCCAAGCAGGATCGAGAGCGCAACCGTAATCCCCGCCGCTGCCAGTGAGTTTAGAAAGGACTGCACGACGCCTTCCGTCTTCAGGAACAGGACGAATGGGTCGATCGAGATACCGATCGGAAGGCCGGTCTTCGGCCATTGATAGACGCCCTGGCGTCCGCCAAGCGCCTCAAGGGCAACCAGATAGATCGGCACCAGAACCCAGGCGCAGAGTGCTGCTATGCCGCTCCAGAGGAGCCACCGGCGGGAAGAAATAAAACCTGCGGGTTTTGTCGAACTCATGGCAGGCGCTCCGGATCGACTTTGATTGCCTTGAGGTAAACGAGGGTTGCGGCGAGCGAGATGACCATGATTAAAACCGCGTAGGCCGCTGCGACGCTGTAGTTCTGGTTCTGGTTCTGCCAGTTATAAGCCTCCCCCACCAGGACCGGGAAATTGCGCCCACCGAGCGCATAGACGACGGCGAAGACCTCGAAAGCGAGGACCGTCCGCAGGATCAGTGCCGATTGCAGCGCCGGCCGGATGAGCGGAAGCGTGATGCGCCAGAAGCGCGTCCAGGGTCCTGCACCGAAGATCTCGGCGGCTTCCCTGAATTCCTTCGGCACCTGGTTCAGCCCCGCGACGATGATGACCATGACGATTGCCGTGCCGCGCCAGATCTCGGCGACGGCAATGGCGAAGAAAAGTGCCACCGGTGTCTGGTAGGAAAGCCATCCTGTTTGCCGCTCGATAATCCCAAACCCGAAGAGCACGGAATTCAGGTAACCCGTGTTTTGCAGGATCGACAGCCAGACCAGGCCTGCCGCCAGGTCGGAAATACCGAGCGGAATCGTCCAGATCCAGAGGATGGTTTCACGTCCGCGCCCGACTTTCGCGACCATCGAACCCATCACCAGCGCGATAGCGATCTGGACCGGCACGACCATCAGGGTCAGCAGGAAGGTATTCCTGAGCGAGCGTGTGAAGTTGATGTCGTTCACCATGCGGTCGGCATTGGCTAGCGAAAGGGCGCCATTGTCCGACACCGCGAGCCATATTGTCTGCACCAGCGGCACGATGAAGAGCAACGCCAGAAAGGCGACGGACGGCAGGATCAGAAGATAGGGAATCCAGCGGCGATCATTGGTCATCAGCTCCCGCCTCCTAAAGCCATCGTTCAGGGTGAGCGCCCGGGCATTTGCGCCCGGCCGCCAGTTCGGCCTTGAAAGGCATTATTGGACGGGGCAGGGACCGTCGCTTCTGGCATCTGGTGCCCAGCAGCGAGCCTTCGTGTCGGCCATCAGCTTGGTGAGCGTCGCGGCCTGGGCCTTCAAAACGTCGCCCACCGGCTCGTTGCGGAGGATGATGCGCTGGAACGCGTCCATGTAGACCTTGTTGAACTCGCCGCCCTTGTCTCCGAGCCCGACGGGAAGCAGCGAGATCAAGGCATCCTTGGATGTCTGCGTGGCCGTCACCGCTCCGGCAAGCAGGGCCACGCCGGGATCAAGGTCTTCCGGCAGCTTGACGTTCAGTGTCGGAAAGAAGCCCACTCGTGAAGCAGTCATGAGCTGCACATCGGGCGTCGTGAGATGCTCGATGACCTTTGTTGCCCCAGCCTTGTCCGGTGAGCCTTTGGGAATTGCAAGCCCCGCGACAACCGGCATATAACCCCGGCCCTTTGGCCCAGAGGGCGCCGGAAACACGACATAGTCATCAGGCGAAGCGGAAATGGCGTTCTTCAGCCGCGCGATATGATCCCAGGCGACCATGACTTCGCCGGCAGCCAGCGGCTCCTGCATGAAGTCGTAGTTGGTCGAATTGGGGGTTACGAAGGCCCAGAGGGCCTTCAGTTTTTCCCAGCCGGCCGCCGCCTCGGCGCCCTGAAAGGTACGCACCACACCGCCGGTGAAGGACGGATAGAAATAACCCTGGAAGTACCGGGCCATCAGGCCTTTTGGTCCTGCGGGAAAGCCAATCTGCGGCTGGCCAGTGGCCTCCTGCATCTTCTTGCCCCACTCGATCAGCTGGTCGTAGCTCAGCGCGTTTACGTCCGTGCCGGCCGGCAGATATTGAAGTGCTTCCTTGCGGGCAGCCATCACATAGGTCGCCTGCATCCACGGGATATATTGCTGGTTTGGTTTTCCAAGCTTGCCGAGATCAAGGACCGCCTGCGGCATGCCGCCAGCGGCAAGCTTTTTTGCCAGATCGTCGAGGGGCTCCAGTGCGTTCTTGTCGGCGAGCGGCGAAAGCTCTCCATGCAAGGCGCCAACGAGGCTCACGGTATGTTTCCCGGCCTGACGCTCTGCCTCCATTCGCACCGCAAATTGTGGCGGTTCTTCCACCACATAGTCGACGTCGCCAACGTCTTGCAAAAGCTCCTCGCGAACGACGGTCGCCTCTTCGATCGGGCGAAGCTGGGTCGACACGAAAATCGTCTGGGCAAGCACCGGTGAGGCGAAAGCCAGCACGGTGGAAGCCAGAATTCCAAATGATACGATACGTTTCATATTCTCCTCCTCCAGTTTCTTTCTGTAAGCTGTGCTGCTGCTTATGCTGCAATCGGTGGGCGGCGGTGACTGTCGCGGTCGACAAACTCGATCGGGTGAAGTTCCTGGAGATCCTCTGCCGGTTCCCCGGCAATGGCGCGAAGCAGCAAGGAAGCGAAGCTCGCGCCGAGGTTCCCTCCAGTCATGCGCATGGTCGAGAGCGGTGGACTGGTAAAGGCGTCCATTGAAAGGTCGTCGTGACCGATGATAGCGATCTGACTTCCGCCCTCGACCTCACGGAGCGCACGGAGCGCGCCGATCGCCATCTCGTCGGTGGCGCAAATAAGCGCGGTGGGGCGGGAAGGCTGGCTCAGGAGCTTGAGTGCTGCAAGATATCCGCCTTGTTCTGTTGGCGGACCTTCGCAGCAAAGACTGGCCTGAAGGCCGACCTTCTGCATCGCCGCTTGCCAACCCATACGGCGCACATGCGCAAAATAATACTCCTGAGGCCCCGCGATATGGCCGATCCGTTGATGGCCGTCTGCGTGAAACCGCAGTGTCGCGGCATGGAAGCCCGCAAATCCGTCGCCATCGATATAGGGATGAGGCACTGGGCTTTCGGTGCGGCCGTTGGTGACGAAAGGAATGCCACGGGACTGCAGGAATTCCACGCGCTCGTCCTTACGCTTGGTGCGGACGAGCAACATGGCATCGACGCGCCGTCCGTCGACGAAACGGCGGCAAATTTCGAGTTCGCTTTCGCCGCGCGGAACGGGCGCGATGACCAGGTTGAGGCCGGCGGCAGCGAGATGTTCGGCACAGCCCGAGAGCATATCGAGGAAGTGAGGCGGGCCGATATGGCCGGGGTCGCTCGGAAGCGTAACCGCCACCAGTTCGGCGCGTTGCCGGCGAAGTCTGCGGGCAGAAGCATTTGGCCGATACCCCGCCTTTTCTGCAGCATCGCGGACGCGCTCACGGGTCGCGGCGGAAACATCCGCGTAACCGTCGAGTGCGCGGGAAACCGTGGTGATCGACAATCCGAGCGACTGCGCAAGCTGCTTTAGGTTGGCCAACTTCTCACTCCCAGAACGACCAAGACGATTCTCCAAAACGTTTTGGGAGTCAAGCCAAAACGTTTTGGATTGAGGGGAATGGTGCGGGGAAGATGATCGACGGACAGGGGGGCGGGAACAATAAGGAGAAAAATCGGCGCGGCGCCCATTCACCTGACCGACTCCGCCCGCTAAAACTCATCCTTCTGTTTTGCTAGATTGGATTTTCAGCCATGGCCGATAGCGTTACCGATCGTTTTCTCCGTTACGTCGTCATCGATACCCAGTCGGATGCCAAGTCGCCGACCCAGCCTTCCACCATGAAGCAGAAGGACCTCGGCAGATTGCTGGTTGAGGAACTGCTGGCGATCGGGGTGAGTGACGCGCATCTCGATGAGCACGGCTATGTCTACGGAACGATTCCGGCGACCACCACGAAGAACAATGTGCCCGTCGTCTGCTTCACCGCCCATATGGACACGGCACCCGATTTTTCCGGCACCGGTGTTAAGCCGCAGATTGTCAAAAACTATCAGGGCGGCGATATCCGGCTTGTCGGCGACCAAACCCAGGTCATCAGGGTTTCCGAACACTCGGTGCTGAAGGACCTGATCGGCCATGACATCGTCACGTCCGATGGTACGACGCTCCTGGGCGCCGACGACAAGGCCGGCATTGCCGAGATCATGTCGGCCGCCGAGTTCCTGATCAACAATCCCGACATTAAGCACGGCGCGATCCGTATCCTCTTTACAACCGACGAGGAGATCGGCCGCGGTGTCGACAAGGTGGACCTGGCGAAGCTCGGCGCCGATTTCGGCTATACGCTCGATGGCGAAACTGCCGGGACGATCGAAGACGAGACCTTTTCCGCCGATGCAGTCGAGATTGACATCAGGGGGGTCGCGATCCATCCGGGATTTGCCTATGGCAAGATGGAGAATGCCATCCGCATCGCCGGTGCGATCATCGACCGTTTGCCGAAGGACCTGGCGCCGGAGACCACCAGGGGTCGCGACGGCTTCATCCATCCGACGGGCATTTCCGGCGTGATGGAAAGGGCGAACTTGAGTTTCATCATTCGGGATTTCACGGAGCAAGGCCTCAAGACCAAGGAAGCGTTGCTCGAAAAGATCACCAGGGAGGTGCTGGCCGCTTATCCGGGCTCGAGCTTCACCTTTACGGTGAAGGAGCAGTATCGCAACATGAAAGCAGTGCTCGACAGGCATCCCGAGATCGTGGACTATGCGGTCGAAGCGATCCGCCGGGCCGGCATGGAGCCGGTTCGCGGCAGCATCCGCGGCGGCACGGACGGTTCGCGGCTCTCCTTCATGGGGCTTCCCTGTCCGAACATCTTCGCCGGCGGTCACGCCTTCCATTCGCCGCTCGAATTCGTCAGCAGCCAGGACATGGAAAAGGCGGTGAAGACCGTCGTCGAGCTTGCCAAGCTCTGGGAAGAGCGAGCTTAAGACGCGGTAGCGGTGGACCGCTGACCTCGCCGGCTTGGTCGCGACTGAGAACAAGGCGATTGCAAAAGGGTTTGCGCTATGTGCCGCGAACGAGAACGGCATAGGGGATTCCACGTATCGTTTAGCGCAGGTGAAAACCCGGGATTGCCGCATAGTCACATTCCGGCGATAAGAGGCGCAACACATGGCGGGGGCCAACGAGGACCGAGGCGAAAATCGCTTCGGTCCTCTTTTTTATTGATCGCCTGCATCCCGCGCCACGCCCGAAGCAAATATTGATCTGCCCCCGACATCAGGTTGCTGGGGCGCCGCGGCATGGCGTCCTCCCTGCTTATCTGGCATTGGGTATCTCGGCCGAGATGGAGGCCAGACCCAATCGCGAGAATGAAAAAGGCCGCTGTAATAAGGCGGCGGGTGGACAAATGCGCAGTCCGATCTAACTCACCGGGAGCCACTAAAGGCTTACGGAGGAGCATTCATGAATAGAAACGTGATAATCGGTATCGTTGCAGTCATAGTCATCATCATAGCCGTGATGATGTTCATGCCAGGATCCCAAGAGCCTGCCGGGACAGCTACCGCTCCAGCAACACCTCCAGCCTCGACGGGGACGACCCCGCCAGCAAGTCCAGCACCGGCTACGCCGGCTCCTTCGAATTAACGAGCCGACCAGGAGGCCGCCACATCTGGCGACCTCCTCGCCTCCAACATGGACTGAGAGTAAAGACGACGTACGAGCCAAGCGCCATGTGTGCCAGAACGGCTCCTTTATCGGCCCGTTAACCACGTTCCTTGCCGAAACGTTAGGTTTTCCCGCGTGTACTCGGTCTCGGGGGCACAGGAGAAACACCGATGCCTTATGGGTTGCTACTTGTCGCCGGGCTCGTCGCATGCGTGTTGAGCATTTCCGCACTCAATGACGACGCCAATGACGAGCCACTTGTCGGAGACATGCAAGTTGACTTGCCAGCGGGCCGCTGATGCGACGGCACGATGAGGAAACCCGCCGCGCAAGGCGACGGGTTCCCCAGTTTTCATGCGCCACTATGGGCGAAGCCGATGCAATGTGGCGCTGAGAGTGGGCTTCGCGTACTTGCAGCCTAAACACCGCAACTCCGGAGAGGGTTCCCCGTATGGGACTTCGGTCCGAAGGTCGCGGCCCATCGTAGGACTTTCGCCCTTAGCAACGGCCAACCCCGACGAACTTTTTCCTTGTCCCAAACCGGTTTAAGCTTTCGGCGAACACACCCGGCGGCGGGAATGGAAGGCCGTTGCGTGCCTTCATCCACCTTGAACCAGCCGCATTTCCGACCTAGCTTCCGACCATCCGCAACACCGACAGGATGGTCAACCATGGATATCAATCCGATCGCAATGCCGCTTCGCCTTGCAATCCGGAGGTCTGTCCATGCCTGCTTCCATCACTCTGTCCAATCTTTCGTGGTCCACGCCTGACGGTCGGCCGCTTTTCTCAAACCTGAACCTCAGCTTCGGAATAGAACAGGCCGGGCTTGTCGGTCGTAACGGCGTCGGCAAGACGACACTCCTGAAGCTTATCACGGGCGAGCTTTCGCCCGCTTCCGGCGCAGTGTCCATCTCCGGCACATTCGGCATGTTACATCAGAGCGTACAGGTCGGACCCCATGAGACGATCGCCGATCTGTTCGGCACACGTGCAGCACTCTGCCTCCTCGCCCGGGCCGAACACGGCGAGGCGACGGCAGACGAACTCGCCCGGGCCGACTGGATGCTGGAAGCGCGTATGGCGGAGGCCTTGGCGCGCGCCGGGTTGGACGCAAATGCGCAAACGCCGCTCCAGACCCTCTCGGGCGGCCAGCGCACCCGCGCCGGGCTTGCGGCGCTGATCTTCGCCGAACCGGATTTCCTCATCCTCGATGAACCGACCAACAATCTTGACCGTGACGGCAGGCGGGCTGTGATCGATTTTCTCTGCCAGTGGCGAGATGGGGCGATCATCGTCAGCCACGACCGCGAACTGCTCGAGACCGTCGATGCGATCTTCGAGCTGACGTGGCTCGGCGCCAATCGCTACGGCGGCAACTGGAGCCATTACCGGGAGCGGAAGACATTGGCGCTGGCGACCGCAGAACATGATCTTGCAGATGCCGAAAAGCGAATGGCAGAGGTCAACCGCACCGTTCAGGAAACGACGGAGCGCAAGGCGCGACGCGACAGCGTTGGAAAAAAGAAGGCGGCGAGGGGAGATATGCCGCGCATCGCGGCGGGCGGCCTGAAACGCAAGGCGGACAACACCAGCGGTGAGAATGCCCGGCTTGCCGAGCGCCGCCGGGGTCAGGCAATCCGGGATATTTCTTTGGCGCGGGAAAAAATCGAGATTCTCCAGCCGCTTCTGGTCACGTTTTCGCCGACTGGCCTGCCGGGGAACAAGACTGTGCTGAGGATGGAGAACGTCACCGCGGGTTACGCTCCGGACGTTCCGGTCCTGAGCAAACTCTCCTTCGAAATCATCGGGCCGGAGCGCATCGCCGTAACAGGCCCGAATGGATCGGGCAAGACCACGGTGTTGTCGCTCGTTACCGGCCGATTGCACCCGTTTTCGGGCACAATAAAGGTAATGGTGAAGACCGCCATGCTCGACCAACAGGTAAGCCTCCTGGATCCCACATCGACGATCCGAGACAATTTCAGGCGGCTCAATCCTAGCGCGGATGAAAACGCCTGCCGGGCGGCGCTGGCGCGCTTCATGTTTCGCGCCGACGCTGCCTTACAGGTTGTCGGCTCGTTGTCGGGTGGGCAGGTGCTGCGTGCAGGCCTTGCCTGCGTGCTCGGTGGATTGGAGCCGCCATCGCTGCTCGTCCTCGATGAGCCGACCAATCACCTTGACATCGATTCCATCGCTGCGGTGGAAGCCGGATTGCGCGTCTATGATGGCGCGCTTCTGGTGGTCAGCCATGATGAAATGTTTCTGAATGAGATCGGTGTTACCCGTCGGCTCGCACTCGGTATCGGGCCCTAGATTTCAGTGAAGCTGGCGGTCGTCACGAGATTGACGCCGGCCTCGGCGAACTGTGCATTGTAGCGGTTGATGATTGCCGATGCCGCCTCGTCCGGCTGGTCGAGCGTACTGTGCGCATCCGAAATGACCGTGACCCTGAAACCGTTTGATAGGGCGCCTTTCACCGTTGCCGCGACGCAAAAATCCGTCTGCGCTCCAAGCAACACCACTTCGGGCGCGTTCTGCTCCTCGATCCAGCGGCCGAGATCAGGATTGCTGAAGGCATCACCAACGCTTTTCGAGAAGGTCGGCTCGTCGTCGGCCTGGCCAAGCGCGGGCCAGACGGGCCAGCCGGGCTCGCCGGGCGCCAGGGGGTCGCCTGGAGGCCCATCATGGCGGATGAAAGCGATCCTTCGACCCTGCCGGCGAGCCCAGTCCAAGATGGCTCTCGCCCGTTCGACCAGACGGTCAGCCTCATTGAGAGGTGGATCGGCAACGCCGTCAAACATGCCAGTCTGAAGATCGATGACGATGATCGGAGCCTTTCCGGATTTCGGTTTGATCGGCATAGCAGTACCTTCGCAGCCTCATATCGGTTGATACTAGTTTGCCTGCAACGGGAGTTTCAAGAGCGAAGGCGTCGCTACGGTCCAAGGGCAGCGTCTCGAGACAACCGGTTAGCCGTTATTGAATGCCGCGTGACCTATCTCAGCAGGCCTTGCCCGCCATCGACGAAAATAGGTACGCCTGTGACATGCCGCGAACGGCTGGACGCCAGGAACAGGATGACTTCGGCCACGTCTTCGCTTTCTCCTGCCTTGCCGCCGGTTATCGGAATATCACCTTTCGGGAATTTGACCGGGACCGCCGTATCTTTTTCGCTGCGCACGGTCGTGTTATCATTGATGTTCGTATCGATTGCTCCCGGGCAGACCGCATTGACCCGAATTCCATGCTTGCCGAGTTCCAGGGCGAGTTGCTGCACCACGGCTACCTGTGCCGCCTTGGTCGCGACATAGGCCGTGGCGCCCGGTGTATTGAAGGTGCGATTGCCGTTGATCGAAGAGACGACGATCACAGAGCCGCCCTGTCTTTTCAGATACGGCACCGCGGTGTGGAACGTCAGATAGGTGCCGCGCAGGTTGATCGCGATCGTCTTGTCAAATTCTTGCGGTTTCAGGTCGTCGATCGGAGCCCAAACGCCGTTGATTCCCGCATTTGCGACTACAATATCGATGCGCCCAAAAGTCTTCGCCAGCCTGTCTACGGCTTCGCGCATCTGAGATTCGTCCGACACATCCGCTTCCAGGCTGACAGCCTCGCCGCCTGCATTTCTTATGTCATCGACGGTCCTGTCGATTTCTTCCTTCGTATGCCCAAGCACGCCGACTTTGGCGCCTTCAGCTGCAAGCTTGATCGCTGCCGCCTTGCCGATGCCCGAACCCGCGCCTGTCACCAGAGCCACTTCAGATCGAAATTCCATGAGCCCATCCTGTCGGTCAATGCCAGCGCGTGCTGCGCGGAAACGAACGAGGGAGGCGGCCCAAGGTTCCGCCGCTCAGCGTGGATATTGCTCATCAAGGATGCGCAGACCCTCGACAAATTTGGATATCTCTCCCCCCATTTGTTTTGCCTGAGCCAGATTATCGTTCAGATCAGCGCGCTTGACGGGCCGTGCAAGCGAGTTGGAGATGGAACGCCGGACAAATTCGAAATAGTCCTCGCCGTCGCGTTTGCTCAATGCATCCACTGCCGCGACGATCTGTTCAGGAAAACCCTCCTGGCGCAGGCGATCCAATGACCAGCCCGGTCCTTTCTCGACGACATCGTGCAGCCAAGCGACAAGCTTTTCGTCGCTTCCGTAAACTTGTTCGGCCACTCGTCGCACATGTTCGATGAACGGGCCCCCGGTCTTGGACGATTGTCCCTCATGTGCGTCAACGGCGATCGCGATCGCTCTTGCAAGCAAATCCCTCTGCGGCATGAAAAACCCCTTTGATGGAGTGCCAGCGAGGCGTCCCGCTACTCTCTGTCTCGATCTTGCTCGTATTGAGCGATCGGAAGCGCACGCAACCAATTTTCCCGACGCTTCACCCAAATTTCGTAGGTCGGTTCGAGATCGGAAGGCGCCATGTCGAGCGACCCTACACGGATCTCCACGGCGTCTCCGTCGCTCTCGTTAAAGACACGCGAACCGCAATCCGGACAGAAACCGCGGCCGCGGAAATATCGCACATCGCCCGAGCTTTTAAAGGCGTTCCGCGGCCAGAGGCCGAAGGTAACGAAGCTCGAGCCGCTTTCCTTGCGGCAGTCGACGCAGTGGCAAAGGCCGATGCGAAGAGGAGCGTCCCTCACGCTGTATGTCACCTTGCCGCAGAGGCAGCTGCCTGACCGGACTATCATCGGCTTCCTCCTTATCCGTTCGTCCGACGAATGCAGGTAGGGCGGGAACCCAATAATGGAAAGCCCGACGGACGCTTGTGCCGGCCATCAAAAAAAGGCCGGCTCACGCCGACCTTTTCGTCTATCAGTCAACACCTCAGCAATCCGACGACTGGCCGCTTGTATTGGCACCAGCCTCACCTGCCGTGACGTTGGTATTACCGGTCTTGTCCGGCATGTTCGAGGTGCTCTTCGTTTGCAGATTGGGCGCACAGTTGGTGCGCGTGCTGTGGGTGGTCATATCGTCGGTGGCTTGTGGCGCATGTGTCGCACCTGGGTTGACCTTATTCAAAGGATCACCAGGCTGGTCCTGCGCATTGCCGCCGCCGCTGCTTTGAGCAAAGGCGCTCGTCGCCAGTCCAAGTGACAGAAGAGATATCGAGATTATCTTGAGCATGGTCTTTCTCCGTTGGTCCCTACCCGCCACTGATGACGCTTAGCTAACTGACGAAAAAGTAAACCGTTCCATCCAGAAGTGGCACGAGTAGGCGGGACTGATGCAAGCGGCCGTGATCACAGGTCGGCAAGGTACGTGTTTTCCGCTCGCGAGCGAGCGTAGACCGAAGGGTCTATATCAGCAAAGATCAGTGCCTCGTCGGTGATCGATGCTCGCCCCAGCAGCTTGCCGTCCGGCGCGGCGATGGACGACAGGCCAGCGTAGGAAAAGAGCGGATCGGAGCCGCAATGATTGATGTAGGCCACGAAAACCTGGTTTTCGAAAGCGCGCACCTTAATCATGTGTTCGGTGATAAAATCCCCCGACGAACCGGCCGGCAGCGCCGTCGGTACAGCGACAAGATCGGCGCCCGCCTTGGCGAGACGACGCACGTTTTCGGGGAATTCCACGTCGTAGCAGATCAGGAACCCGATCCGGATGCCGCTGATATCCGCCAGAACCTCGCGTGGGTCTTCCTGACGGAACCATTTCCGTTCATAGGGCCCGTAGAGATTGCATTTGCGGTAGACCGCCGTCTGTCCCTTGCCGTCGGTAAAGAAGGCACTGTTGAAGGTGTTTTCAAACGCCTTCTCCGCAAAGCCCGCAAGGATGGCAATCCCATGCACGGCGGCAATCTCCGACAGTTTATCCGTCACCGGTCCGTGAGCGGGTGTGGCGAGTTCGGGAAAGGCTTCAGCGGCACCGTAACCTGTCAATGCCAGTTCCGGAGCGATAAGCAGCCTGGCATCTTCTTGTGCAGCTTTTGCCGCGGCACCTGCAATTTTGTCGAGGTTTGCCTCGATATCGCCGACGACCGGCTCCATCTGAAAGCCGGCGATTTTCATTTGTCCTCCGAGAGAGCACCGAGCAGTTTCGGTAGGTCACCGAACCGTGCCACCAGACCGAAAATGACCGCCGCAATGACCAGGAACAGCACCGTCACCGAAGCCATGGTCGGCGTATATCCATAGCGCAACGCGTTGAAAATCTTGATGGGCAGCGTTTCCATGGTGAAGCCGATCGTCATGTAGGCCACGATATATTCGTTGAGCGACAGCACGAAGGCGAAGGCGTAACCGGAGACGATATACGGCAGGATGAGCGGCAGAACGATGGTACGGAAAATCGTCCGATCGTCGGCGCCCATTGTCGCTGCCGCCTCGACCAGAGAGCGATCGATGGCTGAAAAGCCGAGGGACAGTGTCACAAGCGGCAGAGTGACGAAGAAAATCCCGTGACTGATGACCGCCGTCCAGGACTGACCATAAAAGCCGGTTGTCGCCCAGAAGGTAAGGAGACCAAGCGCCGTGATGACGGGTGGTAGCGTGAAGGGGGCGACCCCGAGAAGCTGGAAGATATTGGCCCAGGGCGCCAGGCGGCGCCACAGGAACCAGGCGAGCGGCAGGGCGATCAGCAGTGCCAGCAGGGCTGATGTGGCCGCCAGCGTCAGCGAGGCGACCAGGGCGTTGCGCCATTCTGGATTGGTGAAGATCTGGGCGTACCAGGAGAGCGAAAAGCCTTGAGGCGGGAAAGCAAGCGTCTGCCGCTGATTGATCGAAACGCCGGCAACGACGATCAGAGGCAAGGCCAAAAACAGACCGACGACGAAGAACAGCAGGCGGCGCAGCGCTGTCATTTCGCCTCCTTCTGCCGTCCGGCATAAACTGCAAGGCCGACCAGTGCGAGCGACACCAGCACCAGGAAAACTGCCATTGCGGCAGCGAACGGCATGTTCGACTGATAGATTGCCTGGTCTGTGATGAGAACCGAGAGTGTCCAATGTTGCGGCCGCCCCAAAAGTTGCGGCAGCAGATAGGAGCCAAGCGCGAAGATGAAGACCATGATCAGCGTTGCGAGGATGGTGTTGCGCAAGGCTGGCACAACAACGGTAAAAAAGGCCTTTGCCGGCGAAGCACCAAGCGTACGCGCAGCTTCCGAAAGCGTCGGATCAAGCCGGACCAGGGCTGGATAAAGGACGAGGACAGTGTAGGGGAACGCCTGGTAGGCCATGGCTGTCATCACCGCACCAAAGCTTGGCGTCAGGGCCTGGGCTTGGCTCATCAATCCCAGCCAGACGAAGAGATTGGTGATGCCGGCAGTGCGCGAAAAAAGCGTCGACCAGGCAAAACCGATCATCACCTCTGAAAGGGAAAGGATGGAGAGCAGCGCGACCAGCCAGGCGATCTGCGTCTTGCGTGAGGAGCGAGCGAGCAGATAGGTGAAGGGCACCCCGACGACGACGCAGGCAATGGCGACCGCGACGGCGAGAAACAGGGAAAAGCCGAGGACTTTGCCGAAGAAGAGGCTCAGGAACCTCGCATAGTTGTCTAGCACGAAGGCCGGCGTATAAAAGCCGCCTTGTTGGCGTTGGAAAAATGAAACGGCGATCATCGTGGCAAATGGCACCACGAAAAACAGGGTCAGCATGCCGGCCGGGAAGAACAGCGGCCCGTAATCGCCTAGGCGTTGCGGCGGTTCACGTCTCATTTGGCGAGCACCACGCTTGTCGCTGGATCGAGCTTGATGCCGACCGTCTGACCGACGTGAACCGCTGGCCGGTTTCGCGGCGAAGAAACCGCAATCACCTGCTGGCCGCCTGCCTCCACGAATGTCTCGATCGTGCCTCCGAGGTCGCGCACGAAGGTCACTGTCCCAGGAATCAAGCCATTGCCTGCGGGCGCCAGTTGAACGTCTTCGGGACGCACCGAAAGCAGACCCTTCTCCGGTCCGGTGAGCGGAGCCAGTCCTTCGATAGATGTTCCGAGCACGGCGGCGCGGCCGGTGCTGTCGGTTTCGAATGGCAGGAGGTTGGTCTGGCCGATGAAGTCCGCAACGAAGCTGTCGGCCGGGCGGCGGTAGATATCAACTGGCGCGGCCGCCTGCCGGATCTCGCCGCCGTTCATCACCACGACCGTGTCGGCCATTGTCATCGCTTCGCGCTGGTCGTGGGTGACGACGATGGTGGTGATGCCGAGCCGCTGCTGCAACTGGCGCAGTTCAACCTGCATCGCTTCCCGAAGCTTGGCGTCCAGCGCCGACAGCGGTTCGTCGAGCAGGAAAAGTTTTGGCGAGATCGCAAGCGCCCTGGCGATCGCGACGCGCTGGCGCTGGCCGCCCGAGAGTTTGTTGACCGAGCGGTCGGCGAAACCCGGCAGATGGATCATCGCCAGAAGTTCGTCGACGCGCTTCTTCTGCGCGTCCTTGTCCGCGCCCCGGATGCGCAGCGAATAAGCGATATTTTCGCCGACCGTCAGATGGGGGAAGAGCGCCAATGACTGGAAGACCATGCCGAGATCGCGCCTATGGGTAGGCACCTGGGTGATGTCGGCGCCGCTGAGCCTGATTGAGCCGCCGGTCGGCAAATCCAGGCCGGCGATCATCCGCATCAGCGTGGTCTTGCCGCAGCCCGAGGGGCCGAGAAGGCAGACGAAGCTGCCGTCCGCCACCGCGAGGCTCACGTCGTTGACTGCGGTGAAAGTGCCGAATTGCTTCGTCACATGCTCAAGGATCAATCCGGACATTTTGCTCTCGTCAATCGGCTCGGCGAGTGGTGGGGGACCCTCCCCTCAAGGGGGAGGGATTAAGCGGCTGCGGCCGATGTTAGCCGTTCCCGAACCTGAGCGTAACCCTCGTCACAGAAGACAAGCGGTTCCCGTCAGCCCGCGATCATCTCGGTCCACTTCTGGTTCAGGAAGTCGGACTTGGTCTGATACAGATCGTAGCGCGGGACGATTGGCTCGATTTCGGAAGATACGGCGGCGAATTCTTCCGCGGTTAGATCGAGCAGGTCGCGCTTAATGGTCGGAGCAGTGCCGACCTTGCGCGACAAGATCGCCTGGATGGCCGGCTGGCACATGTAGTTGATGAAAGTGTGAGCTTCTTCCGTTTTCTTGGATGCGCGTGAGAGTGCCCAGCAGCCGGAATCCTGGATGCCACCTTCCTTCGGGAAGGTGGAGCGCACCGGATTGCCATCCGCGGCGGCAAGACCGGTGACATCGTGGTAGTACTGCCCCATCGGGATTTCGCCGGATTTCAGCGCCTGTTCGAACTGCGCCTCATCGCGATACCACAGGCGCACATTCGGCTTCAGCTCGGCGAGCTTCTCAAGCGCCTTGACAATGCCTTCCTCGGTGTCAAGCGCCTTGGTGCCGCCCATGAAGGTCTTGGCAGTCACTTCGAGAAGGAAGGAGTTGGACACCAGGGCGAGCAGACCGAGCTTGTCTTCCTTGTCCTTTTCCCACATTGCGGCCCAGGATGTCGGTGCCTCCTTGAACACGTCGGTGTTCGACACGAGCGTGATGTACCAGGAGACTGCACCGATGCCTGCGACCTTGCCGTCGGGATATTTGTTGACGAAACGGTCGATCAGGTTTTTCGCATTTGGAATTTTGGCGAGGTCAAGTGGTGCCCAGAGATTGGTGGACTGGCCCTTCAGCATCGAGACCTGCGACATCATCGAGACGTCGGCAGGTGCGGCACCGGCTTTGGCGGCCTGCTCGAGCTGCACCAGCCAAGCCTCGCCGGTCGGTTCCGCGACGGATTCGACAGCAATGCCGCTGGCCTTTGTAAAGTCGGCAAAAATGTTCTTGTCGAAAGAGTCCTTGAAGTAGCCGCCGTATACGCCGACCTTCAGGCTCTTGTCCTGAGCGCGCAGCACGGCCGGCATGGCCAGCATGGAAGCACCGGCGATCCCTCCGCCGAGCACGGCACGGCGGCCGATCTTGTTGTTGAAGATATCGGACATGATGTCTCTCCTTTGTTTGCCGGACGGTTCTTGGCCTGGACCGGCTTGTTCCCACTCTTCTATCGAACTTTAAATCAGCTTCGGCCCTTCACGGAAGGGCTGAACACCATCAGGCTCAGGATTTCGAACAGCATCTGCGCGCCAGCATGCGCCGTATTGTGAGTGGCGTCATATTGTGGCGCGACCTCGACGACATCACCGCCGACAATGTTGATGCCTTTCAGGCCGCGGATCAATTCGAGCGCTTCGCGGGTGGTGAGGCCACCGATTTCAGGCGTGCCCGTACCGGGTGCAAAACTCGGGTCGAGGCTATCGATGTCGAAGGAAACATAGGTCGGACCGTCGCCCACGATCGCCTTGGCTTTCTCGACGATCGCCTGAATACGGAGGCCGGTCACTTCTTCCGCGTGGATCACTGTCATGCCCGACTCATAGGAGAATTCCCACAGATATTCGGCCGCCCCGCGGATACCGATCTGTATCGTGCGCGTCGGGTCAAGTACGCCATCCAGTACGGCGTTGCGGAAGGGACCGCCGTGGTGGAACTTCGTTTCGTCGAAGAGGCCGCTCGTATCGCAATGGGCATCGATATGGATGAGCCCGACGGGAGCCCTCTTGCCGACTGCCTTCAAGATCGGATGAGTGATCGAGTGATCGCCGCCGACCGACAGCGGCAGCACGCCGGCATCAACGATCTGATTGATCCGCTTCTCGATGTCGTCGTGGCTCATTTCCAACCGGTAGCGGCTGCGGAAAGGCACGTCGCCAATATCGGCGACCTTCAGTTCATGCGCCGGTGCGCATTCCAGGACGTGGTTATAGGGGCCGACCCGCTCGATCGTGCGTAACGCCCGCGGCCCGAAGCGTGAGCCTGGCCGGTTGGTGACGCCGAGGTCCATCGGCATGCCGATCATGGCCACCTGCAGATCACCGAAATCCGGGTTTTGTGCATCAACCGGCAGGTAGGGAGCGTCAAGCAGCGTCGGTATTCCGGCATAGGGAGCAACGCGCGTACCCGCCTTGTTGAAGATCTTCTCGCCGACCTTCCTGAATTTTGCATCGAAGATCTCGCCGCCGTGGCTGTTGAGATATTTGGCTCGCAATTCCTCGAGCTTCTTGCCGTCGAAAGCCATGCATGCCTCGCCTTTTTTTCTGCCGCGTCGGGGGACGCAGCCTAATTTTTGTTCCCATGGGGCAATCGCCCTCGTTTTCATCATTATCAATCAGGAGAGACTGGAAAAGCAATTGAGATTGTTCTAGGGGTTTGTGTGAGAAAAACTCACAATAAGGATCAAAATGACCGGCCGGCTGCCGCCCCTCAATCCGTTGCGCGCTTTCGAGGCGACGGCCCGCAGCGGGTCGGTCTCGGCAGCGGCGCGTGAGTTAAACGTTACTCATGGGGCGGTCAGCCACCAGATTAAAGCGCTGGAGGAGTCGCTGAACGTTTCCTTGTTCGAGCGCGGCGGCAAGCGGCTCAAACTCACATCTGAGGGCGCATTACTGCTTCCCGCCGTCACTCAAGCCTTCGGCGAGATTGCTGCCGCCACCGCGCAAATGAAGCGCCCTGCGACAAGCGGTGAGCTGTCGATCACCTGCGTTCCGGCGCTCCTGTCCTTCTGGATCGTTCCGCGGCTCAACACCTTCACGGAGCAATTTCCGGGCGTCAGGCTGAAGATCTTCGCCTCCAATGACCCGGCGCAGCTTCATTCACCTGACGTGGACGTCTGTATTCTCTATGGGGACGGCAATTGGCCGGACGCGTGGACACGGCTCTGGAGCAATTTGCAACTGTTCCCAGTCGCCAGCCCGACGCTTTTGAACAGCCGGCCGCTGCGCTCCATGCGTGATCTCGAAGACCACGTCTTGCTGCACGGCGATGCGGATGGCCGTGAGTGGAATACTTGGCTTTCGGCCGCGGACGCCATCGAGCTGCCGCGTCGGCAGCAGCATTTTATGGGAGACGCCCGCTTCTCCACGGAAGCCGCGTTGCATGGACAGGGCATTGCACTTGGCGACACGATCACCGCCAGCAATCTGATCGCCCGCGGCGAACTCGTGGTTCCTTTCGACTTGAGCGTGGCAGCAAACGATTCCTTCTATGTCGCTTGCCGTCCTGCAGTGCGTGCCACGCCCATCGTGCGCGTCTTCATCGATTGGATATTTGCCTCGCTCGAAGCGGATCGGATTGCGGAGCCACAAACATCCGCTCGGACGCTGCTGCGGGGGCGCAGAGCATAAAAAAGAAGCCGCCCGAGGCAAAGTCGGGCGGCTTCAGTTCGTTCACGGAAGAACGGAAGGCTTAAGGCTGCGTACCGGTCCCGCCAGTACCACCGGCAGGCGGTGTTGCTGGAGCAGGATTGGCAGCCGGCGGAGCCGGAGTTGCAGGAGCCGGGGCCGGAGAGGCGTTGTCGGCGGCCGGCGGCGTGGTTGAAGAGGTGGTTTGGGGATCGGTGGGCGAACTGCCCATCTGCGACCAAACGAAGGCGCCGACAAGAATGACGGCGAGCACGGCTACCCACGGCACCCACGAGGAGCTGCGGCGAACTTCCATATTGTTGTTCACCCCGGGGGTTGTGCGAGGTTCATTCAATCTGTCATTGGGATCATAAGTCATGATGCTTCCTCCTTCTGCCTGGCTTTCAATGCCTCGGCGCGCGATTTGTTCCCGGAACTTTCAATCGGAGATGGTCGCTCAACGGGAGCGCTGGCTTGAACGGGCAAAATCAGGAATGGAAAAACGCCTCCGGTAAGCTGCCGGAGCAAGGCCGGTCACCCGTTTGAAAAGGCGGCGGAAGAAGGCGGGTTCTTCGTATCCGACCTGCCAGCTGATCTCGTCGACCGACATATCCGTACGCTCCAGCCGGCGCTTGGCCTCCTCGATCCGCAGCCGTTGAACATAACTGAGCGGGCTGATGCCTAAAGCACTGGTGAAGCGCCGTTTGAAGGTGCGCTCGGTCAACCCGGAATGGCGGATCATCTCTTCGAGCGGATTGGCAACCGAGAAATGCGCAGCAATCCAATCCTGCGCCGATCTGACGGCCGTGTCGCCGTGGTCCCTGCGCCCTTCGAACACGATGTAAGGCGCAAGCCCGTCCTGATGCCATTGAAGCGCAAAACTGCGGGCAATAGCCTGCGCTGCTGCGGCTCCGGCATGACGAGCAATCAGATAAAGAACGAGGTCGTGCCATGTCATCGACGCGCCGGACGTAACGAGATTCTCGCGGTCGCCTGAGACAACCAGCACCCGTTCAGGATGGATGCAAACCTTAGGAAAGGTCTTCGCAAAGGTATCGGCGTAGCCGAAATGCACGGTGGCGTCGGCGCCGTCGAACAGACCTGTTTCTGCCAGCAGGAAGATGCCGGAACATGCCGAGCACAGGAGGGCGCCCTTGTCGTGCATGCTGCGTATCCAGGCAACCAGCTGCGGATATCGACCTTTCTGCCAGCCATCTGCTGCGAGCAATATGGAGGGAACAATGATGATCTCGGTAGTTTCGATTTCTCCAATACTCCGCTGCACGGTAATCGGCACGCGACTTGCCAGCGGTAGCGGACCCGCCTCAAGCCCGACGATCTGTACTTCGAAAGGTTGCGATCTTGCAGGTCCCGGAGGCGGGAAAACGGAAAAGGCGTTCATAACGTCGAACACACCGCTGAGCGTCGAGACCACCGCGTCGGGAATAGCCACAAGGCTCACATGTATCGGCCTGACATCCGTTCCGGTCGCCTCACGCGACATCACCCTTCTCCATATCGATTCGTGCCGCTGCAACCAGGTGGCCCAAACGACCCGATTTTGGTGTTTCCCGCTCTGCCGGTCGAGCCCCTGACCTGCGATCTTCCAGTCATCATCACAACAGATGAATGAAAAGGAGATAGCAATATGGATTATGTTACGAGCACTGCGATAGATCCGGCAAAGCTGGACGCAATCGTTTCCCGTGCCATCGGGGATCTTTCCGCCGGTTATGGAGGCGTGATGATCAGCATCGGCAACCGCCTCGGCCTTTACAAGGCAATGGCAGGTGCAGGCCCGCTGACTTCGCGGGAGCTTGCAAACCGCACGTCCTGTGCGGAGCGCTATGTGCGCGAGTGGCTGAACTCGCAGGTCGCAGGCGGCTATCTCGCCTACCACGCCGCAACGGATCGTTTCGAACTCACCCCGGAACAGGCGCTGGTACTTGCGAATGACGAAAGCCCGGTTTTCGTCGCAGGCGCCTGGGCCGTGCCGGCCTCCATGTGGGCGGATGAGGACAAGGCGCTTGAGGCCTTCCGGACAGGATCCGGAATCCCCTGGGGAGACCACGACGGCCGTCTTTATTGCGGCGTCGCTTCGTTCTACCGGAACGCCTACAAGGCCAGTCTTGTCCCTGAATGGCTGCCTTCGCTTGATGGCATCATCGAAAAACTGACGGCCGGGGCGTCTGTTGCCGATGTCGGTTGCGGTTATGGCCATTCCACGGTCATGATGGCAGAAGCCTTCCCGGCCTCGCGCTTCCGGGGTTTTGATACGCACCATAAATCCGTTCTCGAGGCGAGGAAGATTGCAGCCGATGCGGGCGTCGCAGACAGGGCGACGTTCGAACAGGCACGTGCGGAAGACTATCCTGGGGCAGGTTATGACCTGATCTGCTTCTTCGATTGCCTCCATGACATGGGCGACCCGCTCGCTGCTGCAAAACACGCTGCACGAATGCTCGCCCCTGGCGGTACCGTGATGCTGGTGGAGCCCTTTGCCAATGATCGCGTGGAGGACAATATTTCGCCCGTCGCGCGCCTCTATTACGCGGCCTCGACAACCATCTGCTGTGCGCATGCCATTTCCGACGGCGGCCGCACCGTGCTGGGGGCACAAGCCGGCGAGGCGCGATTGCGGGATCTGTTCTACAAGGCAGGTTTCACCCACTTCAGGCGGGCCATGGCAACGCCGTTCAATCTGATCCTTGAAGCGCGGCTTTGACTTGACCTGAAGGAGATCGGGGGCGGGAAAGAATATCCCGCCCTTATACATTGAGAGGCCGGAGCGTCTGTTATGATGCTCCGGCCTCGTTTGTCATTGGGGTGATCGCAACACCGCAATGGCTGAGGGCAAAGCGGTTGGGCTTGGCCGCCCTGAACCTTCG